>Ga0208357_1001624_pt1 | contig 16184 bp, 17 predicted proteins | sample NGESurdeep092012_6_FD_184487 | JGI IMG/M metagenome (GOLD analysis project Ga0208357, IMG submission 184487) | Arctic peat soil microbial communities from Barrow, Alaska - NGEE Surface sample F52-2 deep-092012 (SPAdes) | ecosystem: Environmental > Terrestrial > Soil > Wetlands > Peat ... | reverse complement strand
TGGAGCAATCGCTCTCGATTCCAACGGCGACGTCGTTCCGCACGCTGACGGTCGACGTGCTCGACGCGCGACGCAAGGAACTCAACGGCGCGCTTAAAGCCGCCGGCCGCACCGAGAAAATTTCGTTCACGCACCTGATCGCGTTTGCGCTGGCTCGCGCCGCGCGCGAACTGCCGTTTATCACCAACTCGTTCGCGCGCGCGGACGGCCAACCGGTGCGCGTCGAGGCGGGCGTACATCTGGGCATTGCGGTCGATACGCAGAGAAAAGACGGATCGCGTTTTCTGATGGTGCCGGTGATCCGCAACGCCGACACGCTGGATTTCGCGCAGTTTCGCACGGTCTACGAAGAACTGATCGCCAAGGCGCGCGACAACAAGCTGACGGCCGACGATCTTCAAGGCGCGTCGTTCACGCTGACCAACCCCGGCGGCATCGGAACCGTCGCATCGGTTCCGCGCCTGACGGCCGGACAAGGCGCGATTATCGCGGTCGGTGCGCTGGGCTATCCGCCCGGGTTCGCATCGGCCAACGAACAGACGCTGCGCTCGCTGGGCGTTTCCAAAATCATGCAGATGACCAACACCTACGATCATCGCGTGATCCAGGGCGCGCAGTCCGGCGAATACCTGCGCCGCGTCGACGACCTGCTGCACGGCAAAGACGGTTTCTTCGAAACGGTCTTCGCGACGTTTGGATTAGACGCCGCGCCGACGCCGCAGATTTCCACCACGCCGTCGACCGCGCACGCGCCGTCGGACGAAATGCTGCGCGCGGTGGCCGCGGGCATGGCGATCGTCGCGGCCTATCGCACGCACGGCCATCTGGCCGCAAACCTCGATCCGCTGGGCTCCGTGCCGCCAGGCGATCCGTCGCTGGAGCCCGCAAGTTGGGGGTTGACGCCCGCACTGCAGAGCGCGATTCCGGCTTCGGTCCTTCGCGTGAAGGTTCCGGGCACGACGCTGGCCGAGGTGCTGCCGCGCCTCAAAGAGACCTACGCTTCGACGATCGCTTACGAAGTCGAACACATCTCCAGTACGCAGCAACGCGAGTGGCTGCGCGATCACATCGAGTCGGGCCGTCACAAGGTCGCGCTCTCGCGCGAGCGGCAGATCGAGTTTCTTGCGCGCTTGACGCGCGTCGAAACGCTCGAGCGCTTCCTGCGAAAAACGTTCCTGGGACAAAAAACATTTTCGGGGGAAGGCCTCGACGTGATGGTGCCGATGCTCGAGGAGATGCTCGAGATGTTGGCCGGACAAGGCGTTCCCAATGCGGTGATCGGGATGGCGCACCGCGGGCGGCTCAACGTCATCGCGCACGTCGTCAACGCGCCCTACGAAGAGATCCTCGAAGAGTTCGAAGCCGCTCACCGACGCGGCGAATCCGGCGGCGACGATGTGACCGGCGACGTGAAGTACCATCACGGTGCCACCGGCGTGTACGCGTTCGCCGGCGACAAGACGATCTCGGTGACGCTGGCGCACAACCCCAGCCACCTCGAAGCCGTCGATCCGGTGGTCGAAGGCCGGGCGCGCGCGCTGCAGACCGATCACTCGACGGCCATTCCCGGCCAGAACGTCGATAAGGCCGCACCGATCCTCATTCACGGCGATGCCGCCTTTACCGGTCAAGGTATCATCTCCGAAGTCTTCAACCTGCAGTCCCTGCCCGGTTACGCGACCGGCGGCACGCTGCACGTGATCGCCAACAACCAAATCGGCTTCACGACCGACGTGCGCGATAGTCGCTCGACGCGCTACGCATCGGATATCGCCAAGGGCTTCGACGTGCCGATCGTTCACGTGAATGCCGATGACATCGACGCGTGCATCGCTGCGGTTCATCTAGCGATGGATTTTCGGCGCACCTTCGGCCGCGACGCGATCATCGACGTGATCGGCTATCGCCGCTTCGGTCACAACGAGCAGGACGAGCCGGCCTACACGCAGCCGTCGATGTACGAAAAGATCAAATCGCATCCGACCGCGCGCGAACTCTTCGCCAACAAATTGATCGCGCAGGGTCTGGTGACCGCCGATCAAGCCAACGAGATGGTCGCGCACGCGACGGAGCGTCTGCAGGAAGCCTACAAAACGGTCAAAGACGCCGCACCGGCGGGAAAGGTCGTTAAGCTCGCGCAGGCCGCGCAACTGCCTGGCCGTACCTTGCCGCCCGTCAACAAAACGCAACTGCTGCAATGGTCCGAACAGGTCGTCGCGGCGCCCGAGAACTTTGCGATCGCCAAGAAGCTGCAGACGCAGTTCGAGCGCCGGCGCGCGACGATTGCCGACAAGGGCCTGGTGGATTGGGGCATGGCCGAAGCATTAGCCTTCGCATCGCTGATCGAAGCCGGCGTGCCGGTGCGTCTGACCGGACAGGATACCCAGCGCGGAACCTTCAGCCACCGTCACGCGACTCTGCACGATCCCACGACCAACGAGTTGTGGACGCCGCTGCAGCATCTGCCCGGTGCCAAGGCGTCGTTCGAAATTCGCAACAGCCCGTTGTCGGAATATGCATGCGTCGGCTTCGAGTACGGCTACGCCGCCGCGATTCCCAGCGCGCTGGTGCTCTGGGAAGCGCAGTTCGGCGACTTCGTCAACGGCGCGCAGATCGTGATCGATCAGTTTATCGCGGCCGGCCAAGCCAAGTGGGGCGAGACCTCGCGCTTGACGCTGCTGCTGCCCCACGGCTACGAAGGTCAAGGTCCCGAACATTCTAGCGCGCGTCTCGAACGCTTTCTGCAGTTGACCGCCGAGGGTAATCTGCGCGTCGCGTATCCGTCGCACGCGGGCAACTACTACCATCTCCTGCGCATGCAGGCGAGTACGCCCAATCCCGTTCCGTTGATCGTGATGACGCCCAAGTCGCTGCTGCGTTTGGAAACGGCCTCGGGCAGTTTGGACGACATGGCCGGCGGCGCGTTCGCGCCCGTCATCGACGATCCGCGCGTCGCGGACAAGAACGCGATCGAGCGCGTGATCCTGTGCACGGGAAAGATCTACTACGATCTGGCCGGGGCCGAACAGCGCGGCGCCCTCAAGAAAACCGCGATCGTGCGCATCGAACTGCTCTCCCCGTTGCCGTTCGTCGAAATCAACGACGTCATCTCGACCTATCCCAACGTCAAGAAGCTGGTTTGGGTCCAAGAAGAGCCCAAGAACATGGGCGCGCGCGCCTACGTGCGCCGTCGCTTGATCGAAAACCGCGGCGACAGCAAAATCGAAATCGAATACATCGGGCGCCCCTACCGCGGCAGCCCGTCCGAAGGCTATCCCGGTGCCCACGCGGTCGAACAAGAGCGCATCATCGGCACGGCGTTGACCGAGTAACGTGGCCGGCGAGAAGGCCGAGCGCGGCGAGGCGCTGCTGCGTCACGTCGATGGCGACAAGGTTGCCGACAATTTGCTGGCCGCCTACGAAGACATCGCGCCGGATTTCACCAAATATCTCGTGGAGTTCGCGTTTGGCGAGATCTACGCGCGCGACGGCGACCTGCGCCAGCGCGAACTGGTCGCGATCGCGTCGCTAGCGACGATGGGCGGCTGCGACGCCCAGCTGGAAACGCACCTGCACGGCGCCTTCAACGTCGGCCTCACGCAAGCCGAGATCGTCGAAGCCGTCATGACGTTAATTCCCTACGTCGGCTTCCCCAAAGCCCTCAACGCCCTCGCGACGCTCAAACGCGTCGTCGAAAAACGCGGGGTGTAGCACCCGACCAGGGGCCCAACGACGTTCGGCAAATGGTTCGAGCATGAAGAAGTCGCTTGCCGCCTTTGCGTTGACTGCCTTTATTCTGGCACCGGGTTTTGCCATCGTTCGTGCCGCCGGCGCGTTCGCATATCCGCCCGCTCCGCGCGGAACGGTGACCGATAATTATTTTGGCACCGTCGTGCCCGATCCGTATCGCTGGCTGGAGAACATCGATGCGCCGCAGACCCTGGCGTGGGAGCGCGCCGAGCAGCGTTTAACGCGCTCGTATTTGGACGCGATCCCCGCGCGGAACGTTATCGCGCATCACCTCCGCACGGTCGCGAACTACGCAAAGTACTCGGCGCCGTCGCACGTCAAGAATCGCTACTTCTACACCTACAACAGCGGGTTGCAGAACCAGAGCGTGCTCTATGCGCGCGTCGGCCCGCGGGGCAAACCCTACGTGCTGATCGATCCCAACAAGTTTTCCAAGGACGGCACCGTCGCGCTTTCCGACACCTCGGTGAGCTGGAACGCGGCCTACATGGCCTACGCGACGCAGACCGCCGGTTCTGACTGGCAGCACTGGCGCGTTCGCAATCTGGCGACCAACCGGGACCTGAGCGACGATTTGGTCTGGAGCAAATTTTCGTCGATCGCCTGGTTTGCCGATAACAAGCGCTTCCTGTACGAGCGCTATCCCAAGCCCGCCAGCGGCGCGACGTTCAAGGGCGCGCTCTACAACCAAAAGGTCTACCTGCACCGTTTGGGAACGCCGGAGTCCGCCGACACCCTGTATTACGCGCGTCCGGATCATAAGGACTGGTTCTTAGGGCCGCAAACGACGATGGACGGGCGCTACGTCGTCATGTCGATCTCCGGTGGGGATTCGGTTAACAATCGTTTGGGCTATATCGACGTGCGCGATCCCAAGCACGCGATGCACGAGTTATTCTGGAAGAACGACGCGAACTATTCGTACGTCGACAACGTCGGCTCGACGTTCTACATCCAAACCACCTTGCACGCGCCCAACGGCCGCGTCATCGCGGTCAACCTCAACGATCCGGCGCATCCGCGCACGATCGTCGCCCAAGACCGGTTCGACTTGCAGAGCGTCGGCACCGCCGGTCACCGGATGTTCCTCAACTACTTGGTCGACGCCCATTCGGCCGTACGTGTGGTCGATTACACCGGCCACGTGATTCGCACCGTTGCCTTCCCGCCGGGCCTGGGCGATGCGGCCGGCTTTAACGGCTGGCCCGACGACACGACGGTCTACTACTCGTATTCTGGCTGGACGACGCCGCCGACGATCTTTAGTTACGACATCGCCTCGGGGCGCAGCACGCTCTACCTGCGCCCGAAGATCGCCTTCGATGCGTCGAATTACACGACCAAGGAAATCTTCTACAAGAGCAAGGACGGCACGCGCGTGCCGATGATGATCTCCTACCACAAAGGGATCAAGCTGGACGGCTCGCATCCGACGATCCTCTACGCCTACGGCGGCTTCGACATCGCGATGACGCCCTATTTCTCGACGTTTCTGAGCACTTGGATGCAGATGGGCGGCATCTACGCCGTCGCCAACATCCGCGGCGGTTCGGAGTACGGCGAAGCCTGGCATCACGCCGGCATGCGCGCCAACAAACAAAACGTCTTCGACGATTTCGCCGCCGCGGCGCGCTATCTGATCGCGCAGGGATACACGTCGACGCCAAAACTCGCGATCAAAGGCGAATCCAACGGCGGACTGCTGATGGGCGCGTCCGTAACGCAGCACCCGGATCTCTTCGGCGCGGTGCTTGCGGGCGTCGGCGTGATGGACATGCTGCGCTACGACAAGTTCACGGTCGGCAACGCGTGGATCCCCGAATACGGCTGTTCGACGTGCAGCGCCGCGCAGTTCAAAACGCTCTTCGCGTATTCGCCATATGCGAACGTCAAGGACGGTACGGTCTATCCGCCGACGTTAATCCTCACGGCCGATCACGACGATCGCGTCTTTCCGGCCCATTCGCTCAAGTTCGCCGCAGCGATGCAGCACGCGCAAGCCGGCCCCGCGCCGATTCTGCTTCGCGTCGAATCCAAAGCCGGTCACGGCCACGGCATGTCGATCGATCAAAACATCGACGAATACTCCGACATGTACGCCTTCCTCGTCAAAAATCTCCACATGACCCTACCGAGTTCGTTCAAGTAGTGTCACGACAAGCGTAGGCGCGAAGGCGCCGGAGTCGAGCCACGCGCTACGAAACATTGCGTCGCGCGGCTCGACTCCGCGCCCTTCGGCGCTACGCTCGCCGTGACACGGTCTGCTCGGTCGTGGGCGATGTCGATGCGATGTTGCGTTGCAACAACGAGCGCAGATCGTCGAGGCGATCTGCGGGCACGCTCCGTCTTGGTATGACATAGAACATGCCAGAGAGAGTAACGATCAGCAACACGTTTTTCGACTCTTTCCAGGATTTGAACGTCGTCCAACCCATCACACCCGACGAGCATTTGTTGGCTACTAGTAACGTATCGTCGGAAATTGCAAAGCGCACGGGGAAGAAGGGCGCAGAGATGTTCATGACTCGTCGCGGCTGTTGGATGAGTAGGCATCCGGCTATCGTAAGGGAGTAGACGACAAGGAGGAACGCTGCGGCAGTGAGCGCTCCGTACAAGCTTGAGTTGTCCCAGGTCGCGATCAGATAGACGAAGACGGCCAGCAACACGATGCCGAAAACGCCGTTCCTCGTAGCGATCGGATACATCTTGTGAAACGCCTCGTAATAGTCTTTGAGTTCGGGATGCGTTTCGAATTCAATGGGTTCCATCTACTTTACCTCGTGTTGGCGTTTTCGGAAGGCTTGGGCTTTGGCGCGGTTGCCGCAGCGGGTCATCGAGCACCAGCGCCGGCGGCCCGCGCGCGAGTCGTCGAGGAAGACGTTGCCGCACGCGTTGGCTTCGCAGATGCGAATGTCCGTCGCGCGGTCGACGATCAGCTCGATTGCGGCGCGCGCGATCGCTGAGAGGGCGGCCTGCAACGGCGCGGCGGCGGTGAGAAGCGCCGTGCCGTCCGACCGCATGGCCAAGCGCGGTGGCTCCTCGTCGGCAAAACTGTTGAGGGTCGCCGCATCGCGGGGCTCGACCGGCAGCCTATGCGACGCCGCCCGGGCGGCGCGGGCGATCGCCATTGCGAGAACGGAGGCCTCTTCAAGCTGGACGTCGCCGACCGGCGGCGGATCCGAGAGGATGCCAGAGGTCGCCAAACAGGCCGACAGGTCATCGGGGTCGGAAAAGCTCTGCGTGGCGAAGGCGAGCGCGAATCGATCTGTTTGCGGCACAAAACCAGTTTATATGGTTACTCGATGAGACGCAAGTTAGGCTCCTTCACGAAGTAACCTGACTAGGAGGTTATCGCGAGAAAGCCTCAAGGAGCCCCGCGATCGTCGGGGCATCGGCCAGGAGCGCTCGGGTCGGCGGTAAGAGCAATTCCGCGTCCAGCATTTGGTCGAACAACTCGAGGAGCTTGTCGTAGAAGCCGTCGTGATTGAGCAGGCCGACGGGTTTATCATGAATGCCGAGCTGCCGCCAGGTGAGCATTTCGCAGAACTCGTCCATGGTGCCGATGCCGCCGGGCAAGGCGATAAATGCGTCGGCCAGGCCGGCCATCAGCGCTTTGCGCTCGTGCATCGATCCGACGACGTGCAGCTTCGTGACCCCGCGGTGCGCGATCTCGGCGGTGGCCAGCGACTCGGGAATCACGCCGATCACTTCGGCACCTTCGGCCAGCGCGGCATCGGCCAGCGCGCCCATCATCCCGACGCGTCCGCCGCCGTAGACGACGCCGAAACCGGCGCGCGCGATCTCGCGTCCGGCCTGCGCCGCGATCGGAAGGTAGGCGTCGTTTCGCCCGGCGCGCGCGCCGCAAAAGACTGCAATCCGCTTCATCGGTTCGCGCTTAAGCAAAGGTCGATGCGCTGCCTGCCGAAGCGGAGCGCCATGTCCCTTCCGCCGCGGGTTCCCGATGACGGCGTCGTGCGCGTGCTGCGCGAGAAGCGTCGCGGCGGCGTGATGAGCATCGTCACCGGCTTGCCCGAACGCGAAATCGCCGAGATCGCCAAGACGCTCAAGCGAACGTGCGGATCGGGCGGCACGTCCAAGAACGGCGTCGTGGAAATTCAAGGCGATCATCGCGACAAGATCGTCGCATGGCTCGCCGCGCAAGGCCGCGCGGCCAAGAAAGCCGGCGGCTAGCGGTTCCTTAGGCCGTGACGAATGCCGCGTCGCGGATGCCGGCGTGGTGCAGCGCGTCGTGGACCATCTCGTCGGCGATGCTCGGCACGGCCCAACGCGCTTGGGCGTCGGGGACGAGCCGGTCGATCGGATCGAAGTAGACGAACGCTTTGCCCGGTTTCACGCTGGGCGCGGCGTAGACGGCGATGCCGTTGACGCGATCGTAGTATTCGAACGAATGGACGTCGCGCTTGCCGCCGCCGCCGGGGGCATCGCAGACGAACGTCGGCGTGTTGAAGCCGGCCGTGCTGCCGCGCACGAACTTCTCGGCGTCGATCGCGGTTTGAATCGTCGTACGCAACTCCTCGACGCCCTTGACCATATCGTGCATGTAGACGTAGTACGGATGCACGTTGATGTCGCCCAAGCGCTTGACCAAGAGTTGCGCGCGTTCGGGCGTATCGTTGACGCCGCGGATGAGCACCGACTGATTGCGCGTGAAGATGCCGCGCTCGAACAGCATGCGCATCGCCTTTTGGGTAATCCACGTGATCTCTTCGGGCGAGTTGAAATGCGTGTGCAGCACGACTTCTTTGCCGAGTTTACGCCCGCGCTCGACGACGGCCGTCAGCGCGTCGAGCCACTTGGTATCGGTGATAATCTTCATCGGCATGATCGCCGGGCCTTTGGTGGCAAAGCGCATGCGGCGCACGTGCGGGATATCCAGCAGGGCGTTGCCGATGTGCTCGATGTTTTTGGGCGGGAGCTGGTAGGCGTCGCCGCCCGAGATCACGATGTCCTCGAGTTCGGGGCGCTCGGAGATATATTGAAAGGCGTCCTGCCACTGCGCGGGCGTTTTGGCTAACGAGACCTTGTCGACGTTTTCGGTGTCGGGGCCGATCGCATACGAGCGCGTGCAGAAGCGGCAGTAGACCGGGCAGACGTTGAGCGGTAAGAAAAGCGCCTTGTCGACGTACCGGTGCACCAAGCCCGGCACCGGAGAATCGTCCTGCTCGTGCAGCGAATCCAGCGTCAAGCGCGGATGATCCGGAAGCAGCGCGGACGCCAGCGGAACGAACTGCCGCCGGATCGGATCGTTGACGGGATCGTTCCAGTCGATCAGCGCGATCGCGTACGGCGAGACGCGTACGGCCATCGGCGCGCGTTTGAATCCTTCTTCGACATCGGCGAAAAATTCGGGCGAACACAGTCCCTTGATCGTTTCGAGCAGCTCTTCGGGCGTTTTGACCGACTGCTTCTGCTGCCACAGGTGATCCATGAAGGTGGCTTCGTCGACGTCCTTGTAGGCCGCGACGTGGCGCCAGAACTCGCCCTGTTTGACGTTCTTGTATTCGAATTGCTCCGGGCCGACGGGCGGCTTTTTATGGGCGATGGCGTTCATGAGGTTGCTCCCTGGATGTATTTAGCGTTGAAGTAATTCGCAATGGCCGGACGATCGCGCAGCGTCTGCAGGGCGATCTGCGCGTGATTCTTGCAGTAGCCGTTGCCGACGATCATGGTGACGTCTTTCCCGACGCCTTCGGCGCCTAACGCGGCGGCCGTAAACGAGGTCGACATCGAGAAAAAGTAGACGGTTCCGCCCTGACGCGTGCACAGGATCGAGCCCAGCTCGGTGCCTGGGACGTTGACGCAGTTGACCGTCACGTCGGCGCCTTCGGGCGCCAAGGCCAGCACGCGCTGCGAGATCGTCAACGCGTCGCGCGCGTCGGCGACCACCAGATCGTCGACCAAGCCGTCGCTGACCAAGAGTTTGGCCGACGGCGTCTGCGCATCGGGAACGATCCCAATCACGCGCCCGCTCGCACCGGCGCGATCTTTAGCCTGCGCGCACGAGAGCAGGCCGCTCTTGCCGTCGGCCCCGACGATCGCGACGGTTTGGCCGGGCTCGACCAGGCGCCGCACTTGCGCGGGCGCGCCGGCAACGTCGAGAACGGCCAGCGCGACGTCGTCGTCGATGTCGCCGGGCAAGCGCGCCCACAGGCCGCTCTCGAACAGCACGGCCGTGCCGCGAATCCAAACACGCCCGGTTGCGACGTCGACGCGTTCGACCGCTTCGATGCGCAGCGGCGTGAGCGTCAACGACACCAGCGACGCGATGCGCTCGCCGGGTTGCAAATCCATGCGATCGCGCAGCGATGCGCCGACCTCGCGCACGTGCCCGATAAACATACCGCCCGAGCCCGTCACGGGATTATGCTGCTTGCCGCGCTGTGCCACCAACGCGACGATGTGTGCCGCGATCTTCTGCGCGTCGCCGCCGTTGGCATCGGCGATCTGTTTGAACGACGCGGAATCGATGTTGAGCGTTTCGACGTCGCACAGGATCTCGTTCTCGAACGCCACCGGCGTGTCGTCGAGTTTCCAAGCGGTCTGCGGCATCGCGCCGGGTGGCTCGAGCACGCGATGCGTTCCCAGCGGATGCGCGAGCGTGGGCGTCATGACGACACCGCGATCCCGCCGCGCTCGAACGGCGTCGAAAGGACGATCGTCGTATGCGTGCGCGCCATCCCGGAAACCGCTTTGAGGCGCGTGAGCAGGTCGTCGAGATGCTGGGTCGAGCGCGTCATCGCTTTGCAGATGAAGGACTCTTCGCCCGCAACGCTGTGCACTTCGCAAACCTCGGGCATTGCGGCCAGCGTCTTGATGAAGGTGTCGTAGTGCGCGTCGGGCGTGGTGTAGCACGAGATGAACGCGGTGAGTTCCAGACCCAAGCGTTTGCCGTCGAGCAGCGCCGCGTAGCCGCGCAAATAGCCGCGCGTTTCCAGGCGCTTGACGCGGTCGTGAACCGCGGGTGGTTTGAGCCCGACGAGCGTGCCCAGGTCGGCAAAGGTCGAACGCGCGTTGCGTTGCAACGCGTCGAGCAATTGAAGATCGAGCTCGTCGAGATCGCCTGTCGGCTGAAGCATATTCGTCATTTCCGGTGATTTGCCGAATGTATATCGGCTAAACCGAGTATATCACCATCAATCTATTCGGCGCAAGCCGGGGGAGCGGGGGACTGGCTCGCTCGCTGCGCCGAACAGCCCGCCATGATGAGACGCGCAGCGCTCCTGGGATGTCTCTGGCTGCTCGTGGCGGCGGCCTGCGGTCCCGGCGGGGGTGCCCCGCCCGACACCGTGCGATTTAACCTCGCCGCCGACCCCACCAACCTCAACCCGCTCTTCTTGCATCAAGACGCCAACTCGGTCGAGCAGCAGATCGCGCGCCTGGCGTTCGAGCCGTTCGTCGATCTGGACGCTCGCGGCCGCGCCGTGCCGGCGCTGTTGTCTGAAATTCCGACGGTGGCCAACGGCGGTATCTCCGCCGATGGCCGCACGTTGACGTACCACCTGCGCAAGAACGTGCGCTGGAGCGACGGCGTGCCCGTCGACAGCGGCGACGTGCTGTTCACCTTGCACGCGATTCTGGATCCGAAAAATCCGGTGCGCTCGCACGAAGGTTACGACCTGATCGACCGAGCCGCCGCGCCCGACGCGCACACGGTGGTCTTCCACTTGAGCCGCGCGTGGGCGCCCGCCGTGATGACCTACTTCTCATATGGCTTTGCGCCGCAGTTCGTTCTGCCGGCGCACGTGCTACGCTCGCAGGAGCCGCTGGCTCAAGCCGCATTTAACGCCGCGCCGACCGTCGGCGACGGCCCGTATACGTTCGTCGCGTGGCATCGCGGCGACAATCTGCGCTACGTCGCCAACCCGCGTTACTGGCGCGGGAAGCCGCAGATCGCGCGATTGGATATCAGCATCGCTCCCGACCCGCAAACCAATCTGGTCATGCTGCGTTCGGGGCAGCTCGATTGGAATTTGATCGCGCCGGTGCAGAAAGCGCAGTTGGAGGGGTCGCCTGGGATCGGCTTCGTCAGCGTGGCGACGTCGGTGATCGCGGGCTTGGTTATCAACACGACGCATCCGCCCTACGATGACGTGCGCGTTCGCCGCGCGTTTGCGATGTCGATCGATCGCGCGACGATTTCCAAGAAGATCACGTTGGGTGCCTATCCCGTTACCGACATGCTGCAGCCGCAGTTTTCGTGGGCGTACGATCCCAACGTCAAGGAGCCGGGCTTCGATCCGGCCGGAGCGGCGCGCCTCTTGGACGCCGCCGGCTGGCTACGCGGACCCGACGGCATCCGCCATAAGGGCGGGCAACGTTTAGAGCTGACCTACGTGCAGTTCCCCGAAACCGTGACGGGGGTACGCACGGCAACGATCGCACAAGCCGAACTGCGATCGGCGGGGTTCGACGTCACGCTCAAGTCGATCAGCAGCGCGCAGCTTTACTTGCCGCGCACCGGAACGCTGGCCAGCGGAAAGTTCGACGTCGCCTACGTGCCGTTCACGATGGGCGCCGATCCCGACGATTCGTCGATCCTCGGCTGCAACGGCGCTTCCAACTACGCGCGCTGGTGCGACGCCCGTGTGGACGCACTCGAGAGCCGCGCCTTGAGCGCGCAGACGCAGAGCAACCGCAAGGCCCTGTACGGGCAGATCGCGCGAATCGTCGCGCAAAACGTGCCTATCCTCTATCTTTTTAACGCATCTTACCCCTACGCTTATCGGACGCGACTGCACGGATTCTCGCCCAACGCCTTCCTGCCGACCTGGAATGCCGCCACCTGGCGGCTGTAGAAAGGAACGACATGATCCTGACTTCTGCCATCAGTTGGATTCTCAGCAACGCCGAGGTCGTCTTGTTCGTCATCGCATTGATCGTGACGATCGTCAAGGTGCGACGCGCGCATTTCGCGCGTCGCGTAGTAACCACGTCGTACGTCTTGTGGGGCGAAATGCTGTTCTACGTCATCGGCATCGGCTTTCTCTACGGCGGCCTGATGCACGCATACGCGCAGTCGCTGGTCGCGCCGACGATCGGCTGGACGCCCAGCCCGTTCGAATACGAACTCGGTTGGTGCGAGGTCGGCGTCGGCATCGTCGCGCTGATGTCGCTCTGGCGAGGGTACGAGCTGCGTCTGGCAACGACGATCGTCACCTTCGTTTTCTCCTGGGCCGCCGCCGCGCAGCACATCGGTCAAATCGTCGCCGCGCACAACTACTCCCCCGGCAACGCCGGTATCGTCCTCTGGTTCGACGACATCGCGCTCCCGCTGTTCTTCATCATCCTCGCCTGGCTCTCCCGAGAAGCCCACGAACGAACCGAACGCACCTACTAACCGCTGCGTCACGGTGTGTCGTGGCGTGTCATGATGCGTACGCAATGTGTCATGCGAGTGAGTCATGGCTCGCCGTGACACTGCGGCCCGTGCTACCTGCCCGCTAATACTCCGGCTCTACAATAAGAAAGCCGCTTTCGCGGCGAACGGCGTCGATAACGGCTTTGCAGCGCTTCGGGGTCAGGTACTTTGTCAGCGCTTCGTGAAGCGAGAGACACGGGATGCGGTGAAGGTCGCAATGACCGCGGGCCCCTTGATCGTCAATGAGGATCGGAACGTCATACTGCCGCGCCAATGGGATCGCTTCGGCCTCGCCGGGGTCAGTAACCAGGCGAAGCCGTGCCCACAGCGCTAGGCAATCGGCGTCGTCGAGCGCTGCAACCCTAATCCACGTGGGCTTCGCCCGCGATCGACCGCTCTCGAAGACTTCTTTAATGAACGTGATTTGAAATGAGTACGATCTCAAATATCTCATGCAGCACATCTATGGAGCGACCGTCGAAGAGGGTAATCAGCGGGCTCGCATCGCTGACAACGATCATTCTCTACTGGGATCCAGATCCGCAAGAAGCGCCGAATAGCGCTTTTGCGAAATGATGTGTCGTTCAAGGGCCTCGTCGGCCATCTTCGCTAGCGCAACCGGCGCTTCGAATGCGACCTCGCTAGAGGCATTGAGTACATTTCGCAGCGTTGGCGCCATGGGCGTCTTGTCTCGGAAGGGGTCAACGTCGGAGATCACGCGCGCGCTCTTGAGGCGAAACAGCGTCGCCTCGTAGCTAAGTTGATATCGTATTGCCAAGCGCGCGACATCGTCGAGGTCGAACTTCGCGCGGACCGCAGCCTTCCAATCTTCAATTGCGGCATCGGGAAGCAAGAGGTTAGCAGCGAACGCGTTGGCACGCCTTTCAACGGGCGTCTTGCCTTCGTCGTCGAGCGCCTCCACGATCGTTTGATCGCAATCGAAAAGATGGTGTCCGATTTCATGTGCCAGTGTAAAGTTCTGTCGAAGTGAGCGCTCTGTGGAGTTGATCGCGACGAACGATCGGCCCTTCGGGTGGGCATAATGCATCCCCGAAAGCCCCCCGGGCATCGGCCGCCGGACGACCACTAGTCCGAGTTCCTCTGCGAGCCAGGAAACGTCGACGGGCGACGTTTGCGGGATTCCCGCTTGCTTGCGCACGGCGGCCGCTCGGCGGACGCCGTCGATCACTGGGTTGGGCATGCCATCAACCTTAACAGCAACTTGCCATCATCGCAAGATACCAGCCTTGACAATGGCGCCAAACTTTGCGACACTGGCCTATATGGGAACCCTCATGGCAGATCGCCTTCGGGAGCGGATCGCACGTGCCAGGGACCAGGCCGGCGTTTCACAGACGGAACTTGCCGCCAAACTCGGTCTCGATAACACCGCCGTTTCAAAGATCGAACAGGGCAAGCGCGCTGTTTCGAGCGTTGAATTGGCATCGATTGCGGAATATTGTGGTCGCCCGATTTCCTGGTTCTTCGGTGATCGCGAGGGCGCCGAGCCACATTTCCGAGGCGCCGGCGTCACGAGCGCATCAACGCGCGCCGAGGTGACTTGGCTGGCCGAGTTCGCCGATATGTACTGCTTCCTCGAAGATGCCTTGAAAGAGCAGTCGGCGGTTTCCTAGCCCTCGAGCTGTCCCCGCGAATCGACCTTGCGTTCTTGTTGCGCTTGCGCTTTTGTTGCGCTATACTTTGAGGCATGGCGGTACGGATGTTGGCGGGTCGCGGGGCGGCCTCGTTGGATGCGATTCGTTCGACCTTCGATCTTTCGGAGGCCGAGCTCGGCGCGCTCTTCAGCGTGACGCGGCAGGCGGTCGGGCACTGGCGCGTTCATGGAATCCCGCCGCAGCGCTCTGCCGATGTCGATCGCATCGCCGAGCTTGCGGAATACCTCGCGCGCGAGTTCGTTCCCGAGCGGCTCGCGCAGATCGTGCGAGCGCGCGGCCGCAACCGAAGCGATGACCTGAGCGGACGCTCGTTCCTGGAGGTGATGCGCGAAGATGGCGTGATGCCGATCTATCGTCATCTCGAACGACTCTTCGCCTACACCGGATCGTAGCCAACGCCGTGCGGTATCTGAATCGCGGCGGCATCTACGCGCGCGTCTGCGACGCTACATGGCGCAACTGCGGTGATACCGGCCCATCGAAACTCTTCGGCGGACGATGGAATGCCCCGGGCGCCTTCGGCGTCCTGTACCTGTGCGCCGATCGGGCCGTTGCCGCCGCGAACGCACGTTGGGCCTACGAACGCGACGGCCGCTTCACGCTCTTCGATCGTCGCCCCGACCGCCGTCCGTATCTGCAAGAGTTCGCCGTTCGCAAGAGCCGCTTTGTCGACGCGGTCACGGCGCCGGGCCTCGCCGCGCTGGACTTGCCGGCGTCGTACCCCATCGGCGTCAGCCGCGCAAAGTGCAGAGCGATCGGAACGAGCGCTTACGCAGAAGGAGCCCACGGCATCGGGTGCCGCTCCGCCGCCGAAGCGACCAGGGAACACATCGCGGGCGAAGAACTCGCGCTCTTCGATATCGCGGGGAGCCTGGCAACGCCTGGCCGCCGCATCCCCTTCCGCCGCTGGTATCCGCTTCCACATCTGCGCTAGCCCTTAAAGATGACGTCGGAATGCCACTCAAGATATTCGGGCTTGGGGCGATACTCTGGATTCTCGGGAAGGTGCACGAGCTCGCCGTGATGTTTGTAGTAGATCTTGCCGTTTGAAAAGTCGCGTCGTAGCGCCTCGCTCACGAGAAAGCGACTCTCCGGCGTCACCGTAACGTATCCGCGATCGAACAGCGTGTGGACATCGGAGCGAAGAGCGATCCCATTTTGAACCTCGTGGCCCAGCGTTTCGGCGAAGGGTCTGATATGGCTGGCTTGGAGCACGGGGATCGTGTGCTCGCCGGTCACGGCGCATTGGTTCCCGTACGCTGCCAAGACGAACCGGCGAAAGGTTCCCTGACCGCGCCGCGGCACGCGCAAGACGGGCGCGCTGACGCCGCCGAACGGTGCGGTGCTGACCGACGGCTGCGCTTGCGGCTTGCGCAGGG
>Ga0208357_1001623_pt1 | contig 16186 bp, 15 predicted proteins | sample NGESurdeep092012_6_FD_184487 | JGI IMG/M metagenome (GOLD analysis project Ga0208357, IMG submission 184487) | Arctic peat soil microbial communities from Barrow, Alaska - NGEE Surface sample F52-2 deep-092012 (SPAdes) | ecosystem: Environmental > Terrestrial > Soil > Wetlands > Peat ... | reverse complement strand
TCGCCGGCGAACTCGGCTACACCATCAAGCTGCTCGGCATGGTGAAGAAGCTGGAAAAAGGCTGCCGCGTGCAGGTTTCGGTCTATCCGACGCTCGTGCCGAACACTCATGTGCTTGCCAGCGTGAACGGCGTGTTCAACGCCGTGTTCGTGCGCGGCGACATCGCGGGCGACTCGCTGTTTTACGGGCGCGGCGCGGGCAAGGACGCCACGGCCAGCGCGGTCTTGAGCGACCTTGCGGACGCGGCGCTGGACTTGAAGTTCGGCACGCGGCATCGCCTGCCGCCGTTCGTGCCGCACGAATGTTCCGGCGCAGTCGTCCCGATTGAAGAAGTCATCTCGCAGTATTTTGTCCGGCTCAATGTCGTGGACAAGCCCGGCGTGCTGGCGAAAATCGCGACGGTTTTTGGGCAGGCGGACATCGGCATTTCTTCTGTCATCCAGCCCGAAGGACACGAAGGCGAAGGCGTGCCGTTGATTTTCATGCTGCATTACGCGACAAACGGCGCGGTCAGCGGCGCATTGAAAAAAATCGGCCGGCTGCCCGTCATCAAGGGCAGGCCGGTGATGATTCGGGTGGAAAATTTTGAGTGAGATGAAGGTGACAGAAATCATCAACGGCTTGGCGGGCTTGACAACCAAAGAGTTGCAGCAGGTTGAGCGCAAACTGATCGAAATTTATCGCAACCGAAAACAAGGCCTCGTGTTCGATGATGCTCATGATGTTCTAACCGAAGAAGAGCACATGGCTGCAATCGGCGAAATCTGGGCAAAACTTGATAAGGCCGAAAAGCTCCAGTCGAAACCCAAAAAATAAATCATGGCTGCACTTCTTTTTTTCAGCACCAACGGCGAGTCGCCCGCCGCAACCCTGCGCGAGGTCTTCCACACGGGACTTGCACCCGACGGCGGACTTTATTTGCCAGAAAGATTTCCGACGCTCACGCCGGACGAAATCGCCGCGTTCGCCAAGCTGCCGTATCACGAAATCGCGCTTCGCGTCCTGTCGAAATTCATGGAAGGAATTATTTCCGACAACGATTTGTCTGCCATGTGCCGCAAGGCCTACAATTTTCCGGTTCCACTCGAAAAAGTCTATGACCGCGTGGTCGTGATGCGGCTCGATCAAGGCCCGACGGCGTCGTTCAAAGATTTTGCGGCGCAAATGATGGCGCAGCTCATGGGAAAATTCCTCCACGAAGACGGCAAGCAACTGACGATTCTTACCGCGACGAGCGGCGACACCGGCGCGGCGGTGGCGCACGCATTCCACAATGTTCCCGGCATCCGCGTCATCGTGCTGTTTCCAATTGACGAGGTCAGCATGAGCCAGCGCAAGCTGATGACCACGCTGACCGGCAACATCCGCACGCTGGCGATTGACGGCAAGTTCGACGACTGCCAGGCGATGGTGAAACAAGCTTTCGCCGATGCCGCGCTGAAACATATTCCCCTGTCGTCCGCAAATTCCATCAACATCGGACGCCTGCTGCCGCAGAGCATTTATTATTTTTACGCAGCCTCACGACTGGCGAAACCGGGCGAGCCGATTGTGTTCTCCGTGCCGAGCGGAAATTTTGGCGACATGATGGGCGCGGTGGTTGCGCGGCAAATGGGTTTGCCCATCAGGAAACTCGTTGTGCCGGTCAACGACAACGATGCGTTCCCCAAATTTCTTGCGAGCGGCATTTATGAAAAAATTGTGCCGTCACGCAATTCCGTCTCCAACGCCATGAACGTCGGACATCCGAGCAATCTCTCGCGGCTCGTGGCGGTTTATGGCGGCCAAATGGATGAAACCGGAAAAATAAATCAAATGCCCGACGTCGCCGCGATGCGCCGCGATCTGTTTTCCAGTTCGATTTCCGACCAGCGCACGCGCGAGACCATCCGCGAAGTTTGGAACAAATACGGATTGCTGCTCGAAGCGCACGGCGCGGTCGCGTGGCGCGGTTTTGAAGACTGGCTGGAAACGGAGTCGCTCAATAATTTGCCCGCCGTGATTCTCGAAACCGCGAACCCGGCGAAGTTCCCGGAAGAAATTGAAAAGACCATCGGCTTCGCGCCCGACGTGCCGGAAAATATGCTGGCTGCGTTGAAATTGCCGGAAGATTTTGACCGCCTGGGCGCGGATTATGAAAAGTTCCGGGAGTATTTAATTTCAAACCACGCAGCTTGAAACCGCTGGACAAGCGGCCTTCCAAATCAAGACGATCACTGCGTTTCCCCGGGTTTGTTCAGAAGACTTAAATTTGTGTCCGCCAGAATTTCTTTGACGACCGTTGCGGTGTCCGCGTAATCCGTTTGCGCCTCGCGCCGCACAAGCAACCTGTGGGCGAGCACAACTTCGGCGACGGCTTTGACGTTTCCGGCGGAAACGGAACCGCTTCCTTGAATTGCGGCGAGCGCCTGCGCCGCGTGAAATAATCCCAGCGACCCGCGCGGACTGGCGCCCAGCCGCAACGCCGGATGCCCCCGCGTCGCGCGGACGACCGCTACGAGATAATCGCACACTTCGGACGGCACCCGGATTTCGCGGACGCTTCGCTGGCATTTCAAGATTTCCGCCGCATTGCTCACCGGCTGGATGGTTTCGATGGGATGCCGCGTTTGATTCCGCTCGCACATTTTCTTTTCCTCGGCGGCGTCGGGATAGCCGAGGCTCAAGCGCAGGAGAAAACGGTCCATTTGCGCTTCCGGCAGGCGGAACGTCCCTTCCTGCTCAATCGGATTTTGCGTGGCCATGACCATGAACGGTTTTTCCAGCCGGTAGGAAACCTTGTCCATCGAGACCATTCCTTCGCCCATCGCCTCGAGCATCGCCGCCTGCGTGCGCGGGCTGGCGCGGTTGATTTCATCCACGAGAACCATCTGCGCGAACAGCGGGCCGAAACGGAAATCCGGCCGGCCCGTCGTCGGGTCGAGGATGAATTCGCCGATGACATTTTCCGGCTGCAAGTCCGGCGTGCATTGGATGCGCTTGAACGTGCAGCCGATGCTCTGCGCGATGGCGCGCGACAGCATGGTTTTGGCGACACCCGGAACGTCCTCGAACAAAATGTGCCCCTCCGCAAAAAGTCCGGCGATTGCGAGCGTCACCTGCGGCTCCTTGCCGACGATGACGGTCTGGACGTTGGCGATGACTTTTTTTGCGATTTCGGAAAGCTGCGCTGCGGAATAATTTTCCACCGGCGGCGGCAGGACGGTCAGTTTGATTTTCTCGCGGTTGGCGATGCTGTCCGGCGGCAACATGATGTCTTTTCCGCAGGCGGGGCAGGGGAAGTTATCGCCGATGGCCGAGTCGGGGATTTCCAACGGCTGGCCGCAATGGTGGCAAACGCGCTTGGGCATGACTGTGTTTAACGTCCCGCCGCCCAAAACGCAATCCCGTTTTCAAACATCAATTTCAACAGTTGCCGGATCATCCAATTTCAGCGAGCATTTTCGGGACGATGACGGCCTATTTCGTGACGGGTTGACTTGCCGCGATTGAACTGCAATAAATAAGCCATGAGCACACAGGCATTGATTGAAAAAGAAGTGAGGCCTTGCCGGAATCCTTGCAGCGCAAGTTTATGATTTCGCACGTTTTCTGCATCAGAAAAATGCCGACGATGCGTTCAACGGCCTGATATTGAGCGAAACGGTGCTCGCCAAAGATTGGAACACGCCGGAGGAGGATGCCGCATGGGCAAGCCTCTGATTGGCGAAGTTGTTGTCCTGCCGTTTCCACAGACCAATTTGAAAAACGGCAAACTAAGTGTTCATGAAGGAAATATCATGAAGACGAAAAACGAAGGAAGAAAATGAAACGAAACATTTTCGCGTTTGCATTGCCTGTCACGCTGGCAACAAATATGTCTGCGCAAACTTTTACCGCAGAGAATTTTTTGCCGGTCAATACTGGCAAAAAGCTTGTCAGCAAACCCGCTTGAGTTTTTTTAGATTTGCGGTTATTCAATGGACATGAGCGTCGCCGAACTGCCCATCCGGATTGACCGCGAAAAAATCGCGGAGTTCTGCCGCGCGCGGGGCATCCGCCGGTTGAGCCTGTTCGGTTCCGTGTTGCGGGACGACTTCGATCCGGCGCGCAGCGACGTGGACGTGCTGGCGGAGTTGCTGCCAACCGCACACCCCGGCTGGGAATTCTACGGCTGGCATGAAGACCTTGAGCCGATCATCGGGCGCAAGGTGGATTTGCACACGCCAAACAGCCTGAGCAAGTATTTCCGCGAAGAAGTTCTGCACGAGGCGATGACTGTCTATGAGCAGGCATGACCCCAAAGTGACGTTGCAGCAGATGGCCGACTATGCGCGCACGCGCAGGAATTGTGCAAGGCAGACTCCCTGCCCGCCATCCTGACCGACTGGCACAAACGGCTGGCGTTCGAGCGCGTGATGGAAGTCCTCGGCGAAGCGGTCAAGCGTCTGCCGCCGGAAATGACGGCGCAGTATCCGGCGGTGGACTGGCGCGGCATCGCCGGGATGCGCGACCGCGTGAGCCACGGTTACGACGAGATTGATTATGGCCTGTTGTGGCAGGCGGTGGAATTGCGCGTGCCTGCGCTCCTCGCCACCGTGGAGCAGATGCTCGCGGAGATTGAAGCTGCTCGTAAGAAAAATCCATGACGATTCAAAGACGCGAGGTTGTGATGAAGAAAAACGAAGGATGAAAATGAAACGAAACATTTTCGCGTTTGCATTGCTTTTGACGCTGGCAACAAATTTATCTGCGCAGACTTAACCAGAAACACGGTCAGGCTGAAATGCGGGGGAAATTTCCCCTTGCCGGCGCTGACGAAAGATGAAGGCAAACGCGCTTGGGCATGACTGTGTTTAACGTCCCGCCGCACAAAACGCAATTCCGTTTTAAAAAAAATCTCGACATGGTTTGGAAATATTTGTATCCAGTGCGCAGTTGGAAAATCTCGGCTTCTATGAAAACAATTTTGGCAATCATTTTCGCGTGCTTTTGTTTTACAAAAGCCAATGCCGCTGGCGTGACGATTATCACGCATGGCTATGAATTGGATGGTGAATACCCAACTTGGGTAACTGCAATGGCTGACGAGATTCCGAATTACTATCAGCTTCCAGTAACCAATTTTACAACTTACAAAATTACTCTCACGACCGACGGCAGCAATTACTATTATCAATGGCAGCGCACCAACGGCAGTCCACCCACGGTTACGGATACAGGCGAAATTATTGTTGAACTGGATTGGAGCCAAATGGACGGCGGTCCTTTAGAATTCGATAACTACGACCTCAGCACTTCTATCGTGGCACCGATTTTAAGCGATGTAATATTACGGACAAATATAATTTCAGAACTCAACGGACACGCGCTCGCAGAATACCCGATTCATCTGATTGGACATAGCCGTGGAGGTTCTTTAATGAACGAAGTCAGCCGCATACTGGGAACTAACGGTGTTTGGGTTGACCACCTAACAACACTCGACCCCCACCCGCTAAACAATGATGGAAACTTTGATCTTGGTTACCCAACAGACGCATCGGCAGCAAACACCTACGCAAATGTGCTATTCCATGATAATTTTTATCAAGAAACAGGCTTGGGTGCAGCGTTTGGAGAGCCAGACGGAGAACCAACTGCCGGAGCATACAACCGTTTGTTATCTGGAGTAGAAATAGATGGTGGATACGGTAACTATCATTCAAATGTGCATCTTTGGTATCACGGAACGGTAGAATTGAACACACCAGCCAACGACACAGGAGCAACCATCACTAGCACCGAAAGAACAAATTGGTGGTATAACTCTGAAGATGAAGGTGTGATTTCGGGTTTTTATTACAGCCTCATCGGTGGCGGTGACCGCACAAGTTATTTGCCGCTTGGACTTCCAGCTGATCCAATGATTCGAGATGGCTACAACCAATCTTGGAATATTGATCTTGGTGCCGGGTTTTCAAATAATCGCACTTCTTTACCGTCCAATAGCGGCACTTGGCCGAACATCATTAAATTCTTTTTAACCGGAACAAACACCGTTTTGGCCGGTCAGCAGATTGCGACAGAATTTTATTATCAATACGGCGGGGCTTCCAACAATGTGACAGCTCAAATTTATTTTGACCGCGACCTTAATCCTTACAACACAAACAGCACGCTTGCCATTCAAGGTTCCTTGACCAATACCGGCGTATTGTCTATCCATCCGGTGACTGCCAGCTTAAACTCCACAAATATTCGGGCAGGTGTTTACGCAGTTTATGCAAAAATGACAGACGGCATACATACTCGTTATCTTTATTTGCCTCAATTTGTCACAATAATTTCAAATCTGCAACCGCCAACATTGGACATTCAGAAATCCGGTGTCGCCCAATTTATTATTGGAATCAACGGCGTTCCAGGTCAGAAGATTATCCTTCAAACTTCGAGCAGCCTTCAAAGTTGGACGCCGCTCGCAACGAACACTTTGACGACGATTCGTTGGACTTACACAAACAACTTATCAGCCAACGTGCAATTCTATCGGGCAGTTCTTAGTCCTTGATTAGTTAAACCAAATTCAGTGGTCTATTTTTTTGGCGGCCAATCCAAAGTATCTAATCTTTTGCGCCGTTGAACCGGCGGGATTATTTGTCGAGATAAAACCATCGGCGCGCTCAAGTTGCCGGTGCGATTCACGGCGCGGATGGAAATGATTTCCGGAGTTGAATTTTCAAAGACGTGACTGGTCTGGTTCGCAGGCAGAATTTCCGTCGTCCAGACATTATTCGCTCCGCGAAATTGCAAGACCCAGAGCCATGCGGGTTCGCCGCCGGAATTTTCCCATTGTGCCTGAAGATTTGCCCGTGCGTTTTCAGCGATGACGAGCTTCGGCTTGCCCGACGGCGCGGCATCCAGCCACGGCGAGGCGGGCACGAGAGCAGTTTGCGGATAGGCGTTGCGGATGACGCCGGCAAGCGCGGAATTGTCCACGAGATTTTTCAAGTGATAAAAGATTTCCCCGCCGCCGGCGGATTCGGCGCGCATGGTTTGAATCTGCCGCGCGATTTCGTCCGCCTTCCATTTTTCGCCGACGTTGACGGCACTGAGTCCCGGCCAGAGGTTCCGGCCTTTTGCATTTTGCTCGAGCCACCATTGCAGCAGCACAGAAAAACTGTGCGGGGAATCGTCAATCGGCCAATAAAGTTGCGGCGCAAAATAATCGAGCCAGCCTTCGGCGAGCCATTTGCGCGTGTCGGCGTAAAGATTGGCGTAGGCGTCGAGTCCTTTGATTTGTTTGGGATAACCGGGACGCCAGATGCCAAACGGGCTGACGCCGAATTTCACCCACGGTTTCACCTCCTTGATGTTTTGATAGACGGTCTGGATGAATTGATTGATGTTTTGCCGCCGCCAATCGCCACGGTCGAGGCCGTGGCCGTATATTTTCCACGTTGCGTAATCGGGAAAATCTAGCGCGCGTCCCGCCGAATCCATGTCGGGATAGGGATAAAAATAATCGTCAAACTGCACGCCGTCCACGTCGTAACGGCGCACGACATCCATGATGACGTGCAGAACATACTGGCGCACGGCGAGGTTTCCGGGGTCGAGCCAGAGCAGTTTGCCGTATTTGAGCGTGAATTCGGGATGCGTTTTGGAAATGTGGTTTGGCGCGACGGGCGATTTCGTTGTGGCAAGCAGCGCGCGGAACGGATTGAACCACGCGTGCAATTCCAGCCCGCGCTTATGCGCCTCGGCGATGGCGAACGCGAGTGGATCGTAAAACGGCTGCGGTGGCCTGCCCATCGCGCCGGTGAGATATTCCGACCATGGTTCAATCGGCGAGGCATACATTGCGTCGCACTCCGGGCGCACCTGAAGAATGACGGCGTTGAGATGCAATTGAACCGCGCGGTCAAGCAATGCGATCAACTCGTCTTTTTGTTTCTCAACTGGAAGGCCGGGTTTGGACGGCCAGTCGGCATTCGTCGCGACTTCCGTGATCCACGCGCCGCGAAATTCGCGCGGCGGCTCCGGCGGAATGATTGCGACCGGCCGGTAAATGAAATTGGCCGCGAAAAGCATCGCGGGCGAAAATAAAAGCATCGCGGACAAAATTCTGGCTCGAAACTTCATTGAATTGCGACTGCAATTTAATCGCAAATGCAGGCTGGCAAAGTTTTTTCGTGTAATCATGGGCGATTTGACAAAACGCGGCGCATTTGATTTACTACATTTGTTGCAGCCGAAATCGGCTCGCCTTCGTGCGGGCCGGTGCGGGAGACCCAAATTCCTCAAGCAGTTGAGGCCGGGGCGAACGAAACAACCTGTTTCAAGGCCACTTTCAAGGCCAAGCCCGACAGCTAATCTCGCAGGCATTTGAAGGCGATTTTCTTGGGCGCGCATCGCGTTTCAAGTTCCGCCAAAAGAACGCAGGAACATTATGAATGTGTTTGAATTGGTGAAGAACGTGGTGATTGGCCGCGCGCGAAATCTTTCCGACAAAAGCCTTTTCCACAACACCTCGCTCATCGCGCTGCTCGCGTGGGTCGGACTTGGTGCGGACGGATTGTCGTCGTCCTGTTACGGCCCCGAAGCCGCATTCAACGCACTTGGGAATGATCATCATTTTTTAAGTATATTTGTCGCGGCGGCGGTGATCTTGACGATTGTCATCATTTGCGCCAGCTATTCGCAAATCATCGAATTGTTTCCGAGCGGCGGCGGCGGCTATCTGGTCGCAAGCAAATTGCTGTCACCGACGACCGGCGTGGTTTCCGGCTGCGCGTTGATCGGCGATTATGTTTTGACGATTGCCATCAGCGTGGCGAGCGGAACGGAGGCGCTGTTCAGCATGCTGCCGCCCGGCTGGGCGACCGTTGAAAACAAGGCTTTATTTGCCGCCGCAGGCGTGGTTTTTCTTTCCGTGGTCAACCTGCGCGGCGTCAAGGAATCGGTGATGTTGTGGATGCCGGCATTTTCATTATTCATCGCTTCATTTACCTTCGCGATCATTTACGGAATCGTCACGCACCTCGGCGAATTGCCCCGCGTCGCACATGGCGTTGCATCGGACGTGAGCGAAACCACATCGAGCATCGGCGCGTGGGGACTGGTCATGGTGATTTTGCACGCCTACAGTTCCGGCGCGGGCACGTTCACGGGCATCGAGGCGGTGAGCAACAGCATGGCATCGCTGCGCGAGCCGCGCGTGCAGACCGGCAAACGCACGATGTTTTACATGGGCACGTCGCTCTCGTTCGTTGCCGCAGGCCTGTTGCTGACGTATTTGCTTTATCATGTCGTTCCGGCGGAAGGCAAAACTCTGAACGCCGTTTTGGTCGAACAAATGACGGCGTCATGGCCGGCTTGGCTGGGAAAAAGTTTTGTGATTGCCGCGCTCGCTTCATCGGCGGCGCTGCTGTTCATCGCGGCGCAAACGGGCTTCATCGGCGGCCCGCGCGTGCTGGCAAACATGGCCGTTGACCGCTGGATGCCCACGCGATTCGCGAACTTGAGCGACCGGCTCGTCACGCAAAACGGTGTGCTGCTGATGGGTGGCGCGGCGCTGGCGGTCATTCTCGCCACGCGTGCCTCGATGGACATGCTCATCGTCCTTTACAGCATCAACGTCTTCATCACCTTCAGCCTCTCGCAGCTCGGCATGGTGCGCCATTGGTGGCTTGACCGCACCGGCACTCCGGCCTGGAAACGTAAATTGTTCATCAACGGCATCGGATTTTTGCTCACGACTGGAATCCTGATTTCGCTCTGCGTCATGAAATTCGATGAAGGCGGCTGGGCGACATTGCTCGTCACCGGTATTTTGATAGCCGCCGCGTTTGGAATCAAACGTCATTATGCCGCGACGCAAAGGCAATTGCACCGGCTTGACGAACTTGTCGCAGCTTCTGAATTTAAAGCCGGACGCGCACCCGCCGCGCCGGAAGCCAAATGCGATCCAAACGAGCGAACCGCCATCTTCCTTGTCAACGGTTTTAACGGTCTCGGCCTTCACACGCTGCTGGCGGTGATGCGTATGTTCCCGAAGGTTTATCAGAACTTCATTTTTCTCCAGGTGGGTGTTTTGGACGCAGGCAACTTCAAAGGCGCGGCGGAGGTGGAAAACCTTCGCGTGCATTCGCAACGTGAGGCGCAGCGCTATGTGGACTACATGAACCGGCACGGATTTTACGCCGAATCGCATATCGCGCTGGGAACGGACATCGTGGACGAAGCGGCGAAATTGTGCGACGAAATCGCCACGCGATTCCCACAATCACAGTTCTTTGCCGGCCAGCTTGTTTTCAAAAACGAGGGATTTTTCACGCGTTTTCTTCACAACTCCACCGTCTTTGAATTGCAGCGCCGCCTTTATCAAAATGGCCGGCCGATGCTTATCCTGCCAATTCAAGTTTGAAGTAAAAAAGCGTCGGAAAATAAATTCCCGGCGCGGTTGGTTTGAATTGAAATTTACGCAGTCGTCGCCATTTCCGGTTCCGGCGTGTCGAGGAAGCCCTGCAAATGACGCACGCGCGTCGGATGGCGCAATTTCCGCAACGCCTTCGCCTCAATCTGCCGGATGCGTTCGCGCGTGACGTTATACATCTTGCCGATTTCCTCGAGCGTGCGTTCGTAACCGTCAAGCAGGCCGAATCGCATTTCGAGAATTTTGCGTTCGCGCTCGGTCAACGTCGTCAGCACGTCGCTCAATTTTTCGCGGAGCAAACTGTAGCTTGTCACTTCGGAAGGATTTTCCGCCGACTTGTCTTCGATGAAATCGCCAACGCTCACATCGCCATCGTCGCCGACAGGCGCGTGAAGTGAAACGGGCTGCTGCGCCATTTTCAGCAGCGCGTGAATGCGAGAAACCGGCATATGCATTTCGTCCGCCAGTTCTTCCGGCGTCGGTTCGCGGCCAAGTTCCTGCGTGAGCTGTTTTTGCGCCCGCCAGAGCTTGTTCATGATTTCAATCATGTGAACCGGAATGCGGATCGTGCGCGCCTGATCTGCGATGGAGCGCGTGATTGCCTGCCTAATCCACCAGATCGCGTAGGTTGAAAATTTGTAGCCGCGGCGATATTCGAATTTTTCAACACCCTTCATCAAGCCGATGTTGCCTTCCTGGATCAGATCAAGGAACGACTGGCCGCGGTTTGTGTATTTTTTGGCGACGGAAACGACGAGGCGCAGGTTCGCTTCGGCCATGTGCGTTTTGGCCTTGAGTCCCCGGTCGGCGGCGGCGCGCAATTCCTTGAAAACTTTCAAAAATTCCTCGCGCGGCATCCGCACGAACTGTTCGAGCGTCTGGATTTTCGCGTTCTCGGCTTCAAGCGCGGAACGGCGTTCAGCCGTCGTTCGGAGCGACTCCAGTTCCTGAATCTGCCGTGTGCTGGCCAGAAACTTGTCGTGGATGTTGCCGGCTACGACGATCATTTCCTCGACGACTTTCTGTTTGTAGAAGAATTTTCCAAACATCTCCTGCAACTTCGCGCCCATCTTCTTCAGTTCTTTCTCAAGTTTTTCCTTGCGGCTCTTTTGCGCGGCCTTCTGCCAGACCAAATACTTCGCGTCCACGCTCTGGTCGAAGGCGTGCATTTTTTTGATGAGCTTGCGCAGTTCGCGCAGATGTCCGTCGCGGTTGGCGACTTTTTTGTCAACGATGACGCGGTCAAAGCGTTCCTTCGGCGGTTCGGACAACAGTTTTTCCGCGATCGCAATGTGTTCCTTCGCGGTAAAACCGAGGCCGTAAATGATGCTTTTCATCGCGACTTCGGCCTCCTCAATTTTCTTGCAAATTTCGACTTCCTGTTCGCGCGTGAGCAGGGGAACCTTGCCCATCTGGTTCATATACATCCGGACCGGGTCGTCGAGAATTTCAAGGCGCGAGTCTTCGTCCGCCTCCTCCTGTTGCGGCTGTTCGGACTGTTTGGAGCGGTCGGTGCGTTCCGCCTCGGCCTGATCCATGACGATTTCCACGTCGAGGCTTCGCAACTTCGTCAGCAGCGCATCGAGGTCGTCGGGACTCAAGTTTTCCGGCAGCACGTCGTTGATGTCGTCATAAGTGACGTAGCCGTGCTCCTGCGCGAGATGCAAAAGCGTCTTGATCGTCTCCGTCAAGTCCGCCGTCGGCTGCGCTGGCGCAAGCGTCGTTCCATTTCCATTCGTATGGCCGTTGTGCAAACGCTTTTCCGCCTCGGCAATCGAACTTGCCGAGTGCCCGGCGTTGCCGTTTGCTTCCGCCGGCTTGGACAAATCCTTCTTCGCCTTGCTGGAAATGATAAAACGCCGACTCACCGGCGCAGTTTTTGGCTTGACACCTTTTCCGCCGGTTTGACGGCTGTTCAACGCCTTCGCAGGCGTCGTTGTTTTTTGCTTCAACATAAATTATGAGACCCAAATAGACCGCTTCGGTTCAGAGAAATCGTGGCGACTCTGCCCTGCGAAAGCGGCGGCCCTGGAATGTTCACCCGAATTCACTCGCCCGTGAATCTTGGAAACTGCGAACACAGAAGACTGACGCGGATTCAGGATAGCCGCTTTTGCAAAGAATTCAAGCATTATCGCAACTTCAAAAACGGCTGGCAAAAACGCCTAAAATAGAGCCTAAATATCTAAAACAAAGGTAAATATATGAAATCTATTCAAACCAATTTCCGCACAGATCCAACATCTTTGCCAATTTGTTCGCGCAACTCATCCGGCGAATCGAATTTGCGCTCGCCGCGCAGTTTGTCTCCGATTTCAATCTCCAGTTCCTTGCCGTAAAGATTCCCGTCGAAATCCAGCAAGTGTGCTTCGACGCGAAGCTGTGCTTTGGCCGAAGCCACGGTCGGACGCAAACCAATATTGAGCGCGACGCGATAAGATTGCCCCTTCAGTTTTGTGCAGCAGGCATAAACGCCGTTCGGCGGAAGGATCAGATTCGTCGTGTCAAGATTCGCCGTCGGAAAACCGAGTTTGCTCCCGATCTTGTCACCTTCAACCACGCGGCCTGAAATCGCGTAAGGCCGTCCAAGCATCTGGCTCGCGGCGTCAAAATTTCCTGCACGAACCGTCTCGCGAATACGCGTGCTGCTGACAACTTGTCCGTCGAGCGAAACAGCCGCAAGTCCGTGAACTGAAAAATTTAATTCAAAGCCAAGGTTTTTCAGCAACGCGACATCGCCGCTGCGTTTGTGCCCAAAAACAAATTCTGCGCCGACGCAAATGCTGTGAACTTTTCCAAAATCTTGTGACAAGCTGTGAATGAATTCCTCGCCGGACTGCTCGCTAAATTTTTTATCGAATTGAATCAGCAACAATGCGTCCGCGCCGAGCAATTCAATCGCCCGCAGTTTTTGCGACAATGAATAAATCAGCGGCGGCGCTTTGTCCGGCGCAACGATTGCGTTTGGATGTTTGTCAAATGTCAGAACAACTGCAATCGCTTCGTGCTGGCGAGCGTCCGCAATGGTCTGCCGGATGATTTGTTGGTGGCCGAGATGCACGCCGTCGAAAAAGCCGATCGCAACGCAGACTTTTTTGCCTTCGGCTTTCAATTCGTTCGCGGTGCGAATAACTTTCATATTTTTGCCACAGATTTTCACAAATGAAACACAGATGGAATAATTTCTTATCTGTGTAAATCTGTGTGCATCTGTGGCTGATTTAGGTCGTTGCCAGTTTCAAAAATGGAATCACTCTTTTTTCCAGATCACTGGATGACAGCTTCAAAATTTCGTCAAGTGGCTTGGCATCGGCAACATCAAATTTCCCCGAAACGCTGCGACGCAATTTCGCCAAATGAGCGCCGCAGCCGAGTTTCTGGCCGAGATCGTGCGCGATGCTGCGGACGTAAGTTCCCTTCGTGCAGGCGACGCGGAATTCGCCGAGCGGCTCGGAATAATTCGTGAAACGAAAATTGTAAATGTGGATCAAGCGCGGCTCGCGCACGACTAAGACGCCTTTGCGCGCGAGTTTGTAAAGCGGCACGCCGTTCATTTTGATGGCCGAAACCATCGGCGGCATCTGCATCTGGTCGCCGATGAACTTGGCGGCTTCTTCGTTCAATCCTTCGAGTGTCAACGGCGGAACAATTTTCGTTTCGAGGATTTCGCCGTCGGTGTCGTAGCTGTTCGTTGTTTCGCCGAATTTTATTGTGCCTTCGTAGACCTTGTCGTCGCCCATCAATTTTTCGGAGAGCTTCGTGCCGCGTCCGAGGACGATGATGAGCAGGCCGGTCGCGTTCGGATCGAGCGTGCCGCAATGGCCAACTTTTTTGATCTGAAAACGGCGTCGGATCGCGTCCACGACATCGTGCGAAGTCGGGCCGTCGGGTTTATCAATGAGAATCGCGCCGTCGAATGCGGAAAAATCTTGCATGAAACAAATGACTTTTACGGAACGACAATTTCCAAATCCGGCGCGACGTGCCTGAAATTGCCGGGATTGAGTGTGACAACCCGCGTCGCCGACAGCCGCCGTGCATGGGTTGCATGAAGCGAGTCATAAATGCCGCCGCCCATCACCCCGCGCTGGCGCGCTTCATTCAAGGCTGTTTTGTAATCGTCCAACGTCAGCGCAGTCACCGCGACGGATTCTTCCAGGCCGAGAATCAGTTCCGCCGCCACGTCATTCGGCACTTTGTAAAAGGCCGTGAGTGTGGAGAAAGTTTCCGCGAAAGCATGGGCGCACGTCATCCGCTCGCGCGCCGCTTCAAACACCGCCAGACACCGCTTGTGCTGGGGATGCGGTGCCAGGATCACGGCGACCAATGCCGAAGTGTCGAAATAGGTCATCGAAAATAATGGCGGGACTTTTCAACTGCTTCTTCAATCGGCGTGGATGGAACTTTGCCCGTCCACATTTTTATTCCGGCCTTTTTGATGATTTTGCCGGATGATTCCGGTTGGACTTCCAAAACAATCCTGCCGGGCGAGGCCGTCAGCTTGATGGATTCGCCGGATGCGATTCCGGCGGCCTTGCGGATGTCGCGCGTCAGAACAATCCGGTTTTGCTTGTCAGGTTCAATGATTGCAGTCATGGCATGAGCGTGCCACGAGAATGGCACGCTGGCAAATGAAATTATTTCGCGGCAATCTGTTCACTAGCAGTTTGGTGAAAAACGATTGAACTAGCGGAAGAGATGTTTGTCTGAAACTCATGCGTGGAAAACCTCAAGCCCAGCCGGACTTTCTGACGGTCATCAACCTTAACCAATGTGTGCCTGCGGACCATCCGCTGCGCGTCATCAAAAGCCAGGTGGACGCCGTCCTCAAAAAGCTCTCCCCGCTCTTTGACGAACTCTACGCCGAGGATGGGCGGAGCAGCATCCCGCCCGAACAACTGCTCAAGGCCCGCGTGCTCACCGCCCTTTACAGCGTCCGCAGCGAACGGCTCTTCTGCGAACAGCTCGGCTACAATCTGCTCTGGCTCTGGTTCCTGGACCGGGAGTTCCACGAAGGCAGTTTCGACCACAGCATCTTTGCCAAGAACTACGAGCGTGTGCTCTCCGCCGACGTGGCCAAACTCTTCTTCCTCGAAGTGTATGACTTGAGCCGGCAGGCCGGCTGGACCAGTGACGACCACTTCACCGCCGACGGCACGCTGATCGAAGCGTGGGCCAGCCTGAAAAGCTTCGTTCGCAAGGACGGGGCGGATCGAGCCAAGGTGGTGTCGGCCAAAGATGAAGACCCCGGCAATCCCACGATTGATTTTCGCGGGGAACCAAGGCGCAACGACACGCACCAGAGCACGACCGATCCCGACAGCGTGCTGTATCGGAAAGCCAGCGGGAAGGAAGCCCGGCTGTGTTTCGGAGCGCACGCCCTGATGGAAAACCGGAATGGCTTGTGCGCCGACTTCACCCTGCATAATCCGATTGAAGCCAGCGAACCGATGGTGGCCCTGCAACAGGCCGACGCCCACCGGCAGATGCATGAAGGCGTGACCCTCCAGACGCTCGGCGCGGACAAGGGCTATCACCAGAAAGGCTTTGTGCAAGGCTGCCGGGAACGGGAGATCGCGCCGCATGTGGCGTGCAAAGATAACGTGCAGGTGGCTGGACTGGACGGGCGCACCCTGACGCAGCGGAGCTATCAAGTCAGTTTGAAAATCCGCAAGCGGGTGGAGGAAATATTTGGCTGGATCAAGACGGTGGGCGGATTCAGACGGAGCCGGTATCGGGGACTGGAGCGCACGCAGGCCTGGGGTTACTTCGTGGCGGGAACTTACAACC
>Ga0208357_1001620_pt1 | contig 16201 bp, 14 predicted proteins | sample NGESurdeep092012_6_FD_184487 | JGI IMG/M metagenome (GOLD analysis project Ga0208357, IMG submission 184487) | Arctic peat soil microbial communities from Barrow, Alaska - NGEE Surface sample F52-2 deep-092012 (SPAdes) | ecosystem: Environmental > Terrestrial > Soil > Wetlands > Peat ... | reverse complement strand
AGCATCGCTGCTGCTGGCACTCGATGCGATCGTGGTGCAGGCGCCGTTTCGTCACCTGATCACCCCCGGCGGTCTGCGCATGTCGGTGGCGATGACCAACGCGGGATCACTGGGCTGGGTCAGCGATCGTCGCGGCTATCGCTACGAGCCGATCGACCCGCTCAGCGGCAAGCCATGGCCACCGCTGCCGCCGGTATTTCTGCAGCTGGCTGGGGCCGCCGCCGCACAAGCCGGTTTTACCGGCTTCGTGCCGGATGCCTGCCTGCTCAATCGCTACGAAGCAGGCACCAGGCTGAGTCTGCATCAGGACCGCGACGAGCATGACCTGGAGCACCCGATCGTGTCGGTTTCGCTGGGTATTCCGGCGGTATTCCTGTTCGGTGGCCTGCAGCGGTCAGATCGACAACGGCGCGTGCCGCTGGCGCATGGCGACGTGGTGGTATGGGGCGGCCCGGCGCGGCTGCGCTTCCACGGTGTACTGGCGTTGAAGCCGGGCCGTCACGAGAGGCTGGGGCAGTGCCGGATCAATCTGACCTTCCGGCGCGCAGGCGCCACCGGATGACAGCGACGGCGTAACCCACCGCTGCGCGGCCGAACTGGCACCGACAGGTGTCGAGCCGTCGCCAAGTTGCTACCCTCGGTAATCCGCCCATCAACGAGCAAGGCATGGCGACGACCCACGGCATCCATACCATCGACACCGGCTTCGTGCGACCAGGCTTCGACGCCGCCTACCTCGTGGTTGAAGGCGGCCGCGGCGCCTTCATCGACTGCGGCACCAACCATTCCGTTCCACGCATGTTGAAGGCCCTGGACGCGGCGGGTCTCACGGTGGCGGAGGTGGACTGGCTGATCCTCACGCATGTACATCTGGACCATGCCGGCGGCGCCGGCGAACTGATGGCGCGGTTGCCCAACGCGCGCCTGCTGGTGCATCCGCGTGGCGCCCGCCACATGATCGACCCGTCGAAATTGTGGGCCGGCGCCAGCGCGGTATACGGCGAGGAAGTGATGGAACGGGAATACGGACGGCTGCGTCCGGTGCCGGCCGAACGCGTGATCGAGGCCGGCGATGGATACGAAATCGACCTCGCCGGCCGCATCCTTCAAGCTCTCGACACCCCGGGCCATGCAAAGCATCACAACGCGATCTACGACGAGCGCGCGAACGTGTGTTTCACCGGCGACGTGTTCGGTTTGTCCTATCGCGAATTCGATACCGCGAACGGTCCGTTCATCCTGCCGACCACTTCGCCGGTGCAGTTCGATCCGGAGGAACTGCATGCCTCGATCGAGCGCCTGCTCACGCTGCAGCCGGTGGCGATGTACCCCACCCACTTTGGCCGTGTCGAAGATGTCGTCCGCCTGGCCGCTGACCTGCACGTGCAGATCGACGCCATGGTGGCACTGGCGCTGGAGGCTGGTGCCGACGCGGACCGGCACGCCCGCCTGGTCGAGGGTCTGACCGGTTTGTACGCGGCTCGCGCACGGGCGCACGGCTGGACCGGGGGACGCAACGCGCTGGTGCAACTGCTGCAGATGGACATCGAGCTGAATGCGCAGGGGCTGGAGGTATGGCTGGATCGCACCGCCGCCTGATCCACGCCGCGAGCCGGTCGGTCGAGTCTCCTGATTCGCAGGACACCCGCGCTGCCTATTGACCGGCGTGTCGAAATGGATTCCTCTTGGTCTTTGCCTCGCCAGGCCATCGACCCCAGCCATGTCAGACACGACCTACCCGTTCAACGAGACTGGAACCGCACACCATGCCAACGCGCGTATCGGGGCCGAGCCGCCGCTGCGCAGGATCGTGGTGGTCGGCGGCGGCACCGCCGGCTGGATGACGGCACTCACGCTGGCCAACTCGGCCTATGGTTCGAAGCTGCAGGTCACCGTGATCGAATCACCACAGGTCGGCACGATCGGTGTGGGCGAGGGTTCGACGCCATACCTGCGTCGCTTCTTCGAGGATCTCGCCATCGAGGAATCGGAATGGATGCCCGCCTGCAACGCTACCTACAAGAACGGCATCAGCTTCGATAAATGGTCGACCCGGCCCGGTTTCGAGAGTTACTTCCACCCGTTTGCGTCGATGCTCGACAACCTGACCATGACGCAATTCATCAACAACGTGCACGCACGCCTGAACCATGCCGACGTGCATGCGCACCCGGACCGCTTCTTCATCGCCAACCGGCTGGCGCGCGATTGCCGGGCACCCAAACCGGTGCACAGCTTTCCGTTCGATATCTGGCATGGCTATCACTTCGACGCCAGCCTGCTCGGCGCCTTCCTGCTGAAGAAGGCACTGGAACGAGGCGTGCGCCACGTGGCGCGCCACGTGGACGAGGTGATCCTGAAGGAAAACGGCGACATCGACGCGCTGCGCCTGGCCGGCGGCGAGACCCTGGATGCCGACTTCTTCATCGACTGCACCGGCTTTGCGTCGGTGCTGATCGGCAAGGCCCTGCAGACTCCGTTCGTACCCTTCGCGGAGAACCTGTTCAACAATGCGGCGGTGGCGCTACCCACGCCGCTGGAAGGGCCGATCATGTCGCAGACCATCTCCACCGCGCTCAAGCACGGCTGGGCCTGGAAGATTCCGCTGACCAACCGGCATGGCAACGGCTACGTCTACAGCACCGATTTCTGCTCGCCGGAACAGGCCGAGACCGAGCTGCGCACACACCTGGGGCTGCTGGATTCCGACGTCGCCGCGCGTCACCTGAAGATGCGCGTGGGCCGCGTCACCGAGAGCTGGCGCCGCAACTGTCTTGCGATCGGCCTGTCGCAGGGTTTCGTCGAGCCGCTGGAAGCCACCACCCTGCTGTTCGCGCAACGCACCGCGAACATGTTTGTCGCGGCGCTGGAACAAGGCGACCTGGGCGAGTCCGTGCGAGCCACCTTCAATGAAACCATCAATGCTCAGCTGGAAGGTACCCGCGATTACATCGTCACCCACTACAAGACCAACACCCGCACCGACACCGACTACTGGCGCGCCAACGCAGCCAACACCAAGCTCTCCCATCCGCTCAAGCAACTGCTGGCCACCTGGCTATCCAGCAGGCCGATCATTCCCGGACTGAAGAAAGGCGCGTTCGGCCTGGGCTACCCGACACTGTCCTGGTACAGCCTGCTGGCCGGCGTGGGATTGTTTCCGGAACCGCAGGCCATGCGCCCGCCAACGCCGGAGGAGGCGCAACACGACCTCACCCAGATCGACAACCTGCTGGAACGCAGCGCGATGAACTACCCGGACCAGCGCGAACTGCTGCAGCGCATTCCGCTGCGCTCCACCGAGCCGTCCCTGCAGGCGTATCTCTGGTAGGCAACGGCCCCGTTGGCATGTGATGCCAGCTCAACCCAGTCGCGTACCATCGGGCACCGGTCGCTCCAGTGAGGTGAGTACCACGCCCTCCTCCGTGGGAAACCCGGTGAGCAGGAACTGCGAGCGGAATGGACCGATCTGCTTTTCCGGGAAGTTGATCACGCCCACCACCTGCCGGCCAATCAGGTCTGCTGGCTGGTAGAGCGCGGCGATCTGCGCGCTGGTTTTCTTCTCACCGTGCGGACCGAAATCCACCCAGACCTTCCACGCCGGCTTGCGTGCTTCGGGAAACGGCTCCACCCGGGTAACGGTGCCGGCCACGACCAGCACCTTCTCGAATTCGGCCCAGCTGATTTCGGGCACGTCGACTGTACTCATCCTTCCAACCTCGACTTCAGGCAATCGCGACTCTGTTGCCACCAGTAACTGGCCTGTGCAGCAAGGTAACCGAAGGGCCGCCAGGTATTGTCCAGGCCATAGTCCGCGAACTGCCTCCAGCCGTCGTCGCCCTCGGCAAGCGCGGCGGCCATCAATTCCCCGGCGGCACAGGTGGGCGCCAGCCCGTGCCCGCCAAAACCCTGCGCCCACCACAGGCCATTGCCATCACCACCAATCTGCGGCATCTGGTGGCGCGCATAGCTCATCAGGCCCGACCACGCGTAGTCGACCTGCACTCCCGCAAGCTGCGGAAAGACGCGCAGCAAATCCTTCGTCAGCAACCTCTTCACCGCGGCAGGCGCCCGGTTGAACACCGAGATGCGTCCGCCCCACAGCAATCGGGTATCCGGCAGTGCGCGGTAATAGTCGAAGGCGAAACGGCTGTCGTAGATGGCGGCACGCGTACCCAGGCAATCGTGCAGTCGGTCACCGAGCGGCTCGGTGACCATCACGTAGGTGGCGATGGGCAGGATGGCGCGATCGACGCTCTTCTGCAGGCCGGCAAGATAGCCACCGCAGGCCAGCACCACCTGGTCGGCCAGCAACTCGCCTTGTGCGGTACGCAGGCGCCATTGCAAGCCCTCGCGTACGAGGCTGCGCGCACCACTCTCCTCGTGGATGCGCACTCCCTGCCCGGCCGCCGCCGCGGCCAGGCCGATCGCGTAGTTGAGCGGATGCAGGTGCAACGCATCGCGCTCCAGCAAACCATCGTGATAGCGCTGGCTCCGAATGCAATGGCGCAACTCCTCTTCGGGCAGCCAATGCCAGTGCACGCCGTAGCGTTCCGCCAGCCGTTGCTGGCGCTCACGCAACACCGCGGGGTCGCGAAACCAGTTGGCCCAGATCACACCCTCGTCCACGGCATCGCAGCTGATCGCATAGTCGGTGATGCGCTGGCGAATGCGCTCGACCGCTGCCCTGGTAAGACCGAACAGCGCAGCGGCCCTTTGCTCGCCCAGCTGATCAAGCAGCGCCTGCTCACCCAGCGAATAGCCGGCGAACACGAAGCCCCCGTTGCGACCGGATGCACCGAAGCCGATCTGTTCGCGCTCCAGCAGCACCACGTCACGCACGCCGCGTTCGGCCAACGCGAGCGCGGTATTGAGACCGGCAAAGCCGCCTCCGACGATGGCCACGCGCGCATGCACACGACCCCGAAGGGGTTCGTAGGCCGCGTAGGGCGTGGCCGTGGCGCGATAATAGGAAGTGGATACGGGCGAGTTCATCTGCGAGACCGATCCGTGCCGAACTCCGGCACCGGGCAAGCATAGCCTTTCCTCCGCGCGCAGCTGCAACTCGGGAAACCCTGGCCCGCGCAAGCTTGCGCCGTCACTTTCAGCTCAGAGCTTGTGAAAGGCTGTTGTCTCACAACCTCTCAGAGCTGGTCGAGAAACGCACGCACCGTCGGCGCCAGACTGGGATCCTGCATGGCCATGTGCATGGTGGCGCGTACCAGGCCGGCCTTGTTGCCGCAGTCGAAGCGGGTGCCTTCAAAACGGTAGGCCAGCACCTTGCCCTGTTCCTTCAGGAGTGCCTCGATGGCGTCGGTAAGCTGGATCTCGCCGCCAGCACCCGCCGCAGTCTCTTCCAGCAACTGGAAGATGCGACCTGGCAACACATAGCGTCCCACCACCGCCAGGTTTGACGGTGCGTCGGCGGGCCTGGGCTTCTCGACCATGTAGTGGATGGTCGCACTACGCTCATCCAGTGGCGTCGCATCGACGATGCCGTATTTGTCGGTCTCGTCGCGCGGCACCTCCTGCACGGCAATCACTCCGGCGTGTTGCGCCTCGGCGAGTTCGGCCATTTGCCGCAGTGCGCCCTTGCCTTCCCCGTTCCAGATCAAATCATCCGGCAGCACCACGCCGAACGGCTCATCGCCTACCACAGGCCTGGCGCAGAGCACCGCATGACCCAGGCCGAGCGCCTCGGGCTGGGTCACGAAGATGGCCCGTACATGTCGCGGCAAGGTGCCCTGCACCAGCGCCAGCAGCTCGGACTTGCCTTTCTCGTGCAACTTCGATTCGAGCTCATAGGCCTTGTCGAAATAGTCGGCGATCGCGTGCTTGTAGCGATTGGTGACGAAGATCAACGTGTCGGCGCCTGCATCCACCGCCTCATCGACGGCGTACTGGATCAGTGGCTTGTCGAGCACCGGCAGCATCTCCTTCGCAACCACCTTGGTGGCGGGCAGGAAGCGCGTGCCCAGGCCGGCTACGGGAAACACCACTTTGCGCAGGGGTTTGCTCACTCGTTGATCTCCGGATTGATACGACGGATCGACACCACGTTGGCCGGCTGCGCCGATTCGCTCCAGCGGAACGAAGGCAGCAGGCTGGACACGCAGCGGCGGAGTTCTTCCTCATCAAAGGCATCGACGGCCGCCACCGTCTTGCTCAGCAGCGCCTGCAGCAGGTCCCACGAAACCTCGCGGTGCTGGGCCAGGAAAATCTTGGCGTGCGCGGTGGCACTGTAGTTTTCCAGCGGATGGAACAGTTCCTCGAACAGTTTTTCACCGGCACGCAGGCCGGTGTAGACGATCGGAATCTCGCTGCCCGGCTTCTTGCCGGCGAGGCGGATCATCTGTTCGGCGAGATCACGGATCTTCACCGGTTCGCCCATGTCCAGCGCGAAGATCTCGCCACCCTTGCCGATGCTCGCCGTTTGCAGGATCAGCTGGCAGGCCTCGGGAATCGTCATGAAGTAGCGCGAGATTTCCGGATGGGTCACGGTTACCGGACCACCCTCGCGAATCTGTTGCCGGAACAGCGGCACCACCGAGCCGGCCGAATCGAGCACGTTGCCGAAACGCACCGTCATGAAGCGGGTGCTGGTCTGCGCATCGAGGTTCTGGCAATAGATTTCGGCAACCCGCTTGCACGCACCCATCACGCTGGTCGGGTTGACGGCCTTGTCCGTGGAGATCAGCACAAAACAGGAGACTCCGACGGCACAGGCCGCATTGGCCACCGTGCGGGTGCCCAGCGCGTTGTTGAAGAACGCGGCGCGCAATTGTCCCTGCAACATCGGTACGTGCTTGTAGGCGGCGGCGTGGAACACGACCTGCGGTTGCACGTCGGTGAACACCTTGCGCATCGCCGTCTGATCGCAGCAATTGGCCAGGATGCCGTCGAGAATCAGTTCCGGAAAGTCCGCCCGCAACTCCTGGGTGATCCGGTACAGGTTGTACTCGCTCAGCTCGACCACGGTCAGCGCGTGGGCGCCAAGCCGGGCCACCTGACGGCACAACTCCGAACCGATCGAGCCGCCGCCGCCGGTCACCAGTACGCGCCGGCCACTCAGCGTCTCGCGAATCGCGGTCCAATCCAGCTCCACTGCATCGCGGCCGAGCAGATCCTCGATCGCCACTTCCTTGATCTGGTTCATGGAAGCACGGCCAGCGACCACGTCTTCGAGTCGCGGCACCGTCCGGTACGGCAGGTCGGTGCTGTCGCACAACCTCACCACGCGCCGCATCTGGGCGGTGGATGCACCAGGCAAGGCGATCAGCAGCATGTCCACGGCCGCCCCGCGCGCCAGTTCGGGCAATTGATCCAGGCTGCCCAACACCGGGTGACCGTTGATGCTGGCGCCACGCAGGCTCGGCTTGTCGTCGACAAATCCCACCACGGCATAACGGTTGTCGCGGCGCAGGTCGCGGCAAAGCACTTCGCCGGCGCGATCCGCGCCCACGATCAGCACCCGCTTTGCCACCTTGCCCTTGAGCAGATCGGCACGGCTGTCCTTCCAGTAACGGTAGGCCAATCGGGGGCTGCCCAGCAGCACCGCCAGGAGACCCGGATACAGCAACAAGACCGAGCGTGGCACGCCTTCCAGCCGATCGTAGAGAAACAGGCACACGCCGATGGCCAGCGAACCGATGATCGACGCGCGTGCGATGTTCCACAGATCCGGCAGACTGGCAAATCGCCATACGCTCTTGTACAGGCCGGTCCAGCGGAAAATCAGACCCTGCACCAGCAACACCAGCGGAAACTCGAGCAACTGGAAGCTGAGGACTTCGTCCGGTCGCAGGGCGTAGCGCAGCCACTTCGCGATCCACCACGCGATGGCCGCGACCAGCAGATCGTGCAACACGACCGCGACCCGCGGGTGGATGACTCCGACAAACTTACGAAGTGACATGGGGAGCCTTGTTCGGATGGCGCCGCAACAAGCGACGTTTCAGGTACAGCCACGTGGCCGCCGCAACGGCATAGGCCACTATGGTAATCGCCAACGCCGCGTGCAGATGACTCCACGCCAACCAGGCCAGCGGCGCCGCGACCAGCATATTCCAGCCCAGGTAGGCCGCATCGACCCGTGCATGGGACCGACCACGCCGCACCAACCATTGGTATAAATGCTCGCGATGGGCGGCGTACCAGCGCCGCCCGTGCCACATCCGCGCGAGCAAGGTCAGGCTGGAATCCACCACGAACGCAGAAGACAGCACCAGCGCGGGCCACAGCAGCGCATGATCGAACCGCCACAGCATCGCGCTGAACGCGAAGATCAGCAAGCCCACGCTGCCGCTGCCGACATCGCCCATGAAGATCCGCGCCGGCGGCCGGTTGAAGAGCCAGAAGCCGAGCGCCGACACGGCGAGGCAAGCGGCGAACAGGGTCAGCATCGGCTGGCCTGCCGCCCACGCCAGGGCAGCCAGACCGCTACCGACGAAGATCGCCTGCAGCGCCAGCAGGCCATCGATACCGTCCATGAAGTTATGCAGGTTGATGCTCCAGGCACCGGCCAGCAGCAACAGGGGCAGCCACCACCACGGCACGCCGGTGGCCACCAACCCGATCGCAAACAGGGCAACCCCCAGCAACTGCGCGCCCAGGCGGGGCCATACCGGCAACGACCGATGATCATCCCACCAGCCTGCCAGCGCCACCAACAGCAGGGCCGCGCACAAGCCGACCAACACGATCTGCGCAGACCAGCCATGCGACTGACCCCACGCCGCCCCAGGCAGGCAGAGCAGCATCGCCACGACGATCCCGATGCCGCCGCCGCGGGGTGTCGGCGTGTCGTGCGAGCGGCGCTGCCCTGGCAGATCCAGCATGCCGCGGCGACGCGCATAGCCGATCGAACCGCGCGCCAGCACGACGGTAACCAGGAAGCTCGCCAGCAACCATCCGATGGCCGTCCACGTCGTCATGTCACTCGCCGGCAACTCCATGGATCGGGCGGATCGTGCTCCAGCTCTTGCAACTGGGGCATTGCCAGTGGTGTGCCTTGGCGCCGAACCCGCAACGGGTGCAGCGGTACATCGCCTGCCCTTCAAGCAGCTTGCGCGTCAGATCGCGCAGGATCAGGAAATTCTCCCGGGCCTCCCCTTCGATCTTGTCCATGGTGGCATCGAGCAGCGCCATCAATCCGCGCACCGACGGACGTTGGCGCAACTGCGCCGTCAGAAACTCGATGGCGGCGCGCTCGCCATCGCGCTGTCGATAGAGATGGGTCAGCGCCAGGATGGGCGACACGCCGTGATAGCGCCCCAGCATGTCACTCAGAAAGGCTTCGGCGCGCTCCATCTGCTGTGAGCGCGCATAACTGTCCAGCAACGGCGGCAGGATGTCGGGCGTGAATGCACTGTCGGCCTTGATCGCCGCCTCGAACGCATCGATCGCCGCGTCGTGCTGGTCGTCCTCGGCGTACATTCGCCCGATGAGCATGAACGCACGCACGCAGTCGGGTTGGCATTCGAACGCCTGGCGCAGGTAATCACGTGCCTCCGCCCTTGCGCCGTGCTGACGCGCACGCTCGGCCAGTTCGCAATAGAACTGGGCGATCATCGGCGCCTCCTCCTCACCGGTCATCACCTCGAGGCGCCGGGCGTGCTCGATCGCCTTGTGCCAGTCGCGCTCGTGCTGGTAGATCGAGATCAGGTGGCGCAATGCCGAGGGTGCATGCGAATCCATCGCCACCAGGTCGGCGAACAACGCCTCGGCGCGATCGAGCAGGCCTGAACGCATGTAGTCTTCACCCAGTTCCAGCAGGGCCACGGTCTTCATCGCCTCGGACAAGCCGGGCCGCGAGACCAGGTGCTGATGCAGCCGGATCGCCCGATCCACTTCGCCGCGGCGACGGAACAGGTTGCCCAGCGCAAGATGTGTCTCGACGGTGTCGCGATTGTATTCAGCCAGCTTCAGGAACACTTCGATCGCCTTGTCCTGCTCCTCGTTGAGCAGGTAGTTCAGGCCACGGAAGTAATCGGACGACAGCTCGCTGACTTCGGCGCCGGAACGCCGCGCCCCTAGCTGGCGCGAGGCCCACCAGCCGAGCACGAACGCAACGGGCAGCAGCGCCGCCAGCACATAGAGGGGGTTCATGGCTTGACCGGCGGCTTCCTCTCCGCCGGGGAAGGCTGGCGCGAGCGTCGCGGCCGCGACCCCAGCCATGCGCTCAACCCGCCGAGCAGCCAGCCGAGCACCAGGGCGCCCAGCAGGGCCGCGCCCTTGGGCAACTGCACCTGGGCAAACCCGAAGTCGTACCCGACCATGCCTGCATTCAGTGCTCCCAGCACGATACCGGCAGCAACAAAGATGACCAGGGTGATGATGACAAGCAATCGCATGAACGGACTTTACCTGATTGATCCCGACTGGCACAGGCGGCGCGACGCCGCGTCAGCCAGCGGCCGGACCGCGCCCCCGGTGTGGCGCGATCGACGGCCAAAAAGAAGGCAGGACCGACTCGCGCCGCCTGCCTCGGGTTTGATCTTCAGGGACGTCTCAGAACCTGTGGAAAAATCACTTCCTGTGATTTTCTTCTATTCACAGCCTCTCAGCCGGCGTTCTTGCCCGGATTTCATGGACGCCTCAGCCGGCGTCCTCGCCTAGATCAAGATTGACACGCTCGCGCAACTCCTTGCCTGGCTTGAAATGAGGGACGTGTTTGCCGGGCAAGGCCACGGCTTCGCCCGTCTTCGGGTTGCGCCCCATCCTGGGTGGTCGGTGGTGCAGCGCGAAGCTGCCGAACCCGCGCACCTCGATGCGTTCGCCTTGGGCCAGCGCCTGGCTCATCTGCTCAATCACGCTCTTGACTGCCATCTCCACGTCCGCAAACGCGAGGTGGGTCTGACGACGTGCCAGCGCTTCGATCAATTCGGATTTGGTCATGGGCCCCAATGTCCGTGACGTGAAACAGCGGGGCGGCGACTGCCGCCCCGCGTCGTGCCTGCTACTGGCGATCAGTCGGCCTTGTTGAACTGTTCCTTCAACAAGGCGCCGAGCTTGGTCGTGCCGCTGGCGGCGGAGGAATAGTCCACCGCTGCGTCGGGCGCATCTTCCTCGTCCTTGGCGCGAATCGAGAGCGCCAGCTGGCGACCCTTGCGATCCATGCCGGTGAACTTGGCTTCCACCGCATCACCCACCTTCAGATGCTCGGTGGCGTCGTCGATGCGCTCCTTGGCGATGTCGTTGGCGCGCAGGTAACCCTCGACGCCATCGCCCAGGTCGATCACGGCACCCTTGGCGTCGACTTCCTTGACCGTACCGTTGACGATCGTGCCACGCGGATTGGCCGCCATGAACTGACCGAACGGATCCTGCTCCATCTGCTTGATACCCAGCGAGATACGCTCACGTTCCGGATCCACCGCCAGCACCACGGCCTCGATCTCTTCGCCCTTCTTGAAGTCGCGCACCAGCTCTTCGCCAGTCACCTGCCAGGAGATGTCGGACAGGTGCACCAGGCCATCGATGCCGCCGTCCAGGCCGATGAACACGCCGAAGTCGGTGATCGACTTGATCTGGCCGGAAACCTTGTCGCCCTTCTTGTGCATGGCGGCGAAGGCCTCCCACGGGTTCGAGCGGGTCTGCTTGATGCCCAGCGAGATGCGGCGACGCTCTTCATCCACGTCCAGCACGGTCACTTCGGTCTCGTCACCGACCTGAACCACCTTGGCCGGATTGACGTTCTTGTTGGTCCAGTCCATCTCGGACACGTGCACCAGGCCTTCCACGCCCGGCTCGATCTCGACGAAACAGCCGTAATCGGTGACGTTGGAGACCTTGCCGAAGATGCGGCTGCCGACCGGGTAACGACGCGAGATGTTCACCCACGGATCGTCGCCCAGCTGCTTCAGGCCCAACGAAACGCGATTGCGCTCCTTGTCGTACTTGAGCACACGCACGTCCAGCTCGTCGCCGACGTTGACCACTTCGGAAGGATGGCGCACGCGCTTCCACGCCATGTCGGTGATGTGCAGCAGGCCGTCGATGCCGCCCAGGTCCACGAACGCGCCGTAATCGGTGAGGTTCTTCACCACACCCTTGATGACGGCACCCTCGACCAGACGCTCCAGCAGCTTCTCGCGCTCTTCGGAGAACTCGGTCTCGACGACGGCGCGGCGACTGACCACCACGTTGTTGCGCTTGCGGTCCAGCTTGATGATCTTGAACTCGAGTTCCTTGCCCTCGAGATAGGTCGGCTCGCGCACCGGGCGCACATCGACCAGCGAACCCGGCAGGAACGCGCGGACGTCCTTGATGTCGACGGTGAATCCGCCCTTGACCTTGCCGGAAATCATGCCGGTGATGGTCTCTTCCTTGTCGAACGCCTGTTCCAGGTCGTCCCACACCATCGAGCGCTTGGCCTTCTCGCGCGACAGCTTGGTCTCGCCGAAACCGTCTTCCAGGGCTTCGAGGGCTACCTTCACCTCGTCGCCAACCTGCACTTCCAATTCGCCATCTTCGCCCTTGAACTGCTCGATCGGGACGATGCCTTCGCTCTTCAGGCCTGCGTTGATCACGACAACGTCGTTGCGAATTTCGACAACGATGCCGGTAACGATGGCGCCGGGCTTCAGCTTGGAGATGGCCTGCTGGCTCTGTTCAAACAGTTCGGCAAAACTTTCAGTCATGTTGATTCCATAGTGGGAAAAGACCGTGGGTCGGCTGCGCTCGGGTGGGTTGTTGCGCAGGAACTATCGGTCCACCGGTTGGGGGTGTCTCAGGCGGCTCGCGCGGAGCCGACCATTGTCACCGTGGGTCAAAACCCCCTGCCGTGACAGGGGCACAAAAGCCGCCGCGCCATCCACTCAGGACCGCACGACGGCAAGTACTTTCGCAACGACCTCGTCGATGCCCATCCCGGTAGTGTCCACCAGGACCGCATCCGCGGCAGGCTTGAGTGGCGCGACCGCACGCGACGCATCGCGACTGTCACGCGCCTCAATTTCCCGCTGAAGGCCGCCAAGTGTAACGCTGAGTCCCTTTTCCTTCAACTGCTTATAGCGTCTTTTCGCCCTCTCGGCCGCACTTGCCGTGAGGAAAACCTTGTACGCGGCGTCGGGGAAGATGACGGTGCCCATGTCGCGTCCGTCCGCGACCAGTCCAGGCGCCTTGCGGAAGCCCAGCTGCTGGGCCACCAGGGCCGCGCGCACCGACGGCATCGACGCGATGGCCGACGCCGCAGCCCCGGCGGTTTCGGTGCGCAGTTCGTCGGTGGCGTCGTGGCCGTTGACGATCACCCGCGTCTCGCTGCCGTCACTGGCAGCCCGGAACTGGATTCTGGTTCCCTGGGCACAGCGGGCCACCGCATCCATATCCGACAAATCCAGCCCGGCCGCGCCAGCGGCATAGCCCACCGCGCGGTACAACGCGCCTGAGTCCAGCAGTCGCCAGCCCAATCGCTTGGCCACCAATGCACTGACGGTGCCCTTGCCCGACCCGGACGGTCCGTCGATGGTAAGCACGGAAGCGGCGGCGGCATGCGGCATGACAACATCCTGGTGACGAGGGAAAAGGCGGCAGTCTAACGCGTTGACCGCACCCCCAACGCGTGCTATCTAGCCGGTCTTGTCCACTTCATGCGATGCCCCAGCCATCTGATGAACGACCTTCGCCGCGAGTTCGATCAAGCCGCCCAGGACGTGCAGCACCTGGGCAAACGCCCGGACAACGATACGTTGCTGAAGCTGTACGCCCTCTACAAACAGGGCACCGAGGGCAACCTGGCGCGCACTCAGCCCGGCTTTTTCGATTTCGTCGGGACCGCCAAGCATGAGGCCTGGGCCCAGCTGAATGGCGTTTCCGAAGAGGAAGCCATGCGTCGCTACATGGCACTGGTACGGCAATTGCTGGCCTGAGGTCGGCCATTCTTCCAACGCAACGCTTGCGTTGCGGGGCCGAACACCGGCACATTCATACGATCGTTTGAGCCGCTCGTGGATCGCATGAATTACCCCAGCCCGAATTACCCCAGCCCAAATTACCCCAGCCTGCATTACCCCAGCCTGTTCGCTCCGCTCGACCTCGGCCATGTGATCCTGCCCAATCGCATCCTGATGGGCTCGATGCATACCGGGCTGGAAGACAAGGCCGGCGATTTCGACAAACTGGCGGCGTATTTCGCCGAACGCGCCCGCGGCGGCGTGGGGCTGATGGTCACCGGCGGCATCTCGCCAAGCATGCAAGGATGGCTGAAACCATTCGGCGGCCGGCTGACCATGCCCTGGCACAAGCCGCGACATCGCAAGCTGACCGATGCCGTGCACGCCGAGGGTGGGCGCATCTGCATGCAGATCCTGCACGCGGGGCGCTACGGCTACCACCCGCTGTCGGTGGCGCCCTCGAAGATCAAGTCACCGATCACGCCGTTCACGCCACGCGCCCTGTCGTCGCGCGGCGTCGGGCAAACCATCAACGACTTCGTCCATTGCGCAAGGCTCGCGCGCGACGCCGGCTACGACGGCGTGGAAATCATGGGTTCGGAAGGCTATCTGATCAACCAGTTCATCGCGGCACGCACCAACCAGCGCAGCGACGCGTGGGGTGGCGATGCGCAGCGGCGCATGCGTTTTCCGGTGGAAATCGTGCGCCGCACGCGCGCAGCCGTCGGGCGCGATTTCATCATCATCTACCGTCTTTCGATGCTGGATCTGGTCGAGGGCGGCCAGGACTGGAACGAAATCGTGGCACTGGCGAAGGCCATTGAAGTCGCAGGCGCCAGCATCATCAACACCGGCATCGGGTGGCATGAGGCACGCATCCCCACCATTGTCACCAGCGTCCCGCGCGCGGGTTTCGCCTGGGTCACCCGCAAGCTCAAGGGTGAGGTGGCGATCCCGCTGGTCGCCACCAACCGAATCAACATGCCGGACGTGGCCGAGCACATCCTGGCCAGTGGCGAGGCCGACATGGTGTCGATGGCGCGTCCACTGCTGGCCGACCCGGCCTGGGCGAACAAGGCCAGAGCCGGGCACGGCGAACGAATCAACACCTGCATTGCCTGCAACCAGGCCTGCCTCGACCACGTGTTCCAGAACCGCCGGGCCAGTTGCCTGGTCAATCCCCGCGCCTGTCACGAGACCGAACTCAAGCTCGAACCGGCGCTTGTCCGAAAACGCCTCGCCGTGGTCGGCGCCGGCCCTGCCGGCATGGCTTGCGCCAGCGCGCTGGGCGAGCGTGGCCACCAGGTCACCCTGATCGACCGGGCCCGCGAGATCGGTGGCCAGTTCAACTACGCAAAACAGATCCCGGGCAAGGAGGAATTCCACGAAACGCTGCGCTACTTCCAGCACCAACTGGCCGACATGGGTGTCGACGTCCAACTGGGGCAAACAGCCGATGCTGCGTCCCTGCGTGCCGCCGGCTACGACGAGATCATCATCGCCACCGGCATCACGCCGCGCCAGGTGAACTTTCCCGGAAGCGATGACCCGCGCGTGCTGGGATATCTCGACGTGTTGGCGAGGCATCAGCCGGTCGGCGCGAGGGTGGCCATCATCGGCGCTGGCGGCATTGGCTTTGATGTCGCCGAATACCTGGTGGAAGCGGCGCCCTCGTCCACGACCGAGGTGGCGCGCTGGACCCGCGAATGGGGCGTGGACATGGATCTTGCACAGCGCGGCGGACTGCAGCCAGCACGACCCGAAGCGCCGGAACGACAAGTCTGGTTGCTTCAGCGCAGCGAGGGACGCCTCGGCGCACGATTGAACAAGACCACGGGCTGGGTACATCGGGCAACCCTGAAAGCCAAGCAGGTAACCATGCTGGGCAAGGTCCGCTATGAGCGCTTCGATGACCACGGCCTGCATGTCAGCGTCGATGGCAAGGCGCAGATTCTGCCGGTCGACAACGTGGTGGTGTGTGCGGGCCAGCAGCCCAATCGCTGGCTGGCTGACGAGCTGATCGCCGCCGGCCTGACGGTACACGTGATCGGCGGCGCCGACGTGGCGGCCGAGCTGGACGCCAAGCGCGCCATCGACCAGGGCACCCGCCTCGCCAGCACCATCTGAGAGGTTGTGAATTTTTCAACCTCTCAGCCCGGCCATGGCGAGGGCATGGATGCTCGAGTTGAGGCAACGCAGGAGCAGTTGCCCGATGGCCGGGCGCGAATCGAGCACGCAAGTGCTTGATTCGCGTGAGCGAGTACGGGCCTGTACCGGACTCGCGATAGAAGAAAATCACAGGAAGTGAT
>Ga0208357_1001618_pt1 | contig 16205 bp, 11 predicted proteins | sample NGESurdeep092012_6_FD_184487 | JGI IMG/M metagenome (GOLD analysis project Ga0208357, IMG submission 184487) | Arctic peat soil microbial communities from Barrow, Alaska - NGEE Surface sample F52-2 deep-092012 (SPAdes) | ecosystem: Environmental > Terrestrial > Soil > Wetlands > Peat ... | reverse complement strand
TCGCCCCGTCGTCGCCCTCGCTCTCCGCTCTGGTGTTCGGTAGCGGGTCGGGCATGCTTTCGGGGTAGAAACATCCGCGGCCTCGCTGTGCTTGAAGGTGATGCTCGATCCGCTCGATGTCCTTGCGCATCGGGCGGGTGTGAATGATCGCGGGCTTGTCCTTTTCGCCGCTCACGATCGGCTGCATCAGCGCGTAGTGCTGGCTCAGCTTCATCTGGGCGTCGGGGGTGAAGCGTGCGTTGTCGCGGTCGCTCTGGTCGCCGGAGAATCTGGTCAGGTAGGCGACCATCGCGCGGCGGACGATCATTTCCGCCTCCTCGGGGTCGCCGCAGCGGAAGTTGATCGCGGTCTGCAGGTCCGCGAGCACGCCCTTCGCCATTCGCTCCTCCTCGATCTGCCCGGAGTGCTGCCAGGCGAGCGTCGGCTCCAGACCGGCTGAGCGGCCGGTGGAGAGCATCACCTCGAGCACGCTGCCCCACAGGTAGTGCGCCTCGTCGAGGTACTTGCACACCCGTGGCCGCAGGTGAGCTGGCTTGAGTTGCTGGCGTTGCAGCGCCGTGTGGATCATGCGCAGCGCGAGCCGCAGGACGATCACGGCGTTCTCCTCGCCGATCTCCCCCATCGACCCCTGGATGATCAGGACGGCTCGCTCGTCGATGATCTGGTCGATGCTGACCTGCACCGGGTGGTGGAGCATCCGGGCGAGGGTCGGCTGGCCCAGCAGGCGCGCGAGCTTGTTTCCCGGGGCGTCCATCCGCACCGTGATCTGGCTGCGGGACTCCTTGAGCATGTTCGGCAAGATCGTTCCCCACAGCGCCCGCAGCCCCGCGAGGTCAGGATCGGCCTGGCAGAGCTCGGAGACCTGCCGGCGCAGCTCGGCGCCGGTGTCCTCGGGCCAGAGTTGCTGGTAGACGTCGTACCAGGAGGGCATCTTGTCCTGGTCGCGGGCGAGCAGCAGCGCCCCGTAGGTCGCCGAGCGCAGGTAGCGGTCAGAGGCCGCCATGATCGCGCCGTCCTCGTTGATGTCACGCAGGCTCTCGACGACCGTGTCGCCGATCACCTCCATGCTCGCCGGCATCAGCAGCGGTGACATGCCGAACTCGGGTCGAGCGAGATCGAGGAAGTAGACCTTGCGATCCGGGGGGACCTGGCTCAGCCACTCCTCGGCCGCCTCGGTCTTCGGATCGAGGCCGATCAGCACCGCGTCTCGGTCCTGCGCGTCGCACTTGAACAGCGAGACCATTCCGCTGGTCTTCCCGACGCCCGGGACTCCCGTGAAGCACACCCCGAGCTTGCGGTCGGCTCGGCGGATGCCGATCGGGCCGCGCTCGTCGTCGGCGAACGCGTCCTCGGGATGCTTCGGGCGCCACACCGCCGAGCTGGCCGGCTCGCGCAGCAGGTTCGAGCGCTTGATCATCACGCTCTTGGGCCGCTGCGTCGGGAGCTGCCAGAGCATCGCCAGCTCACTGCAGGACAGCACGCCGTGACGGATCGGCGCGAGCAGCCGCGGCGCGCCCGTCTGGAGCCGGCGCGCGTGTACACGCTGCAGCAGCCACGGCTCCTTGACACGAAGCCGGTTCGCGCCCGCCCCTTGGCTGAGGGATTGCGCTGCCAGCAACGCGACACCCGGGTCAGAGGAGGCGCACCGGACGTCGAAATAGAACAGCAGCTGCTGCTGGATGGTCAGCCCGCCACGCAGGTCCGCGTCCGCTCGCGGGGAGCGATCACCGAGCTCGCCCGCGACCCGGGCGCTCGCGACGTGCCGCTCCTCGCTGCGGTAGGCGCGCCGCGCGAGCCTGTCGACCCAGCGTGGCACTGGCGTGAGCGCGAGCTGGACCGTCACCGGCGAGCGCACGTGCGCAAGGTTCACCAGCAGCCCATCGATCAGCTGGTGCTCAAACGCGCGGCCGGCGCTGGCGTCGGCGTCGGCTCCGACCTGGGTGATGAACGGCCGCAGCTTCTTTAGACGCTTGACGTACTGGGTCCACGTCGGCGCGTCGCCTGCCGGCTGCGGGTCGACCGCGAACGTGTACCCGACCCGCACGTCCGGGTAGGCGATCTGCAGGCAGCTGTCGATCAGCAGCGCATCCTCGGGGGCGCAGACCACGCTCAGCACCACTCTCGCCGGGCGCTGTTGCTGGGGCAGCACGTGAACCTCGAACGCGACCGACGGGGCACCGGTCAGGATCCGCCGAAACCAGCGCCGGTTCAGCGTCGCGGCGAGGGCTTGGAAGACCTGCGCCATCCGCTCGGGCGTGGCGACGTCGTTGCGGTAGGGAATGATCTCGTAGCGCTCGCGCGCGGCGGCGCGCCCCGCGCGGGCGCGGAGCCGTGCCGGCAGGAAGCCGAGCCAGCCGCACAACGCCGCGAGCGCGACCGCCGCGCCGAGCACGAGGGCGATCAGCAGCCAGTGCACGAGGCGCGTCCCAAACCCAGGCTTGGCCGTTGCGCTCGCGTGCGGGGCCGCGCCGGCCGGGCGCCGGATGGCGTCGGCACGGATCGCGTTCGCGGGCCGAAGCGTCGAGGGGGAGCTCGCGGGGCGCGGTGGTTGCGGGCGGCTGTGGTGGCCGCCGTCGCCAGTGCGCGTGCGTGTCGCGCTCGTGGTGGCTGCGGCGTGAAGCGCGCTCTGCCCGGTGGATTGCGTGTGTGAGCGGAACGCGTCAAACGGCGCGTCCAGCAGCCAATAAGCGCCCGCGCCGGCCGCCAGCATCGCGATCAGCGCGAACCGGGCAAAGTCCCTGATCAGCGACCGAGTCATGCTTCGGTGTCGCTCATTGGCCTGGCCCGCGTGCGCACGGCTTGCCCGGCGGCTCGGTCTGCACCGACGGTGAGGGCACGACCACGTTCTTGGGGATCCCGTGCCCGGCGTAGAGCGAGCGCAGGATCGACCACATCGCGTAGGCCGAGCCGTTGCACAGTGCTCCCGGCGCGCCGTCGGGGAACGTGAAGCCAGCCTCGACGTGGGGACCGCTGGAGATCCCGACGTCGCCGCAGCCGACATAGGAGATCAGCTGGCCGGTCACGACCCTCGTGCCGACCCTGACCCCGGGCGCGTCCGGGCGTGCGTGCCCGTAGTAGACGTACAGGCCAGCCAGCGGACCGGCGGTGATGTGCTCGACCGGCGCCCATTCACCGAAGCCGTCGATCCCCTCGCGGACGATCTGACCGTCGCCGAGCGCGACCTCCTTGGCTTGCGGATCGCAGGCGCCGCCGATCGTCGCGATGTCATCGCCCTGGTCGGTAGTCCAGGTCCCGGCTGTGCCGGGCGGGTCGACCACGCTCAGCGGCTGGATCGGGAACTCGGCGGAGCTCGAGCCGATCGGCCCGGCGGGCGTGCCCGAGCAGCTGATGTCACCGCTGACCGGGGTGGGCGCGTTACCGAGCGTGATCTGCACGAGCCCCTCGCCGTGGAAGCCGAGCGCGCGCGTGACCTCGCTGTGCAGGTCGATCCGGTAGCGGTGGCCGTCGAGCTCCTTGGCGCCTTGGCCGAACCCGACGTCGCGCTTGTACGCAACGACGCTGCGGCCCTGGTAGGAGATCGTCAGCGGCTGCATGTACGGCAGGCCGCCAAGCAGCGTGGAGGTGGTTTCGCTGTGACCGCCGAGCTCGGCGTAGCTCATCACCCCGTCGTTGAGGTCATCGCCCTTGTAGCCCTGGGCGTCGGTGAATTCTGTGGCTGCGACCGTGACCGTTTGGCCGGCCACGAGCGACAGCGGTCCCGTGCTCGGGTCAGGTGTGTTGGTGGCGGCGACCTGTTGGGCGACTTCGGTTGTCCCAGAGGGAACCGGCACCTGGCCGGCGCCCGGGCCGGTGCCCTGCGAACCGGACGCCTGGCCGCTCTGGTACATGACCGCCGCGTCGGAGAGGACCTCGCTGACGTACCAGCCGGCATGGTTGTAGTCAAAGATCGCGCTCTGCCAGTCCGCTGGGGCGCCGCTTGAGTGCAGGAGGTTGGCGGCGCTCCAGACCGCGTCGGTCTCGTCGTAGGGGCTGGCCGGGTTGGCGCCGCCCGGCGCGAGGATCCCGTACTCCTTCCACGTGCCGGGCTCGAACTGCATCGCGCCCTCCGCGCCGGCGGAGTTTGCGCCGGAATGGACGCCAGGCAGGTTCGAGGTGTCGAAGTTCGTCTCGACCTCGTTGATCGCAGCGAGGATCGAGGGGCCTTGTGAGCCGAGCCCGAAGTGCACGGCGGCGGCCTGGAAGGTCGGAATGTCCGGGGCGGGGGCGGGTGGCCCGACCGGCCCCGCGCCCGACGTGTCAACAGCAACAGTGGATACCGGGGCGCCGCTGCCGCACGCCTGTGCGGCGGCCGCCCCGGCCTTCGCCAGCGCGCCGACGATCACCACGACGATGACAAGCAAGGTTGCGAGCAGCGCGATCAGCGGCAGGCCGATCTTCAGCAGCAGCGCGGTCTTCGCGAGCTGGAACGTGGCGCCGGCGACGTCGCCATCCTGCACCCGTTGCACCGTGCGGCGTAGATCAGCTAGCCGTGAAAGGCGGCCACCAGCCATCCGCGCTCACCCCCGGTCAAGGTCAGGTGAAACCCCTCAAGCTCGAGCCCGTAGGTGACCTCCACAGAAACCTGGGCCTGCCGTCCGCCTGAGGTGATCGTCGTGTTCAGAGCGAGCAGGCGCCCTTCGGGCGGTCGCTGTTGCTGCTGGGGGGGCGGGATCAGCGGCGGGTGGGCGAGCAGCGAGCGCGCGAGCCTGACGGTGCTGGTGGCGGTGATGTCGCCGCGGACGGCGCTGGCGAGATCCCCGATCTCGTAGGGCAGGTACCCGAGGAGCCAACGCCTGACCAGACGCTCGGCGCTGCGGATCGCGGGCACCTGTGCGGCCGGCGGCTGGTCATCGGGATCGGGCAGCTGGTGCCGGTCAACGCCCGAGCTCCGTTCGACGGCCTGCTCGCGCTGCTCGGCGATGTTCGCCTGCACCTCCGCCGCCAGCCCGTCAAAGTTCGCGGTCTGTTCGCTCGCGCGCGCGCGCGCGTGTGCCCGTGGGTCGGCCAGCAGGAAAGCCAGCGAGGCTGTGAGCGCCAGCGCCGCGAGCGCGGCCAGCACGATCCTCGCGCGCCGGCGGGCGTGCCCTCCGATCGGCTCTCCGCGGCTCATGGCCGCCCCCGCCCGCGGCTGCGCGTCGCGTCGAGCCGTTCACGGGTGCGCGCGGCGAGCAGCTGCGCGTCGCGCTCAGCCCACGCCTGCTGGCGTGCATCGTTGCCGGCGATCTTGGCGGCCTGCTTGCGTCTCCCGGCGCGGCGGCGCATCACCCCGCGGGTCAGCCCGCGTTCGCGCTCGCGGTCACCCAGGCGCTCTCCCATCTGGGCCTGGTTGAGTTGACGGCGCTCACTGACGCTCTCGCGCGAGAGGACCTCGCGGGCAGCTGACTCGCGCGGCCCGGTCGGGGCGTGCTCGATGCCGCCGCGCTCGCTTGGCGGTACCGCGGCGAGCAGCGAGTCCTCGCGGGTCATCTGCGTCGCGATCGTCCTTCTCAGCGCGTCCTGCTCCTCAGGTGACTGGCGGGCGTACTGGGCTGCGGTGATTCCCGCGTAGCCGCGCAGGTTCTGATCGCTCGTCGGGTCGCGATCGGCGTTGCGCAGCCGGTCGATGCGACGGTCGACCTCGCCGGAGTTGATCGCTCGTTCGCCGAGCTCCTGGCGGGCCTCCCGGCCGACTATCTGCTCGGCGCGGGCGTAGCGCGCCTGGTGATCGCCGAGGTGCTGCTCCATACCCCGCTGGCGGGCGATCAGGTCCTTGCGCTTCTGGCGCTCCTTCGGCGTGTACAGCTCGCCTGCCGGCTTGCCCTCCAGGCGACGCTGCTCCTGGCGGGCGCGGGCGCTCGCTTCGACCTCAGCGAGCGCCTTCTGGTTGTTCTTGGCGCCCCGCTGCAGCCCGTCACGCTCGGCCAAGTCGCGCTTGGCGGGCCCGATCTCGTTCGTGGCCTTGCCCTGCTCGAGCGTCGAGAGCTCGTCATAGGCGGCTTCGCGCACACCCTGACGGTCCGCGCGCGCAGAGAGCTCGTTCTGCTGGCGGCGGCCGCTGCGGCCCTCCCCGATCTGGCGCAGCCCGTAGCGCGCTCCCATCACGGCGGCGTAGCCGGCGGCCGCCCGCGCCGCGACGTGCCCCCGCTCAGGGTCGGCGAGCTCGTTGCGCGGGCCGGCCTGTACCAGCGCGAGCACCTCGTTGCGCTTCAAAAACAACGCCCACCAGAACGCCGCGAGCAGCAGGAACGAGATCCCGAAGCTCGAGCCGGCGCCCGCGAGCGCGGTGATCGCCGAGGAGCCGGTGACGGCGGCGGCCAACATCGCGGCGTAGAACGCCTTGCCGATCATCGCGCCGAGCAGCGACTTGCCCCACTTGCCGAACATCGCGCGGCCGTTCTCGCCGAACGCGGGGAACACGAGCGCGATCGGGGCGAGGACGAGCAGCAGCAGCCCCATGCAGGTCTGCAGCACCAGCCGCACGGCGATCCACACGAGCATCAGCAGCGCGCCGAGCAAGCCGAACCCGAGCAGCAGCAGCAGGCCGATGCGCGTGATCCAGCCGTCGCTTCCCTGAATCGAGACCGCCTCGGGGTTCTTGCCCGCGTGGCCGCCGCCGACAGAGAAGATCAGGATGTGCGCGTCGTCGGTGCCGTGGTAGTAGGTCCACAGGTCGCTGCGCGGCTTCCCGCCGGGGCTGTAGCGCAGGTAGAGGTCGGCGCGGGTCGCCGGCGGCCCGTAGGGCTGGTGGGTCTCGACGTAGAGTTGGACGCACTTCGTTGAGAGAGCTCCGGCCTGCCCGCAATTGCCTCCCGAGGGCGACATCGCGTCGGGGAGTTCGGCGAGCAGGATGCCGTTGTCGAGGTAGGCGTCCTTGGCGGCGATGCGGACCGCCGCCGCCTCCGGCGCGCCGTTGCAGAACTGAAGCGAGGTGAAATCCAGCGCGCACCACGGCCCGCGCACCATCTGAGCCCAGAGGCTGCTCATCGCGCTCGCGAACGACCCTTGGGGGTCGCCGGCGTTCCCCTGCGAGGGCGCCGCGATCAGGTCAAGTGACGCGTCGTTGGCGGCCTCGTATGCGGCGCCTACGGTGTCGGCCGGCTTGGCGATGATCCACATCGCCACGACGATCATCAGCACCGAGGCGAGCGTCGCGCCGATCGTGTAGCTGTGCTTGCGCTGGATCAGGCCGGTCCAGATTCCCCACAGGCCGATCGCCGCGAGCACGAATCCCATCCAGGGGACGTCGAAGTTGTTGTACAGGTTGCTCAACGCGGCCGAGATGCCGGTCATGGCGCGGGCGTTGCCGAACAGGTCAAGCCCGAAAGCGAGCTCGACGAGCGTGATCACCGCCTTCAGCACGTACAGGCCGAACATCCACAGCCCGTTGGCGATCTCCTGCAAGAGGCCGGTGACGAAGCCGGTGATGTTCAGCGACAGAATCCCGCCGCCGTTGGAGCCGGTGTTGATGTCTAGGCCGTAGTTGCCGACCGGGTAGGTGCTCCACGGCGAGCCGGTGTGAGAGCAGTTGGTGACCTGGCTCGCGGTGAGCCCGGGGCCGCCGCAGAACGGGCTCGTGAGCCCCAGACCACTGAGGTAGTCCGGGCTACCAGAGGGGGCGATCGACGCGCTATGCGCGACGCCGGAGGGCGGGGAGCCTGATGGTGGCGCGGTCCGCGCCGGGGCCGTGGTGACCGTCGGGCCTGTCCCCATCGTTGGCAGCCCGGCGCTCGGGGCGCCGGCCGTCGTGTACGCCGCCGGCGTGCCGTCCGGCGGTGTTGAGTAAGTCGGGTCGCGCCCGGCCGCGCCCGCCGCCTTGGATTCGTACCACGCTGCGTGCTCGGCCTTCGTGATCCGGCCGTTGCTGTAGGCCAGGTCGACCGAGGCGTCGGTGCACGGGGACGCTTGCCCGCCCCTGACCGGAATCACCTTCGTCTCGCACAGATGCCACTGGTAGCTGGTGAGCGGGTAGCTGCCTGGCAGCGTCTCGGCGGTCGCGGCGGACGGGTTGACGGTGACCCCGATCGCGAGCGCGAGCAGGAGCCCGAGCCCGAGCGCGACGATCGGCGCTCCGAGATCAACCCAGCTAGGCGACCGTCGTGATCTCATCAGCGTCTCCCGCTTGAGCGCCGGAGTGAGCGTTCGGCGAGGCCGCGTCCCGGTCCAGCGCTCGTGAAGGTGTCGTGTCGAGCGCGGCCAGCAGCGCCGCGTCCGCGAGGTCGAACTGCATGCACACGACGCGGCCGTGGTTGTCGCGGAAGAAGCAGCGCCCCTTGCGGAAGCTGAGCACCCGCTGGACCATCTGGTCGTCGCCGTCATCCAGCCGCAGCAGCCGCAGCGCCTTGCGGGCCTCGTCCTCGGATTCGAAGCCGTAGATGAATCGCGGGCCGATCAGGTTGTCGATGTCCTCCGCGTCGGCGACGAGGTGCGTGATCAGGATCGTGGTCGCGTTCTCTGAGCGCCCCCAGCGGGTGAGCTGCTCGATCAATGCCCGCCCGGCGCTGTTGCCCTGCAGCAGAAACCACGCCTCGTCGAATCCGAGGACCTTGTGGACCCTGCGGTCACCGCCGGCGAGCGTCATCGCGAACATCGCCACGAGCCGCAGCACCGCAACCCCGAGCTTCTCTTGGGAGGAATAGTCGGCTCGCGCTACACCGGGCTCGGGCCTTGGCAGGTTGCGGATCCGCAGGGTTGTCACCTGCGCCTGGCCGATCGGTGGCAGCGGGTTGTCGGGGTGCGCGAACCCGAGCTGCGCAAGCCCTGAATCGGCGTGCACCGCGAGCGCCCGCGCCGCCCCTTTGGCGTGGTCATCTCCGGCGCGCAGCAGCTCGAGCACCTCAAAACAGGTGCCGCCCTCGCCGCCGGCCAGCATGCGGTCGGTGATGCTCTTCGTGGCCTCCTGGATCGCGATGATCCACTCGTCGCGCTGGCTTGGCAGCAGATCCGCGAGGAAGCTCACGGTGAGGTCAAAGCGGATCTCCGGCGCGCCGACCCGCAGCGGATCCAACAGACCGCGCCAGCGCGCGGACGCGGACAGCTCGATCTGCTCTAGGTGGCCGTCGATCCCCGGCAGGCGCTCGAGGTGATGGTCGCCCTTGGGATCGATGTCCACGATCCGCGAGCCGGCCATGAAGGCCTGGTAGTAGAGGCCCTCAAGCCCGATCGTCTTGCCGGACCCGAGCGTGCCGGCCTTCAGGATCGTCGGCGGACGCGAGTGCTCGGAGGCCTCCGCGAGATCGAACAGGATCGGCTGCATCGAGCCGGTCAGCGTGTGCCCGATGTAGGGCCCGACCTCGGACCCCGCCCAGTTGCACGCGATCGGGATCATCGCCGCGAACTGCTCGATCAGCAGGTGCTCGCGGTAGTCGGCGATCGGCGGCCGCTGAGCGGGGAACATCGCCAGGAACAGCCGGTGCTGCTCGCCGAGCGGGCGGTGCAGCTCGATCCGGCCAAACTCCGAGCGCAACCGTTCGACGCGCGCCTCGAGCTCCTTGGCTGACGGGGCGCCGAGGGCGATCGACAGCGTCGACTTCAAAAGCGGCGGCCGGTCGGTCGCGGTCAGCCGGGCCTCTAGTTCGCGGGCGGCCGCCGGGCGCTCATAGGCGTCGCTGGAGGGGCCGTGCTGGCCGGTGGACTCTTCGTCGTAGATGTTGTCGGCGTCGACCTTGCGCTTGCGGGCGAGCGCCAGGGCGGCGTTGTTGGGCACCCACTCCGCCTGAAAGTTGACGTCCACGGGGAAGTCGAGCGCCTCAAACGGCGTGAACATCAGCTCGGCGTCATGACCGGGAAACACGGTCTGCTCGGGCAGCGCGCCGACGACGAGCACCGCCTGGTGGGAGCGGCCGAGCTCTGAGTCCACGACCAGCGAGCGCGAGGCGATCTGCACCCGGCAGTCGTGCAGGCGCATCAGGTCGCCTTCGAGGGGCCGGTAGCGCTCTGTGTCGCGCTCGTCGTGAAAGCTGACCGCGGTCGGGCGCCAGTGCGGGTCAAGGCGGGGTTCCCCGAGGCCGCGGCTGTAGCCGCGGCGGATCAGCCACTGGATCTCCGAGGTAGCCGCGCGGTCGCAGTCCAGATAGGTCAGGACCCGTTCGTACGTGCCACGCTCCCGGTCGACGATCTTGCGCAGCTCGCGGCTGCTGATGCCTCGCGGGTCGCTGAGCCCGAGCTGGTCGCGCAGCGCGCCGAACACCTCCCTGAGACCGCCGCGCGAGAGGCTCTGGTTGACGATTGTCATCGGGTCGCGCGCGGGGTCGCGCAGCCGCACCGCGAGGAAGACCTCGGGCCTGACGACGTTTCGCCCGGCGAGCACCCGGCGATGACGGTTCAGATAGGGCTCGAACAGGTCGGGGTGCCCGGAGCGGCGGCTCATCGTGCCGAGCGCCCCCTCGATGTAATCCTCCACCGACCACGCCCGGTTGACGCGCAGGACTTGGAAGTCCGCTTCGATCCTGAACGCGAACGCCTCGAGTGACTCCTTGAGCTGGTGCTTGCCGGAGATCGGCAGGCCCGGATAGGACTCGGGCGTGAGCTTGTACAGCCCCCATGGGTCACGCGGCGCCGAGAACACGATGTTCTCGTGCGCGTAGATGATCGGCGGTGCCGGCGCTTTCATCGGAACACCACCTCTCCCCGCTCGGGGATCTGGATCGTCTTGCCGACGAACATCGGTGTCTGGGCGTCCTCGCGCACGATCAGCCGCCGCGCCGAAATCTGTCCCGGCGTGTTGCTTGCTTGCCGGGCTCGCAGGCGCTGGCGCAGACCCGCTTTCACCTCGACCGTGGCCGGGTAGCGCAGCGTGACCTTGGCGGGCCCGGTGATCACCGCGGCGCGGTAACGCGGCGCTCGCCAGTCAGGGCGCATCCACAGCTCGGCAAGCGGGGTGAAGGTGGCGCCAGCCCGCGGGCAGGGACGAAGCCCCGCGAGGTGCTTGGGCTGCCAGGACCAGCGCAGCAGAGAGCTGAGCACCCGGTGGGGCGGGCGTCCGTCGATCCGCAGCTTGAGCATCGCGAACACGACGCCGAGCGGCGCCAGCCCCCAGTGGACCGGTGCCGGCAGCAGCCCGAGCAGAGCGCCCAGCAACGGCAGGCTGCTCAGCACCAGCACGGCGAGGTAAACGACCGCGGCGTACGCCAGGGCGCGTACCTCGACGCCGTAGGGGAACGGCAGCCGGAAGTGGTCGACCTGGAAGATCCGCCGCTCCAGGCGAAAGACGACCCGGTAGGAGCGGATCGGGACGCGACCGTGATCGTCAAACGACATGTCCGCTACCCGCGGTGATCGCCACTCGCGTCCGCTATCAGCCGCCGACCGCGCTCCACAGGTTGTGGATCAACGTCTCCATGTCGGTCTGGTCGTAGAGGAACGCACCGAGGATCAGGACGATGATCAGGATCGTCACGCCCTCTCCGACGCTGCGCTTGACCAGCGCGCCGATGCCCATGATCGCCGCGACCGCGAACAGCAGGGCCTTGCCCCACGCCAGCAGCGCGTTACCGACATTGGTGCCGCCGTTCTGGAACGCCGAGCTGCCGGAGCCGGCCGCCCACGCCGTGCCAGTCACCGACAGGGTGAGCAGGACGGCCACGGCGAAGACGAGCGCGATCGGCAGCGCGATCCTGCTGCGGCGGGACCTCGGGATTGACATGACGATGGGACTTGTGAGCATGGGATTTCCCTCCTCTAGGTGGACGCTGGGTTGACGGCGATCGATGTCGCGTACCAGCGTTCGCGGTCAGCGACGCCGATCAGGTAGGCGAGTGAGAAGGTCGTGCCGGCCGAGTTGCGCGCGACGAGGTCGAGCTCGACGGTGTCGGTTCCGTGCGCCCAGGTGACGTTCGTGACGTGCTGCACCGTGAGCGCGACGGTTGGGAGGCTGACGTGGGCGCCTGGGGCGAGATCGGCCTGCAGGTCCAGAGCGTCGTCGTCGAGGTAGTTGGTAACTACTCGGGTGACCATCGCGGTCAGGCTCGGGTCGCTCACCGGCTGCTGGCTGGCGGCCGCGTAGCCTCCAGCGACCGTCGGTGGGCCCACGAACGACGGGTAGTTGGTGATCGCGAGCGCCCCGCTTGAGTCGCGCTCGACGGGCACGGCGAGGTATTGGGGGGTCGCGGCGGTGCTGGTTTGGGCGGCGACGGTGACGAGCTCTCCCCCGTTCGGCTGCGCCTGCTCCTGCATCGGTTCGGCCCAGCGGACGGTCTGATTGCCCTCCGGGGTGACTCCGGCTTCGTTGTCCAACGCCGAGTTGGTGAAGTGGCTGAGCGCTTCGGTGCGCGCCCCGGGGCGCGCGATGTTGTAGGTCAGATACGCGCGTGCGAACTCGGTCGCGTACCCGGCGGCGGCGAGATCGAAGCTGTGCCCGGCGCTCACGAATGTCTCGTTGATCGTCTTGTGGCCGCGCACGATCGAGGCGATGCCAGAGGCGCAGAGCACCGTGGTGAGCGCATACAGCGCGATCCGTGGCGCGCCGCCGGCGAAGCGGGCTCGACGCAGGGGCCGGTGGCTGATCTGCACCCCTGCGCTCATCGCTCGAAGCTGAACTCGGCGAGGTTCGAGGCGGGCGGTGCTTCGGAGCGCGGCGCCGGAGCGCTGTGCACCTGCACCGGGGCAGGCGCTGGGGCGCGAGCCGGTTCGGGCGCCGGGGCGGGAGCCACAGCGCTCAGCGGCGCCGACGCCGGCTCCGGCGCGGGGAGCGCCGCGGCTTTGACCCGAGGCCGGCCCGCGGGCGCTTTGGCAAGGTGCACACGCGGGCTGCTGCGCTGGTGGCGCTGGGCACGGCGCGCCTTGAGAAGGGGTGCGGCCGGCGGCCGGGGAGGGGGCCGCCGGCCGCTGTGGGGCGAGACGGAGGAGGCGGGCAGTGGCACTCCGGGACTAGCGCCTACTGCTGCGGCCGCAACCGGCCGCTGCCCCACCGAACCTCGCCCCGCCTGGCGCGCACTGTGGCCGATCGCCACTACCAGCAGCGCCAAGATTGCGATCGCGCCCACTGCGAGGGCGCGATCAGAAGACCATGAGCGGGAAGACCCCGCGCCGCGCAACGAGCGGCCCGGCCAGCCACTCCAGCCCCGGCGAGAGTCACCGTCGAGCAAACGCTCGGAATCGCTGGCGATCCGGCTCTCCGGATCATCGCTCGGTCCAAGATCGCGCTCAAAGAGTGCACCTGTGGCACTGAGCTGCGGGTCGCGTTCCCAGTCCTCCTCCGACTGGTCCAAGCTCGCCTCCGCAGATCGCTCGGCCGCCGGGAGCTCGCCGTCGGCCCACGTCAGGGCTTCGGGGCCTTCGCTGGGATTCCAGCTCGGCTCCTCGCCGTGGCGGACGCCGAAAAAGCCCGACCCGCTCCGGCGCCGGCGTTGACGTGGGTGCGTCGCGGTCTGCTGTACGGGCTCGGCCGCGAGGTCGAGGTCCTCGTCCTCGTCGCGCAGCTGGAAGATCATCGTTGTGGCGCTCATGCAACGTCCTTGGGTCGTGCTCGCCAGCCACTGTGGGCTGCGCTCTCCCCCCTCACTCGCGTGCACGAGGGGTTGGGGTCCCCCTCGGGAATCCGCTTGAGTTCAGGACCACTGAAGAGGACGGCGGCTGCCCGCGCGAACGCTCCCGTGCGGCAGCGGCTAGCTCCGACCAGCGCCCGAATAGCCGGGCGATCACGGTCAGCGTCGGCCACCGGCCGGAGCCAAAGCGCTCCAGCGGGACGCCTCCCCGGCGTTGTGCGTGCGTGTGGTTCCAGTCGGTGCTTGTGGGCTCGACCCCGAAGCGGGCCGACCACGCGAGGTAGGCGTCGATCACCTCCTCGCGGCTCCAGTTGGCTCGCTTGCCCGTGGCGCAGCGCGGACAGAGCACGAACGCGCGGTGGCCGCGGCGCGGGCTGGTGGGGCGCCCGCAGCGCTCGCACACACCTCCAGGACGCCTCCGCCGGCGAGCGCGAGCCAGTTTCCCGTCCGGGTCGCTGAGATAATCACGCACGGTCGAGGGCGTGACGCCCAAGCGGCCGGCGATCTCTGTGGTGCGCATCGCTGGCCGCAGCGCTCGCGCGAGCCGTGCGCGCTGCTGGCGCGTCCACGCTCGCGGCGGAAGAGTGAAGTCAAACGCGGACGCCGGGGCGGCGTCGTGCTGATCGTCGGCCACTGCTCCGCTCGAGGCCTAGTGACTGGCAAGGCCCTGGCGTACGCCGTGCACATAGTGGGCTCCCAGCCGCGCGAGGCACGCCTTCGCCTGGCCTTCGCTGAAGCCGCGCTCCCCGCGGCGCCCGGCGCACGGAACCCCGAGCCCCGGCGTCAGGACCCCCAGCAGCGTGTTCAACGAGGAGCTCGCCGCGTGCCGACCCCAGTTCCCGAGCTCCCGCGGCACCGCGCCGGCGCCGCAAGCCGCCAAGGACATGCAGATGAGCGCCAGCGCGGCGATCGCGCCGGCTCGCCGGAAGCGCGGCGTCCCTCGGGGCGCGCTCACGCGAGGCCGCCTCTCGCGTGGCGGTGGGAGACGTGGGGGGCGACCGGCGCCTTCGGCGGGACCGGCGAGGCGACCAGTCCGGTAATCCAGGCCGTCGGGATCGGCCCGTAGTTGCGGCTGTCGTTCGGCGCGTTGCGGTTATCGGCCAGCAGCCACCAAGTGCCGGCCGGGAGACGGACCGGGCGGGGCAGGTCGCAGACGCGCACGGTTACGCACGGCCAGCGGTCATACGGCTCGGGTATCCGCCGGCCGTTTCTGATCAGACGGCCGGCGAGGATCTCGACCGAGTCTCCGGGGCCCGCGACGATCCGCTTGATCCCCTCTCCAACCTCTGGCGTGCGCGAGGTGAACGGGCAGCTCGAGGACGGTGGCGGCGGGCTTGCGCAGCGCTCCCCGGCCGGAGGATGAAAGCTCACGATCTCCCCGACCCGCGGCGACCGGCTCGAGAACGCCCGACGATCGACGCTCAGCAGCTGCCCTGCCGCGATGCCCGGCGCCATCGAGTCATCACCGAGCTCGTCGCCGCGCAAGCCATGTGGCTCGGGCCCGAGCCACATCAGGACCGCTCCGAGCAGGACGCACGCCAACGGCAGGTAGCGCACGCGATGCGCGACCCTCCCCGCCCGTCGGTATAGAAGCCGCCCCCGCGCGAATCCCCGTGCCGCACATCGCGCTCCGCGGCCGGCGGCTGACTTCGTGCCCGCGGCGCCCCGCTTGAAGGCCGCTGCGCAACGGTCTGCCCGTGACATCCGCTCGGTCCTACGATGCGGCGCGCAGCTTGCGTCGGGCGCGCTGCAGCGCGTTGTTGATGCTCTTGGCTCCGGTGCCGAGCTCGGCACCGATCTGTGGCTGGCCGAGCCCGTTGAGGGTCATGCGCAGCGATCCGCGCTCATGCTCTGAGAGCTCGGGCAGCGCCGAGAGGATCAGCTCGAGGCGCTCGCGCCAGAGCGTCACCTCGGCCGGATCGCGTGCGTCCCTCGCGGGTGCCGCGAGCACCTCGGCGAGCGACAGGCCAGACGTGTCACCGTTGCGTGCACACTCGGCCTGCAGCGAGCACGCACTGTTGAGCAAACCCTGGTTGCGTGCGCGGCTGGCGCTCACGAGCATCATCACCTCGCGTCTCATGACCAGCACCGCGAAATGGCGGAACTTCGTCCCGCGTTCCGGGTCCCAGCAGTGGATTGCCTGCCATAGCCCGATCCGCGCTGCCTGCAGCAGGTCGGCGCTGTCACCGTTGGCTAGGAAGAATCCTCGGCAGATCTGGCGTGCCAGCGGCTCGTGGCGCTCGATCAGCGATCTTTCGGCGTTACGGTCGCCGAGCTGTGCGCGCCGAAGCAGGAGTTCCTCACCGACCGCTCGACGCCGCCGCGCACCGTTGCCGGTCGGTGGCGCAACCCGTCGGCGGCGAGCAGCTCGAGCGTGACTTCCCCGCTTGACCGGGACGCTCGCGACTGCCAACGCAGGACTCTCGACGCTCATTACCCGCCTACTCGCGCGCTCGACGGGTTTGGGTCCCCCCGCATTCCAAACTTCAGTGAGTTCAGGACGACTGACTCGCGGCAGCGAGCACGACGCCCAAAAGCCTGCCCTCAGAAAGCCCGGGGCGGTTCAGAACTGGCCGTCGCGGCTCCGTAGCGCCGTCACAAATTGCTTGCGTTCACGATGGCCGTTATGCCCATGTGGGCATAACGGTTTTCCTGAACTCACTGGAGTTCCACATCAAGGCGCGCTGAAAGAGTTGCTTTCACCGCTTGTGACAGTGCCGCCGCCGCTACTGCTGTGGTGCGCTG
>Ga0208357_1001617_pt1 | contig 16206 bp, 18 predicted proteins | sample NGESurdeep092012_6_FD_184487 | JGI IMG/M metagenome (GOLD analysis project Ga0208357, IMG submission 184487) | Arctic peat soil microbial communities from Barrow, Alaska - NGEE Surface sample F52-2 deep-092012 (SPAdes) | ecosystem: Environmental > Terrestrial > Soil > Wetlands > Peat ... | reverse complement strand
CAGGGGCCGCCCGGCACCCGCGCCGCCGGAGCGGCCGCCGCTGCATCGACACCCGCACCGACGCCGGCCGCATCGCCGGCAGGCTCGTGCGCCGTTGCGAATGCGAAGGCGGCGTTGTCGTCAACGCCTCCCCCGCCCGACCTTCCGGCCGCGTTGCGCGCGCAAGCCACCAGCGGCATCGCGACGGTGCGCGTGACGGTGGAGCCCGACGGCAGCGTCGGCGGCGCGACGATCGTGGGCACGACCGGCAACCACGATTTGGACCTCGCCGCGGTGTCGATGGCACAGGCCGCGAGTTACGCTCCCGCGCTGCAGAAGTGCAAGCCGGTTGCGGGGCAGTACGACTTCGCGGTGAAGTTCGTCGCGTGGTGAAGGCGGCGTCGCGCTCGGAGGGTAACGTTCACCCTCGTGACCTTCGTCCAAGCGACCATCTTAGCAATCCTCCAGGGCGTCAGCGAACTCTTTCCGGTGTCCAGCCTCGGGCACACGATATTGGTTCCCGCGCTGTTGCGCTGGCCGGTTGCGATCCGAACCGATCCGACCTTCTTGGCCTTCGTCGTCGTGTTGCATTTGGGCACGGCGTTGGCGTTGCTGGTGTATTATCGCCGCGATTGGGCGGCCGTCGCCGCGGCGGTGTGGCGCAGCATCGTGCGCGGGCGGGTCGGCGACGATCGCAACGAGCGCGTCGGCTGGCTGCTGATCGTCGCGACGATCCCCGTCGGCATCTTGGGCGCGCTGTTGGAAAAGCCCGTGCAAGCCGCGTTCGGCGCGGTGGCACCGGCCGCGATCTTCTTGATGATCAACGGGTTGGTGATGTTTGCCGGCGAGGCGCTGCGTCGGCGGCAGCGCGCCGACATGCACCGTTCCGACAAATCGCTCGAGCGTCTAACGTGGATGCAAGCGGTTTGGGTCGGTCTGGGCGAATCGCTGGCCCTGGCACCGGGGATCTCGCGTTCGGGCGCGGCCATGGTCGCCGGCCTGCTCTGCGACCTCGATCACGAAGACGCGGCTCGCTATTCGTTCATGTTGGCGACGCCGGTGATCCTGGCCGCCAACCTGCTCAAGATTCCCGATCTGCTGGCACCGTCGGCGCATGCGATTTTGCTGGAATCGATCTATGGCGGGCTCGTCGCCGCCGTCGCCGCTTACGCGTCGGTCGCCTTCCTCACGCGGTACTTCAAGTCCAACAACCTGCGCCCGTTCGGATGGTATTGTCTGATCTTCGGGGCGCTGTGTCTCACCCTCAATCTTGCGGGAGTCATTAAGTGAAAGCATTAGCTATCGTTCTTACCATCGTCTTCATCGTTGCGGCCGTTCTGACGGCCACGGGCGCCGCGCATTTCGCGCCCGTGCTGGGCTTCAATGGAACGCACCATCTCAAGCATACGATCTTGTACGTCGTTCTGGCCGTGCTGTGCGCGATCTGGGCGCGCATGGACGTATCGCGAGCGACGCATTAGTGTGATGTCTGCACCCTCGCATATCGGTCCCGACGGCGGCGTCCGCATGGTCGACGTTTCCGGCAAACCCGCGACGGACCGGTACGCGCACGCCCGAGCGCGCGTGCGCATGAGCGCGGACGCTCGCCAAGCCCTGCAGCGCTCTACAGCCCATAAGGGCGACGCGCTGGTGACGGCGCAGTTGGCGGGCATTATGGCCGCCAAGCGAACGGCCGAGTTGATCCCGTTAGCCCACCCGCTGCCGTTGGCGCATTGCGAGGTGCGCTTGGAATGGCGCGGCGACATCCTGCAGATCGATGCCCGCGCGCATAGCGTCGGGCAGACCGGCGTTGAGATGGAAGCGATGGTTGCAGCGAGCGTCGCGGCGTTGACCGTCTACGACATGGCCAAAGCGCTCGATAAGTCCATCGCGATCGAATCGATTCGCCTGCTGGAAAAGCGCGGCGGCAAGAGCGGGAATTGGTCCGCGCAACCCGACGAAGCGGAAACGCAAGCGCATGCCTCATCACACTAGCACTCACCGCGCGGCGCTGATCGTGCTTTCGGACCGCGTTGCGGCGGGCGAGCGCGTCGACGGCTGCCTGCCGGCGATGAGAGAACAGTTGGACGAAACCTACACGATCGTTGTGGAAGAAGTTCTCCCCGACGACGCTTCGGCGTTGCAGGCGCTCCTCATCGACTTGTGCGATCGCGGTGCGGCCGACCTGATTCTCACCAGCGGCGGAACGGGATTGAGTTCGCGCGACCGAACGCCGCAAGCTACCGCCGCCATCCTCGATTACGAGGTGCCAGGCATCGCCGAAGCGATTCGCGCCGCGTCGATCCCCATCGTTGCGACCGCGATGCTCTCGCGCGCGCTGGCTGGCGTCCGCCATCGCACGCTGATCGTAAACTTACCGGGAAGTCCGCGCGCGGTCAAGGAATCGCTGGCGGTCATCGTGCCGGTCCTTCCGCACGCGCTCGAACTTCTCGCCGATCGCGTGACCGACGGCTGACCGTGGACTTCGCCAAAGCCGAGCAGTACCTGCTGGGAACGATCGGCGAGATCGCGTCGCCGCGCGTTCCGTATCGGCTGGATCGCATGCGCGCGCTGCTGCGCGAGCTGGGCGATCCGCAGAGCGCCTATCCGACGCTCCACGTCGGGGGCACGTCGGGGAAGGGTTCGACCTCGACGATGCTGGCCGCCGTCCTGACCGCGGACGGCAAGAAGACCGGCTTGCACGTCAAGCCGCACCTCCGATCGATGACCGAACGCGCGCGCGTCGATGGGATCGACGTCACGCCGGAGCGGCTGGGCGAACTGCTCTCGGAGATGATGCCGGCGATCGAGCGTACCGCCGCGCAACACGGACGCCCGTCCTACTACGAGACGTTGCTGGCGCTCGCATTCGTCCATTTCGCTCGCGAACGCGTGGACATCGCGGTCATCGAGGTCGGCATCGGCGGGTCCCTCGACGGCACGAACGTCATCGTTCCGCTGGTCGCCGCGATTACGACCGTCGGCTACGATCACATGGACGTCTTAGGCGATACGCTCGAAGAGATCGCGGCCGACAAGGCCGGCATCGCCAAGCCGGGCATTCCGCTGGTCTGCGCGGTCGCCGACGCGGGGGCGCGCGCGGTCATCGAAGCGCGCTGCGCGGACGTCGGCGCGCCGTTCGTTTCCGTATTGGACGGCACGCGGATCGAGGTGCTCGAAAGCGGGCGCTTGTGCCAGCGGTTTGTCGTCCAGACCGAAAACGAGCGCTACGATGTGGCCCTCCCCCTGCTGGGCGGTTTTCAACGTACCAACGCGGCCACCGCGATCGTCATCCTCGAACAGCTCGCGTCCTCACTGCGCCCCGCACGCGCGATCGTCGAGCGCGGGCTGGCGGCCGCGACCATCGCCGGACGGATGGAATACTTTCCCGGCCATCCCGGGGTCGTGTTCGACATCGCCCACAATGCCGAGAAGGCTTCCGGCTTGGTCGAAGCGTTGCTCGAACATTTTGCGGAGCGGCGGTTCGTCTTCATCGTCGCAGTGGGCGACTCCAAGGACGCGCGAGCGATCGTGGCCGCGCTGCGCGAGGCGCCCGGCACGTTTATCTTCACGACGTTTTCGACCGCGGGACGCACGGCGATCGAACCGCAGCGTTTGGCGTCGCTGGCTCAAGATGCGGGCGGCTGGGGGCGCGCGGTGCGCGACCCGATCGAGGCGCTGAGGGTCGCTCGACGCAACGCGGCGCACGACGACATCGTCGTGGTGACCGGATCGACGTTCGTGGTTGCGGAGTTGCGCGACTGGTGGCTCGAGCACGTTGCGGATGCTGCCGCCGCGCGCTGACCGCGGCGCGCTGCGCCTTGGCGGTAACGCGCTTGATTGGGGCCAGCGCACCTACGTGATGGGCATCGTCAACGTGACGCCCGACTCGTTTTCCAACGACGGCCGCGTCGAACTCGAACGGGCCGTCGCTCGCGGGGTGGAACAGGCCGACGCAGGCAGCGACGTGCTCGACTTAGGGGGCGAGTCCACGCGTCCCGGTCACGAGCGCATCGACGACGCATCCGAAATACGCCGGGTCGTGCCGGCGATTGCGGCCCTGCGCGAACGCTTGCCCGGCGTCGCCCTCTCGATCGACACGTACAAACCGCAGGTGGCGCGCGAAGCCTGCGCCGCCGGAGCCGACCTGATCAATTCGGTCTGGGGTATGGACGACGCGTTGCTCGACGTCGCCGTCGAGTTCGGCACGCCGGTCGTCATCATGCACAACAAGGCGCGAGCGCACTACGACGGCGACGCGGTCGATGAGGTCCTGCGCTTTCTGGAAGAAGCGGCCAAACGCAGCGTGCGGCGCGGCATACCGGCGCGTCACATCGTGCTCGATCCGGGAATCGGCTTCGGAAAAACCGCCGATCAGAATATCGCCGTCCTGCACGCACTCGCACGCGTCGTCGCGCTCGGTTTCCCCACCATGATCGGCGCGTCGCGCAAATCCACCATCGGCAAGTTGACCGGGCGACCGGTCGGAGAACGAGCGTTCGGCACCGCGGCGACGACCGCGCTCGCCGTCCAAGCAGGGATCGACATGGTTCGCGTGCACGATGTAGCGCAGACGCGCGACGTGCTTGCCGTCGCGGATGCTATCGTACGAGACTGGAGGCCGCAAGGATGGATCGAATAACTCTGCGCGACGTTCGCGCCTTCGGGCGTCACGGCGCGAACCCCGGCGAACGCGACGAAAAGCAGGCGTTCGATCTGGAGGTCGTGCTCGAACTCGATCTACGCGCTCCGGCGTCCAGCGACGATCTGCGCGATACCGTCAACTACGACGCCCTGCACGTGCGCCTGGTCGAGATCGTCGAAACGACGTCGTTCTATCTTCTCGAGCGTCTCTGCGCAGAACTGCTCGCGGCGATCTTCGACGATCCGCGCGTCTCGCGAGCCGAGGTCACGATCGCCAAGCCCGATATCCTCGACGGCACGACGCCGGCGATCACGTTGGCGCGCGATAACCCGGGGTACCGCGCGGCCTTCCCGTGAGCCGCGCGTACATCGGCATCGGCTCCAACCTGGGCGATCCTCGGGCCAACGTTCTCGCCGCTATCGCCGCCCTGACCTCGGCTGGTCGCGTGCTTGCCGCGTCCTCGCTCTATCGTACGACGCCGTGGGGCGTCGTCAACCAGCCCGACTACGTCAACGCCGCCGTTCTGCTGGAGACCGACCTGGCGCCGCGGGCGCTGCTCGATGCGCTCAAGACCTTGGAAGTTCGGCTGGGCCGCATCGGCGCCGAGCGCTGGGCCGCGCGGATCATCGACTTGGATATCTTGACCTACGACGACCGCGACATCGCCGAAGAAGGGCTGACGATACCGCACCGGCATCTGCGCGAGCGCGCGTTCGCGGTCGTCCCGCTTGCCGAGATCGACCCGGCGTTCGAACCGCTGCGGTCGGCGTTGGACGCTCGCGCCTTGGCCCAGGTCCGCCGGCTTGAGTAGGGGCCTCCCCGACGGGGCGCCGAACAACCCGCGTTCATGTCCGATGCTGCGCCGCACAACGGCTCCCTCGTCGGCCGGGTTCGCGACCTGGTCGAAACCTTCGTCCAAACCGATTTGGTGCGCTTGCGCATCGAGCGCGGAGGCGAGGTATTCGAGCTGGCGCGACCGGCTTTGCCCCGGACGGCGCCGCCGGCAGCCGTCGAACTTTCCGAACCGATCGTCGTGGCCAACTTGGAAACGATTCGCGCGGATCTCGTCGGCATCTTCCGATTCGTGCGGCCGATCCCGTCTGAAGGGGAGCGCATCGAGGGCGAACGCGAGTTGGGCTACGTCGAAGCGCTGGGTATTCGCAATCCGGTGCGGTCGCGCGGCGCCGGTCGCGTCGTCTCGATCCTGTGTGCCGACGGCGACGGCGTCGACTATGGCCGCCCGCTCTTCCAAATGGCCCGAGACTAAGCGGATCGCATGATGTTTAAGAAAGTCCTGATCGCCAATCGCGGCGAGATCGCGTTGCGCATCAATCGTGCGTGCCAAGAGCTGGGCGTACGCACCGTTGCGATTTTTTCCGAGGCCGATCGTCAGTCGCTGCACGTTCGCCAGGCCGACGAGGCGTTTTGCGTCGGGCCCGGCCCGGTACCGCATTCGTATCTGAACATTCCGAACATCATTTCGACGGCGCTGGTCACCAAATGCGACGCGATCCACCCCGGCTACGGGTTCCTCTCCGAGAGCGCGCGGTTCGCATCGATCTGCGCGGACCACGGATTGACGTTCATCGGTCCCAAACCGCACGTGATCGCAGCGATGGGCGATAAGGCCACCGCCAAGCGCGTCATGAAGGACGCGGGCGTCGCCACCACGCCGGGGACCGACATTCTTTCCTCGGTAGACGAAGCGCGTCGCGCGGCCAAGAAGCTGGGCTGTCCGGTGCTGCTCAAAGCCACCGCCGGCGGCGGCGGAAAAGGGATGCGCGTCGTCGCGCAGCTCGACGATCTCGAGCGCGCTTACGCCGGTGCGACCGCCGAAGCCGAAGCGTCGTTCAAAGACGGCCGCCTCTACATGGAAAAACTGATCGTCGACCCGCGTCATATCGAGGTGCAAGTCCTGGGCGACGACTTCGGCAACGTCGTGCAGTTGGGCGAACGCGATTGCTCGATGCAAAAACCGTCGCACCAGAAATTGATCGAAGAGGCGCCGGCCGCCAACCTCTCGGGCAAGGTGCGCAAACACCTGCACGACATGGCGCTGCGGGCGTGCAAGCACGTCGGCTATACCAACGCTGGAACGCTGGAGTTCTTGGTCAGCGGCGACGACGTCTATTTTATGGAGATGAATACGCGAATTCAGGTCGAGCACCCGGTCACCGAGATGGTATACGGTATCGACCTCGTCAAGGAGCAGATACGGATCGCGGCGGGGGAAACGCTGGGCTACGGCCAGTCCGACCTGGTCGCGCGTGGCCACGCCATCGAATGCCGCATCAACGCGGAGGATTCGCGCAACAACTTCGCTCCGCAGGCCGGGACGCTCGCCAAGGTGATGTTTCCGGGCGGGCCCGGCATCCGCGTCGATACGGCCGTGTACTCCGGCGCTAGCATCCCACCGTACTACGATTCGATGATGGCCAAGGTTGTGGCGTACGGCGACACGCGCGACGCGGCGATCGCGCGCATGGATCGCGCGCTGCGCGAAACGGTCGTCGAGGGCGTCAACACGACCGTAGCCGCCTGTTTGGAGATCCTGGCGACGCGCGAGTTCCGCGAGGGGCGCTACGACATCGGCTTCTTGCCGCGCTTGATGGCCGCCGCGGCCGTCGGATAATCCACCGATGGGAAATGCCAGCCGCAGCTTGGCGCGCCAGCAAGCGCTGCAAGCCCTCTATAGCGTCGCTGTGGGCGGCCGCGACGCCGGCGATGCCGTCGACGATGTCGTCTCGCCGCGCGCGTCGAGCGACCATCGCCTCTTCGTACGCGAACTGGTCATGGGAACGCTCGAGCACCAAACGCAGGCCGACGAACGGATCGTCTCGCGCTTGCAGGGATGGACGCTCGAGCGCTTGCCGGCGTTGGACCGCTTGATCCTGCGGATGGGCACCTACGAACTGCTGTACTGTCCGCAGACGCCGGCGCCGGTGGTCATCAACGAAGCGGTCGAGCTGGCCAAGAAATTTTCCACCGAAGATTCCGGGCGCTACGTGAACGGCGTCTTGAGCGCGGTGGCTGCGGAGCATGCGCAACCGTAAGCGCGGGCCGCGCAACCGCGGCCGGCTCGTGCGCGGGATTCTGCTCGCGGCATTTTTTGTCGTCCTGTTTTGCTTGGGCACCATCGCCGGCATCGTCGCGGCCTACTCGCGCAACCTGCCCGATATCAGCAAGATGGCCGATTACCAGCCGGCCAGCGCCACGCGCATCTACGCGCGCGACGGAACCTTGCTGGCCAGCGTCTACAAAGAAAATCGCATCTGGGTGCCTATCGACCGGATCCCCAAGCTCGTGCAAGAGGCGGTGATCGCGAACGAAGACGAGCGCTTTTACGTTCATCACGGCGTCGACTTCGTCGGCACGGTGCGCGCCGCGTTCGCCGACCTGCGACACGAACAACTGCAAGGCGGATCGACGATCACCCAGCAGTTAGCGCGTAACCTGTTCCTCAACGACTCGGTTTCGATCTCGCGCAAGATTCAAGAGGCCCTTTTGGCCATGGAGATCGAGCGCTACTACACCAAGGACGAGATCCTCGAACGCTATCTCAACATGGTGTATTTGGGGTCGGGCGCGTACGGCGTCGATGCCGCGGCGCACGCCTACTTCGGCACGTCGCTCTCCAACCTCACCATCGGGCAGGCCGCGACGATCGCCGGCGTGATCGCGGCGCCCTCGGATTACTCGCCCTACGTGAACCTCGATCTCGCGCGCGAGCGCCAGCGCCACGTCCTGGGACGCATGGCGGCCAGCGGCTATATCACGACCGCGCAGGCCGACGCCGCGTATGCCGCGCCGCTGCACTTGGCGGGCGAGCGGCCGGAGGGATTGCAAGGGTATGCGGACCCATATTTCACGACGTACGTTATCGCGCAGCTGGAGAATCAGTTCGGCGTACAAGCGGTGCGAGAAGGCGGATTGCAAGTCTACACGACCGTCGATCCGACGCTGGAGCAAATCGCCCAGGAGGCCGTCGATTGGGGCGTGCGCGCGGCTCTGGCCGAGGGCGTGAACGCGCACGAGGCGGCGTTGGTCTCCTTGCGTCCGTCCACCGGCGAGATCGTGGCGATGATCGGCGGCACCAAGTTCTCGTTGAACAATCAATTCAACCGCGCGTGGCAAGCGCACCGCCAGCCGGGCTCGTCGTTTAAGGCCTACGTCTACACCGCGGCGATCGACGGCGGCATGCCTCCGTCGACCCTGCTCGACGATTCGCCGGTGCAGTACCCGATGGGCGATGGGACGATGTGGGCGCCCAAGGACGACGACGATCGCTACATGGGAGAGGTTACGATGCGCCAAGCGCTCGCGCTCTCGCGCAACGTGGTGGCCGTCAAGCTCGCCGATCAAATCGGTATCGACCGCGTGATGACGTACGCGCACGACATGGGCGTGCACTCTCCGCTGGAAGCCAACCTGTCGCTGGCGTTGGGATCGTCGGACGTGACGGTCCTCGATCAAGCCGGCGGCTATCAAACGCTGGCCGATCAGGGCATCCACATCGACCCCACCGCAATGCGTTTGGTGAAGGACTCGATCGGTAACGTCGTGCTCGACGATCGCTACCCCGAGCAGACCGAGGTCGTCAGTGCCGGAACGGCGTTCTTAATGACCTCGATGCTCGAAGACGTCATCACCGCCGGGACGGGAACCAATGCGAACATCGGGCGGCCGGCGGCGGGCAAGACCGGAACGACATCGGATTTCCGCGACGCTTGGTTCGTGGGCTACACGCCCGACCTGGTGACCGCCGTGTGGCTCGGAAACGACGATTACTCCCGCATGAACGAATCGTATGGCGGAAACATTCCCGCGCGCATTTGGGCCCGCTACATGAAAGCCGCGCTGGCCAAAACGCCCAAGCACGCCTTCACCGTTCCCACCGACGAGGTGACGCGGGTCGCGCCCTGCGGTGGCCGTACCGGCGATTACTACTTGATCAAGACCCAATCGACGGTCGTGTGCGACCAGCCGGCGCCCCCGCGCATCGTGCCTCCCGTCATCGCGCCGCTGCCCGTGACGCTTCCGACGCCCGAGCCGCTAAGCTCCGCGCCGGCCGCGGCTACGCCTGCGCCACTGGAATCCCCGAGCGCGCCCGGCGCGACCCCGCGATGATGCCCGCAGAGATGCTCGACCTCACGGTCGGTGAGTTTTCGTACCGGATCAAGCGGCTGATCGAAAACAACGCCAAGCTCCAGCGCATCGCGATACGCGGCGAGGTTTCCAAGTGGAACCCGCAAGCCAACGGCAACCTTTACTTTACGCTTAAGGATGCCGAGAACGCGCTGTCGTGCTTTGCATTTGCAAGTTCGGTCAAACGCTTCCCCGACGTGACCGACGGCGTCGCGGTGCGTGCGGTCGGGTCGATCGGCGTGCGCGAACAGCGCAGCGAATACCAATTGCTCGTCGACGAATTGGAGTCGACGGGAATCGGCGTGCTGGCGGCTCAGGTCGAGGCGTTGCGCGTGCGGCTGGAACGCGAAGGCGCGTTCGATCCGTCGCGACGCCGCCCGATTCCGCGCTTCGTGCGCCGGGTAGCGCTGGTTTCGGCCGCGGGGGACGCGCGCCAAGATTTCGAGCGGCAGGTTCGCCCGCGCGCGCCCAACGTCGAAGTGGTATTCTTCCCGACGCGCGTGCAGGGGAAGGGTGCCGATGTCGAGATCGCCGAGGCGTTGGACCTCGCTTCCAAAGCCGCGGTCGATGCGATCGTCCTGACCCGCGGCGGCGGATCGTACGAAGATCGCTTCGCTTTCAACCTCGAAGCGGTCGTGCGGGCGATCTTGCGCTCCGAGCATCCGGTGATTACCGCGATCGGACACGCTCCCGACCATCACTTGGCCGACGATGTCGCCGATCTCGCCGCACCGACGCCTACGGCGGCGGCCGAGCGAATCGCCGGCCCCTGGGAGATGGCCGCCGAGCATTTGGCGCGAGCGCGAAAGCTGTTAGCGCGCGGCCTGCGCGACATCGTCGTGAGCGCGAACCAGCGCGTGGATCGCTCGCGCTCGGACTTGAGCAAAGCGATCGTCGGGCACATGGCGATCCGTCGCGAACACCTCTCGAGCCTGGACCGGCGCCTGAACGCTGCGAGTCCCGCGGCCCGCGTTGCGGCGCGCCGGACGCGGTTGGCCTCGACGAGCGTGCGACTCTCCGCGTGGCCGCCTCGGGCGATGGACCGAGCGCGCCACGCGCTGGCGATCCGCGACGAGCGTCTCAACGCGCTCTCGCCGGAGAAGCAACTCGAGCGCGGCTACGCGATCGTGACCAAAGATGGCCGTGCAGTCCTCGACGCGACGCAGGTGCGCGTCGGCGACGAGATCGTCGCGCGGGTGCGTCGCGGGACGCTGAGGGCACGCGTCGAAGGGTCGAGCGATGAGTGACACCGCACCGGCGACCTTCGAGGTCAAACTCGATCGCATCGACGCAATCCTCAAAGAACTCGAGACGCCCAACGTCCCGTTAGACCGTGCGATCGCACTGTTCAAAGAAGGCAAGACGCTGGTCCGGGAGTGTGAGGTGGCCTTGCGCGCCAACCAAGAACTGATCGACGCCGCGCTCGGCGACGCCGCCGGCGGCGGCTGAGCGATCGCAACGTGGCCGCCGAGCGCCTCGATGCCATCGTCGCGCTGCGAGCCGACGTGACCGTCCCGCAGGCGCGCGCGCTGATCATGGAGGCCCGCGTGCGCGTCGACGGCACGCCGGTCACCAAGGCCGGACATCTGGTCCGCGAAGGCGCCGACGTTGCGATCGCGCAGGCGCGCCGTTTCGTCAGCCGCGGCGGCGACAAACTCGATGCCGCGTTGACCGCATTCGCGATCGACGTGCGCGGCCGCGAGGCCCTGGATGTGGGGGCGTCTACCGGCGGCTTCACCGATTGTCTGCTCCAACGCGGCGCCCGCAGCGTCGTTGCGGTCGACGTGGGATACGGCCAGCTGGATTGGCGCCTGCGCAACGATCCGCGCGTCGACGTGCGCGAACGAACGAACTTTCGCTTGTTGCCCGACGGCGCGTTCCCGGCGGGGTTCGACCTGGTCGTGAGCGACGCGTCGTTCATCGCGATGTCCACGATCGTGGCGCGTGCCGCGAGGTACTTGCGTCCCGGCGGCGATATCGTGGCGCTGGTCAAGCCGCAGTTCGAAGCCGGCGCCGCTCGATTGGAATCCGGCGGGGTCGTGCGCGATCCCGAGGTGCACCGGACCATCCTCCACGAAGTGCGGGAGGCCATGCTTTCCCTGGGATTGGTCCCGCTGGACCTCATCGCGTCGCCCTTGGTCGGCCCCGCCGGGAACCGGGAGTTCTTGCTGCGCGTGCGCCGGGAGGGCGAGCCGTTGTCTCTCGAGCGTATCGACGCGGTCGTGGACGCACGATGACGCTGGCCGTCAAATCCAAAGTCGTCGGACTCTACGTCGACGTCGCGCGCGATAACGCACGCGCGACCGCGGCGCGCGTGGCCAAGACGTTCGAACGGCACGGCTACGCGATCGCCGTTTACGACGGCCAGCAAGCGGCGTTGGGGCTGGGCGGCGCGAGCGCGACGCTGGCGCAAGCGGCGTTGCTGATCACCGTCGGCGGCGACGGAACGCTGCTGCGCGCGGCGCGCATCGCGATCGACTACGATCTCGCCCTCCTGGGCGTCAACACGGGCCGCTTGGGCTTCCTGACCGAGTTCGACGATTCCGACCCGCAGTTAGACCGGCTGCCCGAGTTGCTCGAGCGCGGGTTGCACGTTGAAAATCGTCTGGCATTGCAGGTCGAATGCGAGGGGCGCGTTCACTTCGCGCTCAACGATGTGGTCGTTCGCAAAGGCGGCGTCTCGCGTTTGGTACCGTTCGCTCTGAAGCTGGACAGCGAGCAGGCCGCGCACATCCCGGCCGACGGGATCTGCGTCTGCACGCCGACCGGATCGACGGCATATTTTCTGTCGGCGGGCGGCTCGATCGTCTCCCCGCAAGTCGAAGCGATCGGCGTGGTTCCCTTGCTCGCGCATACGCTGTTCTCGCGACCGCTGATCGTGCCGGCAAGTTCGCGCATCGAGATCTCGTGCGATTCCGAAATCGTCCACGCGAACCTCGAATGCGACGGCGACGTGGTCGCGGATCTCGCGCCGGGCGGCAGCGTCGAAATTCGACGGCATCCTCAGGCGGTGCGGTTTGCGCGAACGGCGCCGCTGCAGTTCTTCGCGCGCCTGGAAGAAAAATTGCGCTGGGGCGTTTCCATCAAGCACGATTCGCGCAGTTAGTCTTTGCACGATGCTGCGAACGCTGCTCATCGAGAACTACGGACTCATCGAGCGGGCGGAGATCGCCTTCGCGCCGGGTGCGACGATCTTTACCGGGGAGACCGGTTCGGGCAAGACCATGCTGCTGGGCGCGCTCGGTCTGGCGTTGGGCGATCGCGCTAGCGTCGATGCCGTGCGTCGCGGTACGGCGCGCGCACAGGTGACGCTGACGGTCGAGCCGGATGCCGTGCTGCGCGAGCGTCTGATCGCCGATGGATTTCCAATGGATGCGGGCGAGGATGCGATCGTCGTGCGCGACGTCGCCGAGGGCGGAAAATCCGCGGTGCGCGTCAACGGGCGCCCGGCAACCGCAGGCTACCTGCGCGAGCGCGGCGCCCAGCTGGCCGACGCCGTCGGCCAGCACGACGCGCAGCGCCTGCTCGCGTCGACGTATCACGTCGAGTTGCTCGATCGCTTCGGCGGCGAGGCCGCGGGCGATGTGCTGGCCCGCGTGCGCGAGCGCCACGCGGCGCTCGCGGAGATACTCAAACGCTTGGATGCGCTTGAAGGCGACGACCGCGCGGCGCGCCGGCGCTGCGAAGACGCTCGTTACGAAATCGAGGAGATCGAGGGAGCCGGTCCCGTCGCCGGCGAGGACGAACGCCTGACGGATCGGCGACGTTTCCTCGACAACGTCGAGCGAGTCGCTGCAGCACTGCGCGCCGCGCGCGACGCGTTGGCGGGAGACGACGACGGCGCGAGCGCGACGTTGGGCACGGCAAGCGTGGCCCTGCAGGGTATCGCCTCGATCTCCGGCGATTTCGCCGAGATGGCGGGCGCGGCCGGCGCGATGCAAAGCGAAGCCAACGATCTGGCCGCGCGGATCGCGCGCGAACTCGAGGCCGCCGAGTTCGATCCCGACGAACTGGAAACGATCAACGCGCGATTGGACGTACTGGATCGACTCAAGCGCAAATACGGCGGAACGCTCGACGCGGTGCTCGAGCGCTTGGAAACCGCGCGCACGACCGCGCTGGATTTCGACGGGCGCGACGAGCGCTTGATCGAACTGCGCGCCGGACGCGACGCCGCCAAGGGCGACCTCGCGCGCGCGGCCGCAATCCTGACCGCGGCGCGCGTCAAATCCGCCAAGCTGCTGACCAAGCGCGTCGCCGGAGAGCTGTCCGATCTGGCGCTGGCCGGTGCGCGCTTCGACGCCACGTTCGATCCGCTGCCCGAGATTGGGCCCGACGGCGCTGAGCGCGTCGAGTTCACGTTTGCGGCCAACGCGGGCGAGCCGCTGCGTCCGCTGGCGCGCGTGGCCTCGGGCGGCGAACTCTCGCGCGTCCTGCTCGCGTTGGTCGTCGCGCTCGCCGAACGCTTGGATCGTACCGCGTTGATTTTCGACGAGATCGATACGGGCGTCGGCGGAACGACCGCCACCGCCGTCGGCGCGCGTTTGGGGCGTCTGGCCGATGAAGGTCAAGTCGTCTGCGTCACCCATCTCGCCCAGATCGCCATCTGGGCGCAACGTCATTACGTGCTGGAAAAGTCCGAATCCAGATCCGCGACGACGATAACCGTTCGCGAACTCACGACGATCCCAGAACGAGAAGCAGAACTCGCTCGGATGCTCTCGGGAGAGACCCACGACGTCGCACTCAAACACGCGCGTAGCCTGCTCGCTTCGGCAAGACGCTAGGGAATCTGGTGAACCTTGAGGAGGTTGGTGCCGCCCCCGCCGACGGGCATACCGGTGGTAAAGGCGATCTTGTCGCCGGTCTTGACGAAGCCGGCGGTCACCATGCGGCGCTCGGTGATGTAGAGCAGGACGTCGATACTGCTGTAGTCTTCGATCACGAGCGACTGCACGCCCCACAGCACGCTCAAGCGTCGCGCGACCTGCGGCACCGGCGTGAGCGCGACGATGCGCGCGCGCGGCCGGAAGGCCGAGATATGATGTGCCGTGCGCCCGGTGGTCGTCCCGGTGGCGATGTAAGGGATATCGAGCTCTTCGCTGGCGCGCGTAGCGGCTTCGGCGATCGACGTCGCGGTGTCGGGTTGAATGTTCTCCAGACGGCGGTCGCGCAGCTGCGCGTGCGGATAACTCTCTTCGACCGCCCGCGCGATCTCGGCCATCGTGCGCACCGCTTCGACCGGATAGGCACCGCGCGCGGTCTCGCCCGAGAGCATGACGGCATCGGTGCCGTCGAGAATTGCGTTGGCCACGTCGGTCGTCTCCGCGCGCGTCGGACGGGCGACCGTGATCATCGATTCGAGCATCTGCGTGGCGGTGATCACGGGCTTGCTGGCACGATTGCATTTGGCGATGATCGACTTCTGCATGAGCGGCACGCGTTCGAGCGGCGTCTCGATGCCCAAGTCGCCGCGAGCGACCATGATGCCTTCGGCGGCGGCGATGATATTGTCGATATCGACCAGAGCCTCGTGCTTTTCGATCTTTGCAAAAACCGGCGTCGTCTTGCCGCGATCGGTAATAAATTTCTTGACCTTCACGATGTCGGCGGCGGAGCGCACGAAGGAGACGGCGACGTAGTCGACGTCTTGCTCCAAGCCGAAGGCGAGGTATTCCAAATCGCGTTCGGTGACGGCGTCGACGTTGAGCGTGCCGTCGGGATAGTTAATTCCTTGGGTCGCGCGTAGATCGCCGCCGAACTCGACGGTCGTGCCGATATCGGTTTGCGTCTTGCCCGTAATGCGCAGGGCGATCGCGCCGTCTTGGAGATAGAGGCACTTGCCGACGTCGACGTCGGCGGGTAGGTCCCGATACGAACACGAGACCCGCTCGGCGGTGCCGGCAACCTCTTGGGTCGTGAGCGTAAAGGCGGCGCCGCGTTCGAGACGTACGAACTCGACGCCGTCGGCGAGCTTGCCGGTGCGGACTTTAGGCCCGGGCAGATCCTGGAGAATGGCCGTGTGGAAATCGAGCTCCGCACTGATGGCGCGGGCGTTGCGAATCACCTCGGCATGCTCGTCGTTGGAGCCGTGTGAGAAGTTGAGGCGCAGAACGTTGGCCCCGGCTTCGAACAGCGCCCTGATCGTCTCGGGATCGCGCGATGCGGGGCCGATGGTCGCTACAATTTTGGTGCGTTTGTCGAGGATTCTCGTCATGGGTACGCTTGGCTTGCCCGATGCGAAGGCAGGCTCCTGCGATGCTCCGGCGCAATGAGACGACGATGCGTGAGCGAGACCCACGGGATCGGCACTATCCCGAACGTCTTACCGCGAGCTATATTCTCTCGCTGATATTGCACGCGCTCGTCGCGCTGCTGTTATTTTCGATCGCATCGTCGTCGTCGCAGGAGGGCGCCACACAAGACGTCGCCGGCGG
>Ga0208357_1001616_pt1 | contig 16207 bp, 19 predicted proteins | sample NGESurdeep092012_6_FD_184487 | JGI IMG/M metagenome (GOLD analysis project Ga0208357, IMG submission 184487) | Arctic peat soil microbial communities from Barrow, Alaska - NGEE Surface sample F52-2 deep-092012 (SPAdes) | ecosystem: Environmental > Terrestrial > Soil > Wetlands > Peat ... | reverse complement strand
TTAATCGGGATAACATTAGGAACGGTCGCCGCCGTGGTGAGCGTTGTGAAGCAAGTCCGGCGTTTCCTTTAGAAACCCATTGCTCGTGCTAGAAAACCTACCAACCGACACACTGCCGCGCCTCCTGCGTCGCACCACACTTTCGGCCATCATCGTTGGAGCCCTGGGATTCATCGTGGCTCTCGTCGTGGCCCCGCCCTTGGCCGCGCTCGGGGTCGTGCTCGGAGTGGGCATGGCGATCATGAACCTGCGCTTTCTCGACGGTCAAGCGGCCAAGGTCGAACTGCGCGGCGAACAGAGCACCAAGGCCGTTCGTCGTCAACTGGGCGGCAGGACGACGGCGCGCCTGGCGCTCATGACGGTCGTCGTCCTGCTCGCCGTCTTCCTGAACGCTCCTCTTGGAATCGGTATTGTGTCAGGGCTCGTGCTTTATCAGCTCGTGTTTGTGGTGAACGTCATGCGTGCCGTGACCGGTCAGGGAGGAGTCGAGTGAAGACGCTGTACGCCGCCAAGACCATCTCGGTTGGCGACCACCCCCACCTCAGTGTCTTCGGTCTCACCATCGACACCGACATCTTGATGTCGACGGTGCTCGTTCTGCTGATCATCATCTTCATGGGCTGGCGCGTGCGCAAATCGGTCACCGACGGCGTGCCGGGAAAGTTTCAACTGATTTGGGAGATTCTGGTCGTCGACATCGTGGGCGACTTGGCCACCTCGGCCATGGGAGCGCGGGGCAAGAAGTACATCCCGCTCGGCGTTACGGTCTTCGTCTTCGTCCTGGTGTCCAACTGGATCGGCTTCTTGCCGACGGCGATGCACCCGGGACAATCCGGTGAGATATTTCCCGCCCCGACGAGCGACGTGAATCTGCCACTGGCCCTCGCGTTGTTCGTCATCGTGTGGGTGCACTTTGCATCGTTGCGCGCGCGCCGCGTCGGCGGCTACCTGAAGCACTACGGCCAGCCGTTTGCGGCCTTGACGCCGATGAACCTCATCGAAGAGGCGACCAAGCCCATCACGTTGACCCTGCGTCTCTTCGGCAACCTCTTCTCCGGCGGTCTGATGATCGTCGTGGTGTCGGCCCTGATGGCCAAGGCCATCGGACCGTTTGAGATCATCTGGAAGCCATTCGACCTCGCCATCGGCCTTATCCAGGCGTACATCTTCATGTTGCTCACCATCATCTACCTCGACATGGCGACGAGCCACGAGCAAGAGCACGAAGAGAAGCACGAGAAGAAGAAGGAAAAGCAGCGCACCGCAGTACTCGAGACTTCGCAGTAACACCAACCAGGAGGAATAGAAAATGGCAGGACAGACAATCGAAGGCGCGATCGGCATCGCCGGTGCTCTCGTTGGCGGCGGCATCGCCATCGGTGGTGGCGCCATCGGCGCGGCCATCGGTGACGGCCTGGCCGGTAGTCAGACCATCGCGGCGATCGCCCGTCAGCCCGAGATCGAGAACAAGGCCCGTACGTACTTCTTCTTGACCGTCGGATTGGTCGAGGCGATGTACTTCATCAACCTTTTGTTCATGATCGTGTTCGTGTACGTATTCGCCAAGATCAAGTAGTTCAACGACATTCGCGTTCGTCGAACGAACACAAGATCTCTAACGACTTAGAAGGGCCATGAGATGATCACCGCGTCAATCTTCCTCCTCCCCAACGGCACGTTCTTCATCGAACTCGTGACGGTGGTGGTGATACTGCTGCTGATGACGAAGTACATCTTGCCGCCCCTCAACAAGGCGTTGGAGGCTCGTCAAGAGAAGATCCGCGAGTCATTGGCCGCCGCCGACGCCGCCAAGGCCGAAGCGGCCGCGGCCGGTGACGAACGCCAGCAACTGCTCAGCGCCGCGAGGGACCAGGCCCGTGAGATCGTCACGGCCGCCCAGGCCACCTCCGATCAGGTGAGGGCCGACTCGGCCGGGCGCGGACAGGCCGAATATGACCGCATCGTCGCCAACGCCAACGCCGAAGTGGACACGGCGCGCCAACGCGCCATCGACGAGGCCTCGGCCCGGATCGGCGAGGTCGTCTTCGAACTCGTCAACCAGATCGTCGGGCGTGAAGTGGACGAGAGTTCGCACCAGGACCTGGTGCGTGAGGCCGTCGCCGCCTTGAACGTCGAAGCGACCAGGGGATACGCTCACTGATCATGCTGCCCAAGCTCGAAGGATACGCCGCCGCCCGATTGGGCTCACTGGACGCCGCCGCGCTCGCGACGGTCACCGGAGAACTCACGTCGCTCGAACAGACCGTCTTCGGTCGCGCCGACCTGCGAGCGGTCCTCACTGACACCTCAATCCCCGCATCGTCGCGGGGACTGATCGTGCACGACGTCCTCGTCGACAAGGTCCACGACGTCACGTTGCAGGTCGCGGCCTACGCCGCGAGCAACGCGCCGGCCCAAGAAGTGCCGCACGCGCTCGCCGAACTCGCCATCGCCGCTCGAGAGCTCGCGCAAGAGGGATCGTTCCCCCTGGGCGGTCTCGGGCTGCTGGCCTCACGTCAGCGCGTCGCCGGCTACGCCGACGCGCAGTTGGGCGACATCGACACGCACAACTTCGACGAGATCGAAGACGGCCTCTTTCGGTGGGCGCGCACCGTCGAAGGCAATCTCGAACTGCGACGTCTGCTACTGGACCGCGACGCCGACCTCCAATCGCGCCTCGGCACCGTCCAGGCCCTCCTCGGCGGCAAGGTCGACGCCGTCACCCTGGCCCTCGCGCGCTTCGTCATCGAAGGCGGCCGAGCTCGCGACGTCGTCGGCACGCTCGACTACCTCGTGGACTACGTCGCCCAGGCGCGCGATTGGCGCGTCGCGCGCGTGCACACCGCACGACCCTTGGATGAGCAGAGCCAGGCGGACCTCGTGGCGTCGCTCTCGGCGCTCACCGGCAAGAGCGTGGAGTTGCAGATCGCCGACAGCCCGGAACTGCTGGGGGGCATTCTCGTCGAGATCGGCGACCTCCGACTGGACGCGACGACCCGCGCGCGTCTCGGCGCCCTTCGTGACGCCGTCTCGCCGGGCCACTTGTACGAATCATCTTTGAATCGAAATGACTAAGAGAAGGAATCCGTGATGACAGAGCTCACCATTAGCGCCAACGAGATCACCGAGGCTTTGCGCAAGCACGTGACGGAGTTCAATCCCGCCGTCGGCGCCGAGCAGGTCGGTCGGGTCGTCGAAGTCGGTGACGGCATCGCGCGCGTTTCCGGCCTTCCGTCGGCCAAAGTCAACGAACTGCTCGAGTTCGAAGACGGGACGTTGGGCCTGGCGATGAACCTCGACGAGGACACGATTGGCGCGGTTGTCCTCGGTTCGGTCGACACGATCGAAGAGGAGCAGGTGGTTCGCGCGACCGGACGCATCTTGAACATGCCGGTCGGCGACGCGCTGCTCGGCCGCGTGGTGAACGCCATCGGCGAGCCGATCGACGGCAAGGGTCCACTCGTCAATCCCACGCAGCGCCGCATGGAGATCCAGGCACCGGGCATCACCGGACGCCAACCGGTCTCCGAGCCGCTCCAGACCGGCATCAAGGCCATCGACGCGATGACGCCCGTCGGCCGCGGTCAACGCGAACTCATCATCGGTGACCGCAAGACCGGCAAGACGACCGTCGCCATCGACACGATCCTGAACCAAAAGGGCCAGGGCGTGAAGTGCATCTACGTCGCCATCGGTCAGAAGAACTCCTCGGTCGCCCAGACCGTGAAGGTCTTGGAGGACTTCGGCGCGCTCGAGTACACCGTCGTCGTGGTCGCCTCGGCCGGGGACCCCGCACCGTTCAAGTTCCTCGCCCCCTACGCCGGTTGCGCGATCGGACAGGAGTGGATGGACTCGGGCGAACACGCCCTGGTCGTCTACGACGACCTCTCCAAGCAGGCCGAGGCCTACCGTCAGATCTCGCTCCTGCTCCGTCGCCCACCGGGTCGCGAGGCCTACCCCGGCGACGTCTTCTACCTGCACAGTCGTCTGCTCGAGCGCGCGGCCAAACTGAGCGACGAGCGCGGTGGCGGATCGCTGACGGCGCTGCCGATCATCGAGACCAAGGCCGGCGACATCTCGGCCTACATCCCGACGAACGTGATTTCGATCACCGACGGCCAGATCTTCTTGCAGTCGGACCTCTTCTACTCCGGCGTGCGTCCCGCGATCGACGTGGGTAACTCGGTGTCACGCGTTGGTGGCGCCGCGCAGATCAAGGCGATGCGCGCGGTCGCGGGAACGCTCAAGATCGACCTCGCCCAGTTCCGTGACCTCGAGTCCTTCGCGACCTTCGGTTCGGAACTCGACAAGTCCTCCCAGCGCCAGCTCGACCGGGGCTATCGCCTCACCGAGTTGCTGAAGCAGGGCCTGAACGCGCCGATGCCCGTCGAAGAGCAGTGCATCGCGATCTACGCCGGTACCAAGGGCTGGCTCGACACGATTCCGGTTGAGGACGTCCGTCGATTCGAGACCGAGTTATTGATCAACTTCCGCGCGCAGCACGCGGACCTGCTCTACGCGATTCGTGAGACCGGCGCCCTGCCCGAGTCGAACTCACTGGATGCCGCGATGCAGCTCTTCGTGAACGGCTTCGCCGTCACCACGAAGTAGTCAGTTAAAGAACCAGGAAGAGAGGAGGAGCAATGGCCGGCGGACAAGAACGGATCCTGCGTCGACGGATCAAGTCGGTGCAGTCCACGCGCAAGATCACCAAGGCGATGGAACTCATTGCCGCCTCCCAGATCTCGCGTTCCCAGGCGCGCATCATCGCGAATCGTCCCTATCGCAACGGCATGCGACGCATCATCGTCGAAGCGGCGAAGGCCGATCCGGCCGGCGCCGCGAAGCTCGTCGCGACGCCCGAGCACGTCCAGTGCGCCATCGTGTTGGTGCTGACGGGCGACCGGGGCCTCTCCGGTGCGTACAACTCATCGGCACTGCGCGCCGGTGAACGACTCGTTCGAAAGCTCGAAGACGAGGGCGCGGCCGTGCGCCTCTACAGCGTCGGTAAGAAGGCGGGCGCCTTCTACCGATTCCGTGGCATCGACCTCGTCGAGGGCTTCACGGGCATGTCCGATCGCCCGAGGTTCGACGACGCTCGCCGCATCGCCGCCACCGTCGCGGCGCCGTTCGTCAACGGCGAGGCGCAGCAGGTCCTCTTGGTCTCCACGCGGTTTCATTCCGCGGCCACGCAGAGTGTCGAGGTGCATCAACTGTTGCCACTCAACCTGCCGGACGTGCCCGACGACGACGGGCCCAAGGTGTTGAAGGGCTACACCGAGTTCGAACCAGAGGTCGGGCAGCTCTTGAAGACTCTCGCTCCAAAGGCGCTCGAGAGCGAGATCTTCACCGCGCTCTTAGAGGGCGCGGCGTCATTTCACATCAGCCAGCAGCGCGCCATGGCCGCCGCCACCGACAACGCCGACGAACTCGGACAGAACCTCAGTCGCATCATGAACCGGGCCCGCCAGGACTCGATCACCACCGAAATCATGGAAATCGTGGGCGGCGCCGAAGCGCTCCGCTCGGGAAAGTGAGAAACCAATGACCATCGCTCCAGAAAAGACCACCCTCGAGACCGGCCGCGTGGTCGCCATCGCCGGACCGGTCGTGGACGTGGAGTTCCCGCCGCACTCGTTGCCCGAGATCAACCACGCCGTCGAGGTCGACATCGTCATCGACGGCGAGACGATCACGGTGACCGGCGAAGTCGCCCAGCAGATCGGCGAGGGCCGGGTTCGTTGCGTGTGCATGAAGCCGACGGACGGCCTCGTGCGTGGCGCGGTCGTGCGTCAAACGGGACGTGGCATCACCGTGCCCGTCGGTGACGCCGTGCTGGGACACGTCTTCAACGTCATCGGCGAGTCGCTCGACACCGACGACATCGGGCCGGTCGAGGACTACTGGGAGATCCACCGCAGTGCGCCGGCCTTCGACCAACTCGAGCCGCACGCCACGATGTTCGAAACCGGCATCAAGGTCGTCGACCTTCTCGCCCCGTACGTCCAGGGTGGCAAGATCGGCCTGTTCGGGGGGGCGGGCGTCGGCAAGACCGTCCTCATCATGGAGATGATCCGTCGCGTGGCCGAACTCCACGAGGGTGTCTCGGTCTTCGCCGGGGTGGGCGAGCGCACCCGCGAGGGCACGGACCTTCTCTTGGAGATGCGCGAATCGGGCGTCATCGAAAAGACGGCCCTCGTCTACGGTCAGATGGACGAACCGCCGGGCGTTCGCCTCCGCGTCGCGCTGGCCGCCCTCACGATGGCCGAGTACTTCCGGGATGTGAAGAACCAGGACGTGCTCTTGTTCGTCGACAACATCTTTCGTTTCGTGCAAGCCGGCTCCGAGGTCTCGACGTTGCTCGGGCGCATGCCCAGCGCGGTCGGGTACCAGCCGACGTTGGCGGACGAGATGGGCGAACTACAAGAGCGCATCACCTCGACGCGCGGACGCTCGATCACGTCATTGCAGGCCGTCTACGTGCCGGCCGACGACTACACCGACCCCGCCCCCTTCACGACCTTCACCCACCTCGACGCGACGACCGAACTCAGTCGTCAGATCGCGGCGCTCGGGATCTACCCGGCCGTTGACCCGTTGACGTCGACGTCGAACATCCTGGCCCCGGAGATCGTGGGTGAGCGTCATTACGCCGTCGCTCGCCAGACCCAACAGATCTTGCAGCGCAACAAGGAGCTCCAGGACATCATCGCGATCCTCGGGCTCGACGAACTCTCCGAGGAGGATCGCATCACGGTGACGCGCGCTCGCAAGATCCAGCGCTTCCTCTCCCAGCCGATGTTCGTGTCGAAGGTCTTCACCGGCATCGACGGCATCAACGTGCCGGTGCAAGAGACCATTGAGTCCTTCGAGCACTTGGTGAACGGCGACCTCGACGCGTTCCCGGAGCAGGCGTTCTTGAACGTCGGAGGAGCCTCGGACGTCGAGCGCAAGGCCGCCGAACTCCAGAAGGACTAGACGTGGCCACACTGAAGGTTGAAATCGTGACGCCCGAGGCGCCGTTGTGGGTCGGTGAGGCGACGGCGCTCATCGCGCGTTCGTCCGAGGGCTGGTTCACGGTGTTACCGGAGCACATGGACATGGTCGGCAACGTCGTGCCGAGCGTGGTGCGGGTGGGCACGCCCGAGGGCGAGATCGCCATCGCGGTCCACGGGGGGTTCTTCCAGGTCGGTCCGGGCGAGGAGGCGGGCGAAACCCTCGCCACCGTCCTCGCCGGCATCGCCGAGAAGGTCGCGGAGATCGACGTGGCGCGCGCGCAAGCTGCGAAGGAGGCCGCCGAAGCGGAGATCGCTGCCGACAGTCGCAACGAACACGACACCGCCTCAAGTGTGATGGCCAGGGCCGCACTCGATCGTGCCGAACTACGACTCAGTGCCGCGAGGTCCTAATGCGTATCGTTGATCAGATAGAAAAGAGCGGCGCCAATCGCTGGGGCGCCAAATACGCTGAACGAGCGAGGTACGGCGAGGACATCGCCGAGCAGTACGGACGGGCTCAAATATGGAAGCGGATCACCTGGGGCTTTTACCTCGTCGCTCTAGCGTTGATGTTCGCACCGGCCGGCAACGCTCTGCACTACGCGGGATGGATGTTCTCAACCGTGGGACTGTATCCTCTGGTCTGTTGGCTCGCCGAGAGGTTCAAGTTTCGAAAGGCCGTCAAACTCGCGACCGAGTGATCAGCGCCTCGCCGACGTGACTAGCGCGCTGAGACGTAGTCCAGCAGGTCCTTCTTCTCGTGTTCCAGTTCGTCGAAGCGCGCCTTCACGACGTCGCCGATCGAGATCATGCCGACCAACTGACCCTCGTGAACGACCGGCAGATGGCGTATGCGCCGCTCGGTCATGAGTCCCATCAACTCGGTCACCGTCGTGGTCTGGTCACAGGTCTGAACGTCTCTCGACATGAGTTTGGCGACCGTCGTCTCGAGCGCCTCGGCGCCATTGGTCGCGAGAGCTCGCACGGCGTCGCGCTCGCTGAAGATGCCCACCAACGGTGGGGTGGGACCGGTGACGACGAGGGCGCCGATGCCGCGCTCCTTTAGAAGGTGCAGCGCGTCGATCACGGTGCGCTCTTGGGAAATCGTTGCCACATCCTGGTTCTTGTTCGCTAATAGATTCGAGACCTGCATGACGAACTCCTCGTGTGATGACGACACATCAGAACTCGACGAGTTCTACTGCGGACCTTACGTCGACGGGGCCTGGAGTGCAATCGGCCGAGGAGCGTGAATCCCTACGCAATCATGCTTCGTGAACAATCAAACAAGTGTTAGAAGCCCGCGGAGGTGAATTCTTCGAGTTTGTTGCGTCGATGGAACGTCTCGATCGTCCTCACCGTGCCCGAGCGTGAGCGCACGACCATCGATTGGGTGGTCGCGCCGAAATCGTGGAAGCGCACACCGCGCATGAAGTCACCGTCGGTGATCGCCGTCGCGGAGAAGAAACAGTTGTCACTGGCGACCAGATCGTCCGTCGTCAGCACCCGCGTGAAGTCATAGCCCAGCGCCTCGGCCGCACGCCGCTCTTCATCGTTACGCGCGATCAGCATGCCCTGGATCTCGCCGCCGAGGCCCTTCAGCGCCGCCGCGGCGATCACGCCTTCCGGTGTGCCGCCGATGCCGATCAAGATGTCCGCGCCGGAGTTCGGCCAACCGGTGGCGATGGCGCCAGCCACGTCGCCGTCGGAGATGGAGAGCACGCGCGCGCCGGCCTCTCGGACCTCTTCGAGCAGTACGTCGTGGCGCGGACGATCGAGAATGACGACGCCGAGTTCGGCAATCGGCATCTTCAATCGTTTGGAGAGTTCGGTCAGGTTGTCGGTCACCGAGGCGTTGATGTCAACCGAGCCGCGAGCGCGCGGCCCGACGGCGATCTTGTTCATATAGACGCACGGACCGGGGTTGAACATGGTCCCGCGTTCCGACAACGCGATCACCGACAGGGCGCCGTTGCGACCCATAGCGGTCAGCGTCGTTCCGTCGACTGGGTCGACCGCGATGTCGACGAGCGGTGGACGGCCATCGCCGATCTGCTCGCCGTTGTAGAGCATCGGGGCGTCGTCTTTCTCGCCCTCGCCGATGACGACGATGCCGTCCATCGCGACGCCGCCAAGTACGAATCGCATCGCGTCGACCGCCGCGCCGTCGGCCGCGTTCTTGTCGCCGCGTCCCGACCACCGTGCGGCGGCGATCGCCGCGGCCTCGGTGACGCGAATCAACTCCAGCGCGATATTTCGGTCCGGTTGGTACGGTTGCAGCACGAGGCCCAGCGTACAGTCAGCGACCTCTTCGTCCTCGTCGCGGGTGATTTCGCGTAAACGGCAATACTTGTAGGGTGACAACCCTCGTCGTCAAGCCCGCCGGTGCGCTCGAGGGCGACGTACGGGCCTACGGCGCCAAGAACGCGGTCCTGAAGGAGATGGCGGCCTGCCTGCTCGCCTCGGGAGAGCACCGACTGACCAACGTCCCGAACATCACCGACGTCGCCACGATGTCAGAACTGCTCGAGGCGCTGGGTTGCGCCGTGGCGCGACCGGGCGATCACGAACTCTCGATCGTGGTTCCCGATGCCTCGGATGTGAACCCCGTGGCTCCGGCGCGACTCTTTGAGGCGATGCGCGCGTCGATCGTCATCCTCGGACCGCTGCTCGCGCGCTGCGGACGCGCGGACATGGCGCTGCCGGGCGGCGACGACTTCGGCCAGCGCCCGATCAACTTCCATACCGACGGTCTCTCGGCCATGGGTGCGACCTTCCACAACGACCGCAACTTCATTCGCGCCACGATCGATCGACCACGACTGCGCGCGGCGCGCATCACGCTGGAATACCCCAGTCACACCGCGACGGACAATCTGCTGATGGCCTGCGTACTGGCCGAGGGCCGCTCGGTCATCGACAACGCCGCGCGCGAACCGGAGGTCGAGGACCTCGCCAAACAGCTGATCGCCATGGGGGCGCGCATCGAGGGTCTCGGCACGTCGCGGCTCACCATCGACGGCGTCGAGGAGTTGCGACCGGCCCGACACGACGTCGTGACCGACCGCGTGGTCAGCGCGACGTATCTGGCCTCGGGGCTCATCACCGGCGGTGAGGTTCGCGTGCTCGACGCGCATCCCGAACACATGGAGATGCTGCTGCGCAAGATCGAGGCGATCGGCGCCGAAGTGGACGTGCGCGGAGCGGGCGTCGCCGCGAGGGGACCGCGAACCCTCCGCGCCTGTGACGTCGCGACCTTGCCCTACCCGGGGGTCGCGACTGACTACAAACCGCTGATCACGACGATGCTGAGCGTGGCCGACGGCGTCTCGGTCGTCACCGAGAACCTTTTCGTGGGTCGCTTTCGCTACGTCGACGAGCTCGTTCGTCTCGGCGCGAGTATCACGACCGAGGGACATCACGCGATGATTCGTGGCGTTGATCACCTCACGGGTACTTCGGTGCACGCCAGTGACATCCGTGCCGCGGCGGCGTTGATCCTGGCCGGACTCGTCGCCGAAGGCGAGACGACGGTCACCGGACTCGAACACGTGGACCGTGGCTACGACGATTTCGTCGGTCGCCTTCGTCACCTGGGTGCCACCATCGAGCGGTTCACGTGATCTCCAGCGATCCGACCGAACTGGTCGAGCAGGCCCGTAAGGGATCGCGCACCGCGCTCGCGCGTCTCTTGACCTTCGTCGAGTCCGGGGGACCGGCGCAGTTGGCGACCGCGGCACTGGCCTATCGCGCCAACGCGCCGTACGTCGTCGGTGTCACCGGACCACCCGGTGCCGGGAAATCGACGTTGACGGATCAGATGATCAACGTGGTGCTCGGTCGCGGATCCTTCAACGGCGCGCACGATTTTGATCAGGTGAGCGTGCTCTGCGTCGATCCGAGTTCTCCCTTCACGGGCGGGGCGATCCTCGGCGACCGGATTCGGATGCAGGGTCACGCGACCAACGAGCACGTCTTCATCCGTTCTATGGCCACGCGTGGGCATCTCGGCGGGCTCTCGCTGGCGGTGCCCGACGCCGTTCGAGTCCTCGGCGCCGCGAACTTTCGACTGACCCTCGTCGAGACCGTCGGTGTCGGTCAGATGGAGGTCGAGATCGCCTCGGCCGCCGACACTACGATCGTCGTGGTGAATCCTGGCTGGGGCGACGCGATGCAGGCCAACAAGGCCGGGTTGCTCGAGGTCGCTGACATCTTCGTCATCAACAAGGCCGATCGCCCAGGGGTCCGCGAGACGCGACGCGACCTCGACCAGATGCTCGAGCTCGGCGGCGCCCACGACTGGCGACCGCCAATCCTCGAGACCGTGGCGACCGACGGCGCGGGCGTGGGCGAGGTGTGGGACGCCGTCGTGAACCATCGGTCGTTCATCGAGAGTGGGGCGAAGGACGTCCGTCGACGAGCTCGCCTGCGCGTCGAACTCGACAAGGTCCTCTCGGCGATGGTCCGTTCACGTATCGGTGCCCTCGCGCACGGTGACGCCTACGAGGGACAGATCGACTCGCTGCTCGCCGGCACGACCGACCCGTACCGCGCGGCGACAGAACTCCTGGGCGACGCATGATCGCCACGTCGATCACCTACGATCTGGTCTTCCTGATTCACATACTCGCGGCCGTCGGCACGCTGATCGTGTTCGTCGTGATGCGCGGCGCCGCCCAGGCCGTCGCCCGCGGCGCCGACGAGTCGCTTCAGCGCAAACGATTCCCCGATCGTCGTAATTGGGCGGTGCGTGTCGTGCACGTGCTGCCGATCACCGGACTGATCATGTCGCTGAGCGGTGATAAGTCGGTGTCGCTGTCCAAGCCGTGGATCGGCGTGGGGATACTTTGCTACCTGGCGATTGCCGGTCACCTCGAAGCGAGGACCTTGCCACAGGAGCGAGCAATCGCGAAGGAGATTGCGCGCGACGGCGCGGCGCCACCGGAGAGCGGACGTTCGTTCGTGAAGTCGATCGACGTGTTGCTCGCTCTCATCGCCGTGGCGTTGATCGCGATGTTCGTGCAATTCTAAAGGTCGTAACGAACTCTCTTCAGACGTGCAACACTCCGTGGATACAGTCCATCAGGTGGACAAGCCCTACCGCATGCGAGCCGTGCTAGTTCCGCTTGACCCGATCGCTTGAATGCTGACCGGTCTCGTGATCTAAAGGAAACTGGCGTGCCCGACCATGCCGGCGGCGACGGTGGCGTTGGTCGCCTCGTCAATGAGGACGAAACTTCCCGTGACCCGATTCGCGCGGTAGTCATCGACGACCAACAGGTCGGCGGTCTGCAGCGTGGCCAATCCGATGTCGTTGGTGTTGAGTGACGTCGACTCGTCGATGTCGAGCTTCTCGATATCGATCACGCCGTTGATCAATTTCACGCGCACCGGCGTGACCTTGGACGTGTGCTTCATCTTGAGACGCTGACCGATCTGGAGCGGCTTCTCGCCGAACCAGCAAATCGTCGTCTTCAGTTCATTCACGACCGAAGGGAGCGGCGCCGTGGCGATCAGGTCGCCGCGTCCGGCGTTCGTCTCGTCGGCTAACGCGATGTCCGCGGCCAGTCCGACCGTCGCCTCGCTGATCTCCTCACCGCCAAAGTTCATCGCGGTGATCGTCGTCTCGATTTTCGCCGGCAGCAACGTGACACGGTCGCCGACGTGAAACGTGTCGCCGTTCACCATCCCGGCGTAGGTGCGCCCGCCGCCCGATTGACGAAGGACCCATTGGATTGGCAACCGCGCGCCGCGCGTCGTCGTGTGCTCCCAGGCACCGGCTTCGGAACTCTCGAGGGCTTCGAGGACCGTCGGCCCTTCGTACCAAGGGAAGTGGACCGAGCTCTCGACGACGTTGTCGCCGAGCAGCGCCGAGACCGGGATGATCGAGACCGACGTGAAGTCGAGGTCGCGCGCCAGCGCTTGGATCTCGTCGACGACTCGCTCGAAGGCCAGCTTGGACCAGTCAACCGCGTCCATCTTGTTGACCGCGACGATGATCGAGCGCACGCCGAGCAGGGCCGCGATGCAGAGGTGTCGACGAGTCTGTTCCTTGAGTCCGGAGGCGACGTCGAGCACGACGAGGGCGAGGTCGGCGGTCGAGGCGCCGGTCGCCATGTTGCCGGTGTACTGCACGTGGCCCGGGCAGTCCGCGATGATGAACTTGCGCGTCGGTGACGTCGCGTAGCGATAGGCCACGTCGATGGTGATGCCCTGTTCGCGTTCGGCGCGCAGTCCGTCAGTGACGAAACTGAGGTCGAGGTCGCCCACGCCGCGTTTCTCCGAAGCTTCGGCGACGGCGTCGAGCTGGTCGTCGAAGAGTTGGCGCGTGTCGACGAGAATCCGACCGATCAACGTGGACTTGCCGTCGTCGACCGAACCGATCGTCGCGAGGCGCAGGAGGTCTTTGGTGGCGAGTTGCACGATTAGAAGTACCCTTCGCGCTTTCGGTCCTCCATGGCGGTCTCGGAGAACTTGTCGTCGGCGCGCGTCGCTCCACGTTCCGAGACGTTGGCGAGCGCCACTTCGTCGATGATCGCTTCGAGCGTGCCCGCGCGCGAGATCACCGCGCCGGTGCAGTTGGCGTCGCCGACGGTGCGAAAGCGCACGGAGAGGTGTTCGACGTGCTCGCTGGCGCGCGGCTCGACGAACGGACCGACCGCGAGGTACATCCCGTCGCGCATGACGACGTCGCGGTCATGGGCGAAGTAGATATCGGGCAGCGCCATCTGCTCGCGTCGGATGTACTGCCACACGTCGAGTTCGGTCCAGTCCGAGAGGGGGAAGGCGCGCACGCTCTCGCCAGGATTCACCTTGCCCTGGTAGATCTGCCACAGCTCCGGGCGCTGTTTGCGAGGATCCCATTGGCCGAAGGTGTCGCGAAATGACAGGATGCGCTCTTTGGCGCGAGCCTTGTCCTCGTCACGACGCGCGCCGCCAAAGGCGGCGTCGAAGTTGTTGTCGTTGATGGCGTCGAGCAACGTCACCGTCTGAAGTCGGTTGCGCGAACCCATGGCGCCGGGGTCTTGGACCTTGCCCTGGTCAATGGTGTCTTGCACTTTGGCGACCACGAGTCGTGCGCCGACGCGCTCGACCGTCGCGTCGCGAAAGTCGATGACCTCGGGGAAGTTCTGGCCGGTGTCGATGTGCATGACCGGAAACGGCAGTTGCTGGGGCGCGAAGGCCTTCACGGCGAGGTGCAACAGGACCGCGGAGTCCTTTCCGCCGGAGAACAACAGGACCGGGCGTTCGCACTCCGCGGCCACCTCTCGGAGAATGAAAATGGCGTGGGACTCCAGCAGGTCGAGGTGGTCGGTGGTCGTGGAGGTGCGCAAGGGTGTCGTCGTCATAGTCCGTGAGGTCTCCGTATAGCCTAGTAAAACACTCGAGAATGTAAGGCAGTCGAGCAAATGACCCTGATGACGCCGAGCGGCGACCTCCTCGATGAACTCGAGTCGGTGAACGAGAGTTTTGAGCGTTCGACACCGATCAAGATTCTCGAATGGACCTTCGAGAGGTTCAGCGACGACGTCGCGATGGCGTGCTCGTTCGAGGACGTCGCGTTGCTGCACATGGTTCATCAACTTCGCCCCAACTCTGAAATCATCTTTTTGGACACCGGCGGACACTTCCCCGAGACGCTCGAATTCGCGTCGCGGATCGAACGTGATTGGTCGCTCACTATGACGAGGACGACGCCCGGTCCCGACGCTGACGCGTGGCCCTGCGGTACCGAACGATGCTGCGAACTGCGCAAAGTCGAACCGCTCGGGCGTGCCGTCGCGGGCAAATCGGCGTGGATCACGTCGGTGAAACGGGTCGACGCGCCCTCGAGAACGAACATGAAAACCCTGATGTGGGATGAGAAATTCAAACTCGTGAAGGTGAACCCACTCGCGACCTGGACCGATGACGACGTCGCGTACTACCTGGCGTCGAATGATCTACCGGAGCACCCTCTCTGGGCCGAGGGTTACGCGTCGATTGGGTGCGCCGCGATGACCGAGAAACCACTCGTGGCGGGGGATCGCAGGTCGGGTCGCTGGGTCGGTGCCGACAAGGAGGAGTGCGGGCTCCACGAGGCGTGACATCCACCAAAAACCCATAGAACGCTTGTAACTTTGACTGCAATGTCAAGCTGGCGTGTCGTGGGGTATGTCGGATGCTTCTAATAGCCCTCGCCCTTTTCTGGGTGGCGCTTTTGGCGCCCGTGGCGATTCGACGGCTCCGTGACGGCGGTCCCGAACGCTCGATCCAGTCCTTTCACGCCGAACACGAGGTCCTGAGTCGCCAGGAGTACGCCGTCAACCCGGCCCACCGCCTGGACCAGCCCGACGCTACGGAGTCAGTTCTCCAGGGCCACGGTCGTCATCCTCGGCTCACTGTTGTTCACGCTGATGACACGTACCGCTCGCTCGAGTCACGCAGTTCGTGGGACGAGTGGAGCGAGGACTACGAATACGACGATCAGCCGAACAACGAACGTGAATCGATGAATCGCTACGCCACGGCCTACTCTTCGGTGCCGAATGAAACGACGATTCGACGGAGTTACGACGCACCGATTCGTCAACGAACAATGAAGTCGCGTCGACAGATGATGTTCGTGCGTCTCGTGATCGCCTCAGTGGTGCTGTCGATCCTCGCCTTCACGATGAGTTTCTCGTTGATCACGGACTTGGCGGTTGCCGCGTGGGTCTGTGTCGTGTCGTACGTCGCACTCGCGCTCTACGCGGTCTCCCAGGGCTTGTTGAACGAATCATCGTTACCTCTTCGCCTGCCCCAGCCCCGCAAGCTGGCGTCGGTGCAGCGTCTCTACGACGCAGTCGCACCTCGCTACGAAGACGAATTCGAGTCCGAGTACGAAGAGGATGACGAGGACGACGGCTGGCAGCGACAATCCCAGCCGCGTCGGGCCTTGGGCTAAAGTAGAACCCTCTTCGGGGGTGTAGCTCAATTGGTAGAGCGCTACGTTCGCAATGTAGAGGCAGTGGGTTCGAATCCCATCACCTCCACTCGAAGGCCTATACCCCATCAGTTGGACGGTTCTAATTAGAGGCCGTGTTCTATAGGGCGAGAGCGCCAAGGGGGGCGACCGGCACCATTAATTCGGCTCTTCGCACTTGAGCGGGGTCTAGAGATTTGGGTCGAGTGACGATAAAGGACAAAGAAAGGCGGGGGCTCTGCAAGTCTGTTGGTAGTTGAAGACC
>Ga0208357_1001615_pt1 | contig 16207 bp, 13 predicted proteins | sample NGESurdeep092012_6_FD_184487 | JGI IMG/M metagenome (GOLD analysis project Ga0208357, IMG submission 184487) | Arctic peat soil microbial communities from Barrow, Alaska - NGEE Surface sample F52-2 deep-092012 (SPAdes) | ecosystem: Environmental > Terrestrial > Soil > Wetlands > Peat ... | reverse complement strand
CGGCGGCAGTTTCGGCGGCTATTCCGCGCTGATGCAGCCGATCCTGGCGCCGGGCCTGTACCAGTGTGCGGTCGACTACGCCGGTGTGGCGGACTGGACGATCGGCATGGAATCCAGCGACACCAGCCACTTCGCCGCCGGCAAGAAGTATTTCGCCGATGCGATTGGCGATGAAGCCGTCGCCCGCGCGATTTCACCGCTCTACCAACTGGACAAGTTCAACGTGCCGGTGCTGATCGCCCATGGCAAGGCCGATCCGCGCGTACCGTTCCGCAACGCCACCGCGCTGCGCTCGGCGCTGGACAAGGCCGGCAAGCCCTACGTGTGGCTGGTCAAACCGAAGGAAGGCCACGGCTTCTACACCGAGGCGGATCGCACCGACCTGCTGCAGCACATGCAGGACTTCCTGGGAAAATACCTGGGCGGCTGAGGCGGATTCCAGGCGCCGTTACAGAAACACGGGCCGATCCGGCAACTCGTCCGGGTCGGCCTTGTCGTTGCCGGGGAAGTGTTTCAGCAGCAAGGCGTGAGCGGCGGCGATGCCCGCGAGGCTGCCCTCGCGCCACTGGCCGCGCGCATAGTTCTCGCGCATGCGCGCGCAGATCGCCGCCCATTCCGCGGGTGCCACCCGCGCGGCGATGCCGCGATCGGCGACGATCTCGATGCGATGTTCGGCCAGCAGCACATAGATCAAGACGCCGCTGTTGTGTTCGGTATCCCATGCGCGCAACTGGCTGAAGGCCTGGCGCGCACGAGCGGGCGCGTCGAGTCCGCTCAGCACCGCGAAGGGGTCCAGTCGCGATTCGATCGCCACGCACAGTTCGCCCTTGTGCGTGCGTTCACCGGCCGCGATCGCCACCGTGATCTCGTCCAGCAAGGTAGCGGGAAAACGCCGCCGTAGCTGGAACCAGCCTTCGAACAGATTCGCCATCAAGCGTTGCATGCGCGCCATCTCACCAGCTCCCCGAGGCACCGCCGCCGCCGAAGCTGCCGCCGCCTCCGCTGAAACCACCACCGCCGAAACCACCGCTGCCACCGCCGAAACCGCCGCCGCCAAAACCCCCGAAGCCGCCCCAGCCGCCGCCGCCGATCGAGCGTCCCGCTCCTCCCGGCAGCAGCATGAACACGCCACCGATCAGCGCACCGAGTACACCGACGCCCGCGGAAACCAGCAGCCAAAGCAGGCCACCGATGATCACGCCGCCGATCGGTGCCCGCACCAGCGCGTGCGCGCGACCGAGCACGCCGCGCAGGAAGATGGCGGCAAACAGCGCGATCATGAACACGCCCTGGAATCCCGGCCCGTGCTGCTCGCGCGGCGCGCCGTGCACCGGCGGCGGCAACGACTCGCCATTGATCAATTGGGTGAGCGCGCCGACGGCGTCGCTGATGCCACCGAAATAATCACCGGTACGGAACTTCGGCGCGATGTATTCGCGGATGATGCGCGCGTTGGCCGCGTCGGGGATCGCACCTTCCAGCCCGTAACCGACCTCGATGCGCACGGCCCGGTCATTCCTGGCGATCAGCAGCAGCACGCCGTCATCGGTACCCTTGCGGCCGATCTTGTTGGCCTCGGCCACCGCCAGCGAATACTCCTCGATCGGCTGTCCGTCGGTGCTGCCCACCATCAGCACCACCAGCTGCGCACCCTTGGCCTTTTCCAGCGCCACCAGTTGCGCGTCGAGCTGATCGACCTGGCCCGCAGTCAGCGTGCCGGTGAGATCGGTGACATGCCGCGCCAGCGTGGGTACGGCAGCTGCCGCATGCAGCAACGCCGGCAACAGCAGCGCGGTTGCCAGCCACGGCAGCAGTCGGCGCATCACCTCAGTGTGCCGAGGCGGCGGGGGCTGGTGTACTGGTGCCGAAGTCGACCGTCGGCGCGGTGGAAATCGCCTTTTCGTTGTCCACGCTGAAATTCGGCTTGACCGTGTAGCCAAACATCTTGGCGGTCATGTTGTTCGGGAAGGTGCGAATCATCGCGTTGTACTGCTGCACCGCCTGCACATAGCGGTTGCGCGCGACGGTGACCCGGTTCTCGGTACCTTCGAGCTGCGCCTGCAGGTTCTGGAACAAGCCATCGGCCTTCAGTTGCGGGTAATTCTCGCTGACCACCATCAGCCGCGACAGCGCGCTGCCCAGCTCGCCCTGCGCGGCCTGGAACTGCTTGAGCTTGGCGGGATCGTTGATCGTGTCGGCGTTCACCTGGATGCTACCCACCTTGGCGCGCGCGTTGGTCACCTCGACGAAGACCTTTTCCTCGTGCTGGGCGTAACCCTTGACCGTATTCACCAGGTTCGGCACCAGGTCGGCACGACGCTGGTACTGGTTCAACACCTCCGACCAGGCCGCCTTGACCGCCTCGTCCTGGCGCTGGATGGCGTTGTAGCCGCAGCCGGTGAGGCAGACGGCGAGCAGCAGGAGCACAAGGGTGCGCAGGGTTTTCATGGGATCGCTCCGTCCGGTGATGCGGGCATTGCAGCACCCATGCAGGCGCCGCGCAATCCTTCCATCACTGCCCAGCTGTGGACGCGCGTACCATGTCGACGCGTCTGGTGCCTGGTAGGCGCGTTTTCTCATGAGGAGGAATCGGTCATGAAGCATCTACGTCACCGTATGGCCTGCGCCGTCATCGGCGGCCTGTTCGCCGGCATGGCCATTGCCGCCAACAGCCCGACGACCGCTCCGCTGCAGGACAAGACCTCGCAGGAAGTGCTCGATGCGATGAGCAACAGCTCCACCTGGGGCCATCCCGACGAATATGGCGAGTTCACCGGCATGCAGCGCTTTGCGGCCGGAGACTTCAAGGGCGCGATGAAGTATTTCCTGATCGGCGCCCGCTACGCCGACAAGCTGTCCCAGCTCAGCATCGGCCTGATGTATCTCAACGGCCAGGGCGTCAGCAAAGACCCGGTAGCGGCCTTTGCCTGGATCGCGATCGCGGCCGAGCGCAAATATCCCCAATTCCTCGCCACCCGCGACATGGTATGGGCACAGCTCGATGCGCAGCAGCGCACGCAGGCCAAGGCACTGCTGGAAAAGCTGTACCCGGAATATGGCGACCCCACCGCCAAGCATCGCATGGCCCTGGTACTGCGCTGGAACCGCAGCGAATTGACGGGTTCGTACCTGGGCTTCGCTTCCGATTCGGTGACCAGCCTCACGCCGGAGCAGTTCGTCGGCAAGGGCCGAATGCCGGCGTGCGGCGGCAAGACCATCGGCGGCGCGGCGATGACCGGTTGCGGCAACCTTTACGCGGCGTGGCGCTGGGATCCGAAGCAGTACTTCCAAGCGCGCGATCGTGAGTGGACTGGCCATGTCAGCGTCGGCGCACTGCAGAGCGTCGATTCGTCACAGGTGCCGGTGAAACACACAGACAAGCAAAAGGACATCCAATAACGAATGGCATTTACTTAAGCCCGTTCGTCCTGAGCGTAGGCCGAAGGCCGCACGCGGGGAGTGGCCACGGATGGCCACGGCGTTGAGGAGCGAGGAAGTCGAAGGACATGCCAGCGATGGGCTGGCCAGGCCTGGTGGCGCTTCGACTCCGCCCGCTGCGCGGGCTACGCTCAGCGCGAACGGTTGGGAGTCGGGTCGTCCCTTAAATCAGCATCATTCCATCCAGTAACCGTGGTTGCCGCGCTGGCTTACAGCCAGCGCGGCAGCAGGATCAGTCCCCAGCTCACGGCCACCAACACCAGCAGCACGAACACCGCGGCCGAACCCATGTCCTTGGCGCGGCCGGCCAGTTCGTGGAACTCGGGGCTGACCTTGTCCACCACCGCCTCGATCGCCGAGTTGAACAGCTCGGCCGAAATCACCAGCAGCGGCACCAGGATCAGCGCGAACTTCTCCAACCCGCCCTGCCCCAGCCACAGCCCGAGCGGCACCAGCACGATCACCAGGCCCGCTTCGAGCCGGAACGAGGCCTCGTGCCGCCACGCGGCGCGAAAGCCCTTCATCGACCACTGGAACGCGTTCCACAGCTGCTTGGGACCGCGAAAACCCTCGGCTGGCATCGTGCGCCCCCGCTCAGGCCGTCGCCGGCGACGGCGACCCGGGGTAGAGGTGGGCGCGGTCCAATGTCGACGGCATGGCGTTTGGCATGAAGAAGTGAGTCCCGGTTTCAGCGCGAAATATACGCGGGCCATGATGCCACAAGGCTCACCGCCGACGGCTGGCTGGCTGCGACCGTCTGAGCGGCGTCGAACTCGGCGCGGTCAGGCCTTCTCCGCCGGCAGCATTCATATCTCGATGGATTGCCACGGCAAAAGCCGGCGGGCCGTGCCCGCCGGCTCAACAGCATGGGCCGTGGCGTCTGTCATGCGGCAGTGCAGCTACGCGCGGCATGGGGATGGGTTACGCTTGCCCGGTTGTGATCCGTTCAGGATCGCATGCCGCAGGCAGGTGTTTGCATGCCGCCATGGTTTGAACAACGCACGGAAAAAATATGGCAACCCAGAATCCGCCCGCCTCACAAACCCGCTCCTTCAGCACAGTCTTCTTCATCGAAATGTGGGAGCGCTTCGGCTATTACGGCATGCAGGCGCTCATCGTGTATTACATGGTGCAGCGGTTGGGCTTCACCGACGATCGAGCCAATCTGACTTGGAGCGCAGCAGCGGCACTGATCTACGTGTCACCGGCGATCGGCGGCTGGGTCGGCGACAAGGTGCTGGGTACCCGACGCACGATGCTACTGGGTGCATTCATCCTTTCGTTGGGTTACGCGCTGATGACGGTGCCCGGGCAGAGTGTGTGGTTCCTGTTCTGCTCGCTGGGCGTGATCGTGGTTGGCAACGGCCTGTTCAAGCCAAATGCCGGCAACCTGGTGCGCAAAATCTACGAGGGCGACGATTCCAAGATCGACAGCGCCTTCACCATCTATTACATGGCAGTAAACCTGGGCTCGATGCTGTCGATGCTGGCGACTCCAAAAATCAAGGACTGGGTTAACGCTGCCTACCACAACGAGATGGGCTGGCATGCCGCCTTCGGTGTGTGTTGTGTCGGCCTGCTGGTCGGGCTGGGTCTCTACTTTCTGATGCGCCACACACTCGACCACGTCGGTTCGGCACCTGACGAGAAGCCTGTGCAAGTCAACAAACTGTTCGCAGTATTGGGCCTGGGCGTGGTTGCCGTATTCGCCTCGGCACTGGTGCTGGAGTCAGAAGGATTGGCCAGAATCTTCGTCTACACCGCCGGCGTTGTGGTGCTGGGCATCTTCGCGTATCTGATCTACCACAGCGAGCGCAGTGAACGTGCCGGGCTAATCGCCGCCCTGATACTGACCGTGCAGACGGTGTTCTTCTTCATCTTTTACCAGCAGATGTCGACCTCGCTGAACCTGTTTGCACTGCGCAACGTCGACCCCAGCTTTGATATCTTCGGGCTGCACTTGTGGAACTGGGCACCAGCGCAGTTCCAGGCGTTCAACCCGATCTGGATCTTCATCCTCAGCCCGATCCTGGCATTCCTCTATACCCGCGCGGGCAGGAGTGGCAAGGACATGTCCATCGCCGCCAAGTTTGCGCTGGGTTTCGCCACCGTGGCGCTGGGCTTCTTCATCTACAGCGCCGCCGCGCATTTCACCACCACGCCCGGCAAGACCACCTCGTGGATCATGGTGTGGGGCTATGGCTCGTCGTCGCTGGGCGAACTGCTGGTCAGCGGCCTGGGCCTGGCGATGATCGCGCGCTACGTGCCGGCGCGGATGGGCGGTTTCATGATGGGCGCCTACTTTGTCGCCTCGGGCATCTCGCAGTATCTGGGCGGCGTGGTCGCCAACTACGCCAGCGTGCCGCAGGACGTGACCGACCCGTTGAAGACCATGCCGATCTACACCAACCTGTTCTTCTGGCTCGGAGTGGCAGGTGTGATCTGCACCCTGATCGCACTGGCGGTGCTGCCGCTGATGAAAAAGCTGTCGGCCGAGCATCACGCACACAACATCGCCACCGACACGCCGCTGCCGACGATCGGCTCGGAACAGTAAGCCGCGAGTGATCCTGTCCGGCCGCCAACAGGCGGGCCGGATGCCTCAGGAGGCTGTCGGACTTTGGTTGGCCGGTCTGCGAATCCGACTGTGCGGTCCATATCCCTGCCGATTCTTGGTCCATAGCACCACTATGGACCGGCAAATCGCCAGAGATCTGTCCTCGCACAGGCGAATCCTCGACTCGACCACCAAAACCCGACAGCCTCCCAGACATACCCATGCCCCATCGCCGCAACAAGCCGCGCTCACACATCGGCCCGTTCGCCCTCACCCGCACGCTGGCCTGGCTGCGCTTGTGCGCCATCGCGGGGCAAAGTGTGGCGGTGCTGGTTTGTGCGTGGTGGATGCATCTTCCGATCCCGCTGCTGCCGCTGCTGCTGGGCATCGGCCTGCTTGCGGTGTTCGCGGTGTTCGCCGCGTGGCGGCTGGGCCAGCCGTGGCCGGTGCGGGAGTGGGAAACTCTCGGCCACATCGCGGTCGACACCCTGGTGCTCGGTTACCTTCTGTATTTCACCGGCGGCGCCAGCAACCCGTTCATCACCTTGCTGCTGGTGCCGATCGCGCTCAGCGCCGCGGCATTATCGGTGCGCGCCGTGCTGGCGGTATCGATGCTGGCCGCGCTGGCCTACCTGCTGTTGCTGACCTGGTATGTCCCACTGCCGATGTCGACCTCGGGCGCCAACGGGTTTGCGCTGCATGTGGGCGGCATGGCGGTGAACTTCGTGATCACCGCGCTGCTGCTGGGCTTCTTCATCAACCGACTGGCGCATGCCGTGCACCTGCAGCAACTGGAGGTGCAGCGGGTGCGTGAACGGGCATTGCGCGACGAGGGCATTCTGGCCATCGCCACCCAGGCCGCCGGTGCCGCGCACGAGCTCAACACACCACTGTCGACCATGCGCACGCTGCTCCCCGAACTTCGCCGCGAACACGCCGACGATGCCGAGCTTGCCGACGATCTTGAGCTGCTTGAGGGCCAGGTGGATCGTTGCCGCACGATCCTGCGCGAGATGGTCACCTTCGGCAAGGCGCAACTGTCGCAGGAGCCGGAGCGCATCAGCGTGGCCCAATTCGTCCATGGCTGCCTGGAACGATTCCAGTTGCTGCGACCCGAGGCCGAACTGGCGCTGAGCCTCGACGACGAAGTGGCAGCCATGGTGCTGCGTACACCACCGGGCCTTCGCCACGCGCTGATCAATCTGCTCAACAATGCCGCGGACGCTTCGGCTGCAAACCACTCCAATGCGGTGGCCTTGCGGATATCCCGCGACGACGACTGGCTGCAATTGAGCGTGGTCGATCACGGTCCGGGTTTCGACGCCACGCATGAGCTGACCGAAATCGGCTATTCACAAAAGCAGACCGGACTGGGTATTGGTCTGGCGCTGGCCGAAGCCACCGCCGAGCGGCTGAGTGGCGAGCTGGTGGCCCGCAACGTGGAACACGGCGCCGAGGTGTGCCTGCGCCTGCCGCTGGCAGTCATCGGCGAAAAATGATGTTGCCAGACGTGCACGCATCGCCGCTTCCGGCAAGAATGAGCGACTGATCCGCTTCCAGGAATCCCCACCATGACCGAGTTGCCCCAGGTCGATCCAGGCCGCCCACTGCTGCTGGTCGACGACGATGCCACCTTCCTGCGCGTGCTGGCACGCGCGCTCGGTTCGCGCGGCTTTGAGGTGATCACCGCCAGCAACTTCGACGAGGCGCGCGCATTGACCCGCCGGCATCGCCCGCGCTACTGCGTGCTGGACCTGAAGCTGGGCGAGGAGAACGGGCTGCGCCTGATCCCCGAGCTGCGCACCCTGGTGCCGGACATGCGCGTGCTGCTGCTTACCGGCTACGCCTCGATCGCCACCGCGGTGGAGGCGATCAAGCGGGGTGCCCACGATTACCTGGCCAAGCCCGTCGATGCTGATGCCGTGGTCCGCGCGTTGCTCGACGGCGACAGCAGCGCGCCCGATGAAGACGATCTGCCGGACACCCCCGAGCAACCGCTGGCGCTGCGCCGGCTGGAGTGGGAGCACATCCAGCGGGTGCTGACCGAGTGCGACGGCAACATCTCCGAAACCGCGCGCCGCCTCGGCATGCATCGCCGCACCCTGCAGCGCAAGTTGAGCAAGCATCCGGTGCGCGAACGGCCCGGGCACGACGACTGAATGGTAGGAGCGCACCTTGTGCGCGAATGCTTTTCGGTGGCGCAAACAAAAAGCTCGCGCACAAGGGCGCTCCTACGGGTTCGATGATCGCGCGGCAGCAAATGGTTCCGGCACCTTTCGTCGTGGCCAGGCATCCAATCGCCGCGTTCGCCCGCTGCGACAACGCGCCACGAGTCCTGCGCACAGCGGAGGATTATCCTTGCAACCCTAGACCATCATCCAGAGTGACCCTTGAAACCCCTGCCTGCTCTTCTCTGCGCAGCCTCCATCGCGTTCGCCAGCCCTGTCTTGCCGGCAACCGAAACCCCTCCGACCACCAACCTCGCACCCATTTCGGTGCATGCCAGCGACACCATGGTGACGGAAACAGCTGGCGTGCAGATTCGCGTCAAGCGCCAGCAACTGCAGCAGCAGAACGTCACCGAAAGCGCCGATGCGCTGAAATACGCGCCGAACATGATGGTGCGCAAGCGCTATATCGGCGATCCCAATGCCATCATCAGCGGTCGCAACACCGGCACCCTGCAGAGCGCACGTAGCCTGGTCTATGCCGACGGCCTGCTGCTGTCCAACCTGATGACCAATGGCTACGCTGGCGCACCGCGCTGGGGCATGGTCGCGCCCGAGGAGATCGGCGCCGTCGACATCCTGTACGGGCCTTACTCCGCGCTCTATCCGGGCAACTCATTGGGCACCACGGTGCTGATCCACACCATCCTGCCGCAGCGGCTGATGGCCAGCGTGAGCACGCAGTTCTTCAGCCAGGATTTCCACGACGCGTACGGTGCCGCCGGCCACTACCACGGCCACCAGGCCTCGGCCCTGCTCGGCAACAAGCAGGGGCGCTGGAGCTGGCTGCTCGAATACAGCCGGCTCGACAACGATGGCCAGCCGATGCAGTACGCCACCGCGCGCGCTGGTGGTGACCCTGCACTCGCCGTGCCGGTCACGGGCGCCACCGCCGATCGCAACCCGAACGGCTCGGCGCGCCTGGTGTATGGCGCCAACAGCATCGAACACACGGTGCAGGACCAGGCCAAACTGAAGGTCGGCGTCGATCTCGGCGCGCAGGTCGCGGCGCTGTTCACCGTGGGCTGGTGGCACAATCGCGCCGAGGATCGCACGCGCAGCCTGATACGCGACGCCGACGGCGAACTGGTTTCCAGCGGCGTGATCAGCGCCGCCGGGCAGACCTGGACACTGCCGGCCAGCGGGCTGGCGCCGACCTCCGCCCACGACTCCCATCTTTTGTATGGCGTCGAGTTGAACGGGCACCTCGCCAACGACTGGCGCTGGACGGCCGTGGCGAGTCATTACGACTTCCTGCACTCGCAGGCCGCCAGCGCCACCCTGGCCGAACCCGGCACACCGGTGGGTGGTCCCGGCACGATCGCCGACATGGCCGGATCGGGCTGGGACACCTTCGACTTGCGCAGCTCCGGCCCGCTCGGCGACCATCACCGGCTGTACGCCGGCGTGCACGGCGACCGCTATGTGCTGGACACCCGCGTGCGCAACACCAGCGACTGGCTGGGCGACGCCGACGGCAGCCCGGTCAGCGCCTTTGCCGGCCGCACCCAGACCCGGGCTGTCTATCTGCAGGATGTGTGGAGTTTCGCCGAGGCGTGGACCCTGACGCTTGGCGGCCGGGTGGAGCAATGGCGCGCCTATGGCGGCCTGCTCGGCAACGCCGGCAGCACGCTGCACTACGCCGATCGCCAGCGCACCGACTTCTCGCCCAAGGCCGCATTGAGCTGGGACCTGGCGCAGGACTGGGAACTGCGACTGGCCTACGGCAAGGCGGTGCGTTATCCCACCGTGGCCGAGCTGTTCCAGGGCACCATCTCGGGCAATGCCATCGTCAACAACAACCCCGACCTCAAGCCTGAAGTCGACCAATCCACCGATCTCACCCTGACCCATCATCTGGGCAACGGCCACTGGCGCGTCTCGCTGTACCAGGATCGCATCGCCGACTCGCTGTATTCGCAGACCGACATCACCGTCAGCCCCACGGTCACCAGCGTGCAGAACATCGACCGCATGCGCAGCCGCGGCATCGAGGGCGCGCTCAGCCTGACGGACGTCTGGACGTCCGGGCTGGATCTTTCGGCCAGCCTCGCGTTCAACAACGCGAAGACGTTGCAGGACCACCCATACCCGAGCGCCAACGGCAAGTATTTCCCGCGCATCCCGAAGATCCGCGCCAGCGTGTTCGCCGACTACCGCTTCGCGCCGCTATGGGACGCCTCGCTGGGCGTTCGCCATTCCGGCCGCCAGTACGGCACGCTCGACAACAGCGACTACGTGGACAGCTACGGCGCGGTGAGCAGTTTCACCGTGGCGGACGCAAAACTGCGCTGGAAATTCGCGCAGGGCTGGACCGCCGCGCTCGGCGTCGACAACCTGACCAATGAACACTACTGGGTCTACCATCCCTACGCCGGCCGCACCTGGTTCGGCGAACTGCGTTGGGAGTTGTGATGCGCGCTCTGCTGATCGTCCTGCTGTGCCTGCTCTCGCCTGCGCTGCTCGCGCATCAAGGCATGCACATGGACATGCCCAAGGGCCCTGAACTTGGTGCCAGCGCGGCGTTCGACAGCCATGGCGAGCTGTACGTGGTCGATGCAATGGACGGCCACGTGCGACTGCGCCATTCCGACGACGACGGCCGCACGCTCAGCGCGCCGACCGACGTGAATGCCGTCGCCGAACGGATCTACGCCGAGGGCGAAAACCGGCCGAAGATCGGGTTCGGTCCGCACGACGAACTCTACGTCAGCTGGTCGCAGCCACGCGCCGCCCCGTGGACCGGCTTCGTGCGCTTCGCCCGCTCGCTGGATCACGGCCAGCACTTCAGCACACCCATCACCGTGCAGCATGATCGCGCCGAAATCACCCATCGTTTTGATGCGCTGGCGGTGGACGGACACGGCCGCATCGTGATTGCATGGATCGACAAGCGCGACGTCATTGCCGCCACCGCGGCGGGCAAACCCTATCTCGGTGCGGCGGTGTACTACAGCTGGTCCGACGATGGCGGCGTCAGTTTCGTACCCGAACGCAAGCTGACCGACCAGAGCTGCGAGTGCTGCCGCATTGCGCTGGCGCGCATGCCCGACGGCGCAGTCGCCGCGTTCTTCCGCAGCATCTACGGCGACAACATCCGCGATCACGCTTTTGCGGTGCTTCACACTGATGGACGGACCAGCCACGCCGAGCGCGCCACCTACAGCGACTGGCACATCGCGGGCTGCCCGCATCAAGGACCGGGGCTTTCCATCGGCAACGATGGCGTTCGCCATGCCGTGTGGTACGAGGCGAAGGAAAGGCCCACCATCCACTATGGCCAGCTCGATCCCGGGCATCCGCCGAAGCATGCGCAAATAATCGCCACCACCGGCGCCAGCCATGCCGATGTGGTCGTGCACGCGCACACCGTCTGGGTGGTCTGGAACCAGGTAGGCGCGGACGGCTATCGCCTGATGCTGCGACGCTCCAGCGATAACGGGGCGGACTTCGACGCCGCCCGCGAAATTGCAAACAGCACGGGCGCGGTGGGCTCGCCGCAGCTGCTGCAAAAGCATGGCCAAGCCTTCGTGGCGTGGAATACCGCGAACGGCTTTCGTCTGATCCGGATCGCACCATGAAGCGCCTGATGCTGGTTCTGGCGTTGTTGTTCCCGGTACTGGCGGCAGCCGGCCCACTGCAACCGCTGGCCGCGAGCGACGTGGCCACGCTGCTGAAAGCGCCAGCCCATGGCGAACGTATCATCGCGCTGTGGGCGCTCGACTGCGCCTACTGCGAAGCCAACCTCGACGCACTGGCCAAACTGCAACGGGCTCGTCCGCACGATGTCGAACTCGTGATCGTCACCACCGACAGCATCGAACGGCGCCAGGCGATCGAAGCGCGCCTGCATCAGATGAAGATGGATGGCTATCCCAACCGCGCCTACGCCGAAGCCTCACCCGAACACATCAGCTTCCTGCTCGACCCGAACTGGGGCGGCGAGACGCCGCGCGTGCTGCTGATCCGTGCCGATGGCAGCCGCCTGGGCATCAGCGGCGAGCTGACGCCCGCGCAGTTGCAAAAACTGTAGGGCGGGCACTGCCCGCCGTTTCCAACCGCGCAATTGCACAGGCTCCTGTAGGGCGGGCATCGCCCGCCGCTTTCAACGCAACCCTGCGAGTCGGCGGGCGGTGCCCGCCCTACGAAGCGGTATCGCACAAGAGCCGGGCGGCCGCTGGGTCGTCAGGGCTGCTCGGCGCTGTCGGCCGATGCCGGCTCCGGCAACTCCGCCGTACCGTCGTCCTCGTCGCCGTAGATCGCCACGTGCGGCGTGCCGTCGGCAGCGATCCAACCGCGGTACATGCCATCGGTATTGAACGGGATCGAAATCTGACCCTGCGCATCCAGTGCGATCGCGCCGCCGTTGCCACCCATCGACGGGATTTCCTGGTTGATCACCACTGCGGCAGCGCGCTTGAGCGGCACGCGCATCTGGGCGACCTTCATGCAGATCTCGTACGCGGCCACGGCGCGCATGTAAAACTCGCCCCAGCCAGTGCCGGAAACCGCGCAGTCCGAGTTCGCATAGGTACCCGCGCCAATGATCGGTGAGTCGCCGATACGACCCCAGCGCCTGTCGTTCATGCCGCCGGTCGAGGTGCCGGCGGCGAGATGGCCCTGCGCATCCAGCGCCACCGCACCGACGGTGCCGAAGTGTTTGGCCGTCTCGACGTCCGCATGCGGTTGTTTGGCGGCATCTTCCTTCAGCGCCTTCTGCAGCTGCCGCCAGCGCTGTTCGGTACGGAAGTAGGAAGGATCGACCAGACTGATGCCTTGCTCTTGCGCAAATTCCTCGGCGCCTGCACCGGAAAGCATCACGTAGGGAGTTTTTTCCATTACCGCGCGTGCCAGCAGGATCGGATTCTTCACATGCTCCACGCCGGAGACCGAACCGGCCTTCAGCGTATAGCCATCCATGATCGCCGCATCCAGTGCGTTCTTGCCGTCATGCGTGAACACCGCACCCTTGCCGGCGTTGAAGTGAGGATCGTCCTCCAGCACGACGATCGCCGCCGCCACTGCATCCACGGCGGATTTGCCAGCCGTGAGCTCGGCATACCCACGCTGCAACGCCAGGGTCATCGCGGCGCGGATCGCCTTTTCCTTCGCCGCCGTCATGTCGTGCCGTATCACGCCGGCGCCCCCGTGGATCACCAGCACGGGTGACACGGCGGCATGGCTCATGCTGGCAACTCCGAGCGCGAGGGCGACGGCAACCAGCGGGCGACGGTACGGGTTCACGAGGGCAATCTCCGGAGGCACCGCGATTATAGCCGTGCCACCGTGAAGACTCAGCCACGCGATGCATCCTTTGCCCGCTCCAGCGCGCGCGCCGGACAGCCCGCCTGCGGTGTCACGTCCAGAGTGAAGTGACCCTTCCCTGCGCCCACGTTACCCACCAGATGCAGGACCTGGCCGAGCACGCCCATGCGACGGGCGGCGAGATATTTCCCCTGACCGCCAGTGCCGCCCGCATCCAGATTCATGATGACGCGATCGGTACCCTCGGGAATGGCCAGGACGCTCACGTCGAAATCGTGCACGCGGAACTGTGCCGTCTTGCCAACTTCGGCGCAGAGTGCCAGGGTCGCCCGTCGTGCGTGAGCCGCACCGGCGTCATCCGTGACCAACTGCAGGGACATGTTGAACTGGTATTCCTTCGCGCCTGACGCGGTGTTGCCGCTGCTCGAAGTTTCGGCGGCCGCGCCGGATTGCGCCACCTCCGATGCCGCAGCGTTGAAACGGCAGGCGGGCTCCAGGGCCTGAATATTGACGATGTCGCCGCTCTCACAGCGCCAGCTGACAGTCTTCTTGGCCCGGTCCGCTCGCGGGATCAGACGCACGCTGCCTGCAGTTGCCAATCCGTTGGGCTGGGCGCGCAGCTCGACGGTGATGACGCCATCCTGCACGGAGACCCGGCGCACGAATTTGCCACTGATCAGATCCGGCGGCCCCAGCCCGGCGGCGTCGTTGTTTGCAGGTTCCCGAAAGTCGTTGGACAGCAGATACGAGGCCACCGCCGTCTTGCTGCCATCGAACAAAACCATCGCCTCCTTCACCGCTTCCGGGGTGGCTCGAACGCCCTTCGGCGTCTGCTGCGCAGCATAGACGGCCGCGGATGTCCCGGCCAGAAGCGTCATGAGGCTGATCAGGCCGGCCACGCGGCGAACAGGTTTGGGCAAGGGATTTTTCAGCATCTCGATGCGCTCCGTGACGGGATGGCGGGATGACCAGGGACAACCCACCGGCAGCGCAATCGCCGCCGACTGGGTCTTCAACATCGCATTCGCATAGCTGCGCCGCTGCGCACCGTGCTCGCGCAGCACGGCGGCATCACAAGCCAGTTCCTGATCGTGGCGCAACGCGGACGACGCCCACCACGCCAGCGGATGAAACCAGAACAAGGCCGCCGCGGTGCGTGCCAGCAAGCACCACCAGCCGTCGCCGCGGCGTGCGTGCATGTCCTCGTGCGCAAGGATGAGGCGCTGCTCGACAGTGTCGTAACGTTGCTCGAAATCCGCTGGCAGCACGATGCACGGTCGCCAGGCGCCAACCAACGCGGGCCCCATGTCAGCGTGGGTAGCGCGCAATACCCGCCTGCTTGAAAATTCCGCATCGATCGGCGTGGCACCGTGAAGACGGGCTCGATAGCGGCCCTGCACGACGATTCCGAGCAGCAGGTTGACCATCATTCCGGAAAGCCAGAACAGAATCACGCTGCCGCGCCAATCAATCGAACTTGCTTGCGCCATATGCGACGGCAGCCCGATTGCCGCTGCGGCATACACGAATACCGCGGGCTGCCGACTCGCATCGGCGATCACCGCCGCATGTGGCAACTGGCTGACCAGCATCGCCAGCGGCGGCAACAGCCACAGCTGAAATGCACGTTCGGCCCCGAACAGGCGCCGGCAGGGTTTGCGTAAGACGCCCACCAGCAGCACCGTTACCGTGAACACCAGTAACAGCAACCAGCCGTGCCGGACCCACGGCGAAAAATCCAGATTATTCACGTGCGTACTCCTGCGTAGGCTGTTCCCTGCCGATCGTTGTCCCGCGAGCGAGACGACCCATCACTTCGGTTCGAAGCGCACGCGCTTCTCATCGAACACGGCACGCAATCCGTCGATATCGGCGATCAATTGCAAGGCGGAAGTGGCCGGCATCTGTTCGAAATTCAATGTCACCGGGCGAGTGTCCAGCGCCTGCGGGTTGACCAGGACAAACCCGGCCGCGGCCGCCACCGATTGCGCCACAACGCGCGCGGAGCGGTTTGTCGCCTGCTGATCCACGTTCACCGGATGCCAGCTGGACGAAAGCAACTTGCTGTCGCACCCCAGGCGGGGGGTCAGGCGGATCCTGATGGTGTTGTCCTGACGCGTGCCGCCGCCGAGATGGCGATCATCCACCACCTCGCCGAACTCGATCGTCGCCCGCCGGCCCGGCATGGTTCGCACGACGGGCTTGGCCGATTGCTTGCTGATCTTGCCGCCCCCGCGATCGAAACGGGTATCCACCTGGCTGCGGATCTCCAGCTGGCCATCGGCGATCGGCGAGATCTCGAAGCGGCCATCCCAGGACATGCCGCCGGTGTCGGTTCCACTCACCTCGGTGTACGCGCCGGGCGCCAGACAGCGCATGAAGTGCATCGAGTCGGCGTGGCCACCCATGGCGACATTGATCTGCAAGGTGTAGTGATCGCGCAGGCCATCGCCCGTTTTTGCCTGCGGTGACGGCGCCGCCGCATAGACGGTGCCAGCCACGCCAGCGGCGAGGCAGGCCAGCAGGACCGCTCCGGCACGCCGGCGAAAGAGATTGGGCTGGGCCAGTTTCAGCATGGCAATGCGCTCCGTGACGGGATGGCGGGGCGACCATGGGCAACCCACCGGCAGCGCAATCGCCGCCGACTGGGTCTTCAACATCGCATTCGCATAGCTGCGCCGCTGCGCACCGTGCTCGCGTAGCACCGCGGCATCGCAGG
>Ga0208357_1001611_pt1 | contig 16228 bp, 9 predicted proteins | sample NGESurdeep092012_6_FD_184487 | JGI IMG/M metagenome (GOLD analysis project Ga0208357, IMG submission 184487) | Arctic peat soil microbial communities from Barrow, Alaska - NGEE Surface sample F52-2 deep-092012 (SPAdes) | ecosystem: Environmental > Terrestrial > Soil > Wetlands > Peat ... | reverse complement strand
TCAATGCGAACTCGGCACACCCGTTCGAGAACCCCACGCCGCTGAGCAACTTCGTCGAGCTGCTGGCGATCCTGCTGATCCCGGCCTCGCTGTGCTGCACCTTCGGTGCGATGGTCGGCGACCGACGCCAGGGTTGGTCGCTGCTGGCGGTGATGCTGGTGATCTTCATCCCGCTGCTGCTGGCCTGCACGGCGGCCGAGCAGGCGGGCAATCCCTTGCTGACGCAGCTGGGCGTGGACCAGCATGCCTCGGCGCTGCAGGCCGGCGGCAACATGGAGGGCAAGGAAACCCGCTTTGGCATCGTCAATTCCACGCTGTGGGCGACCGCCACCACGGCCGCCTCGAACGGCTCGGTGAATGCGATGCACGACTCGTTCACGCCGTTGGGCGGGCTGATCCCGATGTGGCTGATGCAGCTCGGCGAGGTGGTCTTCGGCGGCGTCGGTTCGGGCCTGTACGGCATGCTCGCGTTCGCCGTGGTGGCCGTGTTCATCGCCGGCCTGATGGTGGGCCGCACTCCGGAATACCTGGGTAAGAAGATCGAGGCCTACGAGATGAAGATGGCCAGCCTTGCCGTGCTGATCCCCTGCGCGCTGGTGGTGATCGGCACCGCTATCGCGGTGATGGCCCCGGCAGGCGTGGCGGGTGTGGCCAATCCGGGGGCGCACGGTTTCAGCGAGATGCTGTACGCGGTGAGCTCGGCCTCCAACAACAACGGCAGCGCGTTTGCCGGCTTGTCCACCAACACGCCGTTCTGGAACGTGCTGCTGGGCGTGTGCATGTTCCTGGCGCGCTTTGCGCTGATCGTGGCGATGCTGGCGATGGCCGGTGCGCTGGCGGCCAAGCGCCACGTGCCGGTCTCCGGCGGCACGCTGCCCACGCATACGCCGCTGTTCGTCACGCTGCTGGCCTGCGTGGTGATCGTGGTGGGTGCGCTCACCTTCCTGCCGGCGCTTGCGCTCGGTCCGATCGTCGAATCCCTGTCGGGGCGTTGAATCCATGACTTCGTCTGTCAAAACCGTGGGTGGCTTCAGCCGCGAGCTGCTGCTCAGGGCCATCGTCGATGCCTGCGGCAAACTCTCGCCCCGCGTGCAGTTCCGCAATCCGGTGATGTTCGTGGTGTTCGTGTGCAGCGTGCTGACCTCGCTGTTGTGGGTGCAGGCGCTCGCCGGCCACGGCGAGGCGCCGGTCTTTTTCATCTTCTGGGTCAGCCTGTGGCTGTGGTTCACCCTGCTGTTCGCCAACTTCGCCGAGGCGCTGGCCGAAGGGCGGGGCAAGGCGCAGGCCGATTCCCTGCGCAGCTCGCGCAAGGACGTGATCGCGAAGAAGCTCGCCGCGGCCGACCGGAATGCGGCGATCACCTTCACCCCGTCCGGCGAATTGCGCAGCGGCCACCACGTGCTGGTCGAGGCGGGTGAACAGCTGCCCGGCGATGGCGAGGTGGTGATCGGTGCGGCCAGCGTGGACGAGAGCGCGATCACCGGTGAATCCGCGCCGGTGATCCGCGAATCCGGTGGCGACCGCAGCGCGGTCACCGGCGGCACGCGCGTGCTGTCGGATTGGCTGGTCGTACGCATCACCAGCAATCCGGGCGAGAGCTTCCTCGACCGCATGATTGCGATGGTCGAGGGTTCCAGGCGGCGCAAGACGCCGAACGAGATTGCGCTGACGATCCTGCTGGCGAAGTTCACGCTGATCTTCCTGCTCGCGTGCGCCACCTTGCTGCCGTATTCGATCTACAGCGTGCAGGCCACCGGCAGCGGGCATCCGATCACGCTGACCGTGCTGATCGCCTTGCTGGTGTGCCTGATCCCGACCACCATCGGCGCGCTGCTGTCGGCGATCGGCATCGCCGGCATGGACCGGATGATCCGCGCCAACGTGATTGCCACCTCCGGTCGCGCGGTGGAAGCCGCCGGCGACGTCGACGTGTTGCTGCTGGACAAGACCGGCACGATCACCCTCGGCAACCGCCAGGCGGTGGCGTTCCAGCCTGCGACGGGGGTGGACGAGCGGGTGCTGGCTGAGGCCGCGCAGCTGGCCTCGCTGGCCGACGAGACGCCCGAAGGCCGCAGCGTGGTCGTGCTGGCCGGCGACAAATACGGACTGCAGGAACGCAGGCTGATCGAAGGGGAAGCGCAGTTCGTGCCGTTCACGGCGCAAACCCGCATGAGCGGCGTTGACCTGGGTGAGCGGCATCTGCGCAAGGGCGCGCTGGATGCGGTGGAAAAATACCTGCAGGCGCAGGGCAGCCAGTTGCCATCTTCGGTTCGACGCATCGCCGAGGAGATCGCGCGCCGCGGCGCCACCCCGCTGATCGTCACCGACGGCACGCGTGCGCTGGGCGTGATCGAGCTGAAGGACATCGTCAAGAGCAGCATCAAGGAACGCTTTGCCGAGATGCGCAAGATGGGCATCAAGACCATCATGATCACCGGAGACAATCCGCTCACCGCGGCGGCGATCGCGGCCGAAGCGGGCGTCGACGATTTCCTCGCCGAAGCCACGCCGGAAGCCAAGCTCAAGCTGATCCGCGACATTCAGGCCGAGAACCGGCTGGTGGCGATGTGCGGCGACGGCACCAACGATGCGCCGGCGCTGGCGCAGGCCGACGTCGCGGTGGCGATGAACACCGGCACGCAGGCGGCGAAAGAGGCCGGCAACATGGTCGACCTCGATTCCAACCCGACCAAGCTGATCGAGGTGGTCGAGATCGGCAAGCAGATGCTGATCACCCGCGGCGCGCTCACCACGTTCTCGATCGCCAACGACATCGCCAAGTATTTCGCGATCATCCCGGCCGCGTTCGCGACGACTTATCCGGCGCTCGACGCGCTCAACGTGATGCACCTGGCGACGCCGCAGAGCGCGATCCTGTCGGCGGTGATCTTCAACGCGCTGATCATCATCTGCCTGATCCCGCTGGCGCTGAAAGGCGTGAAGTACCGCGCGCTCGGCGCCGCCGCGCTGCTGCGCCGCAACCTGCTGGTCTACGGCCTCGGTGGCATCGTGGTGCCGTTCCTCGGCATCAAGCTGATCGACATGTTGCTGGTGCTGGCGGGGTGGGCCGGATGAATTCCTCCACTCGCATCGGTGTGGTCATCGCGCTGATCCTCGCCGGCATTACCGAGACATACGCCAGCGACGCATCAAGCGGCGCGGTCACAGGTAACGTCGCGCTCACCTCCGACTACATGTTCCGCGGCCTCACCCAGACCTGGGGCCGCCCGGCGATCCAGGGCGGTGCCGACTACGCCAACCCGAACGGCTTCGCCGCCGGCCTCTGGGGTTCGAGCATCAGCGACCGGAGCTACCCCGGTGGTGCGATGGAGCTGGATCTGTATGCCAGTTACGGTCAGCCGATCAGTAGTGACTGGTCATGGCGTGCCGGCATCTATGGCTATGTCTATCCCGGCGCCAATTTCGACCATGCCGGTCTTGCGTCGCGCTCGCTCAACTCGGTCGAGGCCAACGTCGCGTTGAGCTGGAAGCAGTTCACGCTGAAGTACAACCGTTCGCTTACCGATTATTTCGGCGTGGATACCGAACAGGGCTATCGCAGCGATTCGAGGGGTACGGGCTATCTGCAGCTGGACGCCGCGTTTCCGCTGAACGACGCATGGAGCATGGTGCTGCATACCGGTCACACCCGCTACACCACGACTCTGGTGACGCCGCTGGCCAACGGCGCACGCGATCCAGGCTACAGCGATGTCGGCGCCACGCTGAAATACCAGCTAGCCACGCACTGGTCGTTGAGTGCGGGCCTCACCTACGCCACCAACGCGGATTTCTACCGCCGCACCTCCAGCTTCCTCGATGCCAGTGACACGCGCAACGTGGGCGGTTCGCGCGGCTTCGTGATGCTGCAGGGTAGCTACTAATGCGATCGATCCATGATCGCGAAAAGCAACAAGCGGCCATCCATGGCCGCACTTTCAAAAAGAGCGGTGACCATCCCATGAGCAAACTGTTGCGCCAATCTTTCGCCCTGCTGTTGCTGATGACCCTGATCACCGGCGTACTCTATCCGCTGGCCGCCACCGGGCTGGCCCAGCTGATTTTTCCACAGCAGGCCAACGGCAGCCTGATCGTGAAGAACGGCAGACCCATCGGCTCCGTGCTGATCGGCCAGTCCTTCACCGACCCGAAATATTTCTGGGGCCGGCCGTCGGCGACCACGCCGCAGGCGGACAACGGCATCAATTCCGGTGGCTCCAACCTGGGGCCGACCAATCCGGCGCTGACCGAAGCGGTGACGCAGCGCATCGCTGCGCTGCGCGCGGCCGATCCGGCCAATACCGCGCCGGTGCCGGTGGATCTGGTCACCGCCTCGGGCAGCGGACTCGACCCGCAGATCAGCCCGGCGGCGGCGCAGTACCAACTGGCGCGGGTGGCGAGGGCGCGCGGGCTCGGCGTTGCACAGGTGCAGGCGCTGGTGAGCGAATACACCAGTGGCCGTCAGCTCGGTGTGCTCGGCGAGCCACGGGTGAATGTATTGCAGCTCAACCTCGCGCTGGATGCGCCGCAAACGCACGACAGCCGATCGCGCTAACGTAGCGTCATTCACCGGATCTCCAGCGCATGAGTGAATTCTCCCGCGAAGCGCGTGCCGATGCCCTGCTGAGTGCCGGGCAGGATGAGCGCAGCCATCGGCTGAAGATTTTTCTCGGCGCCGCGCCCGGCGTCGGCAAGACCTACGCGATGCTGTCCGCGGCGCTTGAACTGAAGCGGCAAGGTATCGACGTGGTCATCGGCGTGGTCGAAACGCATGGCCGCGCCGAAACCGCGGCCCTGCTGGAAGGCATGGAGGTGCTGCCGCGCCGGCCAGTGCGTTACCGGTCATCCGACGGCAGCGAGCGCGATGGCGTTACTCATGATTTCAGCGAGTTCGATCTGGATGCCGCGCTGGCGCGCAAGCCGGCGGTGTTGCTGGTGGACGAGCTGGCCCATCGCAACCTGCCGGGCGGACGCCATGAACGCCGTTGGCAGGACATCGCCGAACTGCTCGACGCCGGCATCGAGGTGTACAGCGCGCTCAACGTGCAGCACCTGGAAAGCCTCAACGACCAGGTGCGTCGGATCACCGGTGTGACCGTGCGCGAGACCGTGCCGGACGCCTTCCTTGATCGCGCCCGCGACATCGTGCTGATCGACTTGCCACCACGCGAACTGATCGGACGCCTGAAACAGGGCAAGGTCTATGTGCCCGAGACGGCCGCGGTTGCGCTGGATGCGTTCTTCTCACCCACCAACCTGGCGGCCTTGCGCGAGCTGGCGCTGGAAACCATCGCCGACCATGTCGACAGCGACCTGCGCGAACACATGCGGGCACGCGGCAGTGCGATGCCGGTGCGCCGCCACGTGCTCGCCGCGATCGACGGACATGGGCAGAGCGAATACCTGGTGAGGGTGGCGCGACGCATCGCCGAGCGTCGCGGGGCGCCATGGAGCGCGGTCTTCGTCGACACCGGTGCCAGCCTGGGCGCGGCGCGGCGCGAACGGGTGGAGGCTGCGATGCGACTCGCGCGCCGGCTTGGCGGCGATGCGGTGGTGCTGCGTGGCCACGCGGTCGCCGATGAGCTGATCGCCCATGCCGATCGAGAAGGAGTGGGCCAGATCATTCTGGGGCGCACCCGCGAACGCCTGGTCGCGCGCATGCTCGGCCGTTCGCTGACCCAGCTGCTGTTGCGGCGCGGCGCCCACCTGGAGTTGACCATCATCGCGACCCCAGCCGAGCGGGTCCGTTCGCGCCGCCGCCTGCACCTGCCGGGCGGGCGCGGACGGCGCGGCGAATATCTCTACGCGACGATCGCCACCCTGGTCGCGTTCGGGCTGTCCTTCATCGCCGATCGCTACCTGTCGGTGGCGAGCCTGGCGCTGATCTTCCTCACCGCGGTGCTGGTAGTGGCGGTGCGAACGCGCATGGCGGTGGCCGTCTATACCGCCATCCTGTGCTTTCTCGGCGACAACTTCTTCTTCGCCGCGCCGCGCTACACACTGGAGATATCCAGCCCCGACGATGTGTTGACCGTGGTGCTGTTCCTGCTGGCGGCGCTGGTGTGCAGCCGGCTGGCGACGCGGCTGGCCAGCCAGGTGGAATCGCTGCGCGGCGCCCATGCGAATACACGATCCCTGCTCGATCTCGGTCAGCGGCTTACGGCCTGTGCGGACGCCGGCGGGGTTCGCAAGGCGGGTGCCGATGCGCTGGCGAGCGCGCTGGGAGCCGACGTCGCGGTGTTGGTGCGTGACGCCAGCCAGATCCTGTATCCAGCCAGCAGCGCACCGCATGGCCTGGCGCTTTTGCCCCCGGATCTTGCGGCCGCCGACTGGTGCGAGCGGCACGCCGAGCCGGCCGGTCGCTATACCGATACGCTGAACGGCGCCACCTGCTGGATGTTGCCGCTGGGCGCGGATGGTCACCGGCTCGGCGTGGTCGCACTCCGTTTCGACGCCGGCGCCAGCGCGCCCGATTCCGATCGGCGCAGTCTCATCCTGGCCATGGTGCAGGACATCGGCCGGGCGCTCGAAAGGGTGCGTCTGGCCGACGAACTGGAAGGTGTGCGTGTGCAGGGCGAGACCGAGCGCCTGCGCAGCGCGCTGTTGTCGTCGGTTTCGCATGACCTGCGTTCGCCGCTGGCATCGATGATTGGCGCTGCGGGAACACTGCTGGACTATCGCGGCAAGCTGCCCAAAGCGGAGCAGCTCGAGCTGCTGCAGGCGATCCTGGGCGAAGGCCAGCGGCTGGATCGCTACATCCAGAACCTGCTGGACATGACCCGGCTCGGTCACGGCACGCTCAAGCTCGCCCGCGGCTGGACTGACAGCGAGGAAATCGTGACGGCAGCGGTCAGCCGTCTGCGCAAATCGTTTCCGGACCTGCGGGTAGAGACCCAGGCGCCCGCCAATCCCGTCCTGCTGCATGTGCATGCTGCGCTGATCGAGCAGGCTCTGTTCAACATCCTTGAAAATGCCGCGCGTTTCTCTCCCCCCGAACACCCAGTACGCGTCGAGGTTCATGCCAGCAAGGGTTTCCTGATCATCGATGTCAGCGATCGTGGCCCCGGCATACCCGAGGACGAACGCGTGCGCGTGTTCGACATGTTCTATTCGGTTGCAAGGGGCGATCGTTCAGCCAGAGGTACCGGGCTTGGACTCGCCATCTGCAGGGGCATGATCGGTGCTCACGGAGGCAGTGTCGCAGCCATGCCAGGTGATGGCGTCGGTACGATTATCCGTATCAGCTTGCCATTGCCGGAATCATCCGCGCCGGCGGATGATTGACCTCGTCGAGGCGCTGGGCATCCCGGCAATGACATCCTGGTGCTGGTCAATCACGGCGGCGCCAGCGGACCGCAACTATGGGCGCTGGCGCAGAAAGTGATGCGTGGCGTGCGTGACAGGTTCGGCGTGCAGCTCGAGCCCGAACCCGTGGTGATCGCGGCCGGCTGAGCGCGTTCGGAATTTGTACTGCGCCGGAAGAACGCACAGAATGACAAGGTCGTTCCGCGGAAACCAGACGTGACCCCCGAACACCTCGCACCCGCATGGCATGTATCGCGCTGGTTCAACAGTGCACCGCTGACGCCCGCCGATCTGCGTGGGCGCGTCGTGGTTGCGCACGCGTTCCAGATGTTGTGTCCGGGTTGCGCCATGCAAGCCTTGCCGCAGATGCAACGCGTGCAACAGATGTTTCCCTCCGACCACCTGGCGGTCATCGGGCTGCATACGGTGTTTGAGCACCATGACGCGCAGGGGCCGATGGCGCTGGAGGCATTCCTGCATGAATACCGCTATACCTTCCCGGTTGGCGTGGATGAACATGCCGAGGGTGATCCGCTGCCGCTCACGATGCGTGCCTATAGCATGCAGGGTACGCCGACGCTGATCCTGATCGACGCGCAGGGACGATTGCGGGAGCAGCATTTCGGGGTGCTGGATGACCTTGCGCTGGGTGCGGCGCTGGGCAGATTGCTGGCGGAGGCGGACAGCTCAGTGCGCACAGGTGAACCGTGATGAACGCGCGTCCTCTGGTCGGCATGGACAAGCCGCCGCGAACCGACTCAACCGGGGCGGCTGATGTCACAGGCAGGGCGATCGCCATCTGCAGCGCCTTCGTCGGCGCGGTCGCGTGTGGCAGCAGCAACGTGCCATCGTGGAGCGTTTCGTGATGAATGACGGCGCAACTGACGATCCGGCGAACCTGGAACTGTCTGCGGCCGAGATGCGGTCGATGGGCGAGGCCGTGCTGACGCGCGCGGTGGCACATCTCGCGGCCCTGCACGAATCGCCGAGTTGCGGCGATTTCAGCGACATCGAAGCGTTGTGCCGTTCGATGCGCGAGAACGCGCCCGAGCAGGGTTCCTCGTTGCAGTCGCTGCTCGATCCATTGTTCGACGAATGGATTCCGCGCTCGTTCGGCACGCCGGCGCCTGGCTACCTGGCCTATATCCCCGGTGGCGGGATCTACCCGGCCGCCCTGGCGGACTTCATCGCCGATACGACGAACCGCTACACCGGCATCTGGCAGGCCGCGCCAGCCCTGGTGCAACTGGAGGCCAATGCGCTCGACTGGTTGCGCGACTGGATGCAGTTCCCGCCTGGCGCTCGCGGCCTGTTCACCACCGGTGGCTCGATGGCGATGTTCAACGCGATCGCCTGCGCGCGCGAAAAGCTGCTGGCCAACGACATTCGTGCAGGCACCCTGTACGTGTCCTCGCAATCGCACCACTGCATTGCCAAGGCAGCCAAGCTTGCCGGCATCGCGCACGACCGTGTGCGGGTCATCGCCGTGGACGCCGACTTCCGCATGCGCGTGGACGGGCTCGAACGCGCCATCGCCACCGATCGCGCCGCCGGGCTCAAACCATTCATGGTGTTCTCCACAGCCGGCACCACCAACACCGGCGCGGTCGATCCGCTCGATGCGGTGGCCGATCTCGCCGCACGCGAAGGCCTGTGGCATCACGTGGACGGCGCCTATGGCGGCTTCTTCCACATGGTGCCGGAGCTGCGCCCACTGCTGGCCGGTTTGCCACGCGCCGACTCACTGACGCTCGATCCGCACAAGGGACTGTTCATGCCCTACGGCACCGGGGCCTTGCTGGTGCGCGATGGCGAGGCATTGCGCGCACTGCATTCGTCGACCGCGGGCTACCTGCCGGACAACCAGAGCGAGTTCTACGACCCGGCGCAGTATGGGCCGGATCTGTCGCGCGGTTTTCCGGGCCTGCGCATCTGGTTGACGCTGAAATTCTTCGGTGCAGCACGCTACCGCGCAGCCCTGGCCGAGAAACGCGAGCTGGCCGTCTGGGCCGCCGAACAGATAGCGCGCATTCCCGGCATCGTGATGGATGCCTTGCCGCAACTGTCGCTGTTCGCCTTTCACGTCGAAGGGCCTGGGGCGGATACGCTCGCCGCACAGAATCAGGCCACCCGTACCTTGATGGAACGCGTCACCCGTCGCGGCCAGATCATGCTGACCGGTGCCACCGTCGGCGAGCGCTTCCTCGGGCGCGTATGCGTGCTCAGCTTCCGCACCCGACGCGCCGAGATGGAAACCTGCGTGCGGCAGCTGGCCGAAGAGAGCGCGGCGCTGCTCGCCGAGGACGTCGGCGGATACGGGACCGGAAGGGGATTTCCGCCTGGTTACTGATTCGGGCAATGCAGCAGCAAGAGCCGACGGGCCCGCTCGCCCTTACCGGGAGCGCGGGTGTTCCGCCCGCCAAAGCATGCCGGCGGGACGCCGGCGCTCCATTGGCCGCCGGATCTTCTGTGACGGCGCGGCACTGCGCGGTACACGCAGTGCCCTGGTCCACCCCGCGACGTCAACGTGGCATCGCCGCCATCCTCACCAGCACGCCCGCCAGGCTCTTCAGATCCTGCGCGTTGTGCGCGGCCACGCGCCGCAGGTTGCTGGCCGAACCGCCGCGCAGGTAGATGAGCCATGCGGCAGGGGCTTCGGCGCCGGGCAGGTCGTCTTCACGGACCACACCAAGCAACTGGCGCTCGGCGGTGGCGAGGCGGCAGTTGGGCCAATGGTGTTTCCAGTGGCGGCGCACCGGATGCAGCAGGTCAAGATGACCGAGACCGGTGAGCGGGTTGGGCAGGCGGGCCAGGCGATAGCGGGTGGCCAACAGCGGCGCGTCGTAGCATTTGCCGTTGTAGCTGACGAGCACGCTGTCCTCGCTCAGCCATTGGGCGAACGTACGCAGCATGGCGGTCTCGGCCGCCATCGTGGTGAGGGTGAGCTGGCGGATGCGGAAACGGCCATCGACCCAGTCGGCCGCGCCGATCATGAAGGCGCGGGTGCCGGTGCCGCCGGCCAGGCCGGTCGTTTCAGTGTCGAAATGCAGCAAGCGGCCGTGATGCACAGGCTCCATCCGGGCGAATGTAGCGTCGATGATCGCCGGCGGGCTGAGCCAGTCCGCGAACTCCACCGTATATCGCAGGCCGGGCGCGATCTCGACGCCGGGTACCTCGCGGTCGCTCGACGCAAGCGTGGTCGGACCACGTTTCAGTTGCGCATGGCGGCGCAACAAGCGGCGCAAATCGGGGGAGATAGCGCGTTCGGGCGCGGTGGTGGTACCGGTGACGGAATGGAGTTGCGGCGACGAGGCAGACGACAGAAACGTCGGCTTCCGTGGTTGCGGCCCTGCGTTCGGCGCGGCAGCCAAAACCTGGCCCGCCTCCGCGCGCAGTTTTCGCATCCGCGCGGCGAGCGCACTCACAATGCCACCAGCAGGGCGAGCACGCGCAGTGCCAATGCCTTGGGCGTCGTGGCGGTCGGATCGTCGACGGTCTGCTCGTCCGCGGCCAGTACCGGGCCCACGCAGGCAGGGCATCCGGCGCGGCAGTCGCAGCGCTCGATCAGGGTGACCGATTGCGCCATCAGATCCTCGCGTCGCTGGAACAACGGTTCGCTGTGACCGATGCCGCCGGGGAAGGCGTCGTACAAATACACGGTGGGCGCGAACGGCGCCTCCGGCGCCAGCGCGGTGGGCTGGCCGTCGTCGCCGCGTAACTGGCCGCGACCGCTCGCGTCGGTGCTGGCGAACCAGGCGCCATCACCGCTGCCCACGGCTTTCTGCAGATCGCGCGCTTCGGCCATCACCGCCACCGTGGCCACGATGTGCAGTGCGTACGCTGCACCGAGAAAGCCGTCCAGCGCTTGCTGGCGTTGTTCGAACGCCGCCTCCAGCACCATCTGCGGCAACTGCCACCACACCGCGGTGGTATGCAGTTCCTGGTCGGGCAGGTTGACCGGGCCGTAGCCGATGTTCTCGTGGGAATAGAAGCGGATCTTCTTGTAGCCGGGCACGCGCCGCACCACATGCACCTCGCCGTGGTGGGCGTGGCCGCAACCGGCGTGCGAACTGTCGAAGCAGTCCAGCACTTTCAGCTTCGTATAGTCGATGGCGTCGGTGTAGTAGTCGACCTGGGTGCGCGTGACATAGGCCTTGCGGCCTTCCCAGTCCAGCTTCTCCACCTGGTAGGGCACGGACTGGATCATGTGGATGGCGCCTTCATACAGGGTGACGGCGGCGGCGGAGAAGTCGACTTCGGCGATGATGGTCTGGCGGCCATCGGTGCGGTCCACCACCACGAAGTTGCCGTCGGCGACCGAGCGCAGCGACACCGCGATGGCCGGGTAGCTGTCGGCGATCCACTCCCAGCGGTCGCCTTCGCGGTGCAGTACGCCTTCCTCGCCCAGCAGGTCCAGCCACGGCGTAGCCACTTCAGTGCCGAACATCTCATCGCCGATGAACGGCAGTTCGAACGCGGCGCAGCGGATGTGGTCGAGCAGGATCAACGGTTGATCCGGCTGGATGCGTGCGTGCTCCGGCGGCGCGCCCTGGAAGAATTCCGGATGGCGCACCAGGTATTGATCCAGCGGGTCGGAGCTGGCCACCAGCACGCCCAGCGCCGATTGCTGGCGCCGGCCGGCACGGCCGAAGCGCTGCCAGGTGGCGGCGACCGAACCGGGGTAGCCGTTCAGCACCACCACGTCGAGACTGCCGATATCCACGCCCAGTTCCAGCGCCGAGGTGCTGACGATGCCGTCGATGCTGCCCTCACGCATCGCGCGCTCGGCAGCGCGCCGTTCCTTCGGCAGGTAGCCGCCACGGTAAGCGCGGATGCGTGGCGGTTTGCGCGGGTCGTGGTCGAACACGTCCTTCAGGTATTTGGTGAGTACCTCGACCATGCTGCGTGACTGCGCGAACACCAGCGTCTTCATGCCCGACTTGATCGCCAGCCGCGCGATGCGGTTGGTCTGCGACCGCGCCGAGGCGCGCAGGCCGAGATCGGGATTGACCACCGGCGGGTTCCACAGCAGTACGTGCTTGTCACCGGTGGGTGCGCCGCTTTCGGTGATGGCGGTGACAGCATCCTCGATCAGCGCCTCGGCGTGCTCCTGCGGATTGCCGATGGTCGCCGAGCACAGGATGAACTGCGGGGTGACGCCGTAGAACGCACAGACGCGTTTCAGCCGGCGGATCACGTTGGCCACGTGCGAGCCGAACACACCGCGATAGGTGTGCACCTCGTCGATCACCACATAGCGCAGGTTCTCGAAAAACTGCGACCACTTGGTGTGATGCGGCAGGATGCCCTGATGCAGCATGTCCGGGTTGCTGACCACGATGTCGCCATGCAGACGGATCGCCTGGCGCGCGTCGCCGGGGGTGTCGCCATCGAAGGTGAACGCCTTCACGCCCAGCTCGCCAGCCCGGTTCAATTCCAGCAGCTCGGCGACCTGGTCCTGCGCCAGCGCCTTGGTCGGGAACAGGTACAGCGCCTTGGCCTTGTCGCGCATCGCCGCGGTGATCACCGGCAGCGTGTAGCACAGCGATTTGCCCGAGGCGGTCGGCGTGACGATCGCCACGTGGGCACCCGCCTGGGTGGCCCGCCACGCTTCGGCCTGGTGGCTGTAAAGCTGCGCGATGCCGCGCGTTCGCAAGGCATCGGCCAGGGCGGGCGGCAGATCCTCGGGCAAGGGCGCGAACACACCATCCTGGCCGGGGACCACAAAGGCGCCGGTGATCCTCGCCGCATAGCGTTTCGACAGGCGCTGCGCCAGCGTGCGGCCGTCGCCGGGATCGCGCAGCACGAGGTCGTCGGAGGCGTAGCGGTCGGGCAGGGCGTTCATCATGCGGCATCCGCGAAAGTCTCGGCGGATTAAGCCGGGAGGTTGTCTCACGGAATGAGATGGTGGACGGAATGCGATGGACTGAAAGGGACGGGCTGAAAGGGATGGACGAAGCGGGCACCGCTCGACCGGTGCTCAAACCGCTACGCCGTGATCGCAAGTTCATGCGTTTCCGCGGTGAACTTCTGGCACGCTCGACCGCCCCGGCGCGGTGGCAGGATGAACTGTTGTGCGCACCCGCGCGCAACGCCCATCACCTGGAAGGAATCTGCCCGATGACGATCAACAAGCTCAAACCACTTGCCTGCAGCCTGATGCTGGGCATGGGGTTGCTGGCGGGAAGTGCGCTGGCCGCGGCGACTCCGGCGGCAGTCGCTGCCAACGGCAACGTATTGCGCGCCACCCTGGACAACGGCCTGCGCGTGGTGATCGTGCATGATTCGCTGGCACCGATGGTGACCACCCAGATCACCTACCTGGCCGGCGGCTACCAGACCCCCAAGGGCTTTCCCGGCACGGCGCATGCACTGGAGCACATGATGTTCCGCGACAGCAAGGGCATGAGCGGCGCCCAGCTCAACGAGATGACCGGCAAGATGGGGGGCGACAACAACGCCTTCACCACCAACGACGCGACCCAGTATTACTTCGTGGCGCCGTCGGCCTATCTCGACGTGCTGCTGCAGATCGAGGCCGCGCGCATGCGCGGTGCCGAGCTGGGTCCCAAGGACTGGGCGTTGGAGAAGGGAGCGATCGAGCAGGAAGTCTCACGCGATATTTCCGACCCCGGCTTCCTCGCGTTCGAAAAGGCCGAAGACCTTCTCTATGGGGGTACCGGTTATGCGGCCGATCCGCTGGGCACACGGCCCTCCTTCGACAAGACCACCCCCGCGACGCTGCACACCTTCTACAACGACTGGTACCAGCCCAACAACGCGATCTTCGTGATCGTGGGCGACATCGACCCCGCAGCCACGTTGAATCAGGTGAAGCAACTGTTCGGCGGTATCGCCAAGGGCAACGTGCCCGCGCATGCGCCGGTGCAGCTGCAGCCAATCAAACCCCAGACCATCCGCAGCACCACGCCGGACGCCACCGGATCGGTGCAGTTCCTCTATCGCGCGCCCGGCATGAAAAGCGCCGACTTTGCGGCGGCGACTGTGCTGATGGACGTGCTCAACAATGCGCGCAGCCCGCTGTCGGAGCTGGCGGTCCAGGGCAAGGTATTGAGCGCCGATGCGCAGACGCAGCCCTTCAGTTACGGCGGCATCGGCGTCATCGAAGCGGGTTTCGCCAAGGGCGCCGATCCGAAGCGCGCGCAGGCAGACCTGGACGGTGTCATCCAGCGTTTGCTCAAGGACGGTGTATCCGCCGATCTGGTCGACGCCGCCAAGCGCTCCGAACAGGCACAATTCGAGTTCAGCAAGAACAGCGCGGTGAGCCAGGCCAGCGCCTGGTCGCAGGCGCTGGCCTGGCAGGGGTTGAAATCGCCCGAGGAAGCGGAGCAACAGATCCAGGCTGTCACCGTGGATGACGTCAATCGCGTGGCGCGCGAATTCCTGAAACCCGACCAGCGCGTCACCGTGGTGCTGACGCCCGACCCCAACGGCAAACGCCCACCCAACAGCAACGGTTTCGGTGGCTCGGAATCCTTCGGCGGCGACGACAAGCTGGACGTGCCGCTGCCGACGTGGGCCACCCAGGCGCTGGCCAAACTGGAGATGCCGCACTGGACGCTGGACCCGACCCGCATGAAGCTCGACAACGGCATCACCCTGATCGTGCAGCCGGAGTCGGTCAGCAAGACCGTCACCGTGATGGGCCATGTCGACCATGACGACAAGCTGCAGGAGCCGAAGGGCCAGGACGGCGTGGGCAAGTTGCTCACCGCGCTGTTCGACTACGGCACCACCAGCCTGGATCGCAATGCGTTTCACAAGGCGCTGGATGCCATCGCCGCCAACGAGAGCGGCGGCAGCGACTTCTCGCTGGCGGTGCCGAGCGCGCACTTCGACGAAGGCGTGCGCCTGCTGGCCGACAATGAGCTGCATCCGGCGCTGCCGCAGCAGGGCTTCGATGTGCAGCAAAAGACCCTGGCCCGCACCTTGGCGGGGGAACTGCAGGCGCCGCGCTACAAGATGATCCGTGCGCTCTACAAGGGACTCTTCCCGGCAGGCGATCCGGGCCTGCGTGAGGCAACGCCGCAGACCGTCGACAAGCTCACCCTGGCCAACGTGAAACAGTATCGCGAGCTTACCTACCGCCCCGACCTGACCACCATCGTGGTCGTGGGCGATGTCACGCCCGATCAGGCCAAAGCCACCGTGGAGAAATACTTCGGCGACTGGAAGGCCAACGGTGCCAAGCCGGACGTGATCCCCAAGCCGGTGCCGCTGAACCCGCCAAGCTATGTGGTGGTACCGAATGCGTATGCCTCGCAGGACCAGGTGCTGATCGGGCAGACGCTGGATCTCAACCTGCACAACCCCGATCGCTACGCGCTGGAACTGGGCAATGACGTGCTCGGCGGCAACGGTTTCGCGTCGCGGCTGATGGTCGATATCCGGGTACGCCACGGCTTTGCCTATGGCGCCGGTTCGGGCATGAACTTCGAGCGCTCGCGTTCGCTGTTCTACGTGCAGTACGGCAGCGATCCGGGCAAGGTGGCCCCGGTGGATGGCCTGGTGATGAAGAATCTGAAGGCGATGCAGGACACTGCGGTAACCGCACCCGAACTGACCAATGCACGGCAGTACCAGATCCGCTCCATCCCGGTGCAGGTCTCCAGCGTCAACAGCATCGCCCGCTCGCTGCTGTCGTGGAGCTGGCATGGTGAGCCGCTCGACCAGCCAATGGTCGCCGCCAAGTACTACCTCAACCTCACCTCCGATGAGGTGCAGGCGGCGTTCAAGAAATACCTGAAGCCGCAGCATCTGGCGCAGGTGGTGGAAGGCCCCGCACCGGCGAAGCACTGAGACGTTGCTCTTGCTTGAACTGATGCCATCCATGGCATCAGCCCTTCGGGCAGCGTTGCTGCTCAAGATGGCAATCCTGCCATCTTGTCCCCGCGCAGCGGGG
>Ga0208357_1001610_pt1 | contig 16234 bp, 14 predicted proteins | sample NGESurdeep092012_6_FD_184487 | JGI IMG/M metagenome (GOLD analysis project Ga0208357, IMG submission 184487) | Arctic peat soil microbial communities from Barrow, Alaska - NGEE Surface sample F52-2 deep-092012 (SPAdes) | ecosystem: Environmental > Terrestrial > Soil > Wetlands > Peat ... | reverse complement strand
GGTGACCTGCCAGCGTTGTGAGAACTGGAAGCGCATGCCTTCGGTGTAACGGACCTTGTCCTCATTGTTACCGGGGTTGAGGGGGGTGAGGCTTTGCTCCTGGCTCTGGATGGCTTCTTTGGAGATGCCGGAGGTGGTGATGGCCGAGATGATGGCGTTGGAGGTGCGGGAGGCGTCGGCGTAGGTGGCGTCCTGATCCTTGCCGTAGGTGTTGAAGCCGATGGTGACGCCGGCGGTGTCGGCGAGGGCGGAGGCATCGGCGCTGGTGGTGATGGCGATGGTCTTGTTGTCTTTGCTGATCTGGATTTGCTGGGCGGCGAGGGGCAGGGTGAAGGCCAGGACGAGAAGCGTGGGGGGAAGAGTTTTCAGCAGCTTCAGGAGCTTCAGGATCTTCATTTAGAGAATGTCCTTGTCGGCATCGAGGTCGGTATCGAGCAGGTCAGCGAGGGTTTCCTTGTGCTTGGGCTTGGCGACGATCTTGTCTTTGATGGTGGGGAGCGGGTGAGAGGGCGGGGGCGAGCCGAGGCGTTCGCGGGCGTTCGCTTTGACCGCCTTGGTTACGGAGAAGGTTAGTTTGTTCGGCTTGGACTTGTTCATGGATGCAGCCCTCCGGGTTGTATTCCAGCCTACAGCGAAGTGGGCTTGCTGTTGCGGGATCGCGGGTATTTTAATGGAGGCTGCGGGGGGATTCAGGAGGCGCTGCAAAGGCGTATTCTGGGTTGGATGGAATGTGGGTATTTGAAACACGGGCGCAGGGGGTTTTGATGGACGAACGCGAATTCTTCGAAGAAGTGGCAGAACAAAAGATTCACACCATGATCTGCCCACACTGCGGTCAGCCGGGTGAATATGAGCTGAGCTGGCTGGTTCGGCGGAAGCGGGCACAGGTGCCGCGCGGCGCGGATGAGACGGATCGTGCGCGTTTTGCGAAGGCTCGCAGCTATATGGTTCGGCGCGATGACCTGGTGGGGTGCAAGAATATTCGCTGCCGGAAGCGGTTTGAGGTCGTGGGAATTCAGTCGGTCGCGGATTTGCAGCCGGTCGCCACGGGAACTCCGGAGAATCGCGCGGAACGGATCCGGGCTGCGTTCGGTCGCCGTACCTTGGGGTGAGCCGGGGTGAATTTGACTCCCATGAAGCGTGAAATTTGAGCAGCGGCGCGCTGCAGGGGCAGTTTGTGATTTAATGAGCAACGAGCGTGGCGCGGCGAGCGGACGCAAGAGTTCCCAGCAGGAGTTAGACGCAATGGCAAATATGTTGATTCCCGTCGAAGAGCGCCACCTCACACCGGAGCAGGTAGATCATCTGGATCGCCGCCGCAGGCGCGGTCAGTTGCTGCTGAATTTTGGCTATCAGGCGTTGATTATCGCGGTGATCGTCACTATGTGGAGCGGCCAGGATGCGACGTACTCGCCCGGCTGGGCTCGCCCGATGGTTTACTGGGATGCGTTCCTGTTCCTTGCGGCATTGATTTGCTTTGTGACGGGCATTCAACAGCGCAGGGGTTCGAACGAATTTTTCAGCTACTAGCTCTTTCCATGAGCTGTGAAACGGCGGGCTGCGGCTCGCCGTTTTCGTTTGTGTCACAGCGAGAGGCGGGACACGTCTGCTATGGTGGCCTTCGCCGGGAAGTGCGGAGGCACGCGTGATGGCTGGTGTGTTGGGAGTGGCGATGGTGGGGATTCATGTGGCGGAGCCGGCAAGCCTCTCGGTGGCGGGGAAGTTGCTGCTGGCGGTGTTGATTGCGGCTTCGCTAGGGGTGTTTGCCTGGCGGTTGTGGCCGATTGCGAGAAACGTCTGGGGGTCGAAGAAAGACACGGATTTTTCGCTGCGACCGGTGGGCAGACGAGCGTGGAAGTTCTTCTGGGAGGTGCTGTGCCAGGCGAAGGTGATTCGTCAGCGGCCGTTGCCGGGGCTGGCGCATGCGTTCGTGTTCTGGGGGTTTCTGGCGTTTGCGCTGGTGACGACGAACCATGTTGCGGTGGGGTTTGGACACGGATTCCTGCAGTATGCCGGGGCATTTCGGACATTCTATGTGGGGTTTGCTGCGGTGTGGGCGCTGCTGGTCGCGGTGGGCATCAGTGGGCTGTTTGTGCGGCGATTCCTGGTGCGGCCGAAGTGGCTGGGCGAGAAGGCTTCGGTGGAGTCCGGGGTGATTGCGGGGCTGATCTTTGCGCTGATGGCCACCTATCTTGCTGCCCTGTTTGTGGCGGATGGAGGCGTTGCCGCCGAGGGTTTGTGGTGGGCGCATACGCTGGTGCTGCTGGCTTTTCTGCCGATTATTCCTGGGACCAAGCATCTGCACCTGGTGCTGAGCCCGTTGACGGTTTTCTTGAAAAGGCAGGGGTTTTCGCAGCTTCCGAAGCTGGAGGGGGATGAGGATTTTGGGCTGGTGGCGGGGAAGGATCTTACGCAGATCATTGCGCTGCAGGCTTATAGCTGCGTCGAGTGCGGGCGGTGTACGGAGCATTGTCCGGCGTCGACGACTGGCAAGGTATTGAATCCAAAGGAGATTATACTGGGAGTGCGATCGTACCTGAATGCTGAAGGGCCGGGAAGCGAGGTTCCGCTGCTGGAGGGGGCGCAGACTGCGCTTTCGATGGAAGCTGTTTTTGAATGTACAACTTGCGGGGCATGTGAGTTCCAGTGCCCGGTCGGAGTGCAGCATCTGCCGGTGCTGATTGGGCTGCGGAGGGGTGCGGTGAACACGGGGGCGTGGGAGGACCGCTATGGAACCAAGTTGTTTCTGGCGCTGGAGAAGCACGGTAACGCGCTTGGAATGAGTACGATGGAGCGCGAGAAGTTCATTGCGAAGCAGGGGTTTCCGATCTTCGATGGCAGTCAGGAGTACTGCCTTTGGCTGGGGTGCATGGGTAGTTATGACCCCAAGGGGCGGGAGATTGTGGCGGATTTTGCGCGCGTTATGCAGCATTTGGGGACGCAATTCGGCGTACTAAGCAAGGAAAAATGCACTGGCGATCCGGCGCGGCGGCTGGGTAACGACCTGGTGTTTGGTGACCTGGCGGAGCAGGGGCTGAAGACGTTTGCGGCGGCGAAGGTGAAGAAGATTGTGGCTATTTGTCCACACTGTGTCCGGACCATCGCGACCGACTGGCTGGAGTATGGGGTGGCGCCGGAGATTGAACATCATTCGGAGTTCATGGCGCGCCATGCGCACCTGCTGCCGAAGCAGGAGGGCGAGAGCATTGTGTACCACGACCCTTGCTACCTGGGACGGTACCGGGATGTGTATGAGGAGCCGCGGGCCGTGGTGGCGGCGGCTGGAAAGCTGGTTGAGGCGGAGAGGAACCATGAGCGGTCGTTCTGCTGCGGGGCTGGCGGAGGGTTGGCGTTTCTGGGCGAGGAGAGTGGCGAGCGCGTGAGCCACGTGCGAGCGACCGAGTTGATCGCGACCGGCGCGCAGACAATTGGGACGGCATGTCCGTTCTGCAACTCGATGTTCCGGGATGCCCTGGGGGCGGTGGGTGGAGAGCATCCACCGCTCCTGCTGGACATTGCGCAGTTGACGGCACGGGTACTATTCAAAGATGCCGATCGGAAAGATGGGTAAGAGCTATGGAGCGCTGGCGGTGGGCGTGGTGGCCATCGCCTGGTCGGCGATTTTTGTGCGCTGGGCGCAGATGCCGGGGGTGACGACCGGGTTTTATCGCATGCTGATAGCGTCGATGGTGCTGTGGCCGATCCTGCTCACTTCCAAGGCGAAGGTCTCGGGTTGCACTGGGTCGACGTATATGCTGGCGGCGCTGAGTGGAGTGTTCTTTGCCGGGGACATTGCGATGTTCAACACGGCGGTGATGCACACGTCGGCTGGGAGCGCGATGTTTCTGTCCAACAACGTGCCGCTGCTGGTGGGGCTGTTTACATGGGCGATGACGCGCAAGATGCCGTCAGGACGGTTCTGGACGGCGCTGGCGATTGCCACCACGGGAGCGTGGCTGATTATTTCCGAGGACATCCACCATGCTGCTTCGCAGTGGTCGGCCGATATGATGGCGGTGGCGGCGTCGGTTTGCTTTGCGATGTATTTGCTGCTCACGGAGCGGCTGCGGAAGGACATGGCGGCGCGCGTGCTGGTGACGATCGCGGCGTCGGGGAGTGCGGTGGGCCTGCTGGTGGTGGGTGTCGTGGGTCATCTGTCGTTCAGGATTCCGAGCATGCAGTCACTGGCGTGCTTGATTGCGATGGCCCTGGTCTGCCAGGTGTTGGGATATTTTTGCCTGACCTATGCGCTGGGTCAACTGCCTGCAACGGTGACGTCGGTGATGATGCTGGCGACGGCTCCTCTTACGGCGCTGTTCGCGTTCTGGTTCTTCGGCGAGCGCATGACGCTGCTGAAGTTTGCAGGCGGGTTTTTGGTGATGCTTGGGGTGTGGGTTGTGAGCCGCGTGCCGGTGGGAGTGGAGTCGGGTGAAGAGAACGAGGGAGTCCTTGAAGTGATGAGCCAGGGGCATTTTGATTAGGGGATGATGTTGGACATTACGACGTTGCAGGTTCTGGTGGTCGTGTTTTTCGCTACGCTGATTCGATCGACGTTTGGATTCGGAGAAGCCCTGATCGCGGTTCCGTTGCTTGCGCTGATTCTTCCTATCGGGATTGCGGCTCCTGTGGCCGTGCTGCTCTCGATTACTGTTGCCACAGTGGTGGTGGTGCAGGACTGGCGGAAGATCCATGTGCGCAGTACGGGCTGGTTGCTGGCCTCGACGTTTGGGGGAATTCCGCTGGGCATTGCGCTGTTGATGAGCAGCCATCAGCGCGTCGTCAAAGCTGTTTTGGCGATGGTGATTATGGCTTTCTCGGGATACTTTCTGATGGGCAGGAGGCCTCCGGAGCTGCGGGAAGATAGTCGTCCATGGCTTTTAGGGTGCGGCTTCTTTGCGGGCATTCTGGGAGGCGCCTATGGAATGAATGGTCCGCCCCTGGTGATCTATGGGGCGATGCGGCGTTGGTCTCCACAGCATTTTCGGGCGACGTTACAGGGATACTTTCTGCCCGCAAGCATCGTCGTGATGACGGGGTACTGGTTCACGGGGCTTTGGACGGAGGCTGTGACGCACTATTATCTGCTCGCGCTGCCGGTTGCTCTTCCAACGATATTTCTCGGCAGAGCAGTGAATCATCGGCTGCGTGGAGACGCGTTTCTGAAGTATGTTCACTTCGGGCTGGTGTGCGTTGGAACGGTCCTGGTGATCCAGGCGATTCGCGGTCGATAGGGTAGGGAGAATTGAGAACGAGCGCGATGTGTGTGGATGGTTCTGTAATCGCCTAGATCGGAGACAGTCGAGCGATAGGTGCGATAGGCTGGGTAGTCGCTGGCGATGTGCTGGCGAAGTGGAGTTGGCGATGAAGGTTGTGGTGGCAGTGAAGCAGGTTCCGGAGCGCGATGCGGTGGTTCGCGTGGCTGCGGATGGGCGCGGCGTGGATGAGCGCGATGTAGCGTGGACGATGAATGAGCCGGATGCGTATGCGCTGGAAGAGGCGCTGCAGTTGAAGGAACGCGCTGGTGCTGCAGGTTTGGGCGAAGGCGAGGTTGTGGTGCTGTGCGCGGGGCCGGCGCGGGTGCAGAGTACGCTGCGCGAGGCGCTCGCGAAAGGTGCGGACCGGGCGGTGCATGTGGTGACGCCGGAGGCTGGCGAAGGTTCGCTCGCTGGGCGCGATTCACTGGACGTGGCGCGGTTGCTGGCGGATGCGGTGAAGGCTGAGAATGCGGACCTGGTGCTGACGGGATTGCAGTCGGATGATTTGGGCGCGGGGCAGACGGGCGTGGTGATGGCGGAGTTGCTGGGGGTTCCGCATGCGACGCTGGTGCTGCAGGTGGAGCTGGTTGACGGTGGGGGCGATACGCCGACGATCAGGGTGAAGCGCGAATTAGAAGATGGATGGATGCAACAGGTGGAGATGCCGCTGCCGGCGCTGCTGACGATCCAGTCGGGAGGGAACCGGCTGCGCTATGCGACGCTGATGGGCATCAAGCGGGCGCGGCAGAAGGAGATGCGCGAGGTGCAGGCTGTAGCTGCCGGGAGGCGTGTGGACGAGGTGGTGAAGGTGTCGATCCCGGCGAGGGTGAAGCAGACGGAGATGTTGACCGGATCGGCTGATGAAATTGCAGCCAAGCTGGTAGAGCGGCTGCGGTTTGAGGTGAAGGTGCTGTGAGGTGGTGCTGCGGTGCTACGCGCACGGCGAGAGTGGCTTTCGTGGTTTGTTTTAAGTGTTGAGGAGTGGATATGAGTCGTGATGTTTTGGTGGTGTTGGAGACGAAGGGTGCGGGTTGGCATCGGATGAGCTTTGAGGCGCTGGCTGCGGGACAGAAGCTGGCTGCGGATCTGGGTGCTGCGTGCTCGGCTGCGGTGGTGGGGGAGGGTGCTGCGATTGCTCCGCTGGCTGCGGAGTTGGCGACGAAGAAGCTGGCTGCGGTGTTTGCGGTGGGTGATGCGCTGCTCTCGCAATACGCGGCGGATGGATGGGTCGCGGCGCTGGCGCAGTTGATTGCGGAGACGCAGCCGAAGTATGTGGTGTTTCCGCATACGTACCAGGTGAGGGATTTTGCTCCGGCGCTGGCGACTCGGATGGGCGAGGTGCTGATTGGCGATGTGACGGCGATTCAGGTTGCGGATGCACAGAGCGAGCCGGTGTTTGTGCGGCAGTGGATGCAGGGAAAGCTGAACGCGGAGTATCGGCACGGGGATGCGGGCGGGGTTTGCTTTGTGTCGGTGCAGGCGGGAAGTTTTCGCGCGGACGCGGTGGTGGATGGAGCGAGCGAGGTGAAGACGTTTGCGCCGACGCTGGAGGCTGGGGCGATTCGGACGAAGCCGGGTGAGGCGTTTCGTGAGGCGACGCAGACGGTGGACTTGTCGACGGCTCCGGTGATTGTGAGCGTGGGGCGGGGTATCGGGGAGCAGGAGAATCTGAAGCTGGTGGAGGACCTGGCGGCGGCGCTGGGAGGGGAGATTGCGGCTTCGCGACCGATCTGCGATGCGGGCTGGCTGCCGATGGAGCGGCAGGTGGGGAGTTCGGGGCAGACGGTTGCGCCGAAGCTCTATCTGGCGGTCGGGATCTCCGGAGCGATTCAGCACCTGGTGGGGATGAAGGGCGCGAAGACGGTGATTGCGATCAACAAAGATGCGGACGCGCCGATCTTCGAGGTCGCGGATATTGGGGTGGTGGGTGATTTATTTGAGATTGTTCCGGCCTTGACGAAGGCGATTCGGGCGCAGGGAACTGCTTGACCGAGTCTTCTGCGGGGGAATCTGCGTCATACTAGAGAAGATCGGCGCAATCGACCTTTCAACTGACCTGAATATTGACCAAACGACTTAAACGCGGCACGTTCGAGCACTCGTATCCTTTGTGGCTGCGAACGCTGGCGTTTGCGTGCCTGCTGCTGGTGGTTGGGGCGAGCTCGGTGCAGGCGGTTCATATCCACGGGCAGTGGCTGCCGAAGAACGCGGTACAAGTAGGGGCGGCGGCGGATGGATCGCAGTTGCCGGGTGGGGAAGAACACTGCCCGCTGTGCGTTGCGATGCACTCGGCGCTGCCGGTGCATGTGCATGTAGAGCCGGTGCGGCTGATGCTGGTGGATTGCAAGGCGGTGCAGACGGTTGATCGCGAACCTGAATCGGCCTGGCATTTCGCGATGTTCAGCAGGCCTCCTCCTGTAGAGACAATTTAGAACTGTTGTGGAAGATCGTGCTGCCCGAAGCGGGCATGCGCCGTGCTATCTGGCCGGATGATCTTTTCTACAGCGTCGAGCCGTTGCGCGGAAACAGCGCTGACGGTGGACCGGTCGTTAGCCTCATCTGGCTTCGGCTTCTCTGGCCTCAACTGACAGGAGTTTTTCATGCAAAGTTTTTTTCTTCTACGACGAGCAGGGCTGATGCTGGCCTTGACGATCGGGTTTAGCGGTGGTGCGGCGTTCAGCCAGAGTACATCGGGTAGCGTGGCTGGTTCGGTTGTCGATTCAACGGGTGCTGAGATTCCCGGCGCGAAGGTTGTGATCGAAAACCCGGAGAGTGGGTATACGCGCACGTTGCTTTCGGATTCCGGGGGGCAATTTAAGTTTTTGAATCTGCCGTTCGATCCCTACAGTGTGACGGTGACTGCAAGCGGCTTCCAGGGATTCAGCAAGGCGGTGCAGGTGACGTCCACGATCGCGGTTGCGCTGAAGGTGACGCTGCAGGTGGCGACGTCGAATCAGACGGTGCTGGTGACGGCTCCGGTGGATCTGATGGACACGGACTCGACTCCGCATACCGACATTGATCGCTCGATGATCGACCACCTGCCTCTGGAGAGCGAATCGTCGGCGCTGAGCTCGATTGTGACGGAGACTTCGCCAGGCATATCGGCGGACTCGAATGGCCAGATGCATGGGTTGGGCGATCATGCGGAGAACTCGTTCAGCATCGATGGCCAGCCGATCACGGACCAGCAGAGCAAGGTATTTTCGAACCAGGTTCCGGCGGCGGCGGTGCAGTCGCTGGAGGTGATCGATGGCGCGCCACCGGCGGAGTATGGGGACAAGACGAGCCTGGTGATCAAGGCGACGACGCGGTCGGGACAGGGGATTACCAGGCCGACGGGCAGCGTCACGCTCAGCTATGGCAGCTTCGGATCGAGCAACCTTGCGTTCGATATGGCGTATGGCGGAAAGAAGTGGGGCAATTTCATCGCAGCGAATGGAATGCAGTCGGGGAGGTTTCTCGATGCGCCAGAGTTTTCGGTTTCGCATGACAAGGGTAACGAGGAGAACTTCTTCGACCGGGTTGACTTCCAACTAGGTCCGAAGGGATCTCTGCACACGAATCTGCAGTACACGCGGTCGTGGTTTCAGACGCCAAATAGTTATGACACGCAGTTTGGATTTGTTGCGAATGGGCAGACGACAGGGCCGACGGATCAGCGGTCACAGATCAGGACGATCGATGTAGCGCCGAGCTATACGCGCACGATTGGCACGACGATGGTGTTCAACTTCGGGCCTTACGTGCGTCAAGACACCTACTCCTACTATCCGAGCAACAATGCGCTGAATGACCTTGGGCCGATTCAGCAGGAGAGCGTGGCGCAGCAGCGGTCGCTGACGAATGCCGGCGTGCATAGTGATATTGCATATCTCAAGGGCATTAACAATGTGAAGATTGGAGGGATGTATCAGCAGACCTTTCTGCGCGAGAACTTCCAGATCGGCCTGGTGGATCCAAGTCTGAATGTACCCCTGAGCCCGACGTACAGCTCAGTGCTTGCGGCGTACGATCTGACCCGCGGCGGCCACGATTATGCGTATCACGGGCAGACGGACATCAAGCAGCTCGCGCTCTATGGTGAGGACGAGATTACGGCAGGCAACTGGCTGTTCAACGTCGGAATTCGCGGTGACTTTTACAATGGGCTGGCGATCCAGCGGCAGGCCGAACCTCGAGTGGGGATGTCGTACCACCTGAAGCCTACGGGGACGATTCTGCGTGCTTCGTATGCGCGGACGCAGGAGACGCCGTTCAATGAGAATCTTGTGCTGTCCAGCAAAGGCTGCCTTGATCCGGTGCTGAATGCGGTCTTCTCGACGCTTGGGCCGTGCGTTCCGGCGGCGTTCAATCCGGGATTCCGCAATGAATTTCACGTGGGCTTCGAGCAGGGGATTTCGAGGCACTTTGCGCTGAACGCCGAGTACATCTGGAAGTACACGCACAACGGATATGACTTCAGCGTGCTGGGCGCGACGCCGATTACGTTCCCGATCGAGTGGCACAACTCGAAGATTCCGGGATTTGCAATCAGCGGAACGCTCACACCGGTGAAGGGCTTTTCGGCACGGGTCACGATGTCTTCGGTTGCGGCTCGATTCTTCAACCCGCAGGTCGGTGGCGTGGGAGCGACGCCGGGTGCGGCGGGAGGATTCCCGTTCCGCATCGACCACGATGAGAACTTCAACCAGACCACGCATTTTGAGTATGCGATGCCGTTCCAGAAGAATCTGTACTTCTCGTTCAACTGGAAGTATGACAGCGGCATGGTCGCGGGGGCTGTGCCGTGTTACGGAACAACCGATCAGAACAGTGCGTGCGCACCTTATTCCGAGATGGTCGACGGTGTGCCAACGATCGATCTGAGCAGCCTGACGCCGGACGAGGAGTTCCAGGCAGGGCTTACATGCCACGGTGTGAAGGCGACGCAGACCGCCGGCTTTACAACCTGCGATGCAGCTGGATTGACGTCGAAGCTGGTGAAGATTCCGGCACCGGGTACGCAGGATAACGACCATCATCCGCAGCGAATTCAGCCGCGCAATCTTTTCGACATGGCATTGGGCGATGACGATGTCTTCCACTTCCACCAGAATCATTACCGGTTTGGGGCGCGGATTACGGCGATCAACGTGACGAACAAATATGCGCTGTACAACTTTCTTTCGACTTTCTCGGGAACGCACTACGTGTCGCCGCGGACGGTGACGGCGGAGTTGTCTTTCCACTTTTAGAGCGATGCGTTGTATGCAGAAGCGTCCGCCTCAAGTGAGGCGGACGTTGCTGTTTGCGCGGCCGACTCCCGTAGCATAGGAGAAGATGTTTTCCAGACTGCCGAAATCGACGCTTGTGCTGCTGGCCTTTGGCAGCGTGTATTTGTTCTGGGGATCGACATATGGTGCGATCCATATTGCTGGCGAGCATCTGCCGGTGCCGGTGGTGTCGGCTACGCGGTCGCTGATTTCGGCGACGCTGATTATCTTGATCAGCCTGCTGCGCGGCAAGAGCCTGCGCGTGCCCAGGGGGGAGTGGTGGAAGCTGGTGGTGGTGGGGCTGCTGTTCATGTCCTGCAACAACATGCTGCTGACGTGGGGCGAGAAGATGGTGGCGTCAGGGTTCGCGTCGCTGGTGGTGTCGACGATGCCGATCATGATTGCGCTGATCGAGATGGTGATGCCGGGCGGAGATGCGTTGAACAAGCGGGGTTGGGCTGGAACGATTCTGGGCACGCTGGGGATTGGCGTGCTGGTGTGGCCGTCGCTGCGTGCGGGGGTGACGCATGGAGGAGCGGGCTCGGAGTCGTCGCGGCCGCTGCTGGCGTTGCTGGTGCTGCTGTCAGCGGCGTTGGCGTTTGCGATTGGCTCGGTGCTTTCGCGGCGATTTCGCTTCAAGGCAGACGCCTTCGTTGCGACAGGATGGCAGATTGGCGCCGCGGGAATCTTCAACTCGATGGTGGTGATTGGCAGCGGTGAACTGCACCGCGCGGTGTGGACGTGGCAGGGGGTTGGCGCGATTGCGTATCTGTCGATCTTCGGATCGCTGTTTGGGCTGGTGGCATTCACGTATCTGTTGAAGAATGTTGCGGTGACGAAGGTGTCGACGTACGCGTTTGTGAACCCGGTGATTGCGGTGTTGCTGGGGGTTCTGCTGCTGCATGAGCGGCTGGTGAAGACGGAGATCGCTGCCATGGCGGTGATCATATGCGCGGTGGCGATGGTGGTGTATAGCCGCGTGGATCGCGGGAAGCGCGAGATTATCGGCATGGCAGGCGATGCTGTGGAGTAGGTCGGAATGGAAAGCGAGGGGCGCTCATATTGCTGAGTCGTCAGGCTCTGCTGCTTCGTTGCAACTCGCTTCAGAGCGATCCGATTCATTCATTAGGCTACGGAGGCAGAGTCTTGCTTGGCCTTTCCAGCCCTCGCCGCGATAGAATGATGAAGCCGTATGTCTATCGAAACCCAGGCCCCGCAGACACCTCTCCCGCCGACGCCAGCGCAGCGCCGCATGCCGGCACGCCGTCGGCTGCTCGCTGCTACGCGTAAACTGCGCGAGCTTGGTTCGATTGCCTCTGCCGTCGCTGGAACGTCGCACCCGTACATGGCGCACATTATTCCGATGCGCCGCTGTAATCTGGCGTGTACGTACTGCAACGAGTTCGATGACGTCTCCGATCCTGTCGACATCGAGGAGATGAAGCGTCGCATCGATCATCTCGGCCGACTGGGTACGTCGGTGATCACGATCTCGGGTGGCGAGCCGTTGCTGCATCCCGAGCTGGACGATGTGATCCGCCAGATTCGCAAGACCGGCGCCATCGCCGGCATGATCACCAACGGCTACCTGCTGATGCCGGAGCGCATCGAGCGGCTGAACAAAGCGGGCCTCGATCACATGCAGATCTCGATCGACAATGTGATGCCGGATGAGGTTTCGAAGAAGTCGCTGAAGGTGCTGGACGCCAAGCTGCGGATGCTGGCTGACCACGCCGATTTTCATGTGAATATTAATTCCGTTGTAGGTGGCGGCATCGCCAACCCCGAGGACGCGCTGACGATTTCGAAGCGGGCGCTGGGGCTGGGATTTAGTTCGACGATTGGAATCATCCACGACGGCAGCGGCCAGTTGAAGCCGCTCGGTGAACGCGAACGCGCTGTCTGGGACGAGGTGCGCCGCCTCACGCGAAGAAGTTATTCGCGCTTCAATGGCTTTCAGGAGGCCATCGCCAATGGCTTGCCTAACGACTGGCGCTGCCGTGCAGGATCGCGCTATCTCTACGTCGACGAAAATGGAATTGTGTCGTATTGCTCGCAGCAGCGCGGCTATCCCGGCATCCCGGTCGCGGAGTACACCACGGAGATCGTCAAGCGCGAGTTCCTCACGGAGAAGTCGTGCGCTCCCAATTGCACGATCAGCTGTGTGCATCAGGTCAGCTACATCGACCACTGGCGCGCTCCGCAGATCACGACGGTGACGCCGGGCGGTGCGGGGCATGGTGCCGACGCTGGCCTGGTACAAATTCTGTAAAGCTTCTGATGGTGGGTGGGTTGGAGTGGCGCGCTATTTCTAGCGGCGGCGTGGCTTCAGGGAGTATTGCGGGGCATAATAGGACGTATCTTCTGCGACGCAAGAATTGGTGAACTCCCTATGGCAGATGCTCTGACTGCTCCCATTCAGCGGCCGCGACATATTCCGAGTCTCGATGGGCTGCGAGCACTCTCGGTGCTTCTGGTTATTCTGCTGCACACGTTTCTGCGCGGGACCCTTTACAAAGACGTTCCCTTCGGCGACCGCCTGCTGGGAAATGGATCTCTCGGCGTCTTCATTTTTTTTGTGATCTCCGGGTATCTGATCACGACGCTGCTGCTGCGTGAGCAGGAGAAGTCCAGCACCATCAGCCTCAAGAGCTTTTACGTGCGGCGCGCGTTCCGCATTCTGCCGCCACTGTATGTCTATGTTGGCGTTCTTGCCGTGCTGGGGGCAACGGGGCATCTGCCGGGGATGAATCTCCACGAAGCGATTGCGGCGATGACCCTCACGCGCAACTATGCGCATCACGTCGATCTGTGGGCGCTCGAGCACATCTGGTCGCTGTGCATCGAGGAGCAGTTTTATATTCTCTGGCCGCCCATCCTGGTGCTTTGCATCCTGCACCGCAGAGGCTCCGAAGGACGTCGGATCGCAACCCGGGTCGCGCTTTGCGTGCTCGTCGCTGAGCCGTTTATCCGAGTCTTCTCGTTTCGCTATCTTCCCAACTTTCACAATGTCGGGATGTTTCACATGCAGGCGGATGGCCTGATGTTCGGAGCCGTTGGTGCGCTGCAGCAGGGCCATGTGCGCTTCGAACGCATCTACGCAAAAGTCACGCGCTGGCCCTGGCTCTTGCCGATCCTTATCTTCCTGGTGCTGGGCTCGCTGACGGTCAGGTTTCAAAACTATTGGGATCTTCCGTTTGGTACGACGATCAACGGATTTCTGATTCTGATGTGGATGCTTTGGCTGGTTCGCAACCCCGAGAGCAACGCTGGCCGACTCTTTAATCAGCCGGCGATTGCGTGGGTCGGTCGGCTCTCCTACTCGCTCTATATCTGGCAGACCTTCTTCACACATCAACTCAATGTAGAGGTCTTCGGCCATAACGGATGGGGGAACACCTTCCCCACCAGTTGGATCTGTATCCTGGCTGTCGCCATGCTCTCGTACTACGGGGTGGAGCGGCCTGCGCTGCGACTGCGCGATGTTTGCCTTCGCCACATGCGTTGGCATGAGATCTAAATGGGGTGGTTGAACAATTCTATTGAGTAGGTGTGGCCAGGTCGAGAACGACCAGGTCTCCCTCATCGTAGAGGTGGCGGCGGCTATGAATCAGCTGGTCATATTGTCGATAGCTGGCTAGCCGGATTTGGGCTTCGCTTTGAATCCACTGGGTTGTGCTGTGGTCGGCGAGTTCGGATATCTCGCGTGCTTCGATCTCCGGCAGTGTGGACGGCGTGTACGTGAAGGCAAGGTAACGCCGGTGCTGCGAGAGGAGGTATGCCGCGAGGGCGTTGCCATCGGAACGGCTTGGCCAGCCGGGGGGAAGACTGGCCGCGCCGGGGATGTCGGCGATTGCGATGTCGCGGGCTTTGAAGTCCAGCAGAAACGGATCGTCGACGGTGGCGATGGTTCCGTCGGGGCCGGATGGAATGGCGCGCTCCATCGCTGCATAAGATTCCGCTGTTGATTTGGGCTCGATGCGGAAGTCCGTCAAGCTGGTTCGCAGGCACTTGAAGGTCATGGCGTATTCGTGGGTCCACGAGTTGAAGCCGATGTACATCGCGAGACAAACGCACAGGACGGCGCTGAGCCACTCCAGCGATCGGGTGCGAACGGAAGGTGCAAGATTGGCTTTGCGTGACGCGGCGATGTAGAGCAGCAGGATCGCCGCGAGGATTGCTGGATAGTTGTAGCGCCGCACGGAGTCGCCGCCCGTTGCGATGCCGACGAGGATCGATGCACCCAGCGCAGCAGCGGTTAGTGCGGCGAGGACGCGGGTTCGCTCGTCGCGTTCGCACCAGAACCACTCTGCGATCAGAACGCCGACCAGTGGCACATTGAAGAGCATCACCTTCGCGATGATCTTCAGCGAGTTGCCGGACGAGGGAGGAGGGAAGAGTCCGTAGGCGCTGTATTGATAGCCTTTGCCCAGCAGCGGATAGAACCAGGTGCCGGAGGCGGCGTGGCTGGCGATCATCCAGGGTAAGAGCACCACGAGGCAGCCGAGCGAGGCAAAGAGGAAGGTTCGCAAGGCCGCCTTGAGCCCTCGGCGACGGGCGTGCAACAGGGCGATGCAGACGAAGAAGAGGACTCCGTGAGGGAGATACGTCGACTTGAAGGAGGCGATGGCTGCGGCAGAGGTGCCGAGAAGAAGCGCTTGCAAGATAGGGCGCGAGTCGAGTTCGTCGGCGTCCGCAGCTAGATAGACGAGCCCGCAGAAGAGGGCGTAGGGCAGGATCACGAAGGTGAGGTTGAACTGAAGCTGCGGCGTGAGGAGAAGGAAGAGTCCGAGCAGAGCGCGCTGCAGCGGCTTGAGGCGGAAGACGTCTCCGAGACCGGCGGCGACGAAGACAAGAAGCAGCAGGCCAAGTGCGCGGTCAGCCATTTGCACATCTTCGAGGGGGAGTTCGGCAAGCACCAGTGATTGCAAAAAGTAGTTACCGCCGAGCGAGGACATGACGCGACGTTCGCTGAAAGGGTCTGGAGCGTACTGGTGCAGGGCGTCCATCTTTACCGGAGCGGCAAGATAGAAGTTGTAGTCGTCGTCGTGCTGATAGTAGGGCGTATGGACACTTGCTCCGAAGCGGATCATGAAGATGATTGCGGCAAGGAGCAGGACGGGGCGCGTCCAGGGGGATCTTGCTGGAGGGTCGAACTGCAGGGGTTCATTGGCGGAAGGGGCTACGAGAACCGGGCGCTGGAGGATGAAGCCGAGTAGTCCTATCGCGACAAGCAAGACCCTCGCCGGGTGGGTGATGCCGTGCGACAGGTTCAGGCAGCCACCGACCAGGATGACAACGCCAAGACCCGTGATGGCCGAGAGCGCGAGCGATGCTCCGCGTAGACGCCAAAGACCCAGCACCATGGTGCCGCATCCTGCGATCGCTACGAAGACGATTGTCGTCCAGGATAAGGCTTCCAGAAAGTGAAGCAGCGAAGTTGGCGTCATGGGTTCGATCAGGGTAGAACGGGCGTATCGAGGTGTCAATCTGATTGGTTGCCTGTGAAACCTTTGCAGGCGAGCGGGTTAGCGTTGCAACTCGACCGTCGAACATCGACGGGGAAATTGCCGCGCAAGTGCCGCCGTTCCTGGGGTGCGATCCATGGCGGATATTCCTGGTGAATCCTGTAAACTCAGACGGAGTGCGGTTTAGCCTCCCAACGCGAATTCCATTGGCGCAGACGTTTGTCTTCGCCTCCTTGTTTTTCTGCGTGCAGCAATT
>Ga0208357_1001609_pt1 | contig 16251 bp, 10 predicted proteins | sample NGESurdeep092012_6_FD_184487 | JGI IMG/M metagenome (GOLD analysis project Ga0208357, IMG submission 184487) | Arctic peat soil microbial communities from Barrow, Alaska - NGEE Surface sample F52-2 deep-092012 (SPAdes) | ecosystem: Environmental > Terrestrial > Soil > Wetlands > Peat ... | reverse complement strand
CATCTCTTCCTGGAACGCGTTGATGTTGTCCACCGAGAAGTAGGTGCAACTTTCATAAGGGAAAATGTAATTAGGACTCGCACCCGGGCCTTCAGCGACGGTAATGGTGTTCGTTGCCGTACTGGCCGAAGAAGCACCGCTGATGGTTGGAGCAATCATGCCAATTGATATCGCGCTCGCTACAGTTCCGAGCGTTATCAAAAGCCGAAGCTTATGTCTCATATGCATACTTTTACTGCCTCCCTAACCATCGAAATGGTCACACTCTGTTTGCACATCCCTTTGAGATGATTGCTGGCAACTGTACTGTTCCACTCAATATGAAACAAGTTCAGGTCGTTAGCAAAAAAGTGTGACGACTGTCGTCTCTTCCAGCGGTGCTCAAGTTGCAAGAAACCCATTATTACTTGGTGATTAGTGTGCTTCGCGCCCATAGAGCGACATTGCAATCATGATCAAAATGGTGATGATTCGCTTCCTCGACTCGTTTGCGATGATTGCCGAAGTATTAAATTGCTTCGCCCTGTCGTCGAGGGTGCTCGCCGATGAAGAAAATATCGAGGGAGAGAACGTGAGAGCTCGGCCACGCCACCAGCAAGATGTCTCGTGAAACCTCTGTCGTCACTGCGCTCGCGCAAGCTAGAAGTGGTAGTACTCGGGCATAAAGTTGCCAAGAGGATTTGGCGAGAATCCGATCGAACTCTTGAGCGTCTTTAGTACCTCAACGGCTTGATCTACTTGGGGCTGATAGAGCACCGGCAGCTGTTGAGCGGCGTAGGTGGCATAACTCGTGAGGTCAGCGGTTCCTGATGTGGTGGCGTCAATTAGGGACGTCATATGGGCATCGTTGTATGCCCCAAAATCGGCCAGGCCCTTGGGCGAGAAGAGTTCCTCGCCTGAAGGAAAGTAACTGTTCGCGTAGTTCCATCCGGTTTCTAGTACGCAGAGTTGATTGACCGACGTCGCCGAACAGTCCGTTACGACGTTGTTGGCCGTGTCGTAGTTAGGCGTGACGAGAATGCCAATTTGGGCCCAATTAGCGATCTCTTGATTAAACGCGGCCGTGAGCTCTGAAGAGTCGCCAGGCCAGACAATATTAAAGTTCAACGTATAACCAGCATTGATGTTGGCTCCGCACTCAGTCGCCGAGGTGCCTGGTGAGGCGCACGTCATGACGCCAGCCACCATTGTCCAACCGTGGCTCGTCAGTAGCGTTTTGGCATTAGCGAGATTAAAGGGGTACGGATTGACAATTGCCTTCGATAGTTTCGTCGGCGTCGTGAGTGGCAGCGGACTATCGGTGGCATAGCCATAACCCTGGACCACGCTCGCCACTATTGAGGCCTGATTCACGGCTTCTTGGAGAGCTTGGCGAATATAGAGCAGGCCAATGGCGGCAGATTTCACGTTGGCGGGATTGAAATTAAAGACTGCTTCGTTAAAGCCCCACGACGAGCCCACTGCCAGGGAGTACTTCGAACTTAAAGCCGCGATATTGGGGCCAGGCCTCTTTGACGTCGCTCTTTCGGGCAACGTCATCGGATCGACGTAGCCAATATCAACAGTTCCTTTGTCGAGCGCTGCAATTTCTTGTTCCGAGGAACTAAACGCGACTTCCTTGACGTACTTGACCTTGGCCTTCTGCGGTCCGGAGTACGACTCATTGCTCGCGAAGGTGACGTTGCCGGTGGCATCAATCGATCCGAGCCGCCATGGCCCGTCGTCGCCACCTTGCCAAAAAGCAGTATTGAAGGTCTTGATATTGGAAGCGAGGGTGTTGAGGTAGTTTTCGACGGATTTGCACGAGGCGGTAGTGGCGCTCGATCCGTACGCACCCGTCGCACAGCGTCCGTGCTGCTTTGCTGACACGAGATCCCAACGATTAGGCATCGGCGTAATCTGTGACAAGAAGTTGTCCGTCATCCACGTGGGATTGACAGCGCTGGTGAAGTTAATTCGAATCGCGCTAGCCGTAGACGTCACTGATTGAACCTTGTCCGGAATTCCCATGCCTTGGGCGTAGCCACAAAAGGCGAGTGGATCCGCTTTGTACATGTTGAGGAAGAACATGACTGACTGAGCGTTTACAACCTGACCGTCAGCGAACCTCCACCCTTTCATCGTGATCGTCACCGAGGTGTTGACCTTGTTGTAGACGGGCTGCTTCGCTAACGAAAGAGCGGGACTTTCTGCGGCCGATTGGCCTACCCCAAACCAGTAGAGCGGGCGAAACATCAGTTGTTGGAACTGTCCAATATTGTTGGGTGAATCGTTAAGGCAACTAGCGAACGGGAATATGTAGTCAGGACTGGCGCCCGGCGCCTCGGCGACCGTAATGGTGCTGGCTGGTGTGGCCGCGCCCGTGACGGGCACTGACAGAGTTAGCGCCAGAGCGCTGAACGCCACCGTAAAAGCAAGTGGGAGTCGAAATCTGCCTAAAAAGTGCATTATGAGTTGATTCCCAGCGCCACCGGGGTGGCATCGATCAGAGGGCCAGCCCGCGTCCTGCGGTTCAGTTCAAACTGTAGTGGCGAGACGTGCTCCTGAGTGCGTCATGGGCCCTGTTGATCAGGAGGGCGACGTTGTCATCCCTTGGATTTCAGCGCCCACTCAAGCGCTTCTTGGGCATCGGAGTGTTCAAAGCGGAAGTTCGAAGAGAGAAGTTTCTCGGGAAGTACCCGTTGACTTACCAAGATGAGCTCTTCGGCCATTTCGCCACCGAGCACTGCTTTCATCACCGATTTGGGCAGATTAAATACCGCGGGTCGATGAAGTACGCGGGCCAATTCGTGCGTAAAGGACTTATTGGTAATCGGTTGCGGAGCCACCACGTTCACGGGACCCGTGAGACGGTGGTCGATTGTCCAAAGAAGGGCGTGGATTTCGTCAACGAGTGAGATGACGCTCATCCACTGATCACCCGCGCCGTAACAGCCACCTAACCCGCCTCGAAACAAAGGGAGTTGCTTTTTCAGCGCTCCACCTTTGGAGCTAAGGACGACGCCACTGCGTAGATGCGCGACGCCAATTCCCTTGGCTTCTAATGGCAATGTCGCAAGCTCCCATTTGACGCACACGTCAGCGAGGAAGCCATCGCCGTGAGGTGACGATTCGTCTAGGACCTCGTCGTCGCGCGAACCGTACCAGCCAATAGCGGAAGCGTTCGCAAGAAAGCCTCCGCCGTTAGAAAGTTCACCGAGGACACTCACCAGCAGTCCCGTCGCCGCGATTCGTGAGTTCAGGATTTCACTCTTGCGCGACGCGCTCCATCGGCGATCTCCGATTCCTGCTCCTGAGAGGTTGACCACTGCGTCGAGAGCGCCAACGCGATTGAGATCGCCGTCATCGACCAGACCACGTGGTGGGTCCCAGCGCACCGTGGTGGAAGTGAGCGACGTGGACGACGGACGCACGAAGCACACCGCGATATCGCCACGCTCGTTAAGGGCTTCGACGAGCGCTCGCCCGACAAGGCCCGAGGCGCCCGTTATACCGACGCGCACGTTAACGCCCACTGTTCACGAATGACGTCAGCGAGCCGATCCGGATTTCTGATGTGAGCATCGTGGCCGGCCTGGCTGAGTCTGACGGTCTTGATCGCGTGGTTCACCTTGACGAGTGCTTCGCTGAGTGCGCAGTAGTGCTCAACACGATTACCGTCGCCGAAGACGTAGGTAAAGGGTGTTGTCAATTGAACGAGATCGAAGAGCGCGACGTCATTTCGTAGTGCACCAAGATCACTCAAAAGGGCGGGACCATCGAGGCGGCGAGACTCGCGCTCTTGTTCACTCAATCGATTCCACGCACTTACTGACACCATTCGCTTGAAGAACGCTTCAGCCTCAGATTTAGCGTGGGCGGAGGGCGTGGGCCGTGGGTGTTGGTGTTGAAGTATCCACGGTACGGGAGACTCGTAGGCGACAATGAGTTGGATGGACGTGGACTCACGTGTTCCAGCTGCCATCGCTACTACGCCGCCGAAACTGTGACCAAAGACCATGACGGGCGCATTCGTTGCTTCGCGCTCCACGAGAGCAAAAAGATCCTCAACGTGCTCTTGAAAGCCCAAAGGCGTGACCTCGCGCGACCCCTGATAGCCGCGCCGATCGTAGGCCACGACGTCAAAGGTCTCGAGACGTCGAACGAGTCGGGCGAACGAGCCACCGCGGTCGAGACCGCCGTGAACGCATATAACAGTCGCCTCGGGGTTGGGGACGCGCCGTTCGGCTACCGCGAGTCCCTTCACGGGTGAGTCTGAAGTGAAGTGCAGTCGCTCGAGTGGCGACGGTGGAGGGGTCACGATGAAAACCTACCGGGGATCTGGGAACCCGCGACTCATCGAATATTGCGCTACGGGCCCTAGGCTAGAGGGGTGACTACGCCCCCAGATTCCTCGTCGTCTCGCTCAGTGAAAGGTTCTTTTGGGCCTAACGCTTGGCTCGTGGATGACATGTACGACCGATTTCTGGCTGACCCTGCATCAGTTGCTGAAAGTTGGCGCGAATTCTTCGCGGACTACCAACGTTCGGTGCTACCGCCTGTGGCGACCACCACAGCGCCAGTACCCACGATTGCAACCAAGCCCGTGGTGGCGATTGACGTTGAGGCCACACCACTAAGGGGAGCGGCCGCGCGCATTGTTGCGAATATGAACGCGAGTCTCGCCGTGCCGACTGCGACGAGCGTGCGCACCGTTTCCGCGCGACTCTTAGAGATCAACCGTGCGGCCTTGAACGAGTCACTGGCCCGTTCGAGTGGCGCGAAGGTCTCATTTACTCACGTCATCGCCTTTGCTATTTTGCGGGGACTGGGCGCAATTCCTTCGATGAACTCTTCGTTCGTGGACACGGTCGACGAAAAGGGGACACCCGGAGTTCATCACCACGAACACGTTGGCCTCGGACTTGCTGTTGACGTTGAAAAAAAGGACGGCACGCGTACACTGCTCGTACCCGTGATTCAAAACGCTGACACGATGGACTTTCGTACGTTCCTATTGGCCTACGAAGATCTCGTTCGAAAAGTGCATGGCGGCTCTTATGGTGCGGACGATCTCGCAGGCGCCACGGTGTCAATCACCAATCCCGGCACGCTCGGAACCGTACAGTCGGTGCCGCGACTCATGCCCGGCCAAGGTGCGATCTTTGGTGTTGGGGCACTGGCGTGGCCCGCGGGCTTCGAAGCTGCCGATCCACGCGCGCTTGCTGAGCTCGGCGTAGGAAAGATTATGACCCTGACGTCGACGTACGACCACCGCATCATCCAAGGTGCCGAGTCGGGGCTGTTCCTTAAGTACGTGGCCGAGTGTCTGACCGGTGGTCACGATTTTTACGACGAGGTCTTCTCGTCGCTCGGCATTCCTTACGAGCCTGCGCGTTGGGCGAAGGACTCCAATGCCTCGGCGAGTGAAGGTGAAGCCGAGAGGATCTTGAAACAGATTCGCGTGCAAGCGCTCATCAACATGTACCGGGTTCGCGGTCACCTCAACGCCCATCTCGATCCATTGGGAAGTGAGCCGCCGCCGCTACACGCCGAACTCGACCTTGCGAACTACGGGCTCACCATATGGGATCTTCAGCGTTCTTTTGTCGTGGACGGTCTCGCCGGACTGCACGAAGCGACCCTTGAAAAGATTCTGGCAATTCTTCGTGACGCGTACTGTCGCACGACGGGCATTGAGTACGGCCACGTGATGGATCCCACACAAAAGCGATGGATTCAAGAGCGCGTGGAGGGCGTCGACTCATCGACGACGCTCGAAGAGCAACGTCGCATCTTGAATATGTTGAGTGAGGCGGAAGTCTTTGAGCGATTCCTTCACTCGCGTTACGTCGGCCAGAAGCGCTTCGGCCTTGAGGGTGCCGAGTCGACGATCGTCGCTCTTCAAACGGTGCTTGATCTAGCGGCCGATAAGGGTCTGAAAGAAGCGGTCATCGGCATGGCGCACCGTGGACGCTTGAACGTGCTCGCGAACATCGTTGGAAAGTCTTATAGCGACATATTCTCTGAGTTCGAAGGCAACCTCGACCCCGAAAGCGTCCAGGGCAGTGGCGACGTGAAGTATCACAAAGGCGCCCGCGGTGTCTTTAAGAGCACCAATGGTCAGACGATTGACGTGTCGATGGCTTCGAACCCTTCGCACCTCGAAGCGGTGAGTCCCGTCGTCGAGGGCATCGTTCGTGCAAAACAAGACCTCGTCCTTCGCCCTAGCGACGGAACCAAACGTGAGAAGTCGTTCGTTGAGCATCCCTACTTGCCGGTCCTGATTCACGGAGATGCTGCCTTTGCGGGCCAAGGTGTCGTCGCAGAGACGTTGAACCTTTCTCAGCTCTCGGGATACCGCGTCGGCGGTGCAATTCATATAGTGATTAACAACCAGGTCGGTTTTACAACCGCTCCAGAGTCGGCGCGCTCGAGTTTCTATCCAACCGACGTCGCCAAGATGATCCAAGCACCGATTTTTCACGTTAACGGCGACGACCCCGAAGCCTGTGCTCGCGCGGCGCGACTGGCCTTTGCGTACCGCGAAACTTTCGAGCGTGACGTGGTGTTGGACATTGTCTGCTATCGCCGATTCGGTCACAACGAGGGCGACGATCCGAGTTACACCCAACCTGAGATGTACAAGATTATTGACCAGATGCGGTCGGTTCGAAAGATCTACACAGAAACATTGGTGCGACGCGGTGACATCTCTATCGACGAGGCCGAATCCGCGCTCAACGAATTTAACGCTCGCCTTCAGAGTGTGCTCGACGAGGTGCGGACCGTTCCCGTTCCAAAGCTGAAGGGCGTGGGTGCATTGATCGCCCCCCTCGACGCCCTAGCCCCAGAGACGGGCGTTGGGCGCGACACGTTAATTTCCATCGCCAAGGCCACCATTACGGCGCCTGAAGGATTTACGATTCACCCCAAGCTTGAGCGTCAGTTCTCTCAGCGCCTCGCGTTACTCGAAAGTGGCGAGGTCGATTGGGCCTTCGGTGAAGCCTTGGCCATTGGTTCGTTGGTGATGTCCGGCTCAAACGTTCGCCTCACCGGACAAGACACGCGTCGTGGCACGTTCTCACATCGTCACGCGGCGTTGATTGACTACGACAATGGCGCGCAGTTCGTGCCACTGGCCAGCATGGGCGCACCAGGTTTCTTTACGGTGCGCGATTCGTTCCTCTCTGAGTACGCGGCGTTAGGTTTTGAGTATGGATACTCCGTTGAAGCCTCGAATACGTTGGTTGCTTGGGAAGCTCAGTTTGGTGACTTCGTCAACGGTGCAGAAATCATCATTGACAACTTCTTGGTTGCCGCAGAAGACAAGTGGGGGCAACGCGCTTCGTTAGTGATGTTGCTGCCTCACGGGTACGAAGGTCAAGGTCCTGAGCATTCAAGCGGTCGCATCGAGCGGTTCCTTTCACTGAGTGCTCGCAATAACATCCGCGTCGCACAGCCCACTACTGCCGCTCAGTATTTTCACTTGCTGCGCAGCCAGGTGCTTCGTCCGCGTCAAACACCGCTTATTGTTTTCACACCCAAGTCGATGCTGCGCGCGGTACAGACTCGCTCGCCACTCTCAGAGTTCGAGCACGGTTCATTTCAAACGGTGCTCGACGACAGCGTCGAAAACGCCAGTACAGTAACGCGCGTTGTGCTCGCGTCAGGCAAAGTGGCCCACGAGGTGCGCAGTCATCGTGACGCCGTCACGGCCAGCCACGTCGCGGTTGTTCGCGTCGAGCAACTGTACCCCTGGCCAGAAGGCGAGATTGAACGGGTGCTGAAGGGCTATCCCAACCTCGAAGAAGTCGTGTGGATGCAAGAAGAGCCAGAGAACATGGGGTCGTGGCCCTTCGTCCACTTACGGATGCACGACCACCTGCGCAACATGAAAGTGTCGCACGTGGCGCGCGCTGAGTCGGCCAGCCCGGCCACGGGCAGCGGGCTGGTGCACGCCGCTGAGCAGTCTGACCTCTTGGTTCGAGCAATCGGGTGAGTTCGAGCAAAGGGCCTCGACTTCGCGTCGTGGTGGACGGATCAAACCTCGCCACCGAAGGTCGCGTGACGCCCAGTCTCAATCAACTCGATGAAGCGGTTACCGCCTTCAACGAAGAAAATCCGAGCGCGGAGATTATTGTCGTTGCCGACGCGACGTTTGAGCATCGCGTTGCCTCGAGTGAGCGAAGCCGCTTCAACGAGGCGGTGCTCGCTGGCGAGATCGTTACGCCGCCGGCCGGCGCAGTTGGACGAGGCGACGCGTTCATTTTGAAGATTGCCGATCGTATTGACGGCGTGGTCTTGAGTAACGATTCGTTTCAAGAGTTTCAAGACGAGTACCCGTGGCTTTTTGACGTCGGTCGCCTGATTGGGGGCAAGCCAGTGCGCGGAGTGGGCTGGGTCTTCACGTCGCGGTTACCGGTTCGAAATGTTAAAGCGACGCGTGCGGTGAAGAAGTTGGCGGTCACGCTACCCAGTGGTGCCAAGCCCACGATTGGCACCACATTGACACCAGTGAAGGCGGCCAAGAAGACCGCGCCCACGAAGAAGGCCACGAGCAAGCCCGAGAAAGTCATCGAGCGGATAACACCCAAGGCGCCCACCAAGGCGCCCACCAAGGCCATCAAGAAGTTGGCAAAGGTTGACGACGTCGCAAAAGGTACCGAACCGGCTAAGAAGGCGCCGCGGAAAAAAGCGTCGAAAGCTCCCGTGACCAAAGTCACGAAGAAGGTCAAGAAGACTGCGCCACCTGTAGTACCGCCGGTCGTAGCACTGCGCCGTGGACGTCAGCCCGTCAACCCCGAGGCTGACTTCACCACATTTACCCACACCCACCGTGTGGGCTCGCAGTTGCAAGGAGAGGTGACGGCCTTCACCTCACACGGTGCTGTCATTAAGGTTCAACTAAAGGGCGGCAAGCAGGTGGAGTGCTACGCGCCGACGACGTCGCTTGGCACACCTGCTCCCGCGCGTGCGCGTGACGTACTAAAGCGCGGCGACCACCGCACATTTCGCCTCGTTACTGTTGACAGTGAACGACGAATCGCGGAATTAGCAATGCCGTGAGCGAACTCTCTCTCGACCCAAAAGATTGGTTGCCGCACCGGCCGCCATTCTTGCTGCTCGACGAACTCCTCAGCATCGAACCCGGGCTTCGAGCGAGCGGCCGCTGGACGCTTCGCGGTGACGAGTGGTTCTTTCCCGGTCACTTTCCTGGCCGCCCGACGACTCCGGGCGTCTTGTTACTCGAGTCGATCGCCCAGTGCGGCGCGGTCGCCGTGCTCGCGGATCCTCGTTACGTCGGTCGACTACCCCTCTTTGGCGGCGTCGAGAACGCGCGATTCCGTCGTCAAGTCGTGCCCGGTGACACGGTTGAGGTGGAGTGCGAGATGACGAAACTCTCAGCACGAGGGGGAAGGGGATTCGGTCGCGCCATGATCGACGGAAAAGTGGCTGTCGAAACTGAACTGTTTTTTATTCTGGCTGACGCTTCTTAGCTGCAGCGCGGGCCTTTAAGTAAGGCCCTTGGGCAACATCGCTTCAATGAACGTTGGCCCCGGCGTCGCGTAGGAATGCTCCAGCGCTTCGACCAGTTCATCCGCGGTCTCGACACGAGTGCTCGGCACACCTTGGGCACGGGCGAGGGTGGCGAGATCAAGTGTCGGGTCATCGAGTTCGAGCATGCGTGCGCTCGTTGCGCCCGCGCGTACAGCGCCCACTCGCGTCAGTTCCATGTTGAGCACGGCGTAGCTTCGATTGGAGAGTCCCACGACCGTCACGTCGAGATTCTCGCGTGCCATCGTCCACAGCGACTGGAGTGTGTACATCATCGATCCGTCAGATTCGAGCGCGAGGACTCGGCGACCGCTGGCGACAGCGGCACCCAAGGCCACGGGAAGTCCGTACCCAATGGCGCCACCCGTTAAGGTCATCCATTCGTGCTCGGGTGAGTGACGCGTCGCTCCAAAGAGATGGATGCCACTCGTGTTGGACTCATCAGCAACGATGACGCCTTCTTTGAGCGTGGCGCCGATCGCTTGGGCGAACGAATGCGTCGTGAGAACACCGCTAGGCGCCGTTGCCTGCTCGCCGTGTTCTCCATCCACGCGCGAAGCGTTCAGGGCATCAACGAGGGCCTCGAGCGCACTGAACGTGTCGCTGCCCGGTGGTGCGAGATCAATGACGTCGCATCCCTCAGGCGATAAGCGACTCGGAACGTTCGGGTACGCGAAGAACCCCACAGGTTCGCGAGAGCCAATCACGATGACGGCCTCGGAATCTTTAAGTTGATTGGCCGCAAATTCGCTGAGGTAGATCAGTCGCTCGGGACTCGCAACGCCGTCACCCCGGTCCATCATCGCGGGGAATGTCTCCATCATGAATCGAGACGAGGTCGCGCTAGCCACCCGTTGGGCGAGTGCCATTTGCTCTTTACTGAGTGCGCTGCCGCCAAGGAACAGGGTGCATCGTTTGGACTTAAGTGCGGTCAGCGCCCGTTCGAATGTCGCGTCGTCGATCTTGTTGAGGGCGAGGCGCGTTGCGCGAGGCCACAGCGAAGGCGCAGCATTGATCTCGCTCCAAGAAACGTCAGCCGGTAACACCAATGTTGCGATCTGTCCGGGTGGGCCAAAGGCGGCGCTGATGGCGTCGGCGGCGTCGTGGGCAAGTTCGTCAGTTGACGTCGTTCGTCGATACCAGCCCTCGAGGCCTCGGGCGAGTACCTCGACGTTGCTCTGCAGTGGGGCGTCGAACGTGGCGTGGTACGTGGCGTGATCACCCACAATGTTGAGGAGGGGAACGTGAGCGCGTCGCGCGTTGTGCAAATTTGCCCACCCGTTGGCTAGACCCGGCCCGAGGTGGAGCAACGTGGCGGCCGGTGTTCCCTTGACGCGGGCGTAACCGTCGGCGGCGCCCGTGGCGACACCTTCGAAGAGACAGAGAATGGCGCGCATCTCCGGCGCGTCATCAAGGGCGGCGACGAAGTGCATCTCGGAGGTTCCGGGATTGGAGAAACAGACGTTGACGTCGTTCGTTGCCAGCGTGGCCAGCAGCGTGTGGGCACCGTTCATCGTTGGGATCTCCTTTGCAGGGCTAGAACGTCGCGTGGTGCGAACTATAACCGTGGTGTTTCGCTATTTAGACGTGGCGTCATCATTCTCGAGTTCTTCAACGCTCTTCGCTAGCGAAGCTCGAATTGCCGCAAGTCGCGCCCGACGGGCGTCTCCGCGTAATGGGGCGTTCATCTCTTCGAGGTTGTGAATAATTGCTTCGATGGGCGCCAAGAATCGCGAAGGCGATCGATCCGGGTAGCGAGGATCATTACGTCCCTTGCTCCAGGTAATCAAGAGGGAGCGTTCGGCGCGGCTGAGTGCGACGTAGGCCAAACGCTGCTCTTCGGCTATTTGGGCTGCGCTCGTGGCGTTGTAGTTCGGTAGTTGACCCTCAGCCCATCCAATTGCGGCCACGTGTTGGAATTCGAGTCCCTTGGCGCGGTGGATAGTTGACAGAGCGACCGCGTCGCGCTCGACGTCGCCGAGACGACGCGACGTGAGCTCGGGTGCCGTGAGGTCAGAGGCGGGCGAGTGCTCAGGACCTCGGCGTTCATTGGGGACATCCGCGGCGTCGAGGTAACTCGCTACAAGTTCGAGCTGCGCGTTGGTTCGCGCGAGCACCGCCATCGACTTCCACGAAGTTCCCGGTTGGTGCTTCGCGGCCAACCACGTTGCGACGTGCTCCGCTTCTTCCTCGTCGGTGTTGTAACTACGAACGAGCGGGACATCGCCCTCGTCCTTGGCGGGCATGATGCCACGAGCGCCCGCTTCGAGCAAGGTGTTCGCGATCTCGATAATGTTGGCGGTCGAACGATGGTTGCGTGTGAGGTCGAGCACAACGGTGTCAGGCCACGTGAGGAGAATCTCATTGATGAGTGTTGGTGTGGCACCGTTGAAGCCGTAAATGGACTGATTGGGGTCACCTACGCAGAACAGGTCCGGATCGTCGCCGGCCATTTGGCGCAGCAGCATGAACTGCAATGGGTTCATGTCTTGGGTTTCGTCAACGTAGATCGAGCGGTTACGGTAACGAAATGAGGCGAGTACGTCGGGCTCGTCGCGCAGCAATGTAATTGCTTCGCTCAGCAGGAGATCGAAATCCACGACACCGCGACTCTTGCAGAGTCCCACGTAGCGATCGAGCACGTCGGCTAACTGTGCGGGCGCGAGCGGCGCGTCACGGCGCAGTCGGCGCGCGTTCTTCGCGTACAGCGCACCGGTGAAGCCCTGGCTGAGTGCCCAACCAATCTCCTGCTCAAGTCGCGGTAGCTGCCAGTCTTCGAGTTTCAGTTCGCCTGACTCGCGCAGTTGTTTGGCCAAAGCACTGACGAGCTTTCGGCGATTGGGCTCGAGCGTAAGGGGGCGAAGGTGGTGATCTTCGCGGTACTGCGTCACAAGGTTTAACGCCGCGCGGTGAAAGGTGCCCGCGCGCACGTCGGACACGCCCGAGCGAAAGAGACGACGCCGAAGCTCATCACCCGCTTTTCGCGTGAAGGTCATCGCGAGTACTTGGTCAGGCGCGATCTCGTGGTCCGCGATGCGACGCTGAATCCGTAGCGTCAAGACGTGCGTTTTACCCGAACCGGCCGTCGCGCGCACCAGGTGCCGACGGGCGGGTGACATCACGGCTTCGCGCTGCTCGGGCGTGAGGCCAACGAGGAGTTCGTTAGAGAAGGTCGTCTCGTCACTCATAGTGCCTACGACGCTACCGGTAGGTAGTGACGCCGTTCTCGCCGAGGGTTCCGCCTCACCTAACCTAAAAGACGTGCTTCGTAGCTACGGTGACTCGAAACTCTTTGGAGAGTCTTACGGCCAAGGACCCGTTCGAGTGGTCTGGCTGCACGGCTGGGCGCGGCGAGGCGAGGACTTTACGCTCGCCGCCAACGAACTCGCTGCTCGTGGGATTGCTTCGGTGACGCTTCATCTACCCGGATTCGGGGTTTCACCGCCGCCCGAGGCAGCCGGCGGCGCCCGACACTACGCCGAGTTAGTAATTCCGTCGCTCAGCGAGATAGCGATCGAGCCGCTCGTTCTCGTGGGTCACTCCTTTGGTGGGCGCGTCGCCACGGTTGTCGCAAGCACCCGTCCCGAACTCGTTCGTTCGCTGGTGCTGACGGGAGTCCCGCTTCTTCGCCTGGATCCTGCTGCAAAGTCCCCGTTCGCGTACCGACTGCTCCGGTGGCTCCACGCCAACAGAGTCGTGAGTGACAAGAGGATCGAAGCGGCCAGACAAAAGTACGGCTCGACGGATTATCGACGAGCAGAGGGCGTCATGCGAGACGTGGTCGTCGCCAACGTTAACGAGAGCTACGAGAAGGAACTGTCAATGATACGGGCACCGGTTTCTTTTGTGTGGGGCGAAGACGACACCGTCGTCCCCACGCGTGTTGCGCAACGAGCCGCATTGATGCTGCAAGGCGAATCCACCTTGCGCGTTCTGACGGGCGTTGGTCATCTCCTGCCCCTCGAGGCACCCGAGGCACTCGCGAGCGCAGTAGAGAAGGCTGCGCAACTGTGAACCTTGTGGGTGCTTCGCTCCTCGCGATCCTGCTCGCAGCGGCGTACGCCGCGCAGATGTCACGTTGGCTTCGCGTACTTCAACGCGAACACTACGAGCCCTCGTCAATCTTGAATTTTCTAGGTCGCTGGTCTGCTCCGCCACGATCCAGTGCAAAAATGAGCGCAAGGATGGGAGCGACGTCGCGGGCCAAGCGCCCGGTGACGCTCACCTACGCACTCATGGCCGCGATGGCGGTCACGATTATTTTGCGCGCCCACGTTTTACTCGTGATCGCGTGTGTTGCCTATGGGTTGTTGTGCCCTCAAGGACTCTCCATACGCGGTCGAACGAGTCCGCTTGAATGGACGCGGCGCTTGCGAAGCGTCGCGCTCGTATCCCTCTCCATCTCGATAGTCGTTACCGCTCTTGGCGTTCTGACCACTATGCCCTTCATCGGTGGCGTGGTAGCGGTGCTGGCGGTGCCTCCGGTGCTCGATCTCACGGCACGGATGCTTCGACCTGTGGAATATCGCAAGGCTCAAAAGTTCGTAGCGCAAGCCGAGCGACGTCTCGCGCAGATTCACCCGAGAGTCGTTGCGATCACAGGCTCCTACGGCAAGACCTCGACCAAGAATCATCTTTCCGATATCTTGAGTGACGAAGGAAACGTGGTGGCATCGCCGCGTAGCTTCAACAATCGAGCTGGTCTCTCTCGAGCGATCAACGAGAACTTGGCCGAAGGTACACGTGTCTTCATTGCCGAGATGGGGACCTACGGACCGGGTGAAATTCGTGAATTGACATCCTGGTGTGTGCCAGAGATCGCGGTCGTCACTGCAATTGGCCCTGTCCACCTGGAACGAATGAAATCGCTTGACGTGATCGAGGCCGCGAAGCGTGAAATCACCGAGCGCGCGAAAACGGTCATCCTCAACGTCGACGACCTGCGACTTTTGACGTGGCCCGGTTCGCTGCGCGCTGAGGGCAAGCGCGTGATCACCGCGGGCTCGACCAACACGGATGCCGACGTTCGCGTCATCAGCGAAGCTCATCGCTGGACCATGATCGTTGAGGGAGCCAACATTGGAACGATTGACGAGATTGTCGGCGTGCAACCCACCAACGTGGCCTGTGCCTTGGGCGCGGCAATGGCCTTGGGTGTAGAGAGCGGCGACCTACTCAGTCGCCTTGCTCGCCTCCGACCCGTCGCGAATCGCCTCAACGTCGTGACGGCTGAGTCGGGGGTCGTTGTCATTGATGACACCTTCAACGCCAACCCTGCGAGTGCCGTGGCCGCGTTGAAAGTGCTGGCCTCGCTCGATCTCAGTGGTCGTCGTGTGGTCGTTACTCCCGGTCTCGTGGAACTCGGCGATGAACAGTATGGCGAGAATCTGCGCCTCGCCTCGCGCGTCTTGGCGGTGCCAGCGGAGCTCGTTGTTGTTACCCGCACGAACGTCGTCGCGCTCGAGGCCGCCTACCAAAGGCCCGTCAAGCGCTTTGATACGCGCGAAGAGGCTGTGGCGTGGGTTCGCTCGTCATTAGTAGCCGGCGATGGCGTGTTGTACCTCAACGACCTTCCTGACCACTACCCTTGATGTCTTAATGACTTTGTTGCGAGGTGTTCGGTGACCAGTGCTGTGCTTTTTGGGGGCCCTTCGCCCGAACACGACATCTCTATTTTGACCGGGCTACAGGCTCTTCGCGAACTCCGTCGTGGCAACAACGACGTCACGGGTATCTACTGGACCAAGACGGGATCGTTCTACTCCCTCGATGGCGACGCGGAAGCCGAAAGCTTTCTTGACGGTGTCCCCAAGGGTTCGAACGAACTCTCGCTGCGTCTGGGTGATCAGGGTGGTTTCTATTCAAGTGGTCGTCGCGAACGTCTTTTGGCGATCGATGCCGTGGTGCTCGCAACTCACGGGGGACCAGGTGAAGACGGCACTCTCCAGGGTGTGCTCGACCTCGCGGGTATGAACTACACAGGTCCCAGTCTCGCTGGCGCGGCGCTTGGAATGGATAAGTGGGCTTTCGGTGCGCAGGTTGCTGCTGCCGGTCTTCCGACGTTGCCCCGAGCGCTCCTCACACGTACAACTGCCTCGCTGCCCTTTGAGGCGCCATATATTCTGAAGCCACGATTCGGTGGCTCATCCATCGGCATCGAGACAGTTGCTGACCTCGCGACCGCGCAGGCGCGCTTGACGACCAATACGCATCTGTCGAACGGTTGTGTTATTGAACCGTATCGAGGAGATCTCTCCGATCTCCAAATCGCGCTGCGAACGTATCCGTCACTTGAACTCTCTGCCATTGAACGACCACTGCGCCGTTCGAAGGATGTAGAGATTCTTGACTATCGCGACAAGTACGTTGGGGGCGAGGGCATGGTGTCGGCGCCACGAGAGCTTCCTGCTGTGCTGAGCGCCCAACAACACAGCGACATCATTAAGCACGTAACGGCAATTGCTGATATCGCTGAGGTTCGAGGGGTGGCGCGCGTTGACTTTCTTGCCAGTGAGAGCGAACTCTACGTCAACGAAATCAACACGATTCCTGGCTCACTGGCAAAACATCTCTTTGTCGATCCGCCATTAGCGTTCGCGACGTTACTTCGTGACCTGTTGAGTGAAGCGCGCGAACGCCCAGCTCATCGCTACAGCGCCGCCGGCGCGGACGGGCTCGTCTTGCGTTCCGCGGGTTCTATCGCCGCCAAACTCG
>Ga0208357_1001607_pt1 | contig 16253 bp, 14 predicted proteins | sample NGESurdeep092012_6_FD_184487 | JGI IMG/M metagenome (GOLD analysis project Ga0208357, IMG submission 184487) | Arctic peat soil microbial communities from Barrow, Alaska - NGEE Surface sample F52-2 deep-092012 (SPAdes) | ecosystem: Environmental > Terrestrial > Soil > Wetlands > Peat ... | reverse complement strand
AACTGCGTCGGGCCGCCGTCGAGAGCGCACTCGAGGTGCGCGGACCGGGCTCGCGCTCCACCCTCCCCGCCCTGATGGTCGAGGCCCTGGGCGACCCCGACCCCTTGGTGGTGGTGGGTGCCGCCTGGTTCCTGGCCGAACGCCGGGTGTCGTCCGCCGTGGCCCCCCTGGCCGCCGTGGCCGGTGATCACGACGATGCCCGGTGCCGCGAAGCCGCCGTGGCGGCGTTGGGCGCCATCGGCGATCCGACAGGACTGCCGGCGGTCCTCGGTGCGCTCGACGACAAGCCGACTATCCGACGCCGGGCCACCGTGGCCTTGGCCGCCTTCGACGATCCCCGGGTCGACGTGGCCCTGCGCGCCGCGGCGGCCGACCGGGACTGGCAGGTCCGTCAGGCGGCCGAGGAGCTGCTGGCCGACGACGGCTGAAGCATTCGCTCACCTATGGGTGAACACGACATCTGGGCGCAGAGCTCCCTCTCTGGAGTCGGCACCGCAACCGTCGAGGCCTACCAGGTGGAGCCGCCCAGAGGGCTGCATGCGCCCTTCGACAGGTCCCATCGCGCCGCGTCGAACAACGACCGCCACGTGTTTCCTCGGGGCAGACCACGGCAGGACGACACGGTCGCTCACCCCGGGGTGCGAGCAAGCGAGAGCACGGCAGAGGGAAGCCCGCTCCCAAGCGTTGCGGTTACCGTCATGCTGTCACCGCGACAGGTCCACGTGCCGGTGCTCACCGCCCCGATGTTGGTGCCCTGCCGCTGTCCGTCGGCGAAGGTCTGCTCGGACACGATCGTCGCCGTCCACCGGCCGGACGTGGCTGCCGCATCAGCCGGCACCTTGACTGTTTCCACCCCGCCGCCCGTCACCGTAAAGGCGCCCTGGTCGGTCTGGACCGGAGCCGAGCCCGTGTAGTCGATATCCAGGGTTCCTTGCGGGCTGATGACCCACGTGGTGCCGGCTCCACCCGATTCTCCGTGCGTGTTGGGGCTGAGTGACTGGTTGACGATCTTCCAGCTGCCGACCATGCAGGCACGATCACACATCGCCGGGCCACCGGTGACCAAGTAGCTCGCTCCCGTCGCGTCACCGGTCTCGGTCAGCCAGGCCGTGCCCGGGTCGAGTCTCGGCATCGCCATCATTTCGACGCACTTGTTGCATTGGCTGGCGCAGTATTGGGTGCTGCCCATGAGGCTGTCGATGTTCTTCCCGTCCGCCTCATGGAGTCGGCTGAAGGGCGAGGTGGCGGTGATCGTGACCACGTCGGCGGCCGACGTGAACTTGATCAGCCCATTGGTGTAGGGCTTCACGCTCGCGGCGATCGAGGTCCCATTTCTCACGATGCTCGTGTTGGGGTTGTACCTTTCGTCGGGGATACCCGGCCCGGTGGCGTCCCACCCGTCTCCGAAATTCGGCTGACGAGCAAGCGAAGAGGCCCAGTCCTCTTGCAGCTTGCCGTTGGCGGCCAATGCGTAGGCCGCGCTGTTACTCGCTGACTTGAGCATGGGATCCAGCAGATGCCAGGTATCCTCGCCGCTGCTCGTCATCAGGGCGTAGAAGCCGATGGCGCTGTAGGCGCGACTGAAGAGCGGCAGCGCCGGAGCGGTGAGGTACGCGTCCTAAAAGCCGTCCGTACTCGGTTCAAGCGTTTCCCCGACCCACTCCGCGGCACCTTCGACGAGCCAGTTCGGGGCGTTCCCGAATGCCACGAGTGACGGATAATCCATGGCCTCGAAGCAATGGAACACCTCATGAGCGAGCGTCTCGTTGAAGTCGGCGGTGTTCTTCTGGTTGTAGTTGGCCGGGTTGATGTGGATCACGCAACGCGTGGCGATACCGCTACCGCCTTGCCCGCTGCCGTTCTCCGCATCCGCGTAGGCCAGCACGTTCTTGCCACCGACCTTGACGTCCGTCGCATTGACCACGACGCTGAGGGAGAGGAGCAGCGGGTGACCGATTCGAGCCGCTATCTCGCTGCTGTAGTGCTCCGCCTGAGCCAGATACGGCCCGGGAGGTGGCGCAGAAGACGACGCACCAGCAACGCTTCCCACGAGACACAAGCCGAGTGCCGTCGTTGCCGCCAGAACAGCCAGGGTGCCGCGAGGGATGTCAGATAATCGAGCGGATGGTCCACCTCCGCTACGCATGGTTGGCCCCTCCTTCAGCCTGGGTGACCCTCTCGACGGTTCGGCCCAGACCCTCCCAATCTTGGCAGCTTGGGCACGTGACCTTTGAGGGATCGACGGGTGAACATGCTGTCCTTCCAGCCGGCACACACCCTCTCGGGGATGCTCAGGACTCGCGGCGTGCCGATCGCCTCTTGCGCACCACGATGACCTGGCTGGCGATCGTTCCGACGAGCAGGAGGGCGGCCAGGACGGCGCTGAGGGTGTCGTGGGTCACCCAACCTGACTGGTAGTCGGTGCGTACGTCGCGCAGGGGATACACATCTCGGGCATTTCGAGGATCGGCCACAACCCTCACTTCGGCGCCCGATCGCCATTGGGCGGGGAGGCCCAAGAGATCCTCGGACACGCTGGCGCCGTGCAACTCGAACGTGGCGGGACACGTGATACCGCCGCTGAACGTCAGATTTGAACCGACCGTGCTCGAGCAATATTCGATGCGCGCCTCCGTCGTGACCCCTCGCTCTCGGAGCGCTGCGTACTGCTCTTGGCGCCTGAAAGTCGGAGCCAGGAGGGCGACAATGAGCGCGATCAACGCGACGCTCAGCACGGACGCAATGATCCACCGGCGGCCGTGCCGCTCCCTTCGATCTGGATCCGTCTCGCCCGGTGATCACACGGATGGAACCATGAGGTCAGTGAGGCGTCAGTCGTCGTCGGCGAAGAGGCGCTTGAGACGGTCGAAGGATTCGAGGCACTGCCCCGCTCCCTGCACCACGCATTCGAGCGGCGTGTCGACCAGGTGGACCGGCACCGCCGTGGCGTCGGCCAGTCGTTGTGTCATGCCGCGCAACAGCGCGCCGCCGCCGGTGAGATGGATGCCCTGGAAGATGATGTCCTGGGCCAATTCCGGAGGGGCGTCACCCAGGCAGTTGACCGCCGCCGCGATCACCTGGGACACGTTCTCGGCCAGGGCGGACCGGATGGCATCGGGCGTCAGCAGCACCGACTTGGGTCGGCCCGTCGCCACCTCGCGACCCCTGATCTCGGCCTCCTGCTCGCCCGGATACTCATGGGCCGACCCGATGGCGTGCTTGAGCGCTTCGGCCGTGCGCTCCCCGATGGCCACCCCGTGCTCGTGGCGCACGAACGCCTGGATGGAGGCGTCGAAGTCGAAGCCGCCGCAACGGATGGCCCGCACCGCCACCACCCCACCCAGCGAGATCACCGCCGTCTCCGACGTTCCGCCGCCGATGTCGACCACCATGGATCCCACCGGCTCGTGGATGGCCAGGCCGGCGCCGATGGCGGCCGCCATCGGCTGCTCGATGAGGAAGCTCGATGAGGCCCCGGCCCGGCGGGTCGCCTCCTTGACCGCACGACGCTCGACCGCCGTGATGGCCGAAGGCACGCAGATGAGCACCTTGGGTCGGTTCAACCGGCTGATCCCGACCCGGTGCAGCAGCACGCTGAGCATCCGTTCGGTCACTTCGAAGTCCGTGATGGCGCCGCCGCGCAGCGGACGCTCGGCCACGATGTAGCCGGGGGTCCGACCGATCATCTGCCAGGCATCGGTCCCGATGGCCAGGACCTCGCGCGTGCGCGAGTCGAGTGCGACCACCGTCGGTTCGTTGAGCACGAGACCCTTCCCCTTGGCGTACACCAGGGTGTTGGCCGTGCCGAGATCAATGGCCAGGTCGCGCGACATCGGGGCACATGGTACGGCCGATGGGGGGAGCGACCGTATTTCGGCCCGATCCGCATCTAGCCTCGGTACGTGACCCCCGCCCCCGACGAGCCCCCGACCGGGGGACCAGACGAGGAGGATGCGGACTGGCACGGGTGGATCGACCCCGACGACCGTCTGTGGCGCCACCCCAGTGAGGTGGCCGGTGCGTCGGCCGCCTCGGCCGCCCCGGCCGCCCCGGGCCCGCCGGGGCCCAGAGATCACCGCCGTACCCGCATCATGATGCTCGTGGGCGCCGTAGCCGCCGCGTCGGCCGCCGTCTCGGTCGGCATTCTGCTCGCCCAGGATGCGCCGCCCTCTGCGCCCACCGCCACCACGGATGCGGCGTCCGACGCCCCGCTGACCACCCTGGCGGGAAGCACCACCCTGATCCCCCGGGTGGCCAACGCCGCCGGTAACGCCATGGTGGAACTGCGGGCGGTGACCAGCCACGGGACGGTCACCCAGGTGGGCGTGGCCGTGGCCGAGGGGGGCCAGGTCGCCACCACGGCGGCGGACCTCTCGGGTCTGCGCCACATCGACATGGTGGGACCCGGCGGGCGTCTCCTGCCCGCATCCGTCGTGGCCGTCGACCACAGCTCGGACATCGCGCTGGTCGAGGTGCCCGACGATCTCCCGGTGCCGCCGTTCTCCGATGACGTGTCGCTGCACAGTGGTGGCGCCGACATGATCCTGACCACCGCCACGGCCGGCGACGGCACGGTGACGCTGCGCTGCACGCCCGGATCGGTGACCGGCGTCGACGGGGCCATCGCCGGTGGGCCGGCCAGTGGGATGCCGGGCATCACCGCCACCGCTCCGGGTGTCCCGGTGGGCGCCGGCGATCTCCTCCTCAACACCTCGGGCGCGGTGCTCGGCATCTACGACAGCGGTTCCACCCCGAGCGCGGGGGCACCGACCTTCCTTCCGACCCAGCTGGTGCTGGGCGTGGCCGACGACCTGCGCTCCAGGGGCCGGGTCAACCAGGGTTGGCTCGGCATCACCGGGAGCGATTCGGTGGGCCAGGCGGGCGTCGACGTGGCCCAGGTGACGCCGGGGAGCCCCGCCGCCGGGCGCCTGCAGGCCGGAGACGTGATCGCCGGTCTGGACGCGGTCCCGGTCCGGACCATGGCCGATCTGCGGGGTCGCCTCTACGTCCTGCCCCCTTCGACCCCGGTGACCCTGTCGGTCCGGACCGGCAGCACCAGCGCGGACGTCGGTGTCACGCTCAGCGCGTCCCCGTAGCATGAGGGGGTGAGCATGTTCGGTGCCGGTGACCCCAACAACCCGATGGGTCGCCTCCTGGGTGACCTGATGAAGGTCCTCAGCCCCGGTCCGGGGAGCGGGGGCGACGGCGACACCTGGTTCGAAGCCGCCCGCACGCTGGCCCACGGGGTGGCGACAGACGGCGGGCCCGAGGAGAACGCCGACCCGCTCGTCCGCATGGCCTTCGAGGAACTGGGCCGGGTGGCCGAGCTGCACGTGACCAACGCCACCGGCATCTCGCTGTCGAGCGGCGGCTCGCAGCTCTCGTTCGACGCTGTCGGCCCGGGGCAGTGGTCCTTCTTGGCCCTCGAGGCCTACCGGCCCACGCTCCAGCTCATGGTCGAGGCGCAACAGCAGGCCGCGGCCGCCGCGCCGAGCCCGTCCACCGACCTGTCCGACCTCGATGACCCCACCGACGGCCTCGGCGGTTTCTTGAGCCAGTTCGCCGTCACGCTCGGGCCCGTGTTGCTCGGCATGCAGTTCGGCTCGGCGGCCGGCCACCTGGCCCGACGAGCTTTCGGGCAGTACGCCCTCCCGCTGCCGTGGCCCGAATCGAACACGCTGGTCCTGGTCCCGGCCAACGTGGCCCAGTTCGCCGAGGATTGGAGCCTGCCCCTCCAGGAAGTCCAGCTCTGGGTCTGCGTCCGCGAGCTCACCATGCACGCCGTGGTCACCCGCCCCGGGGTGCGGGCTGCGCTCCTGCGGTTGCTGGGGGACGCGGCGGCCCACGCCGCCGCGTCGCAGCGGTCGTTCGTCGACCAGCTCGGCGACGGGCTGGGCGATCCGAACATGCTCGAGAACGTGCTCCAGGACCCCGAGTCGCTCCTGGCCGACCTGGTCAGCCCCGAACAGCGCAACATCTCCAACGCGCTGACCGCATTGACCACAGCTATCGGCGCCTACGTCGACCACGTGACGACCGGGATCGCCGCCTCGCTCACCTCCTCGTCGGCCGCCCTGAACGAGGCCTGGTACCGCTACCGGGTCGAGGACGCCAAGGGCGAGCAGGCCTTCACCGGGCTCTTCGGGCTCGACGTGGGCCAGGCCGAAGTCGATCGAGGTGCCGCCTTCATCAGCGGCGTGGTGGAGCGGGCCGGCGAGGACGCGCTGGCCCGTCTGTGGGCCGACGAACTGGACCTCCCGACCCCGGCTGAGGTCGATGCACCCGGGCTCTGGCTGGCTCGCATCGGCCTGCTGGACTGAGCCTGGCCGGTCGGCCGCCCCCGAACGACCTACCCGAACGACCTATTCAACGGCGTCCTCGGGGAAGCCGAGGTCCCACTCCAGCGCCAGGTTCTCCCGCTCGGCGTCACGCACCACCCGCTCGCGATTGCGGCGGAACTGGGGATCGTGCGGCGGGAGCAGCACCAACCGGGCCTGTACCCGTTCCCGGAACGAGTCGATGACGTCGGGCGGGCCGAAGTCCGATTGCACGTCCCAGTGGGGCGCCACCGGGCCCAGGTAGACCACCCGGACGTGCCCGATCGGCTCGATCGGCTCCTCGGTCTCGATCTGTCCTTCCTCCACGTCCGGGGACATGGCACCTCCTGGGTCTGGGTCGGCGGGCGAATCCGTCAGCGTACCGGAGCCCCGGCGCCCGCCGTTCTCGCTGCCTGAGCCGCCCCAGTTCGTGCCTGAGTCGTCATATTCTTACGAAGTTCCTATATCCCGGACATTCAGTTCTACCCCCCCATTCACGTAGAATGATGCGTGAAAAGGGAGATGTGAGATGAATACCAATTGGATGGCCCGGGGCAAGTGCCAGGAAGTTGCGCCGGACGTCTTCTTCCCCAGTGACGGGATGGGCGTGCAAGTGGCCCAGCGCATCTGCGCCGAGTGCCCGGTCGCCGAAGCCTGTCTGGAGTACGCGCTCGAGCACCACATTGACCACGGCGTGTGGGGCGGATGCTCCGAACGCGAGCGCCGTCGCATCCTGCGTCGTCGCCGCATCTCGTCGGCCGTCAGCGTCGGCTGACCCTTCCGGCTTCCGGGTCGCCCGAGTCACGGGCACCCCGGCGCAGATCTGGCGTGATATTCGAATGCGTCATCAACCTCAGCGAAGGCCGCGACGATGTGGTCCTGGCCGAGCTGGCCGCCGCGGCCTCCCCGTTGCTCCTCGATGTGCATCGGGACCCCCACCACCATCGCTCCGTCTTCACCCTGGCCGGCGAGGCCGACCCGCTGGCGACCGCCGCCCGGCGCCTGGCCGAGGCCACGGTGGCCCGGCTGGAGCTGACCGGTCATGAAGGCGTCCATCCGCGTCTGGGGGTGCTCGACGTCGTGCCCTTCACCCCCTACCTCCCCGACGGCCGACCGCCGGCCGACCTGCGCGCGGCGGTGGCGCTCCGGGACGACTTCGCCCGCTGGCTGAGCCGGGATCTGGGCGTACCGAGCTTCCTCTACGGACCGCTCCCTGGCGGCTCCGATCGGACGTTACCCCAGCTCAGGCGGCATGCCTTCGCGACCATGGCCCCCGATTTCGGTCCGCCGCGCCCTCATCGCACGGCTGGAGCCACGGCCGTGGGCGCCCGGCCGGTCCTGGTGGCCTACAACGTCTGGGTCTCCCCGGCCGACGTGGCCCGGTCGGTGGCCCGTGAGGTCAGGGGGCCCCGCGTCCGGGCCCTCGGACTCCGCGTGGGGGACCGGGCCCAGGTGTCGTGCAACCTGATCGACCCGGACGTCATGGGACCGGCCGAGCTCTACGACGCCGTGGCCGGTCTGGCCGCCGAGGCCGGTGGCGCCGCGCACGGAGGCGAGTTGGTGGGCCTGCTCCCCCGGGGCATCCTGCAAGCGATCCCGCCGGCGCGCTGGCCCGAGCTCGGACTGTCCGCCGAGGCCACCGTCGAGGCGCGACTCGACCGTCGCTCCGCGTAGTGCTCCGCCTCGAGTTTTTCCGCCGGCCGTGGGCCGGCCGGCAGCGGTGGTGCGGTTGTCGGCCTACGCGCTGACGTTGTCGCGGCGAGACAGGGCCCGGGCGCGACGCAGGCGGCGGCGCTCACGTTCGCTCATCCCACCCCAGATGCCGAATTTCTCGCCGTTGGCCAAGGCGTACTCGAGACAGTCCTCGCGCACGACGCAGCCCCGGCACACCTCTTTCGCTTCGCGAGTCGATGCCCCCCGCTCCGGGAAGAACAAATCGGGATCGACGCCCATGCAGTTGGCCTGAACCTGCCAGCTGCGCTCCTGGCGACCGTAGAGCGTTGAGACTATGTCCATCGGTTCGCCTCCCCTCGCCACTATGTGGCACTCATGTAGTTACAACGGTGTGGTTATCTTTCACCACGCCGTCACGAAACGCAAGAGGGATTTCGAATTATCGTGCCTGGGGACACCCGGCCCGTGCCTGGCTCTGCGGCCGGCATCCCGGCGCCCGGCATCGTGGGCGGGCCTCAGGCGTGCGGTGGAGCCTGTGCAGGCAGGCCCGAGAGGGTGGTGGGTCCGGCGATGCGAGGGGTGCCAGGGGTGGTGAGGGGCGGCGGCCGGGGACCCAGTGGGAGCGGCGATTCGGCTCAGCCGGCCGGACGGAGCACGCGCCGGTGCTTGAGGAAATCCACCAGGACGTAGCCGCCCAGTGCGTCCGGGGTGGTGTAGAAGGTGCGGCCCCCGTTGACCCGGGCGATCTGCTCGACAAAGGGGTAGTGCGTGCGCTCCAGGTCGAGGGCGAAGCAGTTGATGATGATGCCGGCCCGGGTGCAGCGGATGACCTCGGCCATGGTGCGCTGCAGCGTCTCGGGGACGGGCGGGTAGTTGAAGAAGACCTCGCCCCGGTCGTCGATGTGGGCCGTCGGCTCCCCGTCGGTCACCACGATGATCTGCTTGGTCCCGTGCTGGTGGGCCAGCATGCGCCGGGACAGGGCCAGGGCATGCTGCAGGTTGGTGCCGTAGACGTAGTCCCACATGGCGGTGGGCAGTTCGTCCGGCCGGATCTCGCGCGCCACCTCGGAGAAGCCGACGATGCCCAGATAGTCCCGAGGGAACCGGCTGGAGATGAGGGTCTCGAGCGCCATCGCCATGCGCTTGGCCGGCACGAAGTTGTCCCGCATCGGCATCGACATCGACAGGTCGACCAGCAACACGGTGGCCGACCGGGCCAGGGCCTCGGACTCCACCACTTCGAAGTCCTCGGGCAACAGGCGCACCGGGACGCCCGAGCCACCACGCCGCACTGCGTTGTGCACGGTGGTGGAGAGGTGGAGGTTCAGGGGGTCGCCGTATTCATAGGTCTTGGTCGTCTCCTCCCGGTCGTGGCCCGAACCGACCGATGTCTGGCTGTGATCGCCGATGCGGTCCTTGTTGAGTTGGCCGAAGAGATCGGCGAGCGCCTTCTGCCCGAGCCGGCGCACCCCGCGGGGCGTGAGCTCGGTGCGGCCGCCGTGCTGCTCGATGAGACCCTGGTCGGCCAGCGACTTGGTCAGCTTGGCCAACCGGTCCAGGGCCCGCGCCGCGTCTTCGCCCATGTGCGCCCGCACCTGGTCCAGGTCGATCTCGCTCAGGGCCGCCGGGGTCGATGCGGACTGGAGGAGGTCCTCCATGGAGTCGAGTTGGCCCAGTTGCGAGGCCAGGTCGGTAGCCCGCGAGATGCTCATCGGTCCCTCGCCCTCGAACCCGTAGGAGCGACCCCAGCCGGCCTCGGGCGCGGCCAACTGCAGGTTGCGGGCCAGCCGGTCCACCTGCCACCGCAGATCCATGTCCTCGAGCACCGCTTCCATCAGGCCCCGGAGCTGGGCCCGCTGCTCGGGCGACATCGAATTCCACACCGCCTGGGCCGCCGCCATGCGCTCGGCCAGCTGGGCCAGCAACTCGTCCAGGCTCTGGGGATCGCCCGGGAACATGTCGCCGTACTGCTCCATGAAGTCCTCGAAGCTCGGGTCGATCTCCTCGCCGGCCTCGCGCTGCTCGAGCATCTGGTTGAGGGCGTCGTAGGCGTCGCGCATGCGGGCCATCGACTCGGGGCTCATGTTGGACAGTGCGTCGGACGCTCCCTCGAAGAAGGTGTCGGCCATCTCGCGGCGCAGTTCCTCCACCAGCTCCTCGAAGCGCTCGCGCGCCTCGGACGAGACGAAGTCGTAGTGCTGCAGCGACTGGACCCGCCCGGCCGGGTCGCCGGGCTGGAGGTCGAGGGCCATGCGGCGCTCGGTGGCCACGTCGCCCGTCACCTCGGCCCGCCGCTCGTCGCCCGAGGTGCGGGCCTCGTCCTCGAGCTCGTCGATGGCGGCCCGCTCGTCGGACTCGATCTCGTCCAGCTTGGCCCCGATCTCGGCCATGCGGCCGTCGGGGTCACCCTCGGCCAGCATGTCGGCCCGGCGGCGGCGCAATTGTTCGAGCAGATCGCGCAGCCCCGGAATCTGCTCCCCATCGCTGGTGCGCATGCCCGAACGCAGGAGGCGGCGCAGCGCATCGTCGAGGTCGCCGCCGGCCAGCAGGTCGTCGGTCAGGCCGGCCAGCAGGTCGTCAGGATCGAGGTCGGTGAAGTCCTGGGTGCCGTCCCATCCCGAGTAGTCGTAGCGGGCGGTCACCGGGTCCTACTTACGCCCCCGGTACAGGGCGCGGGCGCCCGACGAGTCCTTGTTCAGCCGCTTGGTCAGGTGCAGACCCTCCAGCAAGAACTCGAGCGCGCTGGCCATGAGCGCCGGCGACTCGGCCGCGTCGGGGCCGGCCAGGGCCCGGGTCGGGGGTTCGAGCTCGGGCAGGTCGGCCAGGACGGCCAGGTAGGCCGCCGAGGGCAGGTCGTCGCCGGCGTGCACCACCACCTGTTCGGTGAAGGCCCCGACGATCGCCGCCGGGTCGTCCAGGGTGACCCGGCGCCGGAAGACCGAGAGCACGGCGGCCGACACCAGTTGGGCCACCACGATCTCCTCGTGCCCCTCCTCCATGGCCTCGACCTCGATCTTGCCCTGGGTGGAGGGGACCAGGGCCGACAGGTCGCTGATGCGGGGCACGGCCACCGGCTCGGTGGTGCGCAGGGCCCGGCGCACCGCGTTGGCCACCAGGGTCTCGTAGTTGGCGATGGAGAGGCGGACCGAGACGCCGCTGCGCTGATTCAGGTGGGAACTGCGGCGGGCCAACTGGGAGATCTCGGCCACCACCTCCTTGAGGTAGGCCGGCACGGTGACCGGCACCCCGGCCGTGGGCAGCTCGGCCTCGGATTCCATGATCTTGACCTCGGTCATGGTCTCGAAGGGGTAGTGGGTACGGATCTGGGCCCCGAAGCGGTCCTTGAGCGGGGTGATGATGCGGCCGCGGTTGGTGTAGTCCTCGGGGTTGGCCGTGGCGACCAGGGTGATATCGAGCGGCAACCGGATGCGGTGACCGCGTATCTGCACGTCGCGCTCTTCGAGCACGTTCAGCAGCCCCACCTGGATCCGCTCGGAGAGGTCGGGCAGTTCGTTGATCGCGAAGATGCCCCGGTTGACCCGCGGGATCAGCCCGTAGTGGAGGGCCAGCTCGTCGCTCAGATACCGCCCCTCGGCGATCTTGATGGGGTCGACCTCGCCGATCAGGTCGGCGATCGACGTGTCGGGGGTGGCCAGCTTCTCGCCGTAGCGCTGGGAGCGGTGCACCCAGGTGATCGGGGTCTCGTCTCCCCCCTCGGCCACGGCGATGACAGCGGCCCGGGAGACCGGGCCGTAGGGATCGTCGTTGATCTCCGAACCGGCGACGATGGGCAGCCACTCGTCCAGCAGGCCGACCATGGATCGGATGACCCGCGTCTTGGCCTGACCCCGCTCCCCCAGCAAGATGATGTCGTGACCGGCCAGGATGGCGTTTTCCATCTGCGGCACCACGGTGTCGTCGAAGCCGAGCACGCCCGGGATGAGCGACTCCTCCGAGGCGATCCGGGCGGCGGTGTTGCGCCGCATCTCCTCGGCTACGGGAACCGATCTCCAGCCCGAGGCCCGCAGTTCGCCGAGGGTGCGGGCCAGATCGGCCGGCGGGTGGAGCGTCCCGGGGCCGGGGGTCGAAGAGGGGTCAGTGCGCGTGGGGCCGTCCATGGGGAAAGACTAAACGCCGGAGTCCGGTTGCGGTTCCGCGCCACTCAGCCCACCCTCCCATTGCCCTCGCCGTGGAGGCGGGCCAGCTGGTCGGCCAGGGCGCGGGCCGGTCGGGGAAGTGGCCGGTCGTTGCGATGGGCGAGGGCTACGGTGCGGCTCAACCCGGGGCGGGTGAAGGGGATGGCGGTCAGGCTGCCGTCGGACGGCATGGCGATGGCCGGTACGACGGCCGCTCCCAGCCCGGCCGCCACGAAGGCCAGGACGCCGTCCATCTCGCCGCCCTGACTGACCAGGTGCGGGGAAACCCCGGCATCACGGCAGGCGTCGAGGGTGACCGAGCGGAGGTCGTAGCCCTCCCGGAACATGACGAGCGAGAGCCCGTCCAGGTCGGCCACCCGCACCCGGCGCCGCGCCGCCAGCGGGTGCTCGGGTGCGACGGCCAGGACGAGGGGGTCGTGGAAGAGGGGTGTGGTGGCCACCAGCGGGTCGGTCACCGATTGGACGACCAGGGCGAGGTCGACCTCACCGCTGGCCAATTGGGGCACCAGCTGGTGGGATCCGGCCTCGACCACAAGGAGGTCGATCCCGGGATGGCTGGCCTGGAAATCGACCAGGGCCGGGGCCAGGACCCGGGTGATGAGGCTGGGCGTGGCGCCGATGGAGAGCCGTCCCCGGGCCATGCCCGTGAGGGCCCGGGCTTCCGCTCCCGTGGCCGCAACGTCGGCCAGGACGCGGCGGATGAACGGCAGCAGGGCCTCGCCGTCCGCCGTCAGGGTCACCAGGCTCTGGCCCGGCCCGCGATTGAACAGCTGGACGCCGAGCTCGCGCTCGAGAAGGCGGATCTGACGGCTGAGCGAGGGTTGGGCCAGGTGGAGCCGGGCCGCGGCCCGGGTGAAGTTCTCCTCCTCCGCCACCGCCACCGCCACCGCCAGCTGGTTCAGCTGCACTGGTTCACCGGTTCACCGGTTCATCGTTCGGATACATCGCTCGGAGTCTCATCGCCCTCAAGTTCATAGCGTAGTGCTATCAATCTCATGTTATCTATGTCTTTGACGTCGTCGTGTCGACTGTTTAGGGTCAAGAGGCCATGGCCGCAGAAACGGGAGCATCGAGCCCTCCTGGTCGAGGGGGCATGGTGAGGCCTGGGGTCTGGAATGATTGGCTCGCCGTGACCCGCCCGGCGCGGGCGCCGAGGAGGAACGCGTGACAGCCACATTGGAAAACCCCTCACCGACGCCGGTCGCCATCGGGGGGGCCAGGGGCGGCCCGGACCGGCCGACCCTGCGCGAGGACCGCTGGTGGGTGGAGCCGGTCGTCACGGTCACCGTCCTCACTGCCTTCGTGGTGTATTCGACCTGGGCCGCCTTCATCAACAAGGACTACTTCGTCGGCGCCGCCATGCACCGCAACCTGCTCTCGCCCTTCTACTCCCCCTGTCTGGCCGCCAGTTGCGTGGCCGGCAGCCACCCCCGGGTGGTGGCCGAATGGTGGTCGCTCTCCCCGGCCCTGCTCATCTTGATCTTCCCGCTGGGCTTCCGGCTCACCTGCTACTACTACCGCAAGGCGTACTACCGCTCCTTCTGGTGGTCGCCCCCGGCCTGCGCCGTGGCCGACGCCCACGGCAGCTACACCGGCGAGTCCCGCTTTCCCCTCATCCTCCAGAACGTGCACCGCTACTTCTTCTGGATACTGCTCATCTTCAACGTCCTGTTGACCATCGATGCCGTCGAGGCGTTCAGCCAACCTGGTGTGGGTGACGGCTGGGGCATCAGCGTGGGCACCGTCGTGCTCCTGGCCAACGCCGTGTTCCTCTGGCTCTACAGCCTCTCGTGCCACGCCTGCCGCCATTTCTGCGGGGGCGCGGTGCGGTCGTTCGCCAAGCACCCGGTCCGGCACAAATTGTGGAAGCTGGTGACGCCGCTGAACGCGCACCACATGCGCTTCGCCTGGATCAGCCTCTTCGGCGTGGCCCTGTGCGACCTCTACGTGCGACTGGTGGCCAGCGGCACCATCCACGACCCCGGCTTCCACTTCTAAGCGCTCGAAAGCAACCGAAGGACATTCAGGACATGGCCGATCCCGAGTACGAAACCCATGACTACGACGTCATCATCATCGGGGCGGGCGGCTCCGGCCTGCGCGCCGCCATTGAGGCCAAGGAGCGCGGCCTGCGGGTGGCGCTGGTCTGCAAGTCGCTGCTGGGCAAGGCGCACACCGTCATGGCCGAGGGCGGCATGGCTGCCGCCATGGGCCACATCTGGCCCGAGGACAACTGGCAGGTCCACTTCCGCGACACCATGCGCGGCGGCAAGATGCTGAACAACTGGCGCATGGCGCAGATCCACGCCATGGAGGCGCCCGACCGGGTCTTCGAGCTGGAGCGCTGGGGGGCGCTCTTCGACCGCACCACCGACGGCCGCATCACCCAGCGCGACTTCGGCGGCCACCGCTACGCCCGCCTGGCCCACGTGGGCGACCGCACCGGGCTGGAACTGATCCGCACCCTGCAGCAGAAGGTGGTCTCCATGGGGACCGACGTCTTCATGGAGTGCAAGATCCTGCGCCTGCTGCCCGACGCCGAGGGCCGGATCTCCGGAGCCGTCGGCTACATGCGCCCGACCGGTGAGATGGTGGTCTTCACCGCCAAGGCCTTCATTTTGGCCACCGGCTCGATCGGCAAGTCGTGGAAATACACCTCCAACTCGTGGGAGTCGGTGGGCGACGGGCACGCCATGGCCATCTGGGCCGGGGCCGACGTCATCGACATGGAGTGCGTGCAGTTCCACCCGACCGGCATGGTGTGGCCGCTCAGCGTGCGCGGCATCCTGGTCACCGAGGGCGTGCGCGGCGACGGCGGCGTCCTGCGCAACGCCGAGGGCAAGCGCTTCATGTTCGACTACGTGGCCGAGATGTTCGCGGCCGAGACAGCGAAGACCGAGGAGGAGGCCGACCGCTGGTACGACGACCACATCAACAACGCCCGCACCCCCGACCTCCTGCCCCGCGACGAGGTGGCCCGCGCCATCAACTCGGAGGTCAAGGCGGGCCGGGGCACGCCGCACGGCGGGGTCTACCTCGATATCGCCTCACGCCGCACACCCGAGTACATCCGGCGACGCCTCCCGTCGATGTACCACCAGTTCATGGAGCTGGCCGGCGTGGACATCACCGCCGGCCCGATGGAGGTGGGCCCGACGTGCCACTACATGATGGGCGGGGTGCGGGTCGACGCCGAGACCCAGGCGGCCACGGTGCCCGGCCTCTTCGCCATCGGTGAGGTGTCGGGCGGCATGCACGGGGCGAACCGCCTGGGCGGCAACTCGCTCTCGGACCTCATCGTCTTCGGCCGCCGAGCCGGGATCGGTGCGGCGGACTTCGCCGAGGGCCGCCCCGGCTCGCCGAGCGTCGACGCGGCGGAGATCGCCTCGGTGATCGACGAAGCCTTCGCGCCGTTCGGGCGTGAAGGCGGGGACAACCCCTACGGCCTCCACGAGGAGCTGCAGGAGACCATGCAGACGCTGGTCGGGATCATCCGCACCGGCCCCGAGCTCGAGGAGGCGCTGGCCCAGCTGGAGGATCTCAAGGGCCGGGTGGCCAAGCTCAGCGTCAAGGGCGGGCGGGCCTACAACCCGGGCTGGAACCTGGCCACCGACCTGCCCTCCATGGTCACCACCTCCGTCGCCGTGGCCCAGGGCGCGCTCAACCGCAAGGAGTCGCGCGGTGGCCACACCCGGGAGGACTACCCGGGCCCGGATCCCGAGATGGGCAAGGTCAACTTCGTGCAGCACCAGACCGACGAGAAGGGCTATCTGGCCCCCATCGCGATCACGTCCGAGCCCCTGCCCGAGATGCCGGCCGAACTGCGCGAACTCCTCGAGGAGGGACACTGATGACCATCACCGACGACGCGGCAGTGGACGACGGCGGTCCGGCCCCGGCCGGGGCACCCACCGAGGCGGGTCCCCCGGCCCAGGTGACGCTGACGATCTGGCGGGGCGACCCCGAGGGCGGCGAGTTCACCGACTACGTCATGCCCGCTGTCGAGGGCGAGGTCGTGCTCGACGTCATCCACCGCATCCAGGCCACCGAGGCACCCGACCTGGCCTGCCGCTGGAACTGCAAGGCCGGCAAGTGCGGGTCGTGC
>Ga0208357_1001606_pt1 | contig 16258 bp, 11 predicted proteins | sample NGESurdeep092012_6_FD_184487 | JGI IMG/M metagenome (GOLD analysis project Ga0208357, IMG submission 184487) | Arctic peat soil microbial communities from Barrow, Alaska - NGEE Surface sample F52-2 deep-092012 (SPAdes) | ecosystem: Environmental > Terrestrial > Soil > Wetlands > Peat ... | reverse complement strand
GAGAACCCGAAACCCTTCATCTGGACCAAGCCCGCGGAACAGATCCTCGAATCCCTCAAACGACTTCTACAACGAACTACCGGCGCAGGACACTAGGTCCAGTGCCCACAGCACCTCGTCCGAGGTCAGAAGGAGACTCCCATCCGCATCCTGATCCCCAGACTGGCTCACAGCCCGACCCATTTCCCGACTGCTCCTACGATTTCCTGACCAGCCTTTACTGCAACTTCCGTTGTATGGATGCCGGCCCGGATCATCGGCGTAGTGGTCGTGCTTGCAAACTGACTCATCTTGTCCGATATCATGTTTGCGCACCCGAGAGCGCCGCTGTAGCGCGTGCTGAGCCACAAATTCTGGTCAAGCGTGGCGTTCGAGGCGTTCACTCCGGCACCGAAGCGCTGGTGGAGTTCGTAATTCTGCAACGATGCCTGCGCCTCGCTGGAGTAGGGCACCGCCACCCTCAGGAGTCCTCCCATGGCGTCAGCGCCCACCGCAATTACTGGGATCGCGGAAGCGATGGCGAGCCCGCCGTCGATGACGGTCGCTGCAGCATCGCCATGGGACACATCCTCGAAGACCGTGACGCCCGCGGCGGCGGCGCCGATGAAAGGCAAGTATCTTCCCGCCGCGACTACTGCCGTGGGAATGGCCGCCGCTGTGAGCAAGCCCGCCGTGTTGATCGCGTCGTTGCCGAGCGCGGCTAGACCGACGATGTCCGTCGCCCCATTGATGTTGTCTTCGAGTCGCGTTTGCGTCGGAGCGAGCCCGCTGCCGCCGATCGATCCCCCAGCCGCCGCGCTCGCATCCGTTTGTTCCCTCGCATTGCGGTCCAGCGCGGTCGCGGCCGTTTCGAGCGCGGCCCCAACGGATTTCAGCTGGATCTGCAACTGGGAAGACCAGTTTGCGCGGAACCGGCTGGCATCCGGCCCCTGCCAGGCCTGCGTCGCGCCGATCTGTGCGTTCAGTGCCCCGCGGAGCGCTTCGATCTGCCGTGCGCCGTTCGTCATGCGCGCGCCGAGGGACCGCAGTTCCCCGACATCAGCACCGAATATTGACATGCCATTATCTCCTTGGCCCAGGTGGGGCGAGACACATGCCTCGCCCCACGAAACAGATCAGGCGTTCGAAACCTGTTCCTGCGCCTGCGCGTTCTGCTGCGCCTTGGTGGCTGCCTCACGCAGCGCTGTCGCGACGGCGCGCAGTGCAGTCGTGTGCTGTCCCGTCCAGTCGCTGCGGAATGCCGTAGCGTCGGGGCCTTCCCACTGCGTGCTGTTCAAGCTGTTGGTCAGCGAGGACAGAATTGTCTCGATGTCCGTCGCCTTCGCGTTGAGCTGTGTTCCGAGCTGACGTACCTGCTCGACGTCAAGTCCCCAAACTGCCATGATTCCTTCTCCTTCAATTTGTGTTGCGTTGTCACTTCGACCTCGGGATGAGGTACGTTCTGTGTGATCTGAGGCCACGATATTTCGCCATTGACTGCACTGTCGATGGGCCTATTCGCCCATGCATCATGGAGTTCCCCCGATAGCGATCTGGAGTTTGGTCGCTCGGCCTTTTTCGATCAGGAAGCCTCGACCCGGAGGAAAGTCCACTCGCCGGAAGCGGCCGAGCTGCGTGCCGAAGAGCAGGTCTCCGTCCATCTCCCCGGGAACCAGCACAAGACCCCGGCGCGCCGACTTGAACGGCTGCGCAAGTGTGTACGCCTGCGACCACGTCGATGACTCGGCCTCGCCAATGACCAGCAGTTCGGCTCGCAGCGCCTCGCGGATCAGCTGGTCCAGTTCCTGCTCGGCCTCGGACCCGGTGAACTCCGTGATGTCCGCGACGAATATGGCACCGCCGACCAGCCTTCCTGCGGCCAGCTCTTCGCGCAGTGTCGAAGCGAGGATGGCAACTTCCGCCGGGTTCTGCGCTGCATGATGCCAATTGAGTACGCCTGCTAGGCGGCTCGATCGCGGGGACAACAGCATGAGCGGGCGGCTCGGGTCTGCGCGTGCGACCGCGCGCGCCAGGGTCTCGAGCGCCGTTGTGCGGCCCGACCCAGGGAGGCCCGCAAGCATGAATGCGCCGCGCGCAAGCACGCCGACTGGCTGCAGCGAGGCATCCGCAGCACCGATGACGGGGGCACCCGCCACCTGGGCAGGCAGCTCCTGCAACGCGATCCTCTCCGGCAGCCGTTGTACGGCCGGAGCTCCGGTGATGCCCTGCCGGCGCATGCTCTCGGCGAGTCGATGGATCTCTCGGGCTTGTACGGCCACGTTCGCGTCAGCGCCGTGCACGGCGAACTGCATCTCGTTGTCGTCAACGATCGCGCGACCGGGCGGCGAGCTGACATCGAGAACGTCGCGTGGAACGCCGAGCAGTAGGTAGTCGTCTTCACTGGCCTGGCGCAGAACGACGCGCCGCTGCACCGTCGATGCGATCGACGGCGGCAGCGAATTGGGCCGGTCGCCGGCGATGACCAAGTGCACGCCGACCTGGCGGCCGTCCACGGCGATCTGTGCGAGCACAGTGAACCAGGCCGAGTTCGAGGCGAACTCGTAAGCCTCCCGGAAAGCCCCGATCCCGTCGATGAGCACAAGGATGCGCGGTTCGTTCGGTGCATTGGCCAGACGTCGGTATTCGACGATCGTGCCCGCATGCGCCGCCGCGTAGGCGGACGACCGATTGTCGACCAAATCACGCAGCATACGCAGCAGCCGGATGACGCGCTCCTCGTCGTCACCGGAGATCACGGCGCCGACGTGTGGGAGCTCCTCAAGCATCCGCAGGCCGTTCGCTCCGAAGTCGAGTCCGTAAACGTGCACCGGGCCGCCGCGCGGGGTCACGGCGGCGGCAATGGCGATCGACCGCAGCGCTGTGCTCTTTCCTGATCCGCCCGTGCCGAACAGAGCCATATTGCCGTCGCGGTCGGGTTCATAGAACACGGTCGGCTGTGATTGGGATGCCGGGTCGTCGAGCACGCCGAGCAGCAGCCGCTCGTCGGTGCGCGGGTTGGGCAGCCTGCTCAGGTCGTAGACGTCCGCGAGAGTAGCAAGCCACGGCTTGCGCGGCTCCGGAATGTGCGCGGTGACCGCTGCGCGGGAGATGGAGTCGACGATGCGGGCAATGTCCGTGGGGCCACTCTCAGCCGGTGCAGCGGATTCGTCGCTCGGCACTTCCCAGGGCGCCGCAGCCCCGAAGCCGAGTGCGGATACCGCGATCGGTGCGGGTGGGGGCTCGCTGCTGGTGATGCCTCCGGTGTATCCGGTCTGAAAGCTCGTGAGCCGGCCAGGCCCTGACTTGGCAGCGCCCCGCCCCGGGATTGCCGGGTCGAAATGCGCGGCGAGCGGGGTGCCCACGATGTCCGTCGAATCCTCTTCGTCGGCCATCCGCAGTGCGATGCGCAGGTTCGTGTTGGCGCGCAGATTGTCCTTGATGACGCCAGCCGGGCGCTGCGTCGCCAAGATCAGGTGCAGGCCAAGGGAACGACCGCGCTGTGCCACATCGACGAGTCCGTCGACGAACTCCGGCACCTCCTGAGCAAGGGCGGCGAACTCGTCGATCACGACGATCAGGCTCGGCGGTGTATCCGGGTCGCCGGATCGCTCGAGGGTGAGCAGGTCTTTGGCGCGTTTGCTGTTGAGCAGGTGTTCTCGATGGCGCAATTCCGCACGCAGGCTCGTGAGCGCGCGCCGCACCAGGTGCGGGGACAGGTCGGTGACCAGGCCGACGGTGTGCGGAAGGTTCACACAATCCGCGAACGCGGAGCCGCCCTTGTAGTCGACGAACAGGAACGTGACGCGATCAGGGCTGTGCGCCGAGGCGATACCGAGCACCCATGCTTGCAGGAACTCGCTCTTGCCCGCGCCGGTCGTTCCGCCGACCAGCGCGTGCGGCCCTTGGGCTCGCAGGTCAATGTAGAACGGGTCGACGCCAGCGTGGCCGACGAGCGCGCGCAGATGCCCGTCTTTGCGTCGCCGCTGCGGTGGGGCCGCGCGGTCGAGGATCGTGTTGTTCTCACGCCAGCGCTCTACGACGGCGTCGCCGTCGTGGAGGAGACGCGTCCCTGCGAGCGCAGCATATGAAACGGATTGCGGCAGGTCGCTGTCGTCGTCAACCGGAACGCCGGCGTCGATCACTGGGGCGAGGCAGTGAGCCACGCGCCGGGCATCCTCGAGCGAGGCCGCTTCGGGGCGCACCGGAGCATCAATCGCGCCAGCGCGCACCGAGCCGACCATTGCGCCGACCGCGCCGTCGACAATCAAAAATGTCCGGCAGGCGGCCGGCAGGTGTTCCTGTGTGCTGGCACACCAGATGATGTGCACTCCGACGTCTGCGCCCCGTTCGGCAAGCCGGGTCAGCCGCGGCCGGTCGACTGGGGCATCGTCTTCGACCAGCACGAGAACGGATGGCACGACCGGCACCGGCTGCTCCCCTGGCTTGTCAGGGTCCAGCGGTCCGCGGAGCTCCGGTGCGCCGTCCGAGCGGTCGTCGACGAGGCCCTCCAGCTGGGCTAGCAGTGCGGCACCGCTGCCCTGGGCATCGGCCAAGTGCTCGCCGAGGATCGGGCTGTGAGGGGAGGTCACATGTGGCAGCCACGGTAGCCAATCCCAATCTGTGCGTGTCTGTTGCGAGGTGAATGCGCACAGCACCATTTCGGCGGGTGACTGCAGACCGATAGCCTGGATAACGATGGCACGCGCGGCATCGATCGAGAGTTCGCGCGGGCCGGCAACCCCGAGCGCGCCTGCCGTGCGCCAGTCGACGGTCAGCGGTACATCGGTGATGTAGGAGAATTCGTCCACGATGTTCAGCAGCATCGCCCAGTGTTCTGGCACAGAGTCGTTCGCACTCGGCAACTCGATCCTGCTGCGGCTGGGTGCAGTGCCAACACCGAGCCGGGCGCTGAGGAAGGTGGGGTCTTCGGGCCGTTTGGTCCACAGCAACGGCCCCAAACGGGTGAGCGACTCGATCACGTCAGCCGTACCGGGGGCCTCTGCGAGGCGGGTTGCCCGCTCAGTTATCTGGGCATCCGCAGCGCGTTGATGCAAGGATTCAATGGCAGCCAGGAACCGTTTGGTCTGGATCTTCAGCTGTTTCTTCGCCGTGACTCGGCTGTCGATGAAGGTTCCGAGCACGAGAACCGGGCTGAGCCCCATCATGATGACGCCGAGAGGATTCTGACTGACCAGAAATACCACAGCGCCCATGATGAGTGGGGCGATGATGGCAAGATACGGCAGTCGTTGCGGCTGCATCGGTGTCGGCGGCGTCGGCCCGTCGAACTTCTCACCGGGAAACCGCAGCACGACGCGTGGACTGCGCACGAATTCCACGAACGGTGTGGTCGGGGAACTGTTGCCGCCGCGCTGAAGCGAAACCACGCAGATGACGGTGTCGCCGAGCTCGACCGAGTCGGTGGCCGAGACCGTCGCTCGCGCGACCGGCTGTCCGCCCACAGTGATGCCGTTGGCCGACCCCTGATCGATGATGTCGATCGTGTCGCCCACGTTGATGCGCACGTGCCGCTTAGAGATGAGTGGATCGCTCAGGCGCACGTCGACGTCGCGGTCGCGGCCGATCACGCTTGAGCCGATGGGTAAGGGGAACTCGGTGCCTGCATCGGGGCCGCTGAGTACGCGCAACACTGCGGCCGCGGCTCCGCGGGTGCTGCCCGCTGCCGCGAATTGCCCGTCGGCCTGAACGAGTTCGAGCACGGAGCCGGAGCGGATCCCAGACTCGACGAGAGTGGCATCCGCGCCGATGAGTCTGGGCGTCTGTGCCCCGGCATCTCGCACCTGGATCGTCAACTGCACGGCAGATGCCGAACCGTCGCGCGCAGGATCCCCGCGGTACAGCGTGCCGGCGATGTCGCTCACGCGAGCGCTCGGCTCCGCCGTTACCACCAGCGGCACGGTGCCGGCGCCGGGTCTGTTGAACATGACCTTCAATCGCATCTCAGACGTCCTCCAGATACGCGTTCTCGGACCGGGCTGTGTCGAGCAGTCCAAGATCGGCGCGCGTGACGAGTCGGGCGGCGATGGCGTGCTCGACCAGTCGGGCCCGGCGATTGGTGGCGTAGGACGTAACGCCGCCGCGGAGGCCCTGCACGCCGGCGCGATCGAGCTTGTCGCACACGTTGTCGAGCTTGCGGTTGAAGCGGGTCTGCGCCCAGCCGAGTCGAGCGGCTGCCTTGGCGGACGTCGGGATGTCGCTCATCCCGGTACCTTCGCGCAGCAGCATGGGTTCCGCGAGAGCCAGGATCACGAGCCGTTGCGCGTCCGTCAGCGAGACCGTGCCGACGGTCGTGACGCCGCCGTACACGCTGCCGGGGGCCGCCTCGATAAACGGCGGCGCCTCGGTGTGCACGGTAAACTCATACGTCGTCGGCCCCGCCGTGAAGATGACTGAGGTCACGCGGAACACGATGGGCAGCCGCGCGCCGGGTGACAGCCAGGCCTGCACGCTTCCGACACCGTCGGTGATGGTGGCAGAGAGGCGGCTGCCGATGTTCGCGAGCCACCAGAGGCCGTCCGAGTGGGCGACTTGCAAGAAGTGCCGATGCAGGAATCTGTTGTCATCGAGCGTGAGGTCGGCGTCCCTTCCGATCGTGAACGGTACGTCAGACTCGACGGGGAACCACTCGCCGCAATACTCGATCTGCACCGGAGGCGCCACCGGCGCCTGCTGCGCGGCCTGCACAGCTTGGGCGGCTGACGGCGCGATCACGCGGCTCAACTGCAGTTCTCCGCGCCGCTGGACCGGCACCGCGGCCGACTCTGGCGCGCTCACGGAACACACTCCGTCGCGGGCGTGTCGGAGACGCGCCCGTCGCTGCGGCGAATGAATACTTCCACGCAGGTCTGGCCTGTCTTCGCGCGAGGAACCACGACCGTGCGCTGGGCGACTGGCGCGAGCGTCGGATCGGTGCCGGGAACCACCGCACCCCACAGGTAGCTGTCGCCGTTCTGCGGGTCGGGGTTGGCCCACGTGAAGGCCACTGATCCATTGCTTGCGCTGCCAATCAGAGTTGTCGGTGCGGGTACGGGAGCGGCAACGACGTCGTTGGGCTGGGCGCTCGTGGTGGGCCTCGTCGGATGCGACGGCGATCCGGCCAAGGCGATCGCCACTCCGGTGCCGGCGACGACGACCGTGGCGACCGCTGCCGCGATGATCAACGGTGCGCGGCGCCGTGGTCGTGTCGGCGCTGCCATCATGGCCGAGGTGGTTGCCGGCCGGCGCTGCGTTTCATCGACCGGGGGCACCGCCGGCGCTGCGAGCGTCGGCGCGGAGATTCTCACTGCGCCCGGCTGACTCTCCGGTAGCGCCGGCACTGACTCGCCGGGGCCGCGACGCACGGTTTCATCGACCGGAGCAAGGGGCGGTGCACTAGGTTGCACGGCCGGAGGTGCGCTCGCGGCCGCACTTCGCAGTGCGGTGGATGCGTGCGGCTGCGCCTCGATGCTGGCGACCGCGTGGATGCGTGTCAGTCCGTCGTCGTCATCGTCTGCGCCCGCTGGTTGCTCGCTATCGTCCAGCACATCGATCGCTGTCACCGAGAACCCGAGCTCGATCTCCACCTTCTGAAGCGCACGCGCGAACGCGAGCGCCGAGGAGTATCGTTGCTCGATCGGTTTCGCCATCGCCGTTGCCAGCACGTGTTCCAGAGAGGCGGGCGCATCCGCGCGACCGAGACGCGGCAGCGTGCTCACCTGGATGCGGCCCATGATGTCATGCTGCGCATTGGCCGCTCCGGGCAGCTCGAAGGGTGAGCGCCCGGCCAGCAGGGAGTAAATGGTTGCGGCGAGCGCCCAGACATCCGATTGCACAACGCTCGTCGCCGGCGTTGCGAATGATTCCGGCGGCGACCACGGAATCGACATGCCCACCGCTTCGGCGAGCGTGTTACCCGTGGTGGTGCCAGCGATTCCGAAGTCGGTGAGCGCGGGCCGGTTGTACTGTGTGACCAGGATATTCGCGGGCTTGATGTCACGGTGCAGAACACCAGCGCGGTGCGAGGTCTCGACCGCACCCGCCACCTGAATGCCTATCCGGATGGCCTCGGCCACCGAGATCCGTTCGCGTCGGTAGCGGGCCTGCAGGTTCGGCTTGGGGCAATACTCCATCACCAGGTAGGGACGCCCGTCCGGTGAGACGCCTGCCTGGTAGATCGTGACGATCGACGGATGCGTCGACAGCTGCGCCATCACGTTGGCTTCAGCCGTGAACTCCGCGATCTCGTCGTGACCGACGGCGCCGGGCAGGAGTGCCTTCACCGCGACATTGCGCGAGGGCAGTTCCTGCCGGTACAGGAATACGTCGGCGAAGCCGCCGGATCCGAGCAGTTCGACATAGCTGAAGCCGGGCAGACTCGGCGGTGCAGACGGGGGGCGACTCGGACTCATGTCAGACCCTCGATTCTTCCGGTAACGCCGTCTCCCAGGTCGAGTACGTCTCCGTTGACGAGCACGATCGGTTCACCGGCGCGCAGCCGCTCCGGATCTTTTCCCGGGCGCAGCAGCCGCGTTCCGTTGGTCGTGCCAAGATCGAGCGCCAGGATGTCGTCGCCCTCGACCTGCACTTCGAGGTGGCTGCGCGAGATGTCTTGGTTCGGGCTACTGACTGTGACTAGGCGCGGCAGCACACCCCCCTGCACGCGCGTGACGCGCGGTTTGCGGCCGAGAACGGCGCCCGTATCCAGCGGTATCGCCTCGCCGGTCGACAGGACGAGTATGCCCGACACTGCTCGGCCGGGCTGAACGCCGAATCCGCCGCTTGGGGCCACTCCGGCGAGTGTCACAGCGGTCGCTGACTCCGCCTGCATCGCCCGCAGCTGCTCGATCGACACAGTCTCCCCATCGTGATCGTCGTCGACGGTGCCCCGGACGTCACCTCCAAGCAACTGGCCTGCAGCGCTGTTGAACGACGGGACTCCCGCGATCAGCGACGGCGAGTCGACTGGCGGCACGGCGATGTACGGCGCGGCGACGGGTGGTGCGGCCATGGGCGGTGCCGCCACGGGCGGCAGCGAAGCAGCGGTCGCAGCCGCCCCAATCTCGGCGTCGAGGTCGGCGTCGTCCTCTTCTCGAACAGCGGCGTTCTCGACCGTGTTCAGCACGGTGGCACCCCACAGGTGGTCGTAGCCGGTTCCGACGGTGTCGTAGGGAACCTCTGCGAGCGTCTCGTCCATGTCTGTGCTCGTCGGCGCTGCCGCGGATGCGGCCGTCGCGGCGAATGCGCGCATCGATTCGACGATCTCGGGTGTAGGTTCGGCGCCGGCGGGTTCGGGCGCGGGTTCAGGTGCAGGTTCGGCGAGCACAGGCGCGGGTTCGATGAGCGTCGGTGCCGGTGTCGGCTGCGCGAGGACAGGGACCACGGTGGAGGGTTCGGTCGTGACATCCGCGGCGCTCCGAGCGATCATGAAGGTCCTCGCGCGCACGACCCCCGCACGCAGCGCCAGCATTTCACCCGCAGCGACGTCGCCGGGTGCGACGGCACCAACCGTGATGAGGACCGATTGCGGCGCGGATATCGCCTGTTCGCTCCAGGTCGTGACGCCGGTGCCGGAGACGGTCACGGTCGATCCGTCGGAGTTGGCCGCAACAGCTTGCGTTGCGCCGCGCGCGATGATGCGCGTCATGTCGTCTGATATTTCGGCGACGAGGAAGTCTGGTATCGCGGTCAGCGTCGTGCCGTAGGCTCCGGTGAGAAGCTCCAGCACGGCGGCAAAGCCGCCGCCACTGTCGACGGCATGCCAGGCGCCCGCGACCAGCTCGGCCGAGACCGTCTCGGGAACGAGTACGAGCGAATGGCCTCCGGCGACGGCGTACCAGTCACCCGGGCTATAGAGGTATGTCATCGTCCGTCACCACTCTCTACAGCCGGACGGCGCGGAATCGTGTCATCCAGGTTGTCGCGATCAGCGTCGACGGCCACGTCGCGGGCTCCATCGGATGGCCGCGTTGCACCGTCGTCACTGCCCGCCACGTCGATCGCGTCGACCACGACCACCGTCACGTTGTCGCGCCCGCCGTGCAGCAATGCCTCATGCACGAGGCGCGTTGCGGCGGCCTGCGGCTCTATTTCAGTCAGGAGCAGGCGCTCGATCAACGGCTTGTCGACTTCGCCGCTCAGCCCGTCCGAGCAGACCAGGATCCGGTCTCCGCGTGCCGCCGGAATGAGCCAGTAGTCCGGTTCGGAGAGCGTGCCGGCACCGATCGCCCGTGTGACCACATTGCGGCGCGGATCGGTGGACGCTTCCGATGCCGTCAGTCGCCCGCTCTCTACGAGTTCCTGCACGACGGAATGGTCGACGCTGATCTGCTCCAGCACGCCGCCGGCCAAGCGATACGTGCGCGAGTCGCCCACATTGATCATGAGCCAGTAGGCTTCGCCGCCGTTTTCTGCGATTGCGACGCCGGTGAGGGTGGTGCCGGCCGCGGACCCGTGCAGACCCGGAATGGCGAACACCGATTCCACTGCCGCGCGATATGCGATGTTCACGATGTCGGCGTCCACGCTGAGCCGGCCGACCAAAGGGGCGAACGCGTCGATCACGGCACGGCTTGCCAACTCGCCACCCTCGTGCCCGCCCATGCCGTCCGCGATCAGAAACAACGGCTCGGCGGCCAGATAGGAGTCCTCGTTGATGGGCCGCCGCAGCCCGCGGTCGGTTGCAGCGCCGAAGCGCACCGTCATCAGAGGAGTAGGGATTTCCGTCATGCGCTGCGCCCTCGTTTGTGGCCGTTCTCGTGCGGTTGCTCGTGCGTGCGCGTGCGTGTGTGCCGGCGCAGCAGTGATCGGATGGACAGTCGCCGTTTCAATCGGCCGAACCGACCGGATGCCGCCGTCATCTCCTCGATCACCTGCTCCACCTCGAGCCACGCCGCGTCGATCTCACGTTCGCTCGGTTCAATCGGACCGAACACTCCGGCGTCCGCGCGCTGAGCGAGTGCGAGTACCCCGCTGGCCGGATACGTGAGCGCAAGCGCGGCGGCGTCTTCTCGCCGGGTGCTCCCGTTATTCACGGGCGTGCCGAGATCCACGGCGGTGTCGATGATCTCGTCCCACCCGCCACTGAGCCTGTCCGCCGGTTCGGGCGCACCCTTGCGATCGCGTCGGCGACGCAGCTTGAGCACGCCGATCATCACGGCCGGCGTCAGCAAGACCAACAGCCCGAGCAGCCCGATTCCGGCGCCCACGAGGACGGCCGGCAGGATGCTCACGGTCGGCGTGTGGTGCTTGCTTCCGGTCTGCCCCGGCACGTTCTGCGGGGGCAGCTCCACCGGTGCCTTCGGCGGCAACGGCGGTTGCATGACCTGCGCCTTCGGAATCGACTTGGGCTTCGGCGCTTGTGCCTGCGGAACCTGGTTCTTGGGCGGTGTCGGGTCGAACGTCACCCAACCGGCATGGGCGAAGTCGATCTCGACCCAGGCGTGCGCGTCGGCTCCGGTGATGGCGATCGTCTTTGCCTTCGCAGCCGACGAATCAGGGTAGAAGCCCATCACCACGCGCGCCGGCAGCCCTAACTGCCGGGCCATCAGGGCCATCGCAACGGAGTACTGTTCGTCGTCTCCGACCATTTGGGTGGCCGAGAGCAGTGTGGAAATCCGTTCAGCCGTGTGCCCGGCGCGTGAGGGCGCCTGCCCGACCAGCCCGTTGCTGAAGAAGCCGTCGTGGGAGAGGGCGGTCTCGAGGGCACGCGCCTTGGCGAGGACCGAGGATGCCCCAGCAGCATCCTTCGTCGAGGTGCTGCCGACGACGTCAGGCACGCCGGTCAACTGCGGCATGGCCACGGATGCCGCGCCCTGCGTCTTCAGCTGCGCATCCGAAACCGCGCGGGGGACGACCGTCGCCAGGGTGTAGTCCTCGCCGGGCTCGATGCCGCCGAGCTGCACGGCGCTGCCCGTGGCGGCGTTGTACGCGAGCGCACGGTGCAGTGCGGACGCATTCGCGCCGGCGAACTGCACGGAACGGGCATAGCCAACGCCGGGCAGCCAGGCGCCGCGGAGCTTGTCGATGGAGAAGGACACCGTCGCATCCGTTCCACGCACCGATTGCGTGATGCTCGATCCCACCGGGTAGAACGCGCCCGAACCCGCATTACTGCCGGCCGACATGCTGAAGACGATGCCGTCATAGCTGTCGAGCGTGGCCAACCGGATGCGGGCGCCGTCGGGAAGTCCGGTCACAGTGAAGAGCACGGTCTTCTTGTCGTCCCGTATGTACGAGCGAAACGATGCGAGCGGCGTTGCCAGGTTGTGCAGGTCAAGCGGCGGAGTGATTGCGTCGCGTAGAACATGGCGGGTCGGCGTCGACGCGAGTGCCATCGCGCTCAACACCGTGATGATGACCGCCGCGACGCCCAGTGCGGCGAATGAACCGAAGCGCCGCCGCCGGATCTGCCGCCGCACGCCGGGTTCGGACGCGCCGGCCAAGTCTTCGCTGCCGGCACGCACCGCATCCGCACGCCGCCAGGCGTACCAGGCGATCGCGACGCCGGATGCGACGAGTCCCTGCACAACGGGAACCGCTGCGGCGTGCGTTCCGAACAGAATGACAAGTACGAGCAGCGCGGCCACCGGCAGCAATGCGATTGCAAACCGGCGTGTGCGCAGTGCGATCGTGGTGCCGATCAGCATGACGAGCAGCGCGGAAAGGTACGGCACGACGAGTACAGCACCGAATGCGGCCGCCGGCGGCTGAACCGTCAGCAACTGTTTCCAGGAGACGAAGATGCCTGAGCCGAGCAGGCCCAGCGTGTCGATCGTCGGGACGACTCCGGCAACAGTCGTTGCGCTCGCCGCCAGTGCCCCGCCAAAGAAGACGTAGCCGATCGCGGCCGCCAGTACCGTCGTGACAGCGCCGAGCCGCAGCGCGGCGGCAAGGACCCCCACCAGGGCGCCAACCAGAGCGCCGCCAATCCCGGCGGTCAAATAGGAGGTGCCGCCGAAAACTGGGCCGAAGCCGATGATCGCGCTCGCCGTCATTACGAACAGTGCGAGAACGTCGACGGCAGCCTGTCTTGCCGTGCGGCGTCCGACCAGTCGCGGAAGGCGGTCTCCGTCGCGTCTCGAGTGAGCGGGGGTAGCAGTGTCAGCGCTCTTCATGCGGCGGCCCTCCGCATGGCTCGGGGGAGGTCCTTCAGCGCCCCGATGGTCAAGATAGCGAGATCACCGATCGCGCGCCGACTCACCTCGGCGCCGGGAATGCACTGGATCGCGATCGCGCGCACCCCGATCGGTAACTGCGCTGCCGCCGTGCGCAATTGTGCAGGTGTTGTGCCCCGCCCGCAGACAAACACGGCAACCGAGGTGTGTGGCAGGGTCTGGCCGATGCGTTGGCCGAGCGCGATGACACTCTCATGCCGCTCACCGCGATTGAGCCCGGAGAGCTCATCGAGAAACCGCGGTCCCGTCGCCGGGTGCAGATTGCTCCCCGACACGAGCACGCTGAATTCTTTCTCTTCACGCACGGCCTGCAGACCGAGAGAGCCGCATGCTGAAATGGCGAGCTCGAAGGCCTCGTCATCCCCGTAGTCGGCCATGAGTGACGACAGTGCGATGGCCAGGTGCGAACGGCGGGTCTCCTCGAACTGGCGCACCATGAGTTTTCCGGCGCGCGCGGACGACTTCCAGTGCACGTAACGGCGGTCGTCGCCCGGAATGTACTCGCGCAGGGCGTGGAAGGAAATGTCACTCATTGACAGCTCACGGGTAGCTGACCCCTCCAGGTCGCGCAGGAAACCTGCTGACGTGCCGTCGAGCGAGATGGTCCTCGGGTGCACGAACAGGTCGACAGGGTCCGTCCAGCGCACAACTCGCCGCAGGATGCCGAGGGCGTCACCGCGCACCGATCGCACGGGCCCGACGGTGAGCACGGCGCGTCGGCTGGTCGGAATTGTGAACAGCTCTTCGTGCTCGGCACCTCTGGCCATCCTCGGCAGATGGAAGACTGCGTGCGAGGCCCCAACAGGCAACTCGATGCGAGCCGGGAGTAGCGCCTTGGTAGCTGTGTTGCGCACCATCACATGACCGGATGCGGGCGAACCCACGACCACACGATTGCCGGCCAGGTCCAGCTGCACGCCATAGGCCGAGCGGCCCAGTGTGAAGGCGACAGCAACGAGCACGACGGATGCGCACGCGATTGCAACCACGGTCAGCTCGCGCCAGCCGGCCGCGGCAGCGACCAGGGCGGCGACGGCCGCAGTGCAGACCAGCACCCAGCCGAACGATGTGATGATGCCGAGCGTGCGTTCAATCGGCGACCGCAGAACGGCCCAGAGGGCAGCGGCGGACAGCGACAGCCGAGACGTGATCGGCTGCGCGCGCACGGCAAGCGGGCTCAGCGCAGTGGCCGTCCTGATCGCAAACGACTGAGCGCTCATGCCGCAGCTTGCCTCGCCTGCGGAGCTGCGACATCCGCGAGAACTCGGGAGAGGACAGATGCGCTCGTCGCCCCAGAGAATTCGGCCTCAGGATCGAGCAGGAAACGGTGCAACCAGACCGGTTGTGCCAGCGCTTTGATGTCGTCAGGCAGAACGAAGTTCCTCGCCTGCATGGCCGCCCACACCTTGGCGATTCGGATCATCGCCAGCGCGCCGCGCACGGAGACCCCAAGACGGGTTTCGCTAGCATTGCGGGTTTCCTCCGCGAGCTGGGCGGTGTAGCGCAGAACGGCGCTGTCCACGTGCACGGTTGAGGCGAGTTCTGCCATCTCGGCGACGGCCTGGGTCGTGATGATCGCGGCCAGGTGCGACGCACGGTTGCGGTCGGCGGAGCTGGCCAAGATCAGCTCGGTTGAGGCGAGATCCGGGTAGCCGAGCGAGGTTTTGATCAGGAACCGGTCCAGCTGTGCCTCCGGCAGCTTGTATGTCCCAGCCTGCTCGATCGGGTTCTGCGTCGCGATGACCAGGAACGGGCGGCCCACGTCATACGTTGTGCCGTCGACGGTGATCTTGGATTCCTCCATCACCTCCAGCAGCGCTGACTGCGTCTTCGGCGATGCCCGGTTGATCTCATCCGCGAGCACGATCGAAGCGAAGATCGGGCCGCGATGGAACTCGAAGGCGCCGACCTTCTGGTCGTAGATCGTGACGCCGGTCACATCGCTCGGCAGCAGGTCGGGCGTGAACTGGATGCGGCTATGCGTGCCATGCACCGTAGCCGCGATCGATTTGGCGAGACTGGTCTTACCGGTTCCCGGCGCGTCTTCCAGCAGCACGTGGCCGTCGGCCAGCATCGCCGCGAGCACGAGTCGGATGACCTCGTCCTTGCCGAGCACGGCCTGCCGCACGTTCTCGACCAGGCGCTCGCTCGTGGATGCGAACCAGGATGCCTGCTCCGGTGTCATTGTCATTTGTGTTCCTTTCATCGTCATTACCACCACGTGTATCCCGGCGATGTGCTGACCAATGTGCCGTTGAGGTAGACCAGTGCGTTCAGCGTGTCCTGCGGGAAGCCATAAACATGACTGCTCGAGTCGGTGACATTGCCGGCCCCATCTGTGGTCATGGTGTAGAGATAGCCGCTGATGATGTTCTCCCCGGAGCAGGCGTAGGTGCCAGTGCGTCCTGGTGCAGCACAATTGGTTTCAATTTGGACCGTATACGTTGTGTTCGCGCGGCCGCCGGACAGCGAGAGGACAAGCCACTTGCATGCAGTAGACGTGCAAGAGGTGGTGTTTTGAGCACCGCCAGCGCTGATTGAAGCATTCGGGATCGGGTTCGAGGTCGCGCCGCTCGCCGTTGCTCGGCCGCCTACGCGTCCATCGGAGTCGACCACCCACACCTGGATGCTGTGTGTTTGGTTGTAGCCGTTGCCGACGGTTGTTCCGCCGTTCGTCGGCCCGGCGGTCTGCTCGCCTCCGCCGTCGATGATGTAGTGCACCGACGCGATCGGGCGGCCGTTCGTAGCAGGGAGTGTCCACGCGAACGAGACGGTCGTCGCACCACCGGAGGCGGTCACCCCGGGCGCCGCCGGGTTTCCGGCAGGTGTTGTCGCAGCGGATGTCGCGCTCCAGTCCGACGGAGTGGGCGCGCTGTTGTGGGCGCGCACCTGCACCTGGTAGGCCGTGCCGTTCTGCAGCCCAGTGAGCTGTTTGCTCGTGCCTGAGAGGCCGGTGAGGATCGTACCGCCGGGGGTGAGTTGCAGGTCGTAACTCGTCACCGGTGAGCCGTGCGTGGTCGCGGCGGCCCACGCAGCGGTCAACATTCCGTCGCCGACGGTCAGGGTCGGTGCGGCCATCGTGTCCGGCTTGACATCGGGCCGTGCGG
>Ga0208357_1001604_pt1 | contig 16261 bp, 20 predicted proteins | sample NGESurdeep092012_6_FD_184487 | JGI IMG/M metagenome (GOLD analysis project Ga0208357, IMG submission 184487) | Arctic peat soil microbial communities from Barrow, Alaska - NGEE Surface sample F52-2 deep-092012 (SPAdes) | ecosystem: Environmental > Terrestrial > Soil > Wetlands > Peat ... | reverse complement strand
CCATCGCGGAAGTTTGAGATGCGCGCGTCGCGACGATCCCAGACCACTTCGTCGTAAGGATGACGATCCTCAGTTGTAAAAAACCGACGAAGTCCAATTCCGAGTCGCTGAGGTGCGATGGCCATATTTCTCTCTTTTCTTCCCTATTTTCCGACACTAAGTACGTGCATCCGTCGAAGGAGTCGAGAAGTAAAGGTTTTTGCCCCTTTGTCCCCTCGGCCACAACATGTAGTGGTTAGACCACATTTCATCGCTAGATGCTGTGTTATTACATCACTGTAATTAGGTCTTGTCAACTACATTTTCGAAGACTTTTGTAGAAATCTTGTTCTTCCAGCCTAGGGCCCAATATTGAGCGTCCTCACCTAGGTAGCCTGACCCGGATGCAGCTGGTCTTAGCCCTCGACGCCGGCACCACGGGGGTGCGCACGGTAGCCTTTGACGCTCGTCTCGAGGTCATCGACGAGGCGTACCGCGAGTTAACCCAGTATTTCCCCTCCCCCGGCGAGGTCGAACACGACCCCCGAGAGATCGCCAATCTGGCGATTTTGACCCTCCAGGAGGTCGCCACCCGGGCGCGACACGCGGGCCACGAGATAGTGGCCCTCGGGATCACCAACCAACGAGAAACAACGGTCGGCTTTGACCGAATCCGCGGCAACATCTTCCATCGCGCCATTGTCTGGCAAGACCGTCGCACTGCCGACTTCTGTCAAAAACTCGAATCAGAAGGTCACGGACCATCCGTCCGCGCCGCCACCGGTCTCGTCCTCGACTCGTATTTTTCCGCAACAAAGATGAACTGGATGCTCGAGCGCGGTCTCGCTGACGCAGCGCTCGCGCCGAGCTTCGCCACCATTGACACGTGGCTTCTCTGGGTGCTGAGTGGAGGCGTCAACGGCGGCGTCTTTGCCACTGAGCCATCGAACGCGTCGAGGACGTTGCTGATGGACTTAACGTCGCTGCAGTGGTCGACCGCCATGATGGATCTCTTTGGCGTCAACGAGAGCATGCTCGCCACGCTCCATCCCTCGGCGAACAACTTCGGCTCCGTGAGTGCTGACGCCGTCCCAGAACTCGCGGGCGTACCCATCACCGGCGTCCTCGGTGATCAACAGTCGGCTCTCTTCGGCCAGGCCTGTTTCACTCGAGGTCTCGTAAAAGCAACGTACGGCACCGGCGCCTTCATTCTTGCGAACGCCGGCGCCACGGTACCGAGCGTGGTCGAAGGCTTGCTGACGTCGCTCGCGTGGGACCTCGGCGAGCACGGCCCCACGACCTACGCCCTCGAAGGTTCGGCATTCGTGGCTGGCGCGGCGGTGCAGTGGCTACGTGAGCTCGGCTTCATCGACGCGTCGAATCAACTCGAAACACTGGCGCTCTCGGTGAGTGACTCATCGGGCGTCCAGTTTGTTCCGGCCTTCACGGGTCTCGGCTCACCGTTCTGGCGTCCTGACGCGCGTGGCGCCATTACCGGACTCAGTCGAGGCGTCGGCAAAGGAGAGATCGCGCGCGCGCTCGTCGAAGCGCTCGCTTACCAAGTGCGCGCCATGACCGATGCCTTTCGTGACGGCGGCGTCGAGCTCAAGGAACTTCGCTGCGACGGAGGAGCCGCGGCCATGGACTTACTTCTTCAACTTCAAGCCACGAACTCGCGTGTTGAAGTTGTGCGTTGCTCGTCGTTAGAAGCAACGGCACGAGGGGCGGCGAGCATCGCTGGACTAGAGAGTGGACTCTGGGCTTCGCTCGAGGAGCTCGAAGAGTTATGGCACGCGCAACAACGATTCAGCCCCGAGGATCCGCTCTTCGTCGACCCGGGCTACGCCAGTTGGCGTAACGCGCTCGATCGCGCGTAAAGACTAGGTTTCGTCGTAGCGAATCGGGGGCAGCAGATGGAAAACTATCAATCGCGCGTTCTTCGCGAAGGACTTTCCTTCGGCGAAGCGCCACGCTGGCACGAAGGCCGACTCTGGTACTCGGACTTTTATCGACACGGGATCTTTTCCATTGACGAACGCGGCACCGAGGAGCGCCTCGAGCACACCGTGTCCGGACAACCGTCGGGCCTTGGATGGCTACCCAACGGCGACATGCTGTGTGTCTCGATGACCGATCACCAGGTCCTTCGACTGCACAAGGGCACCTCCACGCTCTTCGCTGATATCTCGAAATACTGCGGCTTTTGGGCCAACGACATGGTCACCTCGTCAAGTGGCGTGAGCTACGTGGGTAACTTTGGCTTCGACCTTGACGTACTGCTGCGTGACGAGGGCGTCGAAGGTCTCATGGCGACGCCCCCTCCCACGACCAACGTCGTCGTGTTGAACGTCGACGGTGCCGTCATCCAGGTCGTGCCCAAAATGGCCTTTCCAAATGGATCGGTCATCACCCCCGACGGCAAAACGCTGATCGTCGGCGAGACCATGACGTTTTGTCTCAACGCCTTTGACATCAACCACGACGGCACGCTCGCGAATCGTCGCGTTTGGGCCCAGTTGGATTTTGTCGCGACCGACGGCATGTGCCTCGACGCCGACGGACAGATCTGGCTCGCCAACGCGCTCACCAATCAGGTGCTGCGCGTGAAAGAAGGTGGCGAGATCACCGCGATTGTTGAGACCACCAAAACGGCCTTCGCGTGCATGCTGGGAGGTTCGGATCAAAAGACCCTCTACGTCATGACCGCACCCTCGAGTGATCGCTTCAAAGTCGCTGACACGACTGAGGGCGCCATTGAAGTGGTGAGTGTTCCCGTGAAGGGCGCGGGACGGCCCTAGGCGCTAGCCGAGTTTCGTTAACGCGCGCTTCAGGTTTCGAATTGCTTGATGGGTGCGAAGTTCGTTTTCGATCAACGCGAAGCGCACGTGACCGTCGCCGCCATCGCCAAAACCCACGCCCGGACTCGTCGCGACGTCGGCCTCTTCGATAAGGAACTTCGAGAACTCGAGCGAACTCATCTCGCGATACGGCTCAGGAATCGGCGCCCAGATAAACATCGAACCTCGCGGTGTGACAACGTCCCAGCCAACACGATTGAGACCCTCGATCAGGGTGTCACGACGCGACTGGTAGATCACGCGAAGTTGCTCGGGGTACTCAGTCGCCTCGTTCATCGCGACGATCGCCGCGATCTGCACCGGTTGGAAGGTTCCATAATCGAGATAACTCTTTAGTTTCGTCAGTGCGGCCACGATCTCGGCGTTGCCCACGAGAAAGCCCACGCGCCACCCGGCCATCGAAAACGACTTGGTCAACGTGTAGAGCTCAACGCAGCACTCTTTCGCGCGTGGTACTTGAAGAATCGATGGCGGGCGGTACCCGTCGAACCCGAGATCGGCGTAAGCGAAGTCGTGACAGACAATGACGTCGTGTTCCAACGCGAAGGCCACGAGTCGCTCCATGAAGGCCAAGTCCACGCAGGCACTCGTGGGGTTGTGAGGAAACGAGACGACAATGACGCGGGGTTTCACCTCCGCGTTCTTCCACGCGTCGAGCAACCCTTCAAAGAAGTCATCGCCGGGGTCGTTCGTGCTCGCGCCTGGGTCAACCATCGGCACCGTGATGACGTTCGCGCCAGCGAATCCCGGACCGGCTAAGTGAATCGGGTAGCTCGGACTCGGCACGATTGCCGAGTCACCCGGGCCAAGCAGAACCCACATGAGGTGCGTGAGCCCCTCTTTGGCGCCGATAGTCGTGACGACCTCGGTGTCGGGATCGAGGTCTACGTTAAAGAGCATCTTGTAGCGATTGGCAATGGCCAAGCGCAGATTAGGAATACCTCGACTCGCGCTGTAGCGGTGGTTCTTCGGGTTATACGCCGCCTCAGCGAGTTTTTGTACCGCGATGTCGGGACTCGGCAGGTCCGGGTTACCAAAGCCAAAGTCAACGACGTCACGACCGTGAGCGCGCGCTTCGGCCTTCAGGCCGTTGATCGTGGCAAATACGTACGGGGGCAGGCCCGTTATGCGTCGAAACTCCATCTATAAACCGTAGTGAGTTAGCGGGCCTGACGCCACTCTCTCAGCGCATCAATTTGAAACGGCGCTCCGGCCACGACCCAGGTGACCCCAGCCGCTCGTAACGCATCGAGCAACACCGCGGGCTCCTCGCCCAGTGGTCCGGCCCACGTCACCGGTCCCCTCGAGGCGACCTCGCGCACGATCTCAGCACTGACGCCCCAGAGATTGATGGCCACGCCGAGTTCGCGAGCGAGTTCGTTGGTCTTCTCCGACCCACCGCCGCACCACGTCTCCATGATGGGTGAAAGAGCGGCGAGCGCCTCTTTCAAGAGCTCACGACGCCTCTCCGCGCTCTCATAGGCCAGTCCGTACGCCGTGTTCTCGGCGGCCGAAAGTTTGTCACCGGTTCCGAGTGCTGCGATGACCCGACCTGGCGCGAGCGCCTCGAGCGTCACATACTGCTCAATGAGCTTCGCGGTAGTGAAAAGTCCCACGCGCGCAACAAGTGGACCGACGGACAAACTCGGACACTGCGCCGCAACACTGGCGAGTACTGGAAAAGGAGCGAGCGAGGGACGTTCGGGAGAACCCATGGGCCAGAGGTGATCGTAGGCAAAGACGCCGTCAAGTTGCGCGTGCTCGGCTTCGTGCGCGACGGCGAAAGCGTCCTCAGCGTTGTCACGAAACGTTGGCAGTAAAACGCCGAGCTTCACACGCCCGCGAAAGCCACGAGCGTGGCGCCCATCGCGCCCGAGCGTGGCCCGAACATCGAGGTCGTGACCGTGATGGCCGGGCGCGCGTCGTAGCCTTCGACCAACTCCGCCAGAAACTCGCGCGCCGCCGGCAACACCAGCTCTGACGCGCTCGACAGTCCACCACCAATGACGAAGTGACCACAGTCAAGGATTGCGGCCAGGTTCGAGAGACCCAGTGCCAACCACCAGCCCACTTCGCGCATCAACGTCACCGCCTCCTCGAGACCTTTGGCCGCGGCGGCGGTGACGTCTTCGGCGCGAACGCTCTTCGGATCACCCCCGCACTGTTCGACCAGCGTCGCGAGTCGTCCGTCCAGCGCCGCTTCACGAGTCATGCGGTGCAGTCCGCCGCCCGACGCGTAGCGCTCCCAGCACCCCTGTCCCCCACAAGGGCACTTCGCACCACGCGCCGCTACAACCATGTGACCGATCTCTCCGGCGAAGCCGCTTCGACCACGCACCAACTCCCCGTCGGCGACGACGCCCCCGCCAATGCCGGTACCCAGCGTCACCATGACGAAGTCACGAATGCCGCGTCCGGCGCCCCATTCGTGTTCAGCCAGCGCCGCACAGTTCGCGTCGTTCTCACAGAACACGCTGGAATTACCTAACGCGTCACCTAGTTGCGTGCCGAGGTCCGCACCCGAAGCGGTCTGAAGATTCGGTGCGAACGCCAAGTGTCCGTCACGGCGCATCATGCCCGGAAGACCAACACCGATGGGCACGTGAGCGGGATCGAGGCTCTGTCGATCACAGAGTTCGAAGATTTGCTCGACAAGAACCTTGGTCGTCGCTTCTCCGGCGCCGAATCCCTCGTCGTGGGGCGTCTGTGACTGCATCTCACCAAGGACCCGGCCGTCGCGAGCCACCATCAGCGCGAGCGCTTTGGTTCCTCCCACGTCCACGCCAATCGCGACGTCGCTCACGTCAAACGCTCGGCTCGCGTTTTGAGTTCACGAAGTGCTTGGGACTGAATGCGATAGGCCGCTCTCGACTTGACGAATGAAGGGATAGGTACCATAAGTTCCACTTCGAGATCGTAGGTGAGCAGCGTGCCCCCCACCGACGGCTCGAAGCGGTACTGGCCATTGAGCATCGAGGTCAAGTCTCCGTTCGTCTGATGCCACGTCAGCACTTCAGGAGCGAGGCTGTAGTCGTAGTACAACGCGTAGGTCGTCGAACGACCAAAGGCCGCGGCACGAAACTCGACTTCGAGGGGGCGTCCGAGCGCGTCGCGTTGAAGGACTTCGATCTTTTTCAGATCACTCACCCAATCGATGTAGTGCTCGAAGTCGGTCACGACCTCATAGACAACACCGGGCGGCGCGTTGACCGCTATCGACTCTGTCGCGCGCTGGGTCACCAGTCCACCCTAGAGGAAGGACCGCTGAGTATTGAAGTTGTCAAAGGGTGAAAGCTCCGTCGAAAGTTTCGCCGCCAGAAGGTCCCACGAATACTCTTCGAGCACCATCTCACGAGAACGCTCCGCGAAGACTTCTCGACGCTCGCTTTCGAGCATGAGTGACTCCATTGCGCGCGCGAGTTCACGCACGCTGTGCGAGTTCTTCACCACGACGCCCGTCACTTCGTCGCGCACGGCTTCGTGACTCCCCCCCGAGCGTCCCGCTACTTGGGCCACCGCGCACGAAGCGGCCTCGACGAAGACAATGCCGAAACCCTCTTGTTCTAGGCCCAGCCAACGGCTCCGACAGTCCATCACCATCAGATCGCTCGAGGCAATCCAGCGCGGGAGATCGTCATCGTCGACTCGTCCAAGGAACGTGACCGGAGCTTGTGCCTTGAGCGCCACTTTTTGGAGTCGCGCCGAGTCGCGACCCGCGCCGCCGATTGCCACGTGAAACTGGGGGTACTTCTTGGCGAGCAGAGCACTGGCGCGAATCAACGTGTCCATACCTTTTCTCGGCACGAGTCGTGAGTACGAGGCGACCAGGAAGTCCTCGTCGCGTCGACCCATCACGCGGCGAACGTCGCTACGTTGCGCGTTGTCGAGCGGGACGAATCGTCCCGTATCGACGCCTGGAGGGATCTGGATGACGGGACAGAGTTGCTCGGCGGCGTTTCTGCGCGCTTCACTCTCGGGGTAGGTACCAGCACAGATCGCCACCGCTGCGCGCTTGAGGACGTAGCGAAGAGAGGAGGCGACAAAGGGAAGGCGCGCGGGAATGGTTACCTCAGCACCGTGCAGGATCACCCCGTAGGGACGAGAGAGACGCGGTCCAAGGAGTCCCAGGGGCCACGCCGGATCGAAAAGCACGAGGTCGGGTTGGTGGCGTTCAATCGCGTCTTCAATCGCGCGATACGCCTTCAGCGTTGGAAGAAACAAGGTCGCGTTGTCCACCCGCTCGATAACGACGTTGCTCGACGCATCAAAACTCTCGGCGTCTTCGTGCGACCACGCGCTGAGTACCACCGCGCGCCCGTCTTCGAGGCGGCGCCACAGTTCGTGAAGGTAGACCTGAATACCGCCAGTTTTTGGCAGGTAGTCGTTGGTCACCAAGAGGTGGCGGGCCATGAGACCACGCTAGCCAACTCGCTGACGGAGTCGTTACGAGAGTGCCGAACGGTACTTCAGCGTGGGTAGGAGTCCTTCTTGGGTGAATAGCTGTACGACGTCAGCCTCTTCCGTCGTCATCACCAACTCTTCGGGCGTGTCGCCCAAGATGAACGTGACCAGACAGTCCGAACAGTCCGGCGTGGCGCGCCGGACGCAGTCGTGACAGCTAATCGAAAGCTCAATCTCTTTTACCATGTCAACTCCTCTTTTCGATGAACGCACTCTCTCAAGAGCGTGTGACATCTCAGGAGTTGAGAAATGGAGCAATCTCGCTCGCGACCTGTGCCGGTGAAAAGAGCACGCCTTCAGTGACGACGCGCGAGCGCACAGGATCAATGAGCACGTAGTGAGGGGCTGATCGAATATCGAGTTCCCGCATGGCCTCTGGGGATACCAACACACGCTGCGTCGCGCCACCCCACTCACCGTCGTCGCTCGCGCTGGCACTAAGAAAAACCACGTCAACACCGTTGAGTTCGCTCAGATCTCCAAAGACAAACTCGTGACAGCCGTCACAGTGGGGCTTCACCGCGACAATGAGCGTGAGACGGCTGAGAACAACAGTGATTTCCTCGCCACTGTGCAATGTCCCTCGTAACTCGCTGACCGCTACGCGACCTCGAGGCGGATCGAAGGACCGGGCGTGAAAGTCGCTCACTCGGTCTCGGTGAGAACCTCTACGCCGCGTCCGTGACCACACCATCGGCACGTCACTGATTCAACGCTGTGGGCGATAACTTCGGGTTCTTCGATGCTGAGTTCACCGCCCACGCTGTAGTGGTGGAACGATCGAACGGACGTCGTTTCAACAACATCAAATCGCGTCAGATTGCCACACGCGTTGCAGCGATACCGGTTTGTCACGACCTCAATGTACTGGAATTATTTAAGACTCATTCGTAGCGGCGCCGTTGCCACTCGTCGGGTCGGACCTCACTCGGAAAATAATTTGGCTCTTCGACACTGAAAACGGTGTCGAAGGGAACGGACTCGCGAACCTCGTCGCGTCTCTCGGCGTCAATCAGTCGAGAGAGTGCCGCGGGATGGCGCACGAAGCCAATCACGACTGGTCCGGCCAACGTTTCAAGGGAAACAAGGCCACGGCGAGTCAGGCGTTCGCTCACGCGCTGCTCGACACGGGTCGCGAAGACGTCGCGTAGCTCTATCGAAGTTCGTTGGTGCTTCATAACGCCGCCTTCAATGATGACGCGGTCGTTCGTCACGTGCACCTTATGTGATCGCCAGCGCCACGTTCTCGTCAACGTGACCACCGCAATGGGTCCGACAAGGATGAGGAGAAGCCAGTCTTCGACCTGGTGAACAAGGTGGTATCGCGACGCGGCTTCGACAATGAGCGCGATGGTCGTCAACGTGACCAGTGTGGGGCGCAGGACGCCACGCGACACGGGCGTCACGGTGATGATCCGGATTTCTCCTTCTCGCCAAAGATCGCGCCGACTCATACCCTCTAGCGTAAAGAATTTTCTATGCAAAAACGCGGAGGCATCCTCACCACCGTGACCCGCCTCTAGTCTTCGCTGATGCCCACTACCACGACGCGCTCCTGGCTTCCGGCCTACGTGGGCATTGGAATTGCCTGGGGATGCTCGTTCCTCTTCATCAAATACTCACTTGGTTTCTTGACTCCCTTTGGCGTTGCCTTCGGTCGATGCGCCCTAGGAGCCGTGACGTTGCTCATCATCGCCAAAGTGCGCCACGTGGCGCTGCCACGAGAGCGCGTGGTGTGGGGCCATCTTTGGGTCGTGGCGATGTGTCTGAACGTCGTGCCCGGCATTCTCTTCGCGCTCGCCGAAACGCGCACCACGTCCATCGTCGCGGGCATCATCAACGCACTCACGCCGCTCACGTCACTCTTTTTCATCACCATGGTCTTTCGTGATGATCCCGTGAAGCCCTACCAAGTGTTCGGCTTAGGTGTGGGTCTCATCGGCGTGTTGATCGTCTTGGGCGTCTGGCACGGATTCGGGTCGAACCCCTGGTGGGCGGTACTCGCGCTACTGGCAGCCGTGACGTTGTACGGCGTGTCGTTCCCCTACACCAAGCGTTACCTCATTCCTCGAGGACTCGCGCCGGCGTCGCTCGCGAGTGCGCAACTTTTGCTCGCGGCGCTGACACTCGTGCCGACGTTTCTCATCGACGGTTTCAACGGACACAGCGTCACGGTAAAAGCCCTCGCTGGCTTACTCGGACTAGGCGTCTTTGGTAGTGGCTTCGACTTCATGTGGAACTTCCGCGTCATCGCTGCCGTGGGAAGTTCGATCGCGAGCACCGTTACGTACCTCACGCCCGTCGTCGCGGTCATCGTCGGCGTGATCCTTCTTCACGAGTCGCTCACGTGGTTTGAACCGGTCGGTGGACTCGTGGTCTTGCTCGGTGCCGCGATCGGCCAAGGCCGATTCCTTCGACGTAGTTAAACGTTTCTCATCTGTTGTGCGGCCATGGCAAAGTACGCGTTCAACTCTTCAAGCTGATCGTCATTGAGTTGCTCGCGCACGCTCGAGAGCGCGGTTGTCATGGCGGTGAGCCACGCGTCGCGCGCTCCCTTCGTTATACGAAAAGGAGCGTGGCGCATACGGAGCCGTGGATGACCACGCTCCTCCATGTAGGTGCCCGGTCCTCCCCAATACTGAACTAAAAACAGCATGAAATGACGCTTGGACTCGGTCAGATCCTCAGGGTACATGGGCCGCAACGTCTCGTCCATTTCGACCGCTTCATAGAACGCGTCGACCAATCGGACGAAAAAGGGCTCGCCGCCGACTTGTTCAAAGAGTGATTCATCCACACGTCCACGCTAATGGTGGCGCCTAGAATGGTTCTTCCTGTCTGTTAAGACACGCGGGTGTAGCTCAATGGTAGAGCTCCAGCCTTCCAAGCTGGCCATGCGGGTTCGATCCCCGTCACCCGCTCCACGTTTTTCGTTTTTCCGGCGTTGTAGTTGGTGCTTGGCTCGGTGGACGCAGGGTAGGTGATCTTTGTGACCGATGCCGGCACGTTCGGATCGCGGTAGGCGTAGCTCGTGGTGTTGCCGAGCAAGTCCGACGTTGCCGTCAATCTCCTCGCCGAGTCGTCGTTCCGACGTGGTCCTTCGACACCCATACGGTGACCGATACTCTGGGACTGATGGGACGCGTCCAGGACGGAACCGTGTATCTCAGCCTTGATGTCGACGTCTTTGACGACGATGACAAGGCGGTGCCGCACTGGAAAGGGCACTGTCAGTTTGATGATGGGTCCCCAATTGAGATGGGACCGGAATTTGTAGACGCGCGTGATGCCGTCACCTGGTGGCGCGAGCGTGGAGCAACACGTATCTTCATTCGACTCGATTTTGTGGAATATCTTTGGGCCGGAGACGGGCCACCGCCCGAAGGTCGAGCAACGCCCTCTGTCTTTGATCCCGCTGATCCAAGGGGACGACCCGAGGGAGCCATGAAAACCTCGGCGGAACAACGGCGTGTCTTTGCGGATGAGGTGAGTGCTCGGCGTCTGTCTTTTGCGCTCGACGAAGGTCGTCGGTTGACGAGGCGGCGCGAAGCAGTTCACCTTTCGATTGGCAAATTAGCCGGTCGCGTCGGCCAGTCAGAGCAGTGGCTTCTCGACGCCGAGTCGGGAAAATTAGTTGGCGACATGACCTTTTCACAGTGGGTCGATCTGGTGTGGGCCACTCGCCCCGGATGGCCCGATGAACAACGCACCAGTAGAACCACAAGTGCTAGTTGGGTTGCACATCAAGGCCAATATCTTCGTGAGGCGGAGGTATTCGTGAACTCGGTACTTGGCCTCTACGACTAGGTACCTAATCTGCGCGGACAAGTGTCCGACACCAACAATCACCGTTCATTCCGAAGTGGGCGAATGCGTACGTTTCAAAATTCTCAATGAAATTGATGAAGCTCTTTGACTCAGTGATTCAGGAATGAGGGCAACCGTCTGACTACCCGAATCCCGGCGCACGAGGCGGTCAAGCAGACCAACACCGTAAGACCCGGAACTATCACAGTATCCACCAACCCGCACCTACCCACTGTGAGGATTTATTCGTGCGACCTGTGAACCTATTCATAGCCAACGCCGCCGGCACGCTCGATGCACTTGTCGATGCTACAAACGAGGCGTTCCAGGCTGCAATCAGACCTGCGCAGCGGCTACTCGGCGTAGAGGGCGTGGACGTGCTCGTTATTGACGCTCCCGATGACGCCATCCCCGAGTGGGGAGTGGGTGGCTATACCTACGGTCCCCACGCCATCCTGGTAGCCCTTGACCCTGCGGCGACAGTAGATAGCCGCCACATCGAGAGAACACTCGTTCACGAGTTCCACCACACGATGCGCTGGCGTGGTCAAGGTTGCGGAGGGAGCCTCGGACAGATGTTGGTCAGTGAAGGAATGGCTCAACTCTTCGAGGAAGAGGTGCTCGGCGACGCCCCGTTCTTCAGTCGCGTGAGCATCAGCGACGACGAGATCGCCGCAGCTCGTGCGGAGTTGTACGAACCCGAGTTCAACCAGAAGAAGTGGTTCTTCGGAGCCGACGGCATCACGTTTTCCTTCGGATACACCTACGGGTACCGAGTCTGTAGTGCCTACGCCAATGCGACTGGCAAACCTGCGTCAGAGCTCATCGGAGTGCCTTCACGGGAAGTCCTCGAATTGGGGATCCAGTAGAAATAATGGTTCTGGTAGCCAGACGGATATCCCTTTTCAGGAAGATACCCAATTCGGGAACCGATGTCGTTGTATCGGACATAGACAGGTATGAGTATGTCCGAAGACTCGACCGACCTGGAGTTGTGGCAACGAATCGTCAAGAACGATGGCGCGGCCTTCGCTCTTTTGTTCGAGCGCCACACTCAAGCGGTCTACAACCACTGTTTTCGAAGGACTGCCTCTTGGTCGTTCGCCGAAGATCTGACCAGCATTGTGTGGGTCGAAGTCTGGCGCCGTCGAAAGGACGCACGTCTTTATAGCGAATCAATTCTTCCCTGGCTTCTCGCCGTCGCCAATAACTGTCTGCGAAATTTTCGGCGTTCGCAGCGTCGTCATCGCCAGTTCTTAGCCAAAGCTCGACCCGCCAGCAGTGGCGACTTCACAGAGGACGCGGACGGGCGCTTGGATGATGAGCGTCGCATGGCCGAAATCCTGTCTGCTCTGTCGGCTTTACGAATTGAAGATCAAGAGATAATCGCACTGTGCGACTGGGCAGGACTCTCCTACGCGGAGACCGCCGCGGTATTGGGCGTACCAATCGGCACGGTGAGGTCTCGACTCTCGAGAGCACACGGTCGAATCCGTACGTCGCTCAACATTCCACCCGCAAATGCTCATCCGACGGACGTTGTGCCGGCGCCTCGAACGCTCGATTAGAAGGAGAAACCAAATGAACGTCTTTGATCAAATACCTGACGCGCGGCCAATGCGCGAAGCGCACCGGGTCGCCCTGCGACGAGAGATCCAAAAGTTGGGCGCCACTGCGCCGCGCCGTTGGCGTCACTCCGGTGTAGCAATTGTGCTGGGGATTTCGGGTGTGGCGGGTGGAGTAGGCGTCGCGGCGGCGGCCGTGTACACCCATTACGAAAAGGTGAGCAACATCACGACAGCGCACTGCTACAGCCTTCCGCAACTCGGTGACAACGGCACCACGATTGCGGTGTTGAACGTGACTACTGGATCCTCCCAAGTAACCAACGCACTCGGCACTTGCGGAATGTTATGGCGTGACGGCTTTTTGCTACCAGGGGCCCCGCACATCGGCTACGTTACCCAGCCAACTACCGTGCACCCGGTGCCAAACCTGGTAGTTTGCACGATGTCCGATGGAACCGCAGGTGTGTTCCCCGGAAATTCCTCGACTTGTTCAATCCTTGGGTTGTCGCAACCAAAGCCCAGCACAACAAATCCTTGATTCGTTAATGCCCATCTAACGCCCATCCAGGATGGATGGGCCAATCCGTCGATGCGAACTGCACTTTTATCAGGATTTTTACTACTTCGTGCGCGATACTTGCCCCAGCCTTCCAAGCTGGCCATGCGGGTTCGATCCCCGTCACCTGCTCCTCGAGTTTCGATTCATTCCTTGATGATTGCGCACGCTGTTCGTATCCGCGGTTGTCCCCACTCAACTAATTTGACCACTGGCCGAATTTTTCGTATTTCGGAACACAACTTTTGGTAACGAGTCCAAATATTTTCTGGATTGCAGGCAGTACAACGATTTTGATGATCACTCCGTTAGTCCGTACGGGCGACGTGGAAAACTTGGAGACGTCAACAGCGCACACAGCAGTGCGTGATGAACTCACGTATGCGTCAAACAAGAAAAGGCCAATTCTGGACTCGACTGTTAAGTTTTTCTCATGTCCCCAGGACCCCCTGACAACTCACGTGGTGCAAGTCCGCGTAACGAGAGGCACGCAGCTGGACTCGCCAATGCTCACCGTTTAGCCGCTCTCGGCCAGGCAGTCGACGAAAAGGCCGGTGTCAATGGCCAATTTCTAGTACTCGCTAGTGGCCAGCAAAAGTCCCTGCCCTTCACGTATTAATTACTTCTTTTTTGACGAGAACTGACTCCCTCTTGCTCGGGCCTCTTTCATTCGGAAGGACTCGCCGCTCGTGACGACAACGACGCCGTGGTGGACCAGTCGGTCGAGCAAACTGACCGCGGTGTTGTGCTCGGGCAGAAACCGTCCCCACTCTTCGAAGGGCCAGTGCGACGCGACACCGAGGGCCCGGTGCTCGTAGGCGGCGGCGATGAGTCGAAAGAATAACTGCGCCCCGGTGTCGTCCATCGGCGCGAAACCAATCTCGTCGATCAAGATGAGGTCCGCTCGCAGGACCTGGTCGATCACTTTGCCCACTGAGTTGTCCGCGAGTCCTCGGTAGAGGGTCTCGATGAGAGCGGGTGCGCTGAAGTAGCGCACCTTGTAACCGTGTTCGACGGCCTCGTGACCGAGGGCCACCAGCAGGTGACTCTTGCCGGTGCCGGCTGGTCCGACGAGACAGAGATTCTCCGCTGCGCGAATCCATTCGAGACTCGTGAGGTAGTCGAACGTCGCGCGCGGCAGTGAACTAGCCGCCACGTCGAACTCCTCCAAGGTCTTCGCAACCGGAAAGTTTGCAAGCTTGAGCCGCGCTTTGGCGTTGCTCGCGTCGCGCGAGGTGATCTCGGCCTCGAGCAACGTGCGCAAGAACTCCTCGGGGCTCCAGCGTTGGGTCTTGGACGTCACGAGCAACTCCGGTGCAAGACGGCGGATCGCCGAGAGGCGCAGGCGCCGCAGCGCCGCGTCGAGATCGCTCGCTAAGGGAACTGCCGTCGTGCTCACGAGTTCACCTCAATCGCGTAGTCATCGAGCGAGCGACTCGCCACTATGGGCAACGCAGTGATGAGCGCCTCGCCCCTCTTTGTCGGCGTCGCCACGCCACCACGCGCCAACAGAATCGACGCGACGTCGCTCGCGCGAAATCGTTGAAACTCAACGGCGCGCTCGAGCGCGCGCAGTAGCGCGTCGGATCCGTGCGCACGCTCGAGGCGCAATAGGATTTCGAGGTCACCCTTTAGTGACGTCATCCCCGCGGCGGCCGAACGTTTAATGAAGAGCTCGGCCACCGGACCGAGCGCGCAGAAGGCCAGTTCGTTCGGCGTGCGAGGGCGAACGGCGCGTCGGGGTTTCGCTCTCGGTCCTCCGTAGTGGTCGTCGAGGATCGAGGTCTCACCAGGGGCGACGACCGCGTGATCGCCAATCACCACGCCGAGATGGCTAATCGTGAGGCGTCCGTCACCGACGCGAACCTCCACCGTCTTTGCGATCATTGTCATCGGCACGGAGTAACGAGCACTGGCGAAACGCACGCAACTGAGCTTGTCGACCGTGCGATAAACCACCTTGCCGAGCGCGGCGCGGAGTTGCGGGAGTGGCCCAAGCAGTTCACGCTCGACCTCGAGGCGCTCACTCGGAATGGCGCAGATCTCGGAGTGCGGCGCCGCGTTCACTTCGTCCATCCAGTCACGCGCCAGTTCGTTGGCGCGACGCAGATCGCGCGCAGAAAGTTCCTCGGGGATCATGAGGTCACTCTTGGCGTAGCCAACGAGGTTCTCGACGAGACCTTTGGACGCGGGGTCGGCCGGTTCGCAGAAGTCTGGCGCGAAGCCGTAGTGCGTGGCGAGTCGCACGTAGTCGGGACTGGGAATCACCACGTTCGCGACGACGCCACCCTTCAGGCACCCCATCCGATCGGCGAGCACGGTCCTCGGCACGCCGCCCAAGTACTCGAAGCACGCGGCCAGGGCGGCGAGCGTCGTCTCGGAACGTTCGTTGTCCGCGAAGTAGATGAAGCGCACGCGACTCCAGGCGAGCACCGCGCAAAAGACGTGCAGCGTGCCAATCACGCCCCAGTCGATCGCCAGCACGTCGCCGGGTTCCCAGACGCCCGGTCGTCGACCGCGGTGGTTGTCGACGCGCCAGTTGCGCTTTTCGTCAGCGACGAGTCGGCGAAAGTTGCGGTCTGATCCGGTGTAGCCAGCAGCCACCGCCACCGGCAGCAGTCGCTTGGCGGTGATGCGGCCCTTGGTCTTAGCGACGCGTTGAGCGACGAGGTCGGTGACCTCGTCGTAGTTGTGTGTCACTGGTGGTCGCGGCTCGCTGCGCTCGGCCGCTTCCACGACGCGTTTCACGGTTTTGGGCGTCGTTGAGCAGACCACGGCCGCTCCGTTATAGGAGCCGACCTCTCGGTAAGCGGAAAGTATGTCCATGCGTTCCCTAACTGATTTCATTGAGAGTGTCTCCTGATCGGTGTCGTGGTTGGTGTGGAACCACCACCGTCACCGGTCAGGGGGCTCTTCGGTTGGATACTCAATGAAGGGCGGGGACTTCTCCTGGCCACCAGTGGGGACTTCTCCTGGCCACCAGCGGAGACCTCAGTTGGCCACCCGTGGATACTTTCTCATGGCCACGGACA
>Ga0208357_1001603_pt1 | contig 16262 bp, 12 predicted proteins | sample NGESurdeep092012_6_FD_184487 | JGI IMG/M metagenome (GOLD analysis project Ga0208357, IMG submission 184487) | Arctic peat soil microbial communities from Barrow, Alaska - NGEE Surface sample F52-2 deep-092012 (SPAdes) | ecosystem: Environmental > Terrestrial > Soil > Wetlands > Peat ... | reverse complement strand
GGACCAGCCGTCCGGCCCGCCGAGCTCGCCGCTGTCGGTGATGGACCAGCCAGGGGGGCACCTGCCGGCGATGTCGCCGCCGATGCCGATGCCCTCGGGCATGTCGCAGGACGCCCCCCAGGGGGAATGGGGGGCGGGAGCCCCCCATTCGGGAGATCAGCAGCAACCGCAGGCGCAGCCTCAGCAGCTCGAGCCGTACCTCTACGAGTCGACCGGGTGGCCGTCGCAGGGGGCCCAGGAGCTGCAGCCCGAGCAGCTGTCCTACAACCGCCCCTCCCACCCTGCCCCGCCGTCATCGCCGCACCAGCACGAGTCGTCCGGCCTCAGCGGCATGTCATCGCCCGATCAGCAGTCGCGGCAGCAGCCCCAGCACGGACAGCACGGACATCAGGGTCGCCCGGGGCAATCGGGACAGCAACACGAGCAGCCGCTCCGCCCGGCCTCCGCGCGCCTCAACTCCAAGTACACGTTCGAGACGTTCGTCATCGGCAGCAGCAACCGGTTCGCGCACGCGGCCGCCGTGGCCGTCGCCGAGGCCCCCGCCAAGGCCTACAACCCGCTGTTCATCTACGGCGACTCGGGCCTGGGGAAGACGCACCTGCTGCACGCGATCGGCCACTACGCGCAGACGCTCTACAACGGCATCAAGGTGCGCTACGTGAGCTCGGAGGAGTTCACCAACGACTTCATCAACATGATCCGCGACGGCAAGCAGGACGGGTTCCGCCGCAGGTACCGCGACGTCGACGTGCTCCTGGTCGACGACATCCAGTTCCTGGAGAACAAGGAAGGAACCCAGGAGGAGTTTTTCCACACCTTCAACACCCTGCACAACGCGAGCAAGCAGATCGTGATCTCCTCCGACCGGGCGCCCAAGCGGCTGGTCACCCTGGAGGACCGGCTGCGCAGCCGGTTCGAGTGGGGGCTGCTGACCGACGTTCAGCCGCCCGAGCTCGAGACCCGGATCGCGATCCTCCGCAAGAAGGCGATCCAGGAGGGGCTGAACGCGCCCGCGGACGTGCTCTCGTACATCGCCAGCCGGATCTCCACCAACATCCGCGAACTCGAGGGCGCGCTCATCCGCGTCACCGCCTTCGCCAGCCTCAACCGCCAGAGCGTCGACATCAGCCTGGCCGAGATCGTGCTCAAGGACCTGATACCCGAGACCCAGGGCGGCGGGCCGCAGATCACGGCCGCGACCATCATGGGCCAGACTGCGGCCTACTTCGGGCTGACGATCGAGGACCTGTGCGGCACCAGCCGCTCGCGGGTCCTGGTGACCGCCCGGCACATCGCCATGTACCTGTGCCGTGAGCTGACCGACATGTCGCTGCCCAAGATCGGCCAGCAGTTCGGCGGCCGCGACCACACCACCGTCATCAACGCGGACCGCAAGATCCGCTCGCTGATGGCCGAACGCCGGTCGATCTACACCCAGGTCACCGAGCTCACCAACCGCATCAAGCAGCAGGCTCGGGCAAGCTAGTGCCAACAACCCGGATTTCTTGCGATCCGCAACAGCTTTCCAAGATCCACTCACAGGTTACCCACACGAGTTATCCAGGTCTGTGGATAAGCGGTGTGGATAACCTTGTGGACCAGCGGGGGATAACCAGGGGACAGCTGGTGGACAACTGGGGGAAACCTGGGCAGCGTCCACACCACCCCCTCGGACGTCCACACAGCGCACACAACCCCTGTGCACAAAAAATGGGCCGCGAACTGGGGGAACGATGTTTTCCCCACAATCCACAGGCCCTATGACTACGACGTTCCTATAACTGAATAGACCTCAAAAACAAGTAGGTGCGCGGCCCGGCTGGGGAAACCCCCGTACGGACCGCCGTCGCACCAGCCAAATACCCCGCCAACGGGGAACCGCAAACATCACCGACCCCGGCAGGAGGCATCCCATGAAGCTCCAGGTTGAGCGTGACCCACTCGCTGAGGCCGTCGCATGGACCGCCCGCGCGCTACCGGCGCGCCCGACGGCCCCCGTGCTGGCCGGCATGCGGCTCCAGGCAGGCAGCGAACTGACCCTGTCGACCTTCGACTACGAGGTCTCGGCCCAGTCGACGATCCCGGTGCAGGCCGACGAGCCCGGCACCGTGCTCGTCTCGGGCAAGCTGCTGGCCGAGATCGTGCGCTCGCTGCCGGCCAGGCCGGTCGACCTGAGCACCGACGGCACCAGGACCACGGTCAAGTGCGGCAGCGCCACGTTCACGCTGATGCTGCTGCCGACCGAGGAGTACCCGACCCTGCCGGGCATGCCCGAGACCACCGGCACCATCGGCGCGGACACGTTCGCCTCGGCCATCAGCCAGGTGGCGATCGCGGCGGGCAGGGATGACACGCTGCCCGCCCTGACCGGCATCCGGATGGAGATCAACGAGGACACGATCACGCTCGTCGCCACCGACCGGTACCGTCTCGCGGTCCGCGAGCTGCGCTGGACCCCGGTCGCGCCCGGCCTCAACACGGCCGTCCTCGTCCCGGCCCGGGTGCTCAGCGACACCGCCCGCGCGCTGACGAGCGGCGCCGAGGTCGCGGTGGCCCTGGCCACCGGCGACGGGGGCATGGGCGAGGGCATCATCGGATTCGAGGGCAGCGGCCGCAGGACCACCACCAGGCTGCTGTCCGGCGAGTACCCCCGCTACCAGACGCTGCTGCCGAACGAGTTCTCCTCGGTCGCCGAGCTGCCCGCGGCGCCGTTCGCGGACGCGGTCAAGCGCGTCGCCCTGGTCGCCGAGCGGAACACCCCGGTCCGCCTCACGTTCGCCAGCAGCGAGGTCCTGCTCGAGGCCGGGGCGGGCGACGAGGCCCAGGCGAGCGAGGCGATCCAGGCGTCCTACGACGGCGACGAGATGCAGATCGCGTTCAACCCGCAGTACCTGCTCGACGGCATCGGCGCGGTCGACTCCGACACCGTCCGGATCTCGTTCACCACGCCCACCAGGCCCGCGGTGATCACCGGCAAGGGCGAGGCCACCCCCGACTACCGCTACGTGATCATGCCGATCAGGTCGGCCGGCTGATCGGGCCGAGCGGCTGGGGCCGGTCAGTGTCGGTGTGAGCCGATACGCTCAGAGGCGTGCACCTAACCCGCCTCGCGCTGACCGACTTCCGCTCGTACGCGGCCGTCGACGTGCCGCTCGGGCCGGGTGTGACGCTCTTCGGCGGGGCCAACGGCGAGGGCAAGACCAACCTGGTCGAGGCGGTCGGCTACGCGGCTACGCTCAGCAGCCACCGGTCCGCCCAGGACGCGCCGCTGATCAGGGCGGGCGCGGAGCAGGCGATCATCCGGGCGGCCGTCTCCACCAGCGCGAACGACGCGCTGGTGGAGATCGAGCTGAACGCGGGCCGCGCTAACCGAGTGCGGCTCAACCGGACGCCGCTGACCAAGCCGCGCGACGTCCTCGGGGTGCTCCGCACGGTGCTGTTCGCGCCCGAGGACCTCGCCCTGGTCAAGGGCGATCCAGGCGAGCGCCGCCGGTTCCTCGACGACCTGCTGGTGGCGATGGCGCCGCGCTACGCCTCGGTCCGGGCCGACTACGAGCGAGTGCTCAAGCAGCGCACCGCCCTGCTCAAGTCGGCCGGCCCGAAGGGCGGGCCCAAGGGCAACCGGCAGTCGAGGGAGGCGGTCACCGCCACCCTCGACGTCTGGGACGCTCACCTGGCCCGGGCCGGGGCCGAGTTGCTGGTCGCGCGCGAGCATCTCGTCCAGGCGCTCCGCCCGCATGTCGAGCGCGCTTACCTGGCGGTGGCGGGCGGCGACCGGGGCCCGGCCGAGATCGCCTACCGGCGCTCATTCGAGGCGCCCGATGAGGTCGCAGAACCCCCGGGAGCGAGCCAGAGCCACGGTGAGCGCGTCCGCGCGGCCGAGAAGTCCCTCCGGGCGGCCCTGCTCGAGGTCAGGCCGTCCGAGCTCGACCGCGGCGTCTGCCTGGCCGGCCCGCACCGCGACGAGCTCGAGCTGAGCATCAGGGACCTGCCCGCCCGCGGCTACGCCAGCCACGGCGAATCCTGGTCGCTGGCGCTCGCGCTCCGGCTGGCCAGCTTCGACCTGCTGCGGGCGGGCCGCGAGGACCCGGTGCTGATCCTGGACGACGTGTTCGCCGAGCTGGACGCGGGCCGCCGCGACCGGCTGGCGGCCCTGGTCGCCACCGCCGAGCAGGTCCTGGTGACCGCGGCGGTGCCCGCGGACGTCCCCGAGATCCTGGCCGGCGCACGCTTCACCGTCACGGCCGGCGCGCTCACTTCACCCGGCGCCCCGCCCGATGCGACCTGACCCCGAACGCGCCCGGCTGGCGGCCGAGGCGCTGGCCAGAGCAAGAGCGGACGCCTGGGCGAGGGGCGACCGGCCCGGCGCGGGCGCCACTTCACGTCGGCAAAATCAAAATCCGGATGTCGAACGGACCGAGGCGACTCCCCCAGGCGAGCAATCAGCCGCCTGGTCGGCCCGACCAAGACGGGATGATCCCCAGGCGCTCAACGCCGCCGTCGGCGGCCTGCTCTCGGCCCGGGGCTGGCGTCAGCGGGTGGCCGTCGGCGCGGTCTTCGGCGACTGGCCCCAGATCGTCGGCCCCCAGCTGGCAACGCACACCCGGCCCGACGGCTTCGACAACGGCGAGCTCACCGTGACCGCCGACTCCGACGCCTGGGCCGCCCAGGTCCGGCTGATGGCACCGCAGCTGATCAGGCGCCTGGCGGAGGAGCTCGGCCATGGCACGGTGACCAGAATTCGCGTTCGCGGACCTTCTGCCCCGCCCAGACAATCCGGACGTTTGCGGGCCAGATGATCACGCCCGGGCGGCGGCCCCGCCACGCCGGAACCCGTACCGCCAAGCAACCGCGAGAGTCCTTAACCACAGGTAAAATAAAGGGTAGTCACGCGGCTAAGACTGGCCGGTGACTGGGGCTGCGTGAGGCCGCACGACCGCCGGGCACGAGCGCCCGTCCGATCGTCTGGTGACCGGGGGCACCGGTCGCCGGGAACCAGTCACTGCCAGCAGCAGGATGGAGTTTTCATTTGTCGAACTTGTCGAACGATTACGATGCGCGGTCTATCACGGTACTCGAGGGTCTTGAGGCCGTCCGTAAGCGTCCCGGCATGTACATCGGCTCGACCGGCGAGCGCGGGCTGCACCACCTGGTCTACGAGGTTGTGGACAACTCGGTCGACGAGGCCCTGGCGGGCTACGCGACCGACATCCAGGTGACGCTGCTGGCCGACGGCGGCGTCCGGGTCGTTGACGACGGCCGTGGCATCCCGGTGGACGACCACCCGATCGAGCACCGGCCGGCGGTTGAGGTCGTGATGACCACGCTGCACGCCGGCGGCAAGTTCGACAAGGGGTCCTACGCCGTCTCCGGCGGCCTGCACGGTGTCGGCCTCTCGGTGGTGAACGCGCTTGCGGTCCGGCTCGAGGTGGAAATCCACAAGGACGGCTACGTCTGGTCGCAGTCCTACGCCGGCGGTGCCCCGGTCACGAAGCTCGCCCGCGGCGAGACCACCGAGGAAACGGGCACGACGATAACGTTCTGGCCGGACGGCGGGATCTTCGAGACCACCGACTGGTCCTTCGAGACGCTGTCGCGCCGGATGCAGGAGACGGCGTTCCTCAACCGGGGGCTGCGGATCTCGATCAGCGACGAGCGGCCGGCCAAGGTCGCCGCCACCGAGGACGACCAGGAGGTCGCCCCGCAGGCGACCGCGCACAAGGCCCGCACGGTGGTGTACCAGTACCCGGGCGGCATCGCCGACTTCGTCCGCTACCTGAACGCCTCCAGGGAGTCGGTGCACCCCTCGGTCATCGAGTTCGGCGACGAGCAGCCTGGCATGTCGGTCGAGATCGCGATGCAGTGGACGACCGCGTACAGCGAGTCCGTGCACTCGTTCGCGAACGTGATCAACACGGCCGAGGGCGGCACCCACGAGGAAGGGTTCCGCACCGCCCTGACCTCTGTCATCAACAAGTACGCGCGCGACCAGAAGCTGCTCAAGGAGAAGGATGACAACCTCACCGGCGAGGACGTCCGCGAGGGCCTGACCGCGATCATCTCCATCAAGATGGCCGAGCCCCAGTTCGAGGGGCAGACCAAGACCAAGCTGGGGAACACCGAGGCCAAGTCGTTCGTGCAGAAGGCCGCCAACGACCGGCTGCGCGACTGGCTCGACCGCAATCCCGGCGAGGCCAAGGACATCATCAACAAGTCCAGCCAGGCGGCGCGGGCGCGGATCGCGGCCCGCCAGGCGCGCGACCTCACCCGGCGCAAGTCGGCCATGGAGAGCAACGGGCTGCCGGGCAAGCTGGCCGACTGCCAGTCGACCGACCCCGCCAAGTCCGAGATCTACGTGGTCGAGGGCGACTCCGCGGGCGGCTCGGCCAAGGGCGGGCGGGATCCGAAGTTCCAGGCGATCCTGCCGATTCGCGGCAAGATCATCAACGTCGAGAAGTCCCGCATCGACCGGGTGCTGAAGAACAACGAGGTCCAGTCGATGATCACCGCGCTCGGCGCGGGCATTCACGACGAGTTCGACATCGACAAGCTCCGCTACCACAAGATCATCCTGATGGCGGACGCCGACGTGGACGGGCAGCACATCAGGACGCTGCTGCTGACGCTGCTCTTCCGGTTCATGAAGCCGCTGATCGAGGCCGGATACGTCTACCTCGCGCAGCCGCCGCTGTTCAAGATCAAGTGGGTCGAGCGCGGCGTCAACCCTGACTACGTGTTCTCCGACGTCGAGCTGACCCGGGTCATCGAGGCGGGGATCGCCGCCGGGCGCAGGGACCCTCGCCCGCGCGACGGGGTGCAGCGGTTCAAGGGGCTCGGCGAGATGAACGCAGACGAGCTCTGGGAGACCACGATGAACCCGGCCCGGCGGGTGCTGCTCCAGGTCACCGTGGACGACGCGGCGCAGGCGGACGAGCTGTTCAGCGTGCTGATGGGCGAGGACGTGGAGTCCCGCCGCGCCTTCATCACTCGTAATGCGAAGGACGTGCGGTTCCTAGACATTTAGGCAGAGCCGGGAAGGTGCTTCCGGCGGAGCGATTCACGTGAAACCACGGTCCGTTCGACATGACCGTGTTGATCTTTTGATCTTGATCTTTGAACGAGAGGTTGCGAAGTGACCGAAGTGATGGGGCCGCCCGCGGAGGGGCACGACCGGACCGAGCCGGTTGACATCCAGGTCGAGATGCAGCGCAGCTACATCGACTACGCGATGTCGGTCATCGTCGGCCGGGCGCTGCCCGACGTGCGCGACGGGCTCAAGCCGGTGCACACGCGCATCCTCTACGCGATGTACGACGGCGGCTTCCGGCCCGACCGCGGGTACTTCAAGTGCTCGCGCGTGGTCGGCGAGGTGATGGGCAACTACCACCCGCACGGCGACAGCTCCATCTACGACGCGCTGGTGCGGATGGCCCAGCCCTGGACGCTGCGGATGCCGCTGGTCGACGGGCAGGGAAACTTCGGCTCGCCCGGCAACGACCCGCCCGCCGCCATGCGGTACACCGAGTGCCGCCTGGCCCCGCTGGCGATGGAGATGCTGCGGGACATCAACGAGGAGACCGTCGACTTCCGGCCGAACTACGACGGCCGGTCGGCCGAGCCGGTGGTGCTGCCCGCCCGGTTCCCGAACCTGCTCGTCAACGGCTCCGAGGGCATCGCCGTCGGGATGGCGACCAAGATCCCGCCGCACAACCTGCGCGAGGTCGCGGACGGCGTTCAGTGGTACCTGGACAACTACGAGCGGTTCGAGGCCCCGGCGGCCGAGCCGCCGGCCGAGGCCGACGACGACCAGCCCTATCGGGCGCCGTACGAGGACCTGCTCGACGGTTTGATGGAGCGGGTCCCCGGTCCCGACTTTCCGACCAAGGGGCAGATCGTCGGGCGGCGCGGAATCCGTGAGGCCTACCGGACGGGCCGCGGCTCGATCACCATGCGCGCGGTGGTCGACATGGAGGAGATCCAGGGCCGCAACTGCCTGGTCGTCAAGGAGCTCCCGTTCCAGGTCAACCCGGACAACCTGGCGTCCAAGATCGCCGAGCTGGTCAGGGAAGGCCGCCTGTCCGGCATCGCCGACGTGCGCGACGAGACCAGCGGCCGGACCGGCCAGCGGCTGGTGATCGTGCTGCGGCGGGACGCGGTCGCCAAGGTCGTGCTGAACAACCTCTACAAGCACACCCAGCTCCAGGACACGTTCGGCGTGATCATGCTGGCCCTGGTGGACGGCGTGCCCCGCACGCTCCGCCTCGACCAGGTGATCAGGTACTGGGTCGCGCACCAGATCGAGGTCATCCAGCGGCGGACCCGGTTCAGGCTCCGCAAGGCCCAGGAGCGGCTGCACATCGTCGCCGCGCTGCTGGCCGCGATCGACGCCATCGACCAGGTCATCGCGCTGATCAGGGGCTCCGAGTCGGCCTCGGTCGCGCAGCAGGGCCTGATGGCGCTGCTCGGGCTGGACGAGATCCAGTCCCGGGCCATCCTCGACATGCAGCTGCGCAAGCTGGCCGCCCTCGAGCGGCAGGAGCTGATCGAAGAGCGCGATGAGCTCGAGGCGCGGATCTCCGACCTCGAGTCGATCCTGGCGTCGCCGTCGCGGCAGCGGGAGATCGTGAGCTCCGAGCTCGGCGAGATCGTCGGCAAGTACGGGGATGTCAGGCGGACCGAGATCGTCGCCTTCGACGGCGACGTGGCCGACGAGGACCTGATCGCCGAGTCCGACATCGTGGTTACGATCACCCGCGGCGGGTACGCAAAGCGGACCAACACCGACCAATACCGGGCACAGCGACGTGGCGGCAAGGGGGTTCGCGGTGCGGCACTTCGGTCCGAGGACATCGTGGACCACTTCTTCGTCACGTCAACGCACAACTGGATCCTGTTCTTCACCAACAAGGGCCGGGTGTACCGGGCCAAGGGCTACGAGTTCCCCGACGCCGGACGGGACGCGCGCGGCCAGCACGTGGCCAACATGCTCGCCTTCCAGCCCGACGAGCAGATCGCCGAGGTGCTCACGCTGCGGGACTACACCGTGGCGCCGTACCTGGTGCTCGCGACCCGGTCCGGGCTCGTGAAGAAGTCGCGGTTGTCCGAATACGACTCGCCGCGCACGGCCGGGCTGATCGCGATCAACCTCCGCGAGGACGACGAGGTGATCGGCGCCGCGCTGGTGTCGCCGGAGGAGGACCTGCTGCTGGTCAGCAAGGGCGCGCAGGCGATTCGGTTCCACGCCGACGACGAGCAGATGCGGCCGACCGGCCGGGCCACCTCGGGCGTGATCGGCATGCGGTTCAACGAGGGCGATGAGCTTCTCGGCATGTATGTGGTGGGTGAGGCGGAAGACGTCCTCGTGGCAACGGAAGGCGGATACGCTAAGCGCACGCCCGCTGACCAGTACCCGTTGCGGAACCGCGGTGGACTGGGCGTCATCACGGCCCAGATCACCGAGGACCGCGGTGGCCTGGTGGGCGCGCTGATGGTCCGTCCGGACGATGAGGTCTTCGCGATCACGTCGAACGGCGGCGTCATCAGGACCCGGGCTAGCGAGGTACGGCAGACGGGGCGGGTGACGATGGGCGTCCGGTTGATGAACCTGGCGCCCGGGAACACCGTCGTCGCGCTGGCGCGCAACGCCGAGTCCGCAGTTGAGGACGCGGTGGCTGACGACGACGCGGTGGCGGATGACGGCGCCGTCGATGTCGAAAACACAGCAACAATTGAGGACATTGCCGACGATGGCAACGAACCGGGTGACGCAGGCGTCTGACCTATGTCGGATAGTCTCACCAGAAGGCACAAAGGGGCACCATTGGGCACCGAGGAGGACGGCGTGGACGAAGCGGGATCAACGACGCAGTCGCCGTTCATAACAGCGCCGCAGTTGCCGGATTCGGACCCGGACGTAGAAGGTGGCGGAGCGGTCGTCGACAATAGCTCTATGTCATCATCACGGGCGAGGTCCGGAAGCTCGCGCTCCGGATCAACAGGGGCCGGTGCGTCACGTACGCAGGCGACGCCGCGGGCCGATGCAAATGGGACGACCGCCAAGGGCGACGCGAAAAGCGAGGCCGCAGCCGAGCAGGACAGCGAGGCGGCTAAGCCCGCCCGGCCGGCCAAGCCCGCGCCGATGCCCGCGGACAGTATCAGCAGGCCGTCGTTCACGCCGGCGGCGTCAACCTCAACTTCAACCTCGACGCAGGCGGCAAAGTCAGTGCCCTCAACGCCCTCGCCTCAGGCGTCACCCTCAGCTCCCTCGACTCAGTCTTCGTCTTCGCCCTCGGTACCTTCGTCGTCGTCGACCTCGTCGTCCGGGTACCAGGGCTCGGGGTATCAGCAGCCGTCGGCCTACTCGCCGTCGGCCTACTCGCCGTCGGACTACTCGCGGTCGTCCTGGTCGAGCGCGCCGGACGCGCCGACGACCGCTACCGTGACCGCCGACTCGGCTGGCTTCGCCGCGTCGGCCGGGACCAACGGCACCAGGAGCGCGCCGTCCGGTGGCGGCTTCTCGGCCACCGCGGCCGGGGCGGCGGCCGGACTCGGCGGCGCTGCGGCCGGGCTGGCGAACTCGGTCACGGCCGCCTTCCGGGGCGGATCCGGCCCCAAGTCCAAGTCGGAGCCCAAGATCAAGGTTCGCCGGTCGAGCAAGCGCCAGGCGATGCTGACGCTGTCGCGGGTAGAGCCCTGGTCGGTCATGAAGTTCAGCTTCGTGGCCTCGGTGGTGGCGTTCATCATCTTGTTCGTGGCTGTGGCCGTGCTCTACATGGTGCTGTCGGCGCTCGGCGTCTTCGACTCGCTGCAGCACCAGGTCGCGTCGATCACGTCCAGCCAGAACACCGCGGGCACGAACATCTCGCACTGGTTCTCCGCGTCGCTCATCCTCGGCTACACGGCCATGCTCGGCGCGCTGAACATCGTGCTCATCACGGCGCTGTCCACGATCGGGTCGGTGATCTACAACCTGATCGCAAAGACCGTCGGCGGCATCGAGGTGACCTTGCGCGAGACGGATTGACTGACGCGAGCAGCCTCAGGAATGCGGTAGAGTAGCCCAGTCGATAGGGCTGCCCCTCGGGGGTATAGCTCAGTCGGTTAGAGCGCGTCCCTGATAAGGACGAGGCCCGTGGTTCAAGTCCACGTACCCCCACGCCTATCGACACGCGACCCCTGCACATTCGTGTGCAGGGGTCTTTGCGTTTTCTGCAAGAGCTTGAGCGGCAGCTGACCGGGGCGGCGGTAGGCTAACGGGTGTGACCCGGACGACACGGGTTCACGACCACTCGGGGAATCGACGTTGGAGGGACCGGCTCGGTGAAGAAGCTGTTGATCCTCATCCTGTTTGTGCTTGGCGGTCTGGCGGTCTGGCGTAAGGTCGCGGCGCAGCGCGCGGATCTTGACCTGTGGAGCGAGGCCACCGCCCCCGACGAGTACTGACCAAGGGTCCGCCGGGCCCTCCGGGCCCGGTTCGGATCACCCACTACATCCGTAACCGCCGCTGAACCCCCTTAGGCGCGTGCGATGACAGAATCCTCTCCCATCTCGCTGGTCTGCCTCGACCTAGCGGGCATCGTCATCGACGACTCCGTTGTGGAGCGCGCCTACGCCGAGGCGATCGCGACCCAGGGCATCGTCCCCGGAACCCAGGACTACGCCCGCTCCATGGTCAGGTTCGACCGTTCGCGCGGCCGCCCGCCCGCCAGCGTGCTCCGTGAGCTCTTCGAGGCCGACGAACTCCGGGCCCAGGTGGCGGCGCTCGCATTCGACCGCTCGTTCCGCGCGGCCGCGCAGCGGTTCGGCGTCTGCGTCCCGTCGGTGGTGGCCGACGCGATCGGCAAGGCGGCTGGCTCAGGCGCCCACGTCGCCGCGGTCACCGTGCTCTCCCGGTCTGCCTGCGGCGACCTGCTCGGCTCGCTCCGCCAGGCCGACCTGGTGCTCTGCGCCGACGACGTGCCCCGGAGCTTCCCCTGGCCGGACCCGGTGCTCACCGCGATGCTGCGGCTCGGCACGGCCGACGTGCGCGAGGTCGCGGTGGTCAGCGCGACCGAGGACGGCGTGCTCTCCGGCTGCCGGGCCGGGGCCGGCCTGGTCGCGGGGATCGGCTCGGGCCCCCGCCCGGCGGCGCGGCTTCGCGCGGCCGGCGCCACCCACGTGCTCGACAGCATCGCCGCGCTTTCCGACCTGGTCATGGGCTTTCCGGAGCCGGGCGTCGGCCCGGACTTGACCTAGACTTGTTGGTATGCCCGAACTTCCGGAGGTGGAAGCCCTCGCGGTCTTTCTCCGTGAGCGTGCGAGCGGCCGAGTCATCGCGCGAGCCGAGGCGGCCTCGTTCGCGGTGCTGAAGACCTTCGATCCGCCGCTGTCGGCGCTGTCCGGACGCGTGATCGGGGAGATCGCCCGGCGCGGCAAGTTCCTGGATCTCAGCTGCTCCGGCGGCTCTGGCCCGGATCAACTGCACCTGGTGATGCACCTGGCCCGGGCCGGCTGGCTGCGCTGGCGCGACGACATACCGGATAAGCCGGCCAGGCCGGGAAAGAGCCCGCTCGCGTTCCGGCTGGTGCTCGACGACGGGTCCGGGTTCGATCTCACCGAGGCGGGCACGCAGAAGCGGCTCGCCGTCTACCTCGTCCGCGACCCGGCCGACGTGCCCGGCGTCGCCAGCCTCGGCCCCGAGCCGCTGGCCGACGACTTCACGGTCGAGGCGCTGGCCGCGATCCTGGCTGGCCGGCGCACCCAGATCAAGGGCGTGCTCCGCGACCAGCACATCATCGCCGGGATCGGCAACGCATACTCCGACGAGGTGCTGAACGTCGCCAGGATGTCCCCGTTCAAGCTCGCCTCCAGCTTCACCCCGGATGAGGTGGCGGTGCTGCACGCCGCGATCGTGAGCACGCTCCGCGAGGCGGTCGAGCGGTCGGCCGGCCTGGCGGCGGCCGACCTCAAGGGAGAGAAGAAGACCGGGCTGCGGGTGCACGGCAAGGCGGGTCAGCCGTGCCCGACGTGCGGCGACACGATCCGCGAAGTCTCTTTCGCCGATTCGGCCCTGCAGTACTGCCCCACCTGCCAGACGGGCGGCAAGCCGCTCGCCGACCGCCGCCTCTCGCGGCTGCTTAAGTTAGGTCGCCGGCGCAGGTGGCGGCGCCGCTGACCGCCTTCCACCGGCGGATGAGGATAGCGCCTGGGCGCGCTTCAGGCGGCGCCGCCGACTGCCTTTCCCCGGCAGATGAGGTCGACGTAGGACGGCGGCATCCCGGCCGCGACCCCGGCCTGCAGCTGGATCTCGGCCAGGGCGGAGGCGACCAGCTCTCGGCAGTGCGGGCACTGCGGCGGCTGCCAAGGGTCGGCCCCGTCGTAGGCGGCCTCGGCGGCAGCGCGCGCCTCGGTGCAGCTGGTGTCGGCGAGCCCGGTGAAGTCGATCTGCAGCGGGATGCCCGCCTCCCGGACCGCGAGCCTGGCCTGCGCCGCCAGCGCGATGATGACGTCGCACTGGGCCGACTCGTCGAGCTCGCGCCAGGTGGCGGACGCCTCGTCGTACCGTCGGCCGGCCATCGCCGAGGTCAGGAGGTAGCCGATGCGCGGAGCTTCCCAGCGTGTCGTGGTCATGCCTCACCCCCGTGCATGAAAAGCCGTCGCCAAACCGTGTGGATGAGGCGCTCGACCCAGCCCGACAGGCCCGTGCCAGCGGCCGGGCCGCGCTGGTCCGACGCGCCTTCGCCCCAGACAACGCCCACCAATGCCCCCTTTTGGATTTGGAGGGTTGAGGCGCAATGGTCGGCCCCTAGGCGGGGTCGGCCGCCCAGGGGCCGGCCTGCGGGAGTCCTCGGTAACCCCCCAGAACCTGGGACGCCCGCAGCGCTACTTTGCGGGTTGCCCGGGGGAAATCGCCGGGCGACGATCCGTAGCGCGGTGCTCACATTAGCGTGATGGGACAACGCTGTCTACAAGAACCAACAACTCCGAACTTGAATGCAAAGCGCCTGCTCATGACCCACTTTGCGGACCCTGGAGTCGGCTCATCCACGGTCGGCGGGAACCGCTGGTACCCTGAGGACGTATTCCTGGGGCTATGGCGCAGTGGTAGCGCACCTGCCTTGCATGCAGGGGGTCAGGGGTTCGAATCCCCTTAGCTCCACTCCAGGTCAGAGGCTGCCGATAGCGTCCTTGGCTTCCTTCAGGCTCTTAGCCAGCGCCTCGCGCTCACGGCGCGCACGGGCGCTGCTCTCGCTGACCATCCAGCCAGCGCAGCCAAGCGCGATGATGCCCGCCAGGAGTTCCGGCCGCGCTGACGGGATAGTGATCGCCGCGGCGGTGGCCACGACCACCAGCGCCAGGGTGACCGTCCAGATCTGCCGGCTACTGCGAGGGCGGGCCGCGTGCCTTACCGTCCGAATGATCCAGTTACGTCGTGATTCACCCGGCATGGTCGAAGCGTAGCCGACCCTGCCCCTAGCTCCAGTAGGATCCGGTCCGATGCCTAAGCACGCGATCAATAGCCGACTTGGGTGGCTCCAGCCCATCGGGCTGTTGCTCGCCTGCTTCGCGTTCACGGGCGGCCTGGCCGTCTGGGAAGCGGTCAGGATCGCGGACGCTCGCGCCACCGTGGTAAACGGCTGGGTCGCCGGAACGGCGGCGGGGGTCGGCGGCGGCCTAGTGCTGGCCGCGCTGGTCGCCGTGACGGTCTTGGTTCAGCGTCGGCGGCCGTCGTCCCGTCGTGGCTGGCGGGAGGGCATCCCCGTCCTCACGTTCGCGCTGCTTCTGGTCGTTGCCTTCTTGTCCTCGGTGCCACCGCGACAATTCAGACCCAATCCCCCTCCCTACGTGATCACCTCGGGCGTCGAAGTGGCAGAGATCGCGTACGTCGGCGTTTGCTTCGCCGGTTTCGCGGTCGTGGTGATCATCGCCGGGCTTGCAGCGCTGGTCAGGGGGCGCCGCCCGGCGCCGGACTAGCCCCGGAAACGCCGGTACTGGTCTGTATCTGCTCGGCCCCGACGTCGTCGCCGAAGATATGCCAGCTGCCCCCTCCGGCCTGTTTCGCCATGTACATGGCGCGGTCGGCGTGGATGAGGAGGGCGGTCAGGTCGTCGAAGGGCGGGCATTGGGCGATGCCGACGCTTGAGCGGTACGCGAGCGGCTCCCCGTCGCTGCCACGGAAATCGGTCACCCGGCGGGTCAGCTGGTCCGCCAGGTGGATCGCGCGCACGCTGGTGATCCCGGGCACGATGATGACGAACTCGTCGCCGCCGTAACGTCCCACGATGTCCTCTGGCCGCACGTTCTCCCGGCAGGCCCGCCCCAGATCGATGAGCACCTCATCGCCCGCGATGTGGCCATGCAGGTCGTTGATCTGCTTGAAGTCGTCAACGTCGATCATCAGCGCGACGACGGGCTGGCCGAGCCGCTGGGCATGGGCGAAGGCGGCCTCGGCCTTTTCCATGAAGTAGCGCCGGTTGAACAGGCCGGTGGTGCCGTCGATCGAGGCCAGCTGCTGGTACCTGGCGGCCAGCTGGCCGTAGTCGCGCAGGGCGACGTACTGACGGACGCTGACCAGGAGCGTCAGCACCAGGGCGCCGAGCAGGATGCCGCCCAGCGGGTTGAACCCGACGCTGCGCATCCCGACGAAGGCCAGCAGGATGAAGCTGCTCAGGACGGCCACGTAGGGCAGGAATGACGGCCGCCCGGGAACGGCCTCCAGCGGCTTGACCACGATCCCGGCGGGCCTGGTGCGCAGCTGGCTGGCGGCGGAGATGCAGACCGCGGTCACCCCGAGCATCCACAGCGTGTCGACCGGGTCGCCGCCGAGGTAGGTCGAGTGCACGGTGATGTAGGCGTAGGTGAGGTCGGCGGCGATGAAGAGCAGCAGGCCGACCGCGAAGATCTGCAGCGCCATCACGCTCGACTGGGGAACACCACGCCAAAGCAGCGTCAGGATCCCGAACAGCAGCAGCAGGTCGCCGATCGGGTACGCGTAGGTGGCGAGGTCGAACAGGTCGAAGCGCAGGCCGGTCCCGACGGCCGGCCCGAGCGCCAGGTACCAGATGAGCACCGCGCCGCCGGTGAACACCGTGCCCAGGTCGAGCAGTCGCCGCAGCCGCTCCGAGCCCGAGTCCCGACGGGCGGGGAACGAAAGCAGGCCGCAGAAGGCGACTACGTAAAAGCCGAGGTACGCCGCGTCGGACCAGGTGGGGTACGCCACCCGGTGCATCACGTTCTCGATCCAGAATTGCAGCAGGTCGCCGAGCAGATACAGGAACATCGCC
>Ga0208357_1001602_pt1 | contig 16266 bp, 14 predicted proteins | sample NGESurdeep092012_6_FD_184487 | JGI IMG/M metagenome (GOLD analysis project Ga0208357, IMG submission 184487) | Arctic peat soil microbial communities from Barrow, Alaska - NGEE Surface sample F52-2 deep-092012 (SPAdes) | ecosystem: Environmental > Terrestrial > Soil > Wetlands > Peat ... | reverse complement strand
ATGTATGTAGAACTTCAAGCTATGGGAAAATCAATTCAGGATCTTTAAAAGCATCGGGGTTTCCGATGAAGTTATTTTTAATTCGATGTTTGCAAACCGAAAAACCCCGTCGGGACATAAGCTCATACCTGATACCTCATACCTGATACCTCATACCTGATACCTCATACCTGATACCTCATACCTCATACCTGATACCTGATACCTGATACCTGATACCTCATACCTGATACCTGATAACAACCTTCACCCCGCAGTCAAATATTCCCCGGGAATTCCATCCAAAGGTTCAATCATAATATCCTTATAATAAATTTCATCGCCTTCTGATTGTATTTGTATTTTTCCTTTTACTAACGGTGTCACCTGGCCGTTATCCCATTGGCTTGAATGATACAATACCATCATCACCTTTCCATTTATCATCTGCACACTCGTATCTCCATGGCAATAAAGATCTAAGGTATTCCATTCTCCTGCGGAATTTTCAGCATCTCCCTGTTTTATACAATGCCTGCCCACCGGGCTTTTGGCGCTAAATGTCGTCATGGTACCTGTTGGGCTATATACGTATTCACTGTCCGATTTTTTTACCACCGGAATATCTTCCATCGCTCCTGCACACCCCCAGTAATCACCGCAATTACCCTGCTCTACCTGGAATTCCTGTGATCTCATCCATGCATGAGAGTCGGCACCATTATCGCCTACAGAAAAATACAATACGCCACTATCTTTTTTCTTTCCCTTCTTATCTCCCCAGGCGAGGGTTCCCCATTTAAAATGTAATCTCAGGTGAAAATTGCCGTATTCCCCCGGCGTGTAGATACAACCCCGTTGCTGCCCGGATATTCGTATTACCTTTTCGCCATTCATATCTACGACCGTGAATACATGTTCAGGATCATTATTTAACCCTATAGGAATATCACTGGTCTTTTTTCCTGCATCATCTGTCGGCGGCCCCAGGTAAGAATTCCAGCCGGAAAGATCTTTCCCATTAAATAAGGCAACCATTTTATTCCCTTGTGCAAAATTATTTGTTGAATGGAAAGTAAATAGTAAAAACAGCAAAATAAAGTTTGAAATATATTTCATGTCAATGTTTTTATTAAAGGTAAATGAATTCCGGTATTGCCGGTATAAATAGTACTATTTCAAATGAAAACTTTCCTGTTTATTCTTCACCGTTATTTATTACTACCTTCTACCTGCTACCATTGCAGCAGGGTTGCCAACCTTTGGAAGGTTGGCAACCCTAACTTAAAGTGAAAACTTTCCTTATCTTTGAAACATGACTGAATTAACTTCTATAAAGCGAATATTAACTCAACTTAAGCCGGAGTTGACAGAGAAGTATTTTGTCAATTCAATTGGATTGTTTGGATCAATTGTTCGGGATGACTTCACCCCAAAAAGTGATGTTGATATAATTGTAGATTTTAGTAAGCCTGTCGGAGTGGAAATTATTGATCTTGCCAACTACTTAGAAAGTAAACTCAGCAAGAAAATTGATTTGGTTTCCAGGAACGGCGTCAAACCTAAATATTTCCATCAAATCGAATCTGAAATTATTTATGTCTAAGCGTGAGCCAACACTTCTTGTTGAAGTCATCATAGATAACGCTAATAAAATTATTGAATACACCCGTAATCTTTCATTTGAAGAATTCACAAAAGACAGCAAGACTACCGACGCTGTAATTCGCAATTTTGAATAATCGGCGAAGCTGCAAATAAATTGCCGGAAGACTTTAAGGATAAACATTCCAATATTAACTGGCATCGTATTCGTGGATTTAGAAACCGGATAGTACATGATTATTTTGGCATTGATTATTCGATAGTGTGGAAAATCAAAGAATCGTTTCTTCCTGAGCTCATCATATCGCTAAAATCCCTTTGAGCTACTTTGGCTAACATGGTTTCTTTTTGAAAAATTATTAAATCCCGCTGTTGTTGATCCCTGTCTGAAAGTCCTTACCTAATATGCCAATAGCTAATAGCTGATAGCTGCTATCTTTACATAATCAATCATTATTATGAAAACAAATAAAGTATTACAGCAACAGATTTTTGAAATAATAGATAATCAAATAAAAAGCGGGAAGCCTCCGGAAACAAAACGAACCTTTGACCGCCTTGTAAAATCAGGGTATAGTACAACAGATGCTAAAAAATATATTGGCCAATGCGTTGCAGTGGAATTATTCAACATCATGAATCAACAACAACCTTTCGATGAAAAAAGGTATGTTCAAAATCTATTGAACTTACCAAAAGAACCTTTCGATTAATACAGCGATTGCCGCAGGGTTGCCAACCTTTTAAAGGTTGGCAACCCTGACTTAGCAATCTCGTTTAATGAATTAGAAGCCATTCTATGTTCGTCATTGCGAGGAACGAAGCAATCTCTTTTAAGGAATTGAAAGTCTCTCTATGTCCGTCATTGCGAGGTACGAAGCAATCTCATTTAATGAATTAGAAGCACTTCTATATTCGTCATTGCGAGGAACGAAGCAATCTCATCATTTTGCCATTGAGGTTTATCCGGTCGGGACGCTTGTCTTCGGCGGCCTGAACGATTTTTCGCCTCACCCCCGACCCCTCTCCCAAGGGAGAGGGGGGGGAATTAGAAGCCATTCTATGTTCGTCATTGCGGGGAACGAAGCAATCTCATCCTTATGCCGTTGCTGCTTACCCGGTCGGGACGCTTGTCTTCGGCGGCCTGAACGATTTTTCGCCTCACCCCCGACCCCCGCCAGGATGCTAAAGCTAACAGCCAACAGCTAACAGCTATTAGCTCACACCTCCCCCGCCAACTCCCTAATATCCCCAACCTCCAATACATTCTTTGAATAACCAATCGTTACCACGTGTATCATTGCGTGGCCCACTTCCTGCAGCGTGAGCACGCTTTTGGGCGAAATAAATTGTATGATCCTCACCAGCAACTTCACCAACGGTTTCCAGTTTTTCTGATTTGGGAAGGGTTTCATCACGCTCGGGCGAAAATTATATTCCGCCTTAAACGGCAGCTTCGCCAGGTCGTTCTCTGTTTTCCCTTTTACCCGTGCCCACATCATCCTGCCCTTTTCACTCGTGTCCGTTTTGGCGCCTGATACATAGGTGAACACCATATTTTCGTTTACGCGTAACAGTGATTGGGCAAATGCCATCGTAGTATCATACGTGAGGCGGGTAAACACGGCTTCGTTCTTTCCCACAGAGCTTACACCGGCGCAAAAAAAGCAGGCATCATATCCTTTTATATTTTCTGCAAAGGCATCCAGTTTAAAAAAATCGGGCACCAGCAACTCTTTTAGTTTAGGATGCTGCAGGTCGTAATGCCTGCGCGAAACGATGAGCACCTCAGCTACCTGTTCGTTTTGCAAACACTCAAACAGCACCCCTTCGCCTACCATACCCGTAGCGCCCGTGATAATTACTTTTATTGGAGACATGATTTTAAAATTAATGCTGCGAAGTTCGGGAGAAAAGAGGAATGAAATTTTGGTAGCAAAGATTTGGTTCGTGAGACAGAAATTAATTAGGGTTGCCAACCTTTTAAAGGTTGGCAACCCTGGCACTTCGAAGTTCCCACAGGTTGGCAATCCTGACCACAAACAAAAGCATGTTTCCTCATATTGTTTTTGTAAATATTTATTCTTCCCTTATATTTAACCTACTAAACCCACCAGTAATGATAGCACATATAACGCTTATTATAGCCCATAACCATCATATCTTCCGGGCCATTCTTCACAACATTTTACAGTCGTATGCCGGCATTTGCGTTTTGGCAAAGGTGGATACCGGGGCAGAGCTACTAAAGAAAACAAAGGAACTGGGGCCGGATGTGGTGCTGGCGGGGCTTGGGCTTCCGGGCATGGCCGATGTGGCCGCATGGCAAAAACTCGTTGACCATTGTGGCAACACAAAAGTAGTCCTATCGTGGCACCACAGCGATGCGCATAAAATACCGGCAATGATGCGTGCTTCATTCGCGGGATATATTGCACGGGATGCTTCGCCGGTAGAATATGTGTATGCCGTGAAGCAGGCGGCAAAAGGAAAAGAGTTTTATTGCAGCCAGACCCAAAAACTACGGGGAAGCACAAACGAAATTTCCGCTTTTGTAAATAGTCTTGATGATAAATGGTTGAGATTACTTTATTGCATTTGCATGGGCTATAGCAATAAAGATACGGCTACGGCTACTGAGTTAAAGGAAAGTACGGTAAAAAGCTACCGGAAAAAACTGAAGAGCATTACGCAATTCAGGAGTGTAGCTGCACTGGAGAAGATGATGAGGGGGAGGTATAAATTAAGAAATAAGAATTAAAAATTACGAATGGTGAATTCGTAATTTTTAATTCTTAATTGAAAAAAAAAGAGGCCTGGTGAATAATTATTGAGAAATACGGTTTAAGACAATACTACTGGTAACCTGCTGGTTGGCGCCTACAGCCATCGCGCGGCAGTAATAAGTAGTGCCCTTGATAAGCCCTGTAAAGGTGAAGTAGGTAGTGGTAGCCGGAAAGCTTACCCAACTGTTTTCCTGCAGGGTGGCATCTGAAGTATATTGAAACAGGTAGCTTGATGCACCCTTCACGGCTTTAAACTTAAACACCAGCTTGCCGCTACCAACACCATCGGTAAGCACCGGATTTTCAGGATTCGTTATGGTTCTCGGTTGCGGCAGCTTGTTAAGAACGAAACCCGACTTGGTAAGTGCCGCAGAGTCAGAAGTGGTGGTGTTTACATAATCTGCAAGCTGCGTCAGCATCTGATTCAGCGCATACTTGCTGATGTTCTTCAGTTGCACCTGCACCTTATCCCTGCTGGCCGAAGTTTGCAGCAAGGCTTCGTATCTTACAAGCTCGGCATTAATATCCACTAGGGAAGGCACGGGGGTTGGAAATATGGTTACGGCGGCAGCCATGCTGGCCGTTACGTTTTGACCAAATGTTAGAGTATTTGCGTCAGTTTCTTTTTTGAAGGATTTTATAACCCTCCGGATAAATTTTTTCATGTTTGATAATTTTTAAATGTTAAGCCTCAGTTTTTTTAAATGAGAATGCTAAATTGAAACATAAAAGAATTCCGGACAACCCCATTAATGGGGTATAATAAAAATGATCTTTTTTCGTTGCCGGCAAAAATGCCCGTAAACAGGGCATTCCAGGGAAATGTTTTTGGCAAAAATTTTTTTTAAGTACCCCTCCGCGATACAAAGTTATCCACATTTATTGCCGTCAAAGGGCTTGTAACCGGTTCTCTCCCACGGCATCAAAGGCATGAAATTGCAAAAAACACAGTGCGAAATGGCCATTGTATGGTTGTATGATGACCATTTTCCGTTGGGAAATGACCATTGTATAGTTGTATGATGACCATTTCCCGTTGGGAAATGACCATTGTATAGTTGTATGATGACCATTTCCCGTTGGGAAATGACCATTGTATGGTTGTAAGATGACCATTTCACAGTGGGAAATGACCATTGTATGGTTGTATGATGACCTTTGCACGGCGTGCAAGGACCAATGTATGGTTGATTTTAAAATTAATGCTGTAATTTTTTCTTTTAGGAAATTCGTAATCTTTATTTTAAATTGAGACGCAAATAAAGGGCTGTCCTGACGAGCAGAGTTTGACCGCTTTTCGATAATATTTTTTAATAATAATGGCCAAAGATAAAAAACAACAAACGGAAGAACCTTTAGAGAAAAAGCTCTGGAAATTAGCGGATAAGCTGCGCAAAAACATGGATGCGGCAGAATATAAACATGTTGTGCTTGGTCTCATATTCCTTAAATACATTTCTGATGCCTTCCAGGAATTACATGATAAATTAATTGCGCAGGTAAGCGAAGGCGCAGATCCTGAGGATAAAAATGAGTACACTGCTGAAAAGGTTTTTTATGTGCCGCCTTCTGCAAGATGGAAATGGCTGCAGGGCAGGGCAAAACTCCCAACCATTGGTAAAGATATTGATGAAGCCATGGAGGCCATAGAAAAAGACAATGTTTCATTGAGAGGTGTTTTGCCCAAAGTGTATGCACAGGAAAAATTAGATAAGCAAAACCTGGGCGGATTGGTCGATTTGGTAAGTACTGCCACATTAGGAACCAAGGAAGCACAGAGTAAAGATTTATTGGGTAAAGTATTCGAATACTTCCTTGGCGAGTTTGCCCTGGCTGAAGGAAGAAAAGGCGGCCAGTTCTATACACCTAAAAGCGTGGTTAAGTTGTTGGTTGCTATGTTAGAGCCTTTTGAAGGCCGCGTGTTTGATCCTTGCTGCGGAAGTGGCGGCATGTTTGTACAGAGTGAAAAATTTATTAAACATCACCAGGATCATTATAAGAATGCTTCGACACGCTCAGCATCAAAAAAGCTTTCCTTAAATCCCGAAGATTATATATCCATTTATGGACAGGAAAGCAACCAGACTACATGGCGTTTGTGTAAAATGAACCTTGCCATTCGTGGCATTGACAGCAGCAATGTGAAATGGAACAATGAAGGAAGTTTTTTAAACGATGCACACAAGGATTTAAAAGCTGATTATATTATTGCAAACCCGCCCTTTAATGACAGCGACTGGAGCGGCGAATTGCTGCGCGATGATGCGAGGTGGAAAGTATTGGGCGAAAAATTAGTGCCTCCCGCTGGCAGCGCTAACTATGCGTGGATACAACATTTCCTCTATCATTTGGCGCCAACCGGAAAAGCAGGATTTGTTTTGAGTAAAGGTTCGCTTACTTCACAAACCAATACTGAAGGAGAAATACGAAAGGCTTTAATTGAAAATGATCTGGTGGATTGCATTGTTAACCTACCCACCAAGCTTTTTCTGAATACTCAGATACCGGCGTGCCTTTGGTTCTTATCAAGAAATAAAACGAATGGTGGATTCAGAGAAAGAAAAGGCGAGATATTATTTATAGATGCGAGAAATAAGGGAGAATTAATTAGCCGCAAAAATCGTGTACTTACCGATGAAGATTATTACAAAGAAAAAGGCATCGAAAATAAGACTGGCGACATCGAAGAAATAACCTCTATCTATCATAATTGGCGAAATAAAGATGGAAATTATGAAAATGTGCCGGGCTTTGCAAAATCGGCAACTATTGACGATGTAACTAAACTAAACTTCGTTCTAACGCCTGGAAGATATGTAGGCCTGCCAGATGAGGAAGATGATTTTGATTTTACAGAACGCTTTACAAAATTGAAAGCAGAGCTGGAAAAACAAATGGGCGAAGAAGCAGATTTAAATAAAAAAATTATAGAAAATTTGGAGAAAATAAAAATTGATGTTTAAGAAGTTACCTTATATAAATGAAGAAGGTCAATGGGTGATTGAGCTTGAAGATCCTCCAACAGAATTAGATGGAGAGTTTAAAACATTCTTTGACAACTATTATATTGACGATATAATATTTCACCCAGATAAAAAACCGCCTTTACTAAAAAGGAAAGATCGGGTTTGCCGTTTTTGCAATAAATCAATGCCGGAAGTATCTTTTGAGAAGGATGCACATACAATTCCGCAATTGATCGGCAATAGGAATATGATTTCAGATTTTGAATGCGATGCATGTAATGATTTATTTAGTAAATATGAAACGCAATTAGCTTATTTTTTAGGAGTTTCCCGTAGCCTGGCATTTCTAAAAGGTCAGGAGGGTATTCCGAAATTTAAAACTCCGGACAAAAAATTAATTATAGGAGAAGATAAAGAAAATAAAAGTATTAAAATTATTTCAGATGGTTTGGAAAATAATCATTGGGAAATTGACGAAATGAATAAAAAGATGAAAATCTTTTCCGTAAAACATCCTTATTCGCCTATTGATGTTTATAAATCTTTTCTTAAAATGGCCTTGTGTTATATAGATGTAGATGATATTTCAAATTTTGAATCGGCATTTAAGGTTTTACAAACAAATACTTATGACATAAAAATGAAAGGCAATCCTCTGTTTAGATTATATATTCATCTGTATGCAGGTCCCCCAATTCCAATGCCAATAGTATTAAAAATGCGTCGGAAAGAAAATGCTGTAAATAAGTATTGTCCTTCATATTGCTTTGTTATTTACTGCAGCAATTATATTTTTCAGTTCTTTTTGCCATTCTATAAACTTGATACGGAGATCGTTAAGAAATATGGGAAAGTACATCTGCCTACTTGCCCGCCATTACTAGGTAAAAAAAGGTTTGACTATTTTGATATTCCCAAAAGAGGTATTTATGATTTATCAGGAACAGACAAGGTTGTAAAGGAAAAACAAGTGATTACAATGTCATTCGATAGTATGAAGTATCTATAATAAACTTTAAAAGTATTTTGGTATATGCCTGAAATAATACGTAACAGAACAATAAGGCCATCCACAAGAAAAGTCACATCTGTAAATTACAGGGTGCATATTGATGGTATAACCACCGGTGATACCTTAGTTGTAAATGTGAAACATGAAAGCAAGCCTTTCTTTAAAACCTATACGTTTAAGGGAAGCGATGTCATGAAAAAGAAAAGCCTCGGTTTTAGGGTAAGTGATAGTGGCAAGCAAATTATTGTTAACTGGATAAACACACAACCAACAAATGGATAATAAAGACATACGCTGGCAACAACGCTTTAGTAATTATAAAAAAGCTTTGGCTCAACTTCAAAAGTTTATTGATAAGGGAAAACTAAATGAACTGGAAGAGCAGGGATTAATTAAATCTTTTGAGTACACATATGAGTTAGCATGGAATACTATTAAAGACTTTTATGAAGGCCAGGGTGAAACAGGAATACAGGGAAGTCGCGATGCATTCAGGCTGGCTATCGGCAGGGGGCTTGTACAAAATGGTGATAACTGGATGAAAATGATTGAGGGGCGTATTAGAACTTCACATACATATGATGAAGAAGTGGCAAATGAAATAGCTTCAGATATTTTTGATATTTATCATCCATTATTTATTCAATTGCAAACAACGTTGGATGTTGAACAACAAAATCCATAAATTATTATAATGAAATTTGGATTGCCTGATAGCACAATTGAAAACATACAGAAAGTTTTTGAAACCGATTCAAAGATTGATGAGGTTATTGTTTTTGGCTCCCGTGCAAAAGGCAACTATAAAGAAGGCTCTGACATTGACCTTGCAATTAAAGGGAGGAATATAAATCTTGATGAGATACTTAGCCTTAGCAGGAAATTGGATGAACTAAACCTGCCTTATAAAATTGACCTGATCAATTATGCAACTATCTCTGATAAAGATGTTATTGAGCATATTGACAGAGTTGGAATTGTTTTTTATGAGAGGTGGAAGAAACATAAATTGGGAGAAGTGGTTTATATTAACAAAAACAGTATTAATAAAGAATATTCATTTGAAGAAATAGAATACTTAGATACAGGATCAATAACGCAAGGTAAAATAGAAGGCTTTCAATATTTTAAATTAGAGGATGCACCAAGCAGAGCTAAGAGATTGGTCAATGAAAATGATATTATTTATTCACTGGTTAGGCCTATTCAAAGGCACTACGGATTTATTGAAAAAAGTAATTCCAATATTGTCGTATCCACTGGATTTGCGGTAATCACTCCAATCAAAGAAAAAGTAAATCCCAAATATCTCTTCCATTTATTATCATCAGATGATATTGTAAACTATTTGGATACAATTGCTGAAGGTTCAACTTCTGCTTATCCTTCACTACGTCCTGAAGATATTGCAGTACTTGAAATCTCGCTACCGCCAGTAGAAGAACAAAATAGTATTGCAACTGTTCTCAACAGTCTAAATGATAAAATAGATTTACTGCACCGCCAAAACAAAACCTTAGAGCAATTAGCTGAAACACTTTTCAGGCGAAGGTTTGTGGAGAAAGCAGATAAGAATTGGGAAGTTAAGTCAATATCGGAAATAATTGATGTAAAGGATGGTACACATGATTCTCCTAAACAAGCTCTTGAAGGGAACTATTTAATTACATCAAAACATTTAAAGCCAGACGGCGTCGACTTTGAAAACGCATATAAAATATCAGAATCGGATTTTATTGAAATAAATAAACGGAGTAAAGTTGACGAAAATGATATATTATTTTCTATGATTGGAACATTGGGCCATATTCATGTTGTAAAGAATAAGCCAAACTTTGCTATTAAAAATATAGGATTGTTTAAAAGTTCACAGAAACCTTGGTTTTTAAACTTTCTTTATTTATTGCTTAAAAGTAAAGTTGGAGAAAAATTCATCCGCGAAAGTGCTGATGGTTCGACACAAGAATATATAACGCTTGGCAGTTTGAGAAATTTTAAGTTTTCATTCCCCAGGGAATCAAATATTAAAGAATTTGACAAACAGGTTTGTTCGATATTTCAAAAGGTAAAATCAAATACAAATCAAATAAAATCACTTACTCAATTAAGAGATATAATGTTGCCGAAATTAATGAATGGGGAGATGAGAATAAAAAACTAATAAAATAAAATCTATGGCATTAAAAATATTACAACCTAAAAGTAATATTGCAAATAAGGTAAGAAATACAAAGCTGCCGACTACTAAACCTTTGCTGCCATTGTTTGAAGTAATAAGTAATTCCATACATGCAATAAATGAAGCTAAAATTGCGGGTATTCTTAAGGGTGATGGAGAAATAACTATAAGAATAATAAGACAAGGGCAGGAGGCAACGTTTAAAGAATTAGAGGAAGTGGATTTATATCCAATAAAATCGTTTGAAATTACTGATAATGGAATTGGTTTGAATGATGAAAACTTAAATGGTTTTGTTGAAACAGACACTGATCATAAAATTGAAATTGGTGGTAAAGGGGTAGGAAGATTTGTTTGCCTAAAAGCCTTTAGAAAACTGTATATAAAAAGTATTTTTATTGATGAGTCAATTTATAGGTTTAGAGAATTTATTTTTACAAACACAAAAGAAGGATTTCAGGATTTTAAAGAAAGAATTTCCGATCAATCCAAATCAGGAACAATAATACTCTTATCCGAATATAAAGACGAGTTTCAAAAACATGTTCCAAGGCCTATTTCGCTTGTTGCAAAAGAGATCGTTGATCATTTTCAATTATATTTCATTCAAAACAACGCTCCTAAAATAATTTTGATAAATCCTAATGAAGATTTTATTAATTGCTCAACATTTTTTGAAACTAATTTTAAGCGAAAAGTCCAAACAACTCCATTTGAGGTAGGTGAATTTGAATTCAAGTTATACCTCACCAGATCAACAAGCGCCCAAAGTCATAAAATTCTTTTTTGTGCGCATAACAGGGCCGTTAAAGAGGAAGGGTTGTATAATCGAATAATTGATTTGGGGAAATATCCAATAAAAGATGTGGATGGTAGTTTTTATTATCAAGCTTTTGTTGTCGGCAAGCTATTGGATGATAATGTTGATTTAGAAAGGGTGGGATTTAATTTTCCAGCCGATGATAGCGAAGAGGATATACCTCCAGACGAAATTTCCTTAGCCAAAATAAGAAAAGAGGCTATCAATAGTATTGAAGTTTTGCTCGCTGATTATCTGAATGCTGTGCGTGAAGAGAAAATAGCCAATTATAGGCCAATCATTCATGACGAACTTCCACAGTACAATCATGTTCTGACTCATAAACTTTCCGAAGTAAAAAAACTTCAGCCAAACTTATCAAAAGATAAGTTAGACATTGAACTTTATAAGCTAGAAACTGATTGGAAAATTGAAGTAAAAAAAGAAGGAACGAAACTTCTTGATGAAAAAAAAGATATTCAAAATTTAGATGAATATAAAGAGAGATATGAGAAGTTTCTTTCTGATTTTAACGAAGTAGGCAAAGCTGATCTTGCAAGATATGTAGTTCATAGAAAGGCCGTAATTGAATTGTTGGAAACACTTTTAGAGAAAGATAATTCTAATAAGTTTTCCGACGAAGATATAATTCATAGCCTCTTTTTCCCAATTAGAACTACGTCGGATGAAGTAACCCATGATAAACAAAATTTATGGTTAATAGATGAAAGGCTAACTTATCATTCTTTTTTGGCATCAGATAAAAAGTTCAATCAGATAAAGCAATTAGAATCTACTAACGATGATCGAGCCGACTTACTTATTTATAATGATGCTTTAGCGTTTACTGAAGATAAGTTAGCACCATTCAAATCCTTTACCATAGTTGAATTTAAAAAACCACAAAGAGAAGGGTATCAGGATTTTGATCCTAAGAAAAATCCATTGGATCAAGTTGAAAAATACATAAAAGAAATACTTGGAGGTACAGTTACTAGCAGAACTGGAAGAAAAATAATTGTTGATCCAAAAATGCCATTCTATGTTTATGTAGTATGTGATTTAAATAACTCCTTAATAGAAATATTAAAATCAAGGGAATTTGATAAAACACCTGACGGTCAAGGTTATTTCAAACTTTATACAAAATATTTCAATGCTTACATCGAAGTGTTACCCTTTGAAAAGGTTTTATTAGATGCAAAAAAAAGGAATAGAGTGCTTTTTGAAAAATTGGGAATAGTGCAATGACTTAAATTTTGACTTAAATATATGACATTATTAGAGTGTTTAACTCCCTTACAAAAAACGGAGATTGTCTTTAAAATCATTGAATCAATCGCTACTGCTTTAGCTATAATTGTTGGAGGCATTTGGGCGTTGTTTCGATTTAGACGTCAACGAGAGAATTATGCTCTGATTGATTTTACTGTTGATATAAAATTTCATAAGAATAAGGGAGAATGGTGGATTGTAGAACTTCTTGCTTTTATAGAAAACAAAGGTAAAGTGCGACAAGAAATTGAGTTGTTTGACTTTGAACTAGCATCGATCAATGATTCTGATAAGGTTGATATCTCCAAAAATTTTGGCGGGCAAGTGCTTTTCCCAAATATTATCTGCAAAGGATCATTTCTTCCTAAACAATCAAAATATTTTTTTATAGAACCCGGGTTAAAAAATAAATATTCATTCATTTCTCGAGTCCCTATCGATTCTGAAATCGTTTTATTACATTCATGGTTCAATTATTTAGATGGCATTCATTCCCACGCAGCGGAGAAGACATTAAAAGTTCCAAAACCAAAAAGGTCTTATTAATGAAACCCATCACCGAATCACATATTGAAACACTCACAATAGAAACCCTTCAATCGCTCGGTTGGGAATATATTTATGGTTTGGCAATAGCGCCAGGTGCGGAAAAGCAGGAAAGAGAAAGTTTTGAACAAATCATTTTAATAGAGCGTTTATGCAAGGCCGTTAGTGTCTTAAATCCGAAAATTCCCAAAGATGCACAGGAGCAGGCGATACAAAAAGTATTACGCATCTATTCCCCCGATTTGCTTTTTAATAATGAAACCTTTCATCAATATTTAGTTGAGAAAGTAAAAGTACCTTATCAAAAAGATGGCTATGAAAGAAGTTATGAAGTGGCATTATTAGATTTTGACAATGTAGCTAACAATGAATTCCTAACGGTAAACCAATACATCATTATTGAGAACGGACAGAACAAGCGGCCTGATGTGTTGCTTTTCATAAATGGCATTCCATTGGTGGTTATAGAATTAAAGAATGCGGCAGATGAACATGCCACTGTGCGAAAGGCTTATGAACAAATTCAAACTTACGAAGCAACCATCCCCGGCTTATTTACTTACAATGAAATCTGTGTTATTTCAGATGGCCACGAATGCAAGGCCGGAAGTTTGTCGGCAGGTTTCACACGATACATGGCGTGGAAAAGCATGGATGGCGTAAAAGATGCTTCAAGATTTAAACCGCAATTAGAAGTGTTATTAAAAGGAATGCTGAACCAGGCTACCTTACTGGATTTGATCCGCAACTTTATTGTGTTTGAAAAAACAAAAAAAGAGGACACAAAGACCGGCCTTACACAAATTGTTACTGAAAAGAAATTAGCCGCCTACCATCAATACTATGCAGTTAATAAAGCAGTTGAAAGTAGTATAAAAGCATCAGGAGCAGGCGGAACAAAAAAAGGCGGAGTTGTATGGCATACACAAGGTTCCGGCAAAAGCCTGAGCATGGTTTTTTATGCGGGCAAATTAATTACGGCTCCGGAAATGCAGAACCCAACACTTGTTGTACTTACCGACAGAAATGACCTCGACGATCAATTGTTCGGAACATTTGCTGCATCCAGACAATTGTTGCGTCAGGAGCCTGTGCAGGCTGAAAGTCGTGATCATTTAAAAGAACTGTTACAGGTAGCCAGCGGAGGTATTGTGTTTACTACCATTCAAAAGTTTTTACCTGAAAGTGGTAAGGCTTCATTTGATCAATTGAGTGACAGGAAAAATATAGTGGTAATCGCTGATGAGGCGCACCGCACCCAATACAGTTTTGAAGCAGTAACGCATGATATAAAAGACAAAAAAACAAATGAGGTAACCGGCAAACGGATTGGTTATGGCTTTGCCAAGTACATGAGAGATGCTTTGCCTAATGCTACTTACATTGGTTTTACAGGTACGCCCATTGAAAGTACCGATGTAAATACACCGCAGGTATTCGGCCAGTACATTGACATTTATGATATTTCACAGGCAGTAACAGATGGATCAACTGTAAAGATTTATTATGAAAGCCGGTTGGCAAAAGTGAGCCTTGATGAAGAGGGAAAAAAATTAATTGAAGAGTATGACAGAAGTTTAGAGGACGAAGAATTAACCGATCAGCAAAAAGCAAAAGCGAGATGGACGAAGCTGGAGGCAATTATTGGCCATCCGAGAAGGATTAAAAATGTGGCAAAGGATATTGTTACCCATTTTGAAGAAAGAGAAAAAGTATTTGAAGGTAAAGCAATGATAGTGGCCATGAGCAGAAGAATTGCTGTTGGCCTTTATAAAGAAATAATTGCCTTACGTCCCGAATGGCACGATGCCGATTTGGCGAAAGGGACGATAAAAGTCATCATGACTGCTTCCAGTTCAGACGGTGTTGAAATGGAAAAGCATCACACTACCAAAACTGAAAGAAGGAATCTTTCAGACAGGATGAAAGATGAAAATGATCCTTTGAAGGTGGTAATTGTAATTGATATGTGGCTTACGGGTTTTGATGCGCCAAGCTTGCACACCATGTATTTGGATAAGCCGATGAAAGGCCATAACCTGATGCAGGCGATAGCGCGTGTAAACAGGGTGTTCAAGGACAAACCTGGTGGCTTAATTGTAGATTACTTAGGCATTGCTACCGACTTAAAAGAAGCGCTTTCATTTTATTCAGCGGCGGGCGGTAAAGGTAAGCCAACAGAAGACCTGGAAAAAGCTGTTGAACTGATGATGGAAAAAATGGAAGTAGTGAAACAAATGTTTAACGAAGAAACGCGGACAAGAAAAGATATTATGGCAGAGGAACCGGATGCGTATTACGAGAACAGTTTGTTGTTTAATTACCGCCGTTTTTTTCGTGCCGATGCAAAAGAAAAGTTGTCTATCATATTGCAGGCTGAAGAACATATACTTGGGTTACACGATGGTAAAGACAGGTTTGTACGTGAGGTAACCTTATTAAGCCAGGCATTTGCACTAACCATTCCGGATGAAGAAGCAATGGCTATAAAAGATGATGTAGCTTTCTTTCAGGCGGTAAAAGCAAGATTGGTAAAGTTTGAGGGAACCGGAAGCGGTAAATCTGATAAAGAGATTGAAACAGCCATTAAGCAAATTGTTGATCAGGCATTGGCCTCGGATAAAGTAATTGATATTTTTGACGCAGCAGGAATTAAGAAGCCTGATATCTCTATTCTTTCTGATGAATTTTTAAAGGAAGTAGAAGGAATGAAACATCAGAACCTTGCTTTTGAATTATTAAAGAGGTTATTGAATAACGAGATAAAAAGCAGGGCAAAAACGAATTTAGTAAAAAGTAGGGCCTTACTGGAAATGCTGGAAAGGGCGATCAAAAAATACCAGAATAATTTGCTTACTACTGCAGAGATAATACAGGAACTAATCAACCTTGCGAAAGACATTAAAGAGACAGATAAAGAAGGAGAAAAGCTTGGTTTAACGCCGGATGAAGTAGCATTTTATGACGCGCTGGAAGTAAATGATAGTGCTGTAAAAGTACTGGGTGATGCTACGTTAAGAGAGATCGCCAAAGAGATTGCAGATAAAATAAGGGCCAATGCCACCATTGATTGGAGCATTCGTGAAAGTGCAAGAGCAAGAATGATGGTGATTGTAAAA
>Ga0208357_1001601_pt1 | contig 16271 bp, 19 predicted proteins | sample NGESurdeep092012_6_FD_184487 | JGI IMG/M metagenome (GOLD analysis project Ga0208357, IMG submission 184487) | Arctic peat soil microbial communities from Barrow, Alaska - NGEE Surface sample F52-2 deep-092012 (SPAdes) | ecosystem: Environmental > Terrestrial > Soil > Wetlands > Peat ... | reverse complement strand
CGAGCTGGGGGAGCGCCGCGTTGATGCCACTCAGGTCAGGTGCGGTGATGATGGCCTGAATCGGCTGGCTGAATGCACCGTCCGGAACAGTGAGCTCTGCCTCGCCGCCTGGCACGTTGGCGCTCACCGTGCCGCCGGTCACGCCGAAGGCGTGCGTCGTGACAATGCTGCTGAAGCCACCAGGGGCGGCCGCCGGGCCCCCGATTCCCGGGCCATAGCCACCGCCCGCTGCGTGAGCTGCGGAGTCGCCGAACAGACTGATGGTCGCGATCACCGCGAAGATCAGCAGCGCGAAGCGCGCGATCCGCAAAGTGGCAGGACGGGATCGCTTCCGCGCGGCTCGTCCGAAGACGACGAGCAGACTCGACACGCTTCCCCCAGCCCCCCACTGCACACCAAAGCTCGAACTTCATGGTTGCGCCGCAACGGCAATCGCGCTGCCAAAGTCGAACTAGAGACCCGAATGGCCTAACCGAAGCCCGCGCGAGAAAGCGGGCGAATCTGAGTGAGCACGGTTGACGCCCGAAAACGTAGCTGCCCTCCGAAAATCCGACGGAAAGCACAGCGAATACTCGCAAGCAGGCACCGAATGAGTGCGTTGGCCGGTAAGGTAGCTCCTCGTGACCGCTGTGGCGCAGATGACTGGCGAGCCCGGCGCTCCAGCGCGATTCAGCCACGAAGCCCTGCTCTACACCGACACCGACACCTTCCTGGCCGGTGTGCTGCCGTTCCTGCGCGAGGGTCTGCGGGGCGACGAAGACATCTACGTCGTTGTCGACGAGCACACGATCGAGGTCCTTCGTCGCGAGCTCGGACCCGCTGCCGACCGCGTCGTCTTCGACGACATGGCGCAGGTGGGTGCCAATCCAGCGCGCATCATCCCGGCCTGGAAAGACTTCGTTGAGCATCGCCGTCCTGGCGCACCGATACGCGGGATCGGCGAGCCTATTTGGGCTTCGCGGACGCCTGCCGAACTTGTCGAATGCCAGCGGCACGAGGCCTTGCTGAATATCGCGTTCGAAACCACAGAGGAATTTCGGCTGCTCTGTCCGTACGACGCCGCGACGCTCGACGCCGCAGTGTTGGCCGAGGCGCACAACACGCACCCGGTCATCGTCGCCGCCGACGCGGCGCATTCAAGTCCGACGTTCGGAACATCTCGACTGGCGGCCAGGCGCTTCGAGGATCCGCTGTCAGAGCCAGCGGATACTCCCCACATCTTCGTGTTCACGGGTACGCAGATCCAGGCCGTGCGCGCATTTGCCCGCGGCGTGGCAGCCAGTTACGGGCTGCCTGCAGAACGCACGACCGACCTCGTGCTCTCAGTGAACGAGATCGCGACCAACAGCATCAGACACGGCGGTGGGGTCGGTGTCCTTCGGATGTGGGCGAGCAACGGTTCATTGATCTCGGAAGTCGCCGACTCGGGCGTCATCGACGAGCCGCTTCTTGGCCGCGTGCGCCCCAAGCTGGATCAGGAGGGCGGGCACGGTGTGTGGCTCGCCACTCAGCTGTGCGATCTCATCCAGATCCGCACCTACGACACCGGCAGCGTCGTCCGTCTGCACATGTTCTTGCAGTAGCCGCCTGAAGAATGTTCTTGTCTAGGTCTTCTTCTTGCCAATCGACGGGAACCGCCGCTTCACGGCCGCACGCACCTTCTTCTTCTCCGCGGGCGTGCCGTTCTGTGCAACTCGTGCGAGCGCGTTCCGCGCGTGAGCCTTGTCAGGGATCGGGTACTTGCGCTTGCCCGGAAGTGCGAATGACTTCGTACTCAGTTTCTTGCGTTCCTTGGTACTGCTCAGATCCTTCGCCATTTCCCGCACCTTCCTTCGTCTTAGCCCACGTTCAGCATCCGCGATACCCGAGCCCCACGCCGTCCAAACCGATGCTCTTGGCACTTTCAAGGAGGCGAAAACTCGCAGGTGAGAAACGGCGGGAAGCGGGTAATGCGTCGCCAACAGATCACAAGGGAGTAAGGGCGAAGGCGATCCTTGGCTACGGGGTCCCGAAGCGCTAGCCCCCACTGAAGGAGATGACGCAATGCCTCGCTCATGGAGTGACAAGCGGGAACGTCAGTACGAACACATTAAGGAGGGCCTCGAAGATCGCGGTCGTCCCGTTGACACCGCCGAGGAGATTGCCGCTCGAACGGTCAACAAAGAACGGGCGCGGGCTGGCGAATCGAGGACCGCGAGCCGCGCATCAACGGACGACATTTCATCTGGACGGCGGGGTGGCTTGCGTTCTCACAGCGGCCCTGGCGGCCGCACGAAGGCCCAGCTCTACGGCGAGGCGCGGCGGATGAATGTCAAGGGCCGCTCGTCCATGACCAAGGCCCAGCTGGAGCGGGCGGTCGACCGCTAACGCGGTGCTGTTGGACAACGGCATGCTTGCCACTTAAGCTGTCCGCCGTTTCAGCCAGTACGCGCACCACCTGACCCTGGGTAACGAGCACTGGAGAGCACCACATGGTGAGCCCGTCTCGCCTGCAGCGCGGCGTCCGCGATGCTTTCCCACGCCGATTTATGAGCGTGGGACGGCTCGGCTTCGTCGTGGGGCTGATCGGACTTGTTGTCACGGGGTCGCTCGCCTGGACCGCGCGATCCCTCAACCGCAGCAATGAGCATCGGCTCCTGCAGGTTCAGACGGCCCAGGGCGGAGCGCTCATTGCCTCGTCGATTCTCGGTATCGAGGCTCCCCTTGCGACGGCACTGCAGATCGAGACCGTCACCGGCGGCGACACCGGTCAGTTCGCGAGATTCATGTCCGCCTATACGGGGTCCGGGCAGCTCTTCGTTTCGGCGTCCGTGTGGCAGGTAGCTGGTTCCGGCGCGCACATGGTCACGTCGGTCGGACAGCCAGGCACGCTCGAAACGGCAGCGGTGCAGGCACTCGTCGCAAAGGCGCTACATAGCTCGACGTTTGTGGTGACTGGGATCCCCGCGAACACGCCGCAACTGATCGGCTTCGCCCTTGCGAACTCAGCGAGCCCGACCTACGCCATCGTTGCCGAGCGAGCGATTCCGGCGAACCGCAAGGTAGCCGTCGAGAGCAATTCAGCGTTCTCCGACCTTAAATACGCGACTTACCTGGGTGCGACGACGAACTCGGCGCAGCTGACAACAACAGACGTCTCGCCCAGCCAGTTGCCACTCAGAGGCGCTGCGCGGGTCGTCGTCCCCTTTGGTGATACGTCAGTCACACTCGTCGCCGCGCCGTTGGGACATCTAGGCGGATCGCTTGGCGCAAACCTGCCGTGGATAGTCCTCGCGGTTGGCATCGTGCTGACTATCACGTCGGTATTCGTCGCCGTGCGGTTGGCCAGAAGGCGCAGGGAAGCCGAGGTGGACGCCGAAACCATCAGCGAGCTCTATCGTGACCTCGACCGCCTCTACGGGGAGCAGCGGAGCATCGCGCTCACGCTTCAGCATGCTCTCCTGCCGCGACGCATTCCCTCCATCGCGGAGCTTGAGATCGCCTCCCGTTACGTGGCCGGAGCCGACGGGGTCGACGTCGGTGGAGACTGGTACAGCCTCGTGCAAGTTGACGAGCAGCGATTCGCGTTTGTCGTCGGAGACGTTTCGGGTCGGGGCATCAACGCCGCCACGATAATGGCCCAACTCCGGTACACAGTGCGGGCCTACCTGCTGGAGGGCCACGGCCCTGGTGCCGCCCTCGGAATGTGTTCTCGTCAGCTCGACATCGCCGAGGACGGACACTTCGCGACGATCCTCGTCGGAGTGGGAGACCTCGGTTCACGAGAGGTCACGTTGGCCAATGCTGGCCACTTGAACCCGCTCCTGGTTTCGGTCACCGGATCGAGATTCATCGAGACCCCTGTCGGGCTACCGATCGGGGTCGGTGCGGCCACGTATGCGGAGACAACACTTGTCATGCCGCCTGGGTCGACCCTGCTTGCCTTTACCGACGGACTCGTCGAACGACGAGGCGAAGACATCGACCTCGGCTTCCAGCGGTTGGCGCACGCCGCGACCGACTTGGGGAAGACGCTGGACGGCGCGCTCACCAGGCTGCTCTCGATAGTGGCGGAGGACACCGCGGGGGACGACATCGCGATCCTTGCATTCCGATGGGTCGGCCGCGAGCTGCCCGACCCGGTTGTTATTGGCGCCAGCGGATCGCGAGTATGACGGTGTCGTCGGGGGCGTCGGCAACGATCAATGCATGGACTAACCCGTCGACGAATTCGCCAAGGGACTCCGTCTGACCGGTTGCGGCAGCGCGAAGGCGTTCGAGTCCAACGTCGATCGATTCGTCGTCCTTGCGTTCGATCAAGCCATCGGTGAAGGCGATCAGCGTCGCGTGGGGCGGGACGTCGAAGGTAACGGTGGTCAGATTGGCGAGCGGTTCTACACCGACGGGCGGCGCGGCGAGGCCGACGATGAATTCCGCAACACCGTCGCGTACAACGAGCGGCATGAAGTGTCCGGCGGACACGACCGTCACGCGGTGCCGACCGACGTCAATTTCGCCTGCTAACACGGTGGCGAACTGTTGATCGGTTTCGATGTCGAGCAACGCACTCAGTTTCACGAGCACGGTGGCGACGTCGTCGTCCTGCGCGATGTAGGCGCGGATCGCGTATCGCAACGACGCCATCGTCGTGGCAGCCTGCAAACCACGTCCCGACACGTCACCGACGAAGAACACGCAGCGGTCGTTGCCGGTGGAGATGACGTCGTACCAGTCGCCGCCGACCTCGATGTCGACGACACCCGCAAGGTACCGGGTGGCAATCTCCACGCCCTCGATCTCTGGTACTCGCGGCAGCAACGCGTGTTGCAGGTAACCCGCAATGTTTTGCTGTTCGCGATACAGGCGGCCGTTATCTCGGGCGAGACTCTCCGCAAACAGGCGGCGTCGCAGCGCGTACTCGACCGCCGCGCCACTGCCGAAAGCGAGCGCTAGTCCGACGCCGAGGACGATCCACTCCAGTGCTGCTGACAAGTTGCCGCTGAGCTGCCTGCTGGATGCGCCGACCATCGTGATGAACGTGTCGCCAAAAGGCAGGGACGTCGATGAGGTGCGGCCGCGGATCGGCGTGCTTCCAGTGGCTTCGAGCAGGTCAGCAGCATCGGGCTTTGACCCGAGGTAAAGCGCGAACTTCAACTGCGCGAACGGGGAGGAAGCTGGAACTGCGACCTGCCGGTTAGCCGGTAGCGAGGTCTCGCGGTACACCATGTATCCACTCGTATCGTCTACGGGCATTTCTGCGTATCCGAGCCGCGGTGATGTGCCGGGCAGGATTCCGGTGACGAACAACGAGGCGCTCGGATGCACGGTCGCAAAGAAGGCACCGTCGAGGTGTTCGTTGACCAGCGCCAGCGGAGGTCCGATCGAGGTGATTTCTTGTGCGTGTCCGTTGGTCAGCCGCCACAGGGAGATCGACCCGGAGTTGCCCGTCGACACCGTCCCGGCGGCCACGAAACGTTGGAAGGTCTGGGCATTGCCATTCGTATCGATCCCGATCTGCACCGCGTCGACGAGCTGTGACTGCACGACCGGCAACGCACTTGAGATGGCCGCCGCAGTTTGCTGCACCTGTTGGGCCAGCAAACGGTCGTTGTTGTGGGTGTTGACCGTGTCGGTGACCCAGGCCAAGCCCAGGGTCAGCGCCACGCCGATCCCGACCACCCCGGCGCTGAGCGGACGCAATCGAAGGGCGAACATTTGCGTGTGAGTCTGACACATCGCCACTATTCGGAACAGGCTTGACAGCGCTGGCCGCGCGGCCTTCAGCGCGAGTGTTTTGTCGCGCGTCGCCGTGGGCATGGGATCTGTAATCAGGGCGATCACGCTCCGGAGGCTGCCGTGCGCACGGGGAATGTCTTGGCCAGTGACGCACCGGGAGTCACGAGTCGTCCAGCCTGGCAGGTGATGGACAGTGTGCCGACATGCGTCGCGCGAGCTGCCCCCTGAGCCGAGGTCGGCCAGCGTCGCTCGGGCCTTCTTGCGCGACTGCTTCACTGACTGGGACCTCATGGAGTTGTACGACGACACCGCGCTTGCGCTGACCGAACTCGTCGCGAACGCGGTCATGCATGCAGCGACGCCCCTCGTCGTTGCGGTCAGCTGCGAAGGCGGCATGGTCGAAATGGCGGTGCATGATGGCAATCCATCGATGCCTGCGATCCGGCCGCACCGGACCGACATTGAGAGCGATATCAGGCAGGCGCTGGCTGCCGAATCCGCCGCCGTCGAGCCGATGGACGAACGTGACCCACGCGTATACGTGGGCGATGCCGGCTCTCTCGCAGGCGGCCGCGGGCTGCTCATCGTCGACGCACTCTCGGCGCAGTGGGGGGTTAGCCCGTTGAGCGACGGCAAGGCCGTGTGGGTGCGCACCCCGGTGCCGAAGGGCTGGCCGCACGCCGCCGATTGCTCGTGCGCCCACGAGGAGCAATCCACCGTCTTGGGGTCGGGCCGGACCGTCGTCCACCGCGGCTAGCCCGACCGCCGTCCACGCCGCCGTTGTGTCGCGACCGAGCCGCTCGTAGTCTTCCGCAACGTGAGCCCGCTTCCCCTCGTCCGCCCGATGCTCGCTGTCGCCGGACCGATTCCCGCGAAGGACGACGGCCGCTTCGCCGTCGAGATGAAGTGGGACGGCGTGCGCGCCGTTTCCTATTGGGACGGCGGGGAGTTGCGGCTGCTGTCACGCAACGACAACGACGTGACGCAGGGCTATCCCGAACTGGCGGCCCTCGGCGACCTTCTCGGCTCTCACAACGCGATCTTGGACGGCGAGATCGTCGCGTACGACCGCGGCCGACCGTCGTTCGAGGCGCTTCAAGCGCGGATGCATGTGCGCGGCGCGAAGGTCAAGCAGTTGGCTGCGGAGGTGCCGGTGACCCTCCTGCTGTTCGACATCATGCGGCTTGATGGCAAGGCGACGACCGGGCTGACCTACACGAAGCGACGCGAGCTGCTCGAAGCACTCGAGCTCGCCGGCGACCATGTGCTGACCCCACCGGCCTTTCACGACGATCCCAAGACAGTGCTGGCGGCGAGCCGCGCACAGGGTCTCGAGGGAGTGGTCGCGAAAGCCGTCGAGAGCATCTACTTACCTGGCAGGCGATCGCCGTCGTGGATCAAGGTCAAGCACGAGCACACGCAAGAGGTCATCATCGGCGGCTGGAAGCCGGGCGAAGGTGGCCGTGCGGGCCGCATCGGTTCGCTGCTGCTCGGCATCAACAACGACGCGGGCGAGCTGATCTACGTCGGGCATGTAGGGACCGGTTTTAGCGACCGCGCGTTGGCCGAGCTGGGTACGCGGCTCAAGCCGTTGCAGCGCAAGACCAGTCCGTTCACCGACGAGGTGCCCAGGCTGCACGCGCGCGACGCCGTCTGGGTGACGCCCTCCCTGGTGGGCGAGGTGAGCTACAGCGAGTTCACCCGCGAGCTCCGACTCCGCCATCCGTCGTGGCGCGGTCTGCGGCCAGACAAGTCCCCAGCCGAAGTCCACCGCGAGCCGTAGCACCGAACCGTTCGCTCCCCGCCGTCCGTCCCGCCGCCGTCCGTCCCGCCGCGTCTTTCGCGAGCATTGTTGCTCAGCGCGCGCAAGTACGCGCGCTGAGCACCAACGCTTCGGCAGCAGGGCGCGCCGCCCTAGACTTTGCGCATGGGGTTTGAGCTTGCGCAGGTGAATATCGGGCGGCTCGTTGCGCCGCTCGACCATGCACAGCTCGCCGGCTTCGTCGAGCTGCTCGAGCCGGTGAACGCGGCGGCCGACAGGGCTCCCGGCTTCGTGTGGCGACTGCAGAGTGGCGATGGCGACGCCACATCGATCACTGCCTTCGAGTGGGACGCCGGCGACAGCGCTGGCGTCATCGTGAACATGTCAGTGTGGACCGGCATCGATGAGCTGGCGGCGTTCGTTTTCGGCGACATGCACCGGGAGGTGTTGCGCCGGCGTCGTGAGTGGTTCAACCGCATGAGCGACGCCTACATGGTGTGCTGGTGGGTGCCCGCGGGCCACCGGCCGACGACAGACGAAGCCGAAGACCGCATCCGTAACCTGCGTGCCAACGGTCCGAACCCGCAGGCGTTCACTTTGCGCGAGCGCTATCCGCGACCCGACGAGCAGGTTAGTTATGCGGGAGTGCCGGGGTAGAACTCCTGCATGTCCCGGTCGCTGATCGCATGTGCCTCGTGACCGGCGTCCACGCATTGCTTGCACGTTTTGACGGCTACCAGCAGTCCCACGCGGTGCTGGGCTTTCCGCTGGCTGTGGTCAAGAAGTTTGGCGATGACAGTGCTGGCAACTTGGCCGCGGTCATCGCGTGGTCTGCGATGCTTGCCGTCTTTCCGCTCTTGCTGTTGCTGATTACGGTGCTCGGCATCGTGCTTCGGGGCGATGAGAGCCTGCAGCACCGGATCCTGCAGTCGGCGCTCGTCGAGTTTCCTGTCATCGGGCAGCAGTTGCAGATGAATATCAACTCCCTGAACAGGTCCGGCGTTGGCCTGATCGTCGGTCTTATCGGAACGTTTCTCGGCACCCGCGGTGTCGCCAACGCCTTGCAGAATGCGCTGAACACAGTCTGGGGGATCCCGCGCGAACGGCAGCCTGGATTTCCGTGGAATGCGATGCGGTCGCTTGCCATCGTCGTGGTGCTCGGCATCGGCCTGATTGTGACGGCAACGCTGTCGGGTTTCGGTGGCGGCACCGGCGCAATCGGCGCCGGGCTTCGCATCGCTGCGATAGCCGTGGCGTTCGCACTCAACGTCGTCGTGTTCTCCGTCGTGTTCAGGCTGGCTGTCGTCGAGATCGCATGGAAAGACCTGTGGCTCGGTGCGTTCCTTACCGCGCTTGGTTGGGAAGCTCTGCTGACCGTCGGCGGCTACCTGATTGCGCATGACGTCAAGAACATGAGCGCGGTGTACGGCACCTTTGCCCTCGTGCTCGGGTTGATGTCGTGGCTGTATCTCCAGGCCGAAATCACGCTGTACGCCGTGGAGATCGACGTGGTACGCGTCCAGCGCCGGTGGCCCCGAAGCATGGTGAAAGCAACTCCGGCCGCGCGTCGCGATGAAGAAGTCCCGACCGGATGATCGGATGGCGAGCGACAGCTCACGGGGAGGCCCTGGTGGCAGAGATATCCGCACCGCACGCGGACGAGATGGTCGGGGAGTCGCTCGCGCAGGTCGAGGGTGCCTTGCCCGCGGGCGCGAGGAGCAGGCTTACCGAAGCTGCCGGCGCAGACGGCCGCCAGTTGTTCACCTCAGACTTGTCGGTCAACGAGTTTCTCCTGCTTCGGCACGCAGGGTTTCGACCGCTCGGACTGGTTCTTGGCAGCTCGATCTATCGGCTTGGGTTGAGTTCACGCTTGCGCGCCGGTGCCGGGGAGATGAAGGAGCTGTCGCAGGCGATGTACTCGGCGCGCGAACGCGCGATGACGAGGATGGAGGCCGAGGCAGATCTGCTCGGCGCCGACGGTGTGGTCGGCGTTCACCTCGACGTCCGTCTTCGCGATTTCGGTAAGAACCTCGTCGAGTTTGTGGCGATCGGCACGGCCATTGCCGCGGACACTCCGGGGCCGTGGCGCACGCCAGCGGGGAAGCCCTTCACCTCCGACTTGTCGGGCCAGGACTTCTGGGCGTTGTTGCAGACCGGGTATGCCCCGCGTGGCCTGGTTCTTGGGAATTGTGTCTACCACGTAGGGCGGTTTGCTTCCGCCAGGGCTGTTGGTCAAACGGTAGAAATGACCGGCTTCACGCAGGGGATGTATGCGGCTCGCGAGGCGGCGATGACCCGCATGGAGGCTGAGGCGGTCGCCCTTGAATCTGAGGGAATCGTCGGGGTGGATATCGAGGAGTCCAACCACGTCTGGGGTTCGCACGTCATCGAGTTCTTAGCGATCGGAACGGCTGTCACGCCATTGCCGGATGCGGCCCCTTCTTTGTTGATTCCCCATCTGGTGTTGCCGGTGGAGGCATGAACGCTGAGTCGTCCGTGAAAGCTGCGTCGTCGGGGGCGTGGGCGGCCCGGCTCAACGGTACCGAACTGGCAACCGTTGAAGCCGTAGGTTTTCGCGCAATCGGAGTAGCGATGGGCATGTCCATCTACCGCGACGTGGTTTACACCGGATACCCGGCTGGCCGCGGCTATGGCAGCCCGATCAGCCGGCCAGCATCGGCGTCGCAGCGTTTCTACCCTTGTCCGCATGGCAGCAACAGCCTTGGTCACGCCCCGGGCTTGAACTACCGGCAGACGTGGACGCAATCACCGCGGCGAATGGCGCTGAAGCACGTCTTGGACAAGCTCGTGGCCGACGGGCGAAGTATGGGCGCGCACGCAGTGATCGGCATCTCGGTGCAGCAGTCGAAGTTCATGGACGGTGAGCCGCCCATCAGGCAGATCCGCATGACCGGCACTGCGGTACGCGCTGAGGGCGGGGAGAACAACGCGCACGGTCGGCTGTTCACGACGACACTTTCGGCCGGAGATCTGCTCGCGTTGCTACTGACTGGCCGAACGCCGTTGGAGATCACATTCGGCAACGCGGTGGTGGCCGTGATGCCCGGGTGCGTGCTGCGTCACTCCAAACGCGCCAAGGGGATTGTCGAGATCACCCAGCTCGGTGACGCGAGTGAAATGGCCCGCGAGGCTGCTGTCGCCGACCTGCGCGCCGATGCAGCCAAGGCGAGCGCCACCGACGTCGTCGGAATAGAACTCGATCTCGACAGCGCGCTTCCTCCTCGGGCCGGCGCCGGGTGGGCGGCAGTCCACGCATACGCCATGGGCACGGCGGTTCGTAGGTTTGAGAATGGGCTGGACCAGGTCGGCGCCCAGCAGATCTTTCGGCTAGTCAATCGGCCATGAGAACCGAACACGACGTCGCGCGACGAGCCGTTGAGGCGGCACGGCAAACCGCTGCTGCGTCGGGTGACGTCACCTCCGCGTCCCTCGTCAGCGCGGAACTGCTCGCGCTCACGCGCGCCGGCTATCAACCTGCCGGACTGATCAGTGGTACGTCGGTGACGACGATTGTCACCGCTTGGGCCGCTCAAGGCCGGGGCGGCGAAATCGAGTCGCTGACGACAGGGATGACTACCGCGCGCAACAGCGCTGTTGAAAGGCTCATCGCAGCTGCGCACACTCTCGGTGCGGTCGGGGTAGTCGATGTCCGACCGCGTTTGACATGGCGCGGACACCGGCGGAGCCACTCGCTCGAACTCACGCTCGTCGGAACCGCCGTGACGGGAAAGGGTGTTCACCCGACCGCGGTGTCCGACCTCCCCGCGTGCTTCGTCGCAGCGATGGACGCCGTCGCCGTTTCGCGGCTCGCTTGGTCGGGTTGGCAGCCTGTCGGTGTAGCGATTGGCGTGTCCGTCTTTGGGTTTCCGCGGCGACGCGTCTCGGTGTTGGCGCGTTCCAGTTTGCGCGGTGGCGAGGCGCTGCACCAGACCGAGGCGTTGTACGGCGCTCGCGAAGCCGCAATGGATCGGCTGTACGCCGACGCCCGCGCGCTCGGCGGGGACGGCGTTCTCGGCATGTCGTTGCAACAAGATGCGCATGTGTGGGGACGGCGAGCGGTTGAGATTTCGGTGCTCGGAACTGCCGTTGTCCGGACTCAGGGGGACGAGCAGATTCGCATACCGGAGCTTGCCTTTAGTCTGGCCGACCCAAAGGCCGAGTTTCGGACTGACCTACGCTGAGTGGACGACGAGCCTGCCGCCCTCAAAGAGTGCTACAGATGCAAGTACTGCGACAGCATGACCAGTGCGGCGGCCGCCATGACCGCGAATGCTAGCCAGCCGAGGATGCTCGCGACCTTGCCATTGCGATACTCGCCCATGATCGCTCGGTCGCGTGCGATCAGCATGACGACAAACAAAAAGGGCGCGGCGGCAATGCCGTTGATGACGGCGACGAGTACGAGGAGATGGATCGGGTTGCTCGAAAGCAGCGAGAGAATCGTGCCGCCGACTGTGCCAACGGCTACAAGGCCGTAGAACACCGGCGCCTTTCGCACCGAGCGGGAGAAGCCCCAGCGCTTGCCCAAGAGCCCGGCCATTCCCGCGGCGCCAGATCCCGCAAGCACCGGGATGGCGAGCATGCCGGTGCCGATGAACCCCAACGCGAAGAGCACCGACGACCAGTGACCCGCGACGGGCTTCAGCGCATTCGCTGCGTCGGCTGCGCTGTTGATCTTCTTCCCGTGCAGGGTGGTCGCCGTCACGACGATGATTGCGAACATGACGGCGTTCGAGAACGCCATGCCGGTGAAGACGTCACCGCGAGAGGTGCGCTCCTTGTACTTGGCTTCTTCCTTGGTGCGATTCTTCAAAGCGACGGGCTGATCGCCTCCTTCGGGTTCGGCGCGCAGCTCTTCGAGGCGGTGCGCCGACTGCCAGAAGAACAGGTAGGGGCTGATCGTGGTGCCGAGGACGGCGACCAGCAACGCGAAGTAGCTCGAGCTGAGCGTGAAATGGGGGACGACAGTGTGCAGCCCGACCTGGCCCCAGTTGACGTGAATAGAAAACAGGACGACGAAGTAGGTCAGCAGAGCCAGACAGACGATCTTGAATACCCGGGCGATCTCGGCGAATGAGCCCATGATCACAAGCCCTGTAATCACGACGCCGGCGACGAGTGCCCAGACCCATGTCGGGCCCGCGTGCAGCAGGTTCATGCCACTGCCGACGGCGACGAGGTCAGCCGAGATGTTCAGCGCGTTCGCGACAATCAGCGCACTAATGAGAACGATGAGTGCAGGCTTGGTTCGGTTCTTGAACTTCTCGGTGGCAAGTTCGCCTAGGCCGCGACCCGTCGCTAGCGCCGTGCGATCACAGATTTCCTGGACGGCAGCCATCAGCGGCAAGGTCAACAGCGACACCCACAACAAGCCGAGGCCAAACTGAGCACCGGCTTGCGAGTAGGTCGCGACTCCCGAGGGGTCGTCATCTGAGGCACCGGTGACCAAGCCCGGGCCCATGGCCGTCAGGTAGCCCCGCCACCCTTGGGAAGCGCCTGCCTTCGTCAGGTCGACGTCAGATTGGAGCGCTTTGCCGTGAGATTGCCGCGGTTTGGACGCGCGCTGCTTGCTGGATTGGCGCGCTTTGCTCTGGGCACCCGAACGGGGCGGCGTCGGGGTTCGGGCCACGCCAATCATGTGCCCGCCGACGACGAAAACAAACGTCTTGGCAGGTGCACATAGTCACAGATTTCCCATGGTTACAAGCCTCTGGCGATGGGCACAACCAGCACCAGTCGCTTGCCGCTCCCGTCGGCGGGCGCACCTCAGGGAGGCATTCCGATGATCGTCCTCGGCATCGTGTTGCTCATCGTCGGCATCGTCTTCGGCGTGAGCATTCTCTACACGTTGGGCATCGTGCTCGTCGTTGTTGGCGCTGTGCTCTACCTACTCGGATCGATGGGCCACGCCGTTGGTGGACGCAATCACTACTGGTAGCAATCGCTAGCCAGTAAGGAAATTGCCTGGCGTGCCCACCACGAAATGTGAGGAGTCGACATGCGTCTCGCAGCCGTTATCGTCGTCGCCTGGCTAATCATCGGTGTCGTCGCCACCGTGCAGCGCGGGTACCTGAAGAGCAACAACGCGACCTGTGCCCGCACGGGTACGGTCGCCGGCACCATCGTCGTCGGCCCACTGAACTACGTCGGCGTCAATCCGAAAATCACCTGCCACGTTCCAAAGCCGTCGACCTGATTCGCACCCATGGCTGGTGTTTATCCGTCGAGGTGGCGGGAACGTATCGGCTCGAAGGTTTCTGGGACAATCTTCAACTCAGATCAGGAGAGTTTCATCATGTTGCTCGTCGTCGCCATCATCTTGTTGCTTCTCTTTGGTGGTCTCGGTTTCATTGCGCACATCTTGTGGTTCGGCTTGATCTTGGCGGTCATCATCCTCGTGGCTCACATGCTGACCGGCAGCCGCGCATAGGTTTCAGGGGACCGCGGGGGAGCCTCCTGGGCACCGGAGAACTCCACCCCCACCATCAGGCCGACGCTCCCAGAGCGCCGGCCTGATTGGCTGTTGCGCCCAGGACTGTTCAACTCGCCAACGGGCGGCTACCTTCTGCTCATGGAGCAGGCCGAGGTGGTCGCTTTTCCCGCTCGTGGCGAGGTTTTCCTCGACCACCGCGGTGAGGCGCGCGCCTTGCGGCTGGCCTGGCACACCGAGGCGGACGTCGTGGTGTTGAGCCTCTGGCAAGCCGACCGCTGCTCGGGAACCTTCCGCCTTGCGCTCGAGGACGTGCCGAGGTTCGTGGCAGCACTCGTTGAGGGCCTTGGAGCAGCTGCGAACTTGCCGGCCGCTCAGGCGGCTCGTCTTCGGATGAACCGAACTGTGGAGCCGGCGAGCGCGACCGCTAGCTGACCTAGACAGCGCAGGCGTCACCTTCGCAGGCGGCGTCGCCGCTCGCTGTGACCATTGTCAACGGATTCGCCTCGGCATATGCCGTGCGCAATGTCTGAAGCAGGACGTCGGGTGGTTGAGCTCCGGATACTCCGTAGTGGCCATCGACGACGAAGAACGGAACGCCGGAAATCCCATACGCAGCAGCCTGTTGCTCATCGGCAATCACGTCGGTTGCGTATTGGCCGGAGGTCAGCACGGTCTTCACGTCGGTCTCGTCGAGGCCGGCGTCGACCGCGAGGCGGGTCAACGTTTCGGCGTCGCCGACCGGCTCGTTCTCCGTGAAATAGCCGCGCATGAAGCGCTCCTTCACGGCGTCCTGAACGCCCTTCTCGCCGGCGAGATGAATCAGCCGATGAGCGTCGAAGGTGTTTCCACCGCGCGCAGTGTCGAGGTGAAACTCCAGACCCTCGGCTGCGGCCATGCCGGTCAACCTCGCGTTGGCGGCCAGCGCCTGAGCGCGGGACATGCCGTACTTGTCAGCCAACCCCTGCACGGCGTCGCCCTCGCGAACCGCTGGTGCGTCGGGGTCGAGCTCGAAGCTGCGCCAGTGCACCTCGACGTCCGCCCGATGTTCGAACTGCGCCAGGGCCGTCTCGAAGCGCCGCTTCCCGACGTAACACCAAGGGCAGACGACGTCCGACCAGATTTCGACTTTCATGACGCTCCTCAGTAGCGACTACTAAGGGCGACAACAGGCTCGGAGGCTGCGTTGTTCCGGTCCGGTTAGTGGCGGCCGCGGGTGCCGTGCTGGCGACCGGCCCGTCGGATTTCGCGGATCGCGGATGCCTGCCACCCGCGCATACTCCGGCCGCGGACTCGATACGGGTCAGGATGCTTGCGCGCCGGCTGCTGCGGGCGATTACGGGCGACCATCACGATCGTGGCGATGATCGCGGTCGCCACGAGGCAACCGATCACGATCGCGACGATGGTGATGATGTGCGCGGCCATGCCGCTCACTCTGGCACGCCCATCGGGCACAGGATGTGCGATCACTGCCCCTTGAGGGCGCAATCGCACACGCTGTGGGCGGCCTAGCGGAAGACGATCGTTTTGTGGCCGTCGACCAGCACGCGATGCTCGAGATGCCACCGCACCGCACGGGCTAACGCCAGGCACTCGACGTCCCGCCCTATTGAGGTCAGGTTCGGGGCGTCGTCGCCGTGATCGACGCGGGCCACTTCTTGCTCGATGATCGGTCCCTCGTCGAGGTTCGCCGTCACGTAATGCGCGGTCGCGCCGATCAGCTTCACGCCGCGATCATGCGCCTGGTGATACGGCTTCGCGCCCTTGAAGCTCGGCAAGAACGAGTGATGGATGTTGATGATCCGGCCGGGCAATTGCTCGCACACACGCGCCGAAAGTATCTGCATGTAGCGGGCCAGAATCACTAGCTCGACGTGGTTTTCGGCGACGATGTCGAGGAGCCGCTGCTCTGCGTCGTCCCGGCTCTGCGGTGTTATAGGCACGTAGTAGTAAGGGATTTCGTACGAGTTCGCGAGCGACTCGAAGTCGCGGTGGTTGGAGATGATGCCGGCGATGTCGGCGGGCAGTGAGCCGATTCGCCAGCGGTAGAGCAGGTCGTTGAGGCAGTGGCCTTGCTGCGACACCATGATGATGATGCGCGCGCGGGCGGCTTCGCCGTCGATGTGCCAGTCCATCGAGAAGCTTTCCCCGACGCGCGCGAAGGCGGCGCGGAGGTCGTCAAGGTCGAGCGGTCGATTGTTCGACTCGAGGTGGACCCGCATGAAGAAGCGCCCGGTGTCGCGATCGCCGAACTGCTGGCTGTCGAGAATGTTGCAGTCGTGTTCGGCGAGGAAGCCGGTGACAGCGTGCACAATTCCGACCCGGTCGGGGCACGACAGC
>Ga0208357_1001600_pt1 | contig 16273 bp, 24 predicted proteins | sample NGESurdeep092012_6_FD_184487 | JGI IMG/M metagenome (GOLD analysis project Ga0208357, IMG submission 184487) | Arctic peat soil microbial communities from Barrow, Alaska - NGEE Surface sample F52-2 deep-092012 (SPAdes) | ecosystem: Environmental > Terrestrial > Soil > Wetlands > Peat ... | reverse complement strand
CCCGAAGCGAGTCCAGACGCCTGACTACTAATAGTACTATCAAAAAGGTTGGTTAAAACTGAAATATGCTGTATTACATATTCAAAGGCTTGTAGCGTTGGTAACAAAAAATCTTTTATGAATGGGCTCGATGCGCCAGCCAAAGTATCCACAATATTCTGTACATCTATTTTCATTTGATCTAATGCAGATAAAGAATCTTGAAACTGAGTGCTCACATTTCCAAGTGCAGTAGGCCCATTCATAACTACCAACTGAGCGACTGCGGCACTTATTGATGGACCCCACTTTGCTAAACTAGTTGCCGCCTGCTCTGCTGGAAGCGGAATTCCTAAAGCACTTGCTAATGTAGCCGCAATCGGAGCAGGCATTTTAGCCAATGCAGTGTTCATATCTGAAAATGTAGTTGATGCATTAGTATTTAAGGAAGAAATCAACCCGTTAAAAGTTTGTCCTTGATCTGCCAATGCCGTCATTCCATCCGTACTTCCATTTACTTCCGAAGTAAGCAGAGTCATATCTGCCTGAGCTCCAGATAAATTAACTTTTGCTTCTGCTCCAAACGTAACTATTGCGGTATTAATTCCTTGAAAGCTAACTCCCGCTTTCTGCGCGGCTACCGCAAAATCAGAAGTTTGAGACGCGACATCTGCCATTGATAATTGCCCACCAGATGCCTGAGAAGCACTCATTACATTCGAAATCAAAGTTTCAATTTGAGCCGCTGTCGTTGCTCCAGAATTCTGTATTAATTGTAAAATTGGACCAAATCCAGTTGAAAGAGTTCCACCAGTTGCAGTTAATGCTTGACCAAGCTCAGTTACAATTGTCTGAGCATCTGATGCGCTTCCACCAAACTGTTCTACATAAGCAGTCATTTCCGCTAATGCACTTGCTACATCCGTTGTACTACCCGCTAATCCACCGAGTGTATTTTGAACATCTAATGCCCCGGAACTGATCGCCGCTCCAGCACTAGCCCCACCAGCTCCAGTTGTTAGACCTGCACTCGTTGCCGCCGTTGCTCCAGCCTGTAATGATTCTAAGCTAGCAATAATTCCAGTAGCCGCCATGGCACTAAAGAATGCTACGAGATTTGCTGGAGAAAATAATTTACTTACCAATGACGTCCAATTAATATCGTCGAAACTACCAGACATCAACTTATTCCAATCGAAGCCTCCTTTTTCCAATTTCTTAAACGCATCAGTAACCGAAGTAACCGAAGATTTTATCTTCGACTCTAATCCCGACGCGTTCAAATCTAACAAAATCTGTAAGGTCTCCGTACTTTTGGTAAATTAATTTATTTATCCCCCAGAAGGTTTCTTTCTATGTATCGTTTTGCCCTCCATTCCCAATCGTAAGTTAAGCATATCTCCACTACTTATCTTATTTTTATCATCGGTTGTTTCTCCATTCCATCCTTGGATATATTCCTCTAATTGCTCGACGGTGAGGTTTCCAATTTGGTCTGGGGTCCAACCGGTTCTGTCGGTAACGTTCGCGAAGAGCTTCCTGAAATCAGCCCCTCCTGAACCTTTTTTACCATTGCTACCTTCTGAGGGTCGATAAAACCCAATTCTCCAAGTAATGAAAGAACGTCTACGCCACCTGGCATATTTTCTTTAACATAATCTTCAGTCACTGTAGAATCTGCTTTATTGAGAATTAAGAATACAACGTAAGCCGCCATTTCTAAATCTCGACTAGCACTAGAAACTGTTTTATCTACCGATAATGCTTCCAACTTCAACTGATATTGCTGAACCTGACTTATCGTCGCTTTTCTCACCTGATATTCTTTATCCGCGAACGGAAAAGTGAACGCTGGATTCAAAAGCGATGTTAATATTTTTGTCTGATTATCCATGTAATGTTGTTAGGATGATTCGCGACCTTTTAATTCCTGCTCCAGGGTTACTGGACGCAATATATCTTTTCACAAATTACTGCGTATAAACGATATTGATATCAATCGCAGTCATCGAAATACTCCATTTCGCGTACTGCTCTTGAGTCAATGTTGGAGAATCTTCAGTAAAGATTGCATTCAATACCTGATACTGAAATTCTTTTCCGTTTGAATCGTAACAAGTGATAACTGGATTTTGGAGAGTCGGCTGACCATCCAACGAATTAATCTCTGCTGGGGTTCCTGCTGTAGAAGAACCATATAACAGTCCATCTATTTCCGGAGACCACGACATAAGATCTGCGTTGATTGTAACAACTTGAGAGGAGCGAGCTAATGCCGCCATTTTGATTGAATTCAAAACATACATCGGCACCGCAGTCCACTTCACATCAATTTTCAAATTGTCTACGTTGATAAGGCGATTCAAGCCAAAGTCAATAGTACCACTATTAAATGTTACTCTTGCTGGAACATTGCTACCTGCTGGGGTAAAGGATCCTGACATTTTTGTAATTAATTAGCTCGACCTTATGATATTTATACTTACCTTAATTATAACCAAAATATGATATTTTCTTTTTATTCTGGAGTGTTGTCGTATGACCAAACTTTTAGCGTAACTGGTATGTGCCAGATTCTCATTTCCGTCTCAGATTGGTCATGCCCATCCGTAACTCTCTGCCACCAAATCATCGTTCCACCCTGCGTTGCATTGCTATACGACAAAACATTACCTATTTCTTCGTAGATATTAATAGCCTCCATTTCATTATTTCTACTATAGACATCTAATTGAATAACCGTTTCTCTTGCACCAAGCGGAAGCCTTTCAAAACTATCTGAGATAGTATGAAGAACCAATAGTGGATATTGGAATGTTTTTTGCTGTTCTCGGACTATGTCAACATCGCCGACGTAAATAGCCTTATTTGGCACCGTAGTACTCATCAAGCCAGCTAGAGTTGAATCGGTACTAAGAACAGAAACTATGTTTTGAAGTTGAGCTATCATTTCTTTAGTAACTTTTTAATATCTCCCTTATGCTTATATAAAGCAGAACGCATAAAAGATTGCGGAGCAACCCAGCCACCTCCCTTTAATCCGTGTCCGTATTCAATATATTTCCCATAAGGAGCGAGTGCACTATCTTGAATAACCCTACCAATAAAATGTCCATTTGATTTTACAACTGCGATTTTCTTAATACTTCCCTGCAATCTTCCACTATCAACTGGGACTCCATACTGAGAAAAACTTCCTACTGGCTCGCTACCCTTTGCCTTATGTCTTTTACTAGATGCTGTGTTATATATTTTATCTAGAACCTTATCCATGTTAGTTTTTAACATATCCCCTTGCTTATCGAGAAGAATAGCTGATAACCCAGCATTTAGTTGTTGCTCTAACTTTTTTGAATTTCCACTAAAAGGACTAGCCATTTATTTCAACTCCCTTAGATTGTAGTTTAATTTTCTCAGAAATAACATAATAACGAATTTTATCTGTTTCTATCTGAGTTGGGGGTCGTTTAAAAAACTCACTAGCATTTAGAACAAGGGCGTTAATAACGGCCACTTCCGTAAGCCCTTCTTTAAATCCATTAGCAATCGCTCCTCTTAACTTTGATTCTTCGGTAGTAAAGAATCCTTTGCGAATATCTGTATCTCCATTCAACACATTCCAGAAAGATTTAAACGTTCTAGATTTGAATTCCGGAGCTAATTTTGGAATTACTCGGTCTACGGCTAAGTCATAATCTAAGCTACGCTCATAGGCCTGTTTGAACTCCTGCATCGCTTTCTGTTTTTCTGAGCTAGAAATCTTTAAATCCGCAATCTCTTCGTGAAATTGTTTTAATGCTACCAACAACGACATTTTTTGAATAGTTTCTTTTTTCATATTTTTTAAATTATTGGCAACAATATTTTGCACATCCCAAAAGCCGTAATGCCTTGATCATAGAAAGAAGAATAAACGGCTGAGCAAACATATTCTGTTCCCACCGGCCATCCTGGGCTTGAAACTATAACGATATGATCTTGCGCCATCATAGTATATTGTGAAGAATCGTACATCATATCGGCCTGTGGCTGAATTAATTCCCCCGTCGGAGCATATCGTAAACTTTTTCCATCATACGAAAGACGAACCTTTATGTTTGTATAGACGGGTATCCAGTCAGTTGGGTCGCCGTAGACGGGATTATTTAAACTATCTCGTGAAGCGGTAAAAGAATTAGCACGTCTTAATACGTTTATCGTTTCTGTTGCCAAGTATGCGGGAAATGGTATCGACATATTATTTTACCCAATAACTATTAGTTAGTAGGCCTGGAAATATCTTATTCGCCCTCGGCATGATTTTTAAACCAAGATTAATATTCGCATCCGTAATTACATTGAACTCCATACCCCTCTCGCGTGTATATTTATCTAAGCCAATAAACTTAGCAAGCGTATTGTGCATATTCTTAACTATCTTAAACGTAGGCTTATATTCTACGATCTCTTCCATTTCATCTTTCCAGTAAAGATGAAAGTCTGGCACTGTCCAATGCCGACTACCATCCTCTCTAGTGTAGCGCACTTTTTCGTGTTCGCCTTCGTAGCGAGCCAAATCACACATCATTTCTAGCATCTTCATAAAAATACATTCATCTTCCGAGCGATAACCCATCCACTTATTGTTCTTTTGAGAGAAGAAATAACCTACGTAATTAAAACTCGTATTAAGGAGAATGTTTGCAGTTTGCTTGCTTTTGAATTCTCTATGCTCTTTCGATCTAACTGCTCGATGATGATTCTCTATAGTAGTCTCATTTTGCCAATTCCTTTCATGTACTCCTTTCATTTTCTCTCGATATTCTGGATCTGCCCATTTTTTTCTTAAACCAGAACTAACCTTTTTCATATATATAGGATCTTTCGAACGAATTTTCATTGCAGTACTCTGCTTATCTTTCTGAGCAATAGTTAATTTCCTTCCTTTCATTCCACTCCAATAACATTCTCTAGAACAGTATTTTATTCTAGCCAATGATGGCGGAGTAGAAAATTCCTTATTACATATAGCGCAATTTTTAACGACTTGCTCTTTGCGGCGCTTAAATTCGAATTTCATTCCGCTATTCCAAGCTTTCTTTTTCATATTCATATTATAACATTTTTTGTTAAACTATGCTAATTCTATGTGCAATAAATGGTTCCAATATTTCCTTAACTTTCGCATCTAATTTTTCTTTGTCATAGCTTGTAGAAAAACCGGGCACTGAGAGATTCTCATGCCTTAGGGGGTTATAGGCACCCGTTCCAAACGCCGCAGTAGTCAACAATACACAAGCATACTTAATCTCAGAATAAACGGTTTCGTAAGTCCAAAAGTCGGCTGAAATATTATGACTCTCAAGTGGAGCAGTATTGAATGTAATTATTCCGTTCATATGATCTACCGTATAAAGAGAGGGGTCAACGAGCACTGCATTGTCATAAACATTTACCGGAGTCATTGCATTCGGAGAAACTCCCCACAAATTATTCCCAGGAGCCCATAACTGATTTCCAATTGCCGCTTGAAAAGATGTAGCAGTTCCATCTCCAGTTCCCATAGCATAGCCTGTAAGATTTACTCCGAATCCAGAAGTGTAATCCGTCCACAAAATACCGAGCGGGACTCTATCAACAATTGCCGCAGGAAGTGGAGAACCTCCACCGGTTCCTGCACTAGATAAAAGAGGAACAATTTTATAGAATCCTTTATCGTAAAAATCCTGTAAGTAACTATTAGGTCCGCTTGTGATGATTGGAATAAACCACTGCAAGACCTGAATCCAACATTGATTGATACTATTGTACGGCGGACCATTATCAACTCGTACGGTAATTAATTGTGGATTGTATGGACGAACCGTAAATCCCGTTTTCGTTTCCCATACGCGCTGAATATCAAACCATCTTTGACAATAACGATTTATCCAAGCCGATTGCCGTTTAATAATTCTAACAAGTTCACCGGAAGTCACAACATCACTATTTTCATTTAAGCCTAATGCCTTTGCTTCTGCCGATTGAAGATAATACTGCACCGATATATATGGGTTGTCTACAAACGTGACGAACTCGGTGCCGGTTGGAGTATTCGAACCTGGTGAAAATTGTCCACTAGATAATGTTACTGGGGTTACGTCTGACATAGGATTATTACCTTAATTATAACAAAAGAACACCATTTTCTTAGAGTCTGGCGAGACATAACAAAAAACAGGTGTGGATAACTCCTCTTGATTTTTTGATTCGAGTATATTATACTTTATATATGAAGGTAATAAATAAAACAGGTTACGAGACGAAACAGCTAAGAACTTTATTTGCTCGATGCCTTGGTGAGGTTCGGAAAAGAGAGGGTGCTCGAGAAGAAATTAAGAAACAAGAAGTTGTTATCGAAAATCATATTATGAAAAGACGTCGTTGGAGTTCTTCGGAACCAAAAGGTTGGGTGGGTGGATATACTTATGATAGATATCGTAATTCGCTTTGGATTAAACTTCCCAAAATCAAAAGAATAGAATCGGATTACTGGACTCATGCCACCCATAAATCAGAATTAGACTTTAGTCAATCAATCGCCGATACATATTTTCATGAGATAGGACATAATTTCGGAATGGGGCATAACGAGAAACGTACTATGGAGCATCTATATATTGACTGGGTAAAAGAGAATATATCAAACGAGAAATTTCCAATTAACTACAAAAACTAAAATGGAACCTACATTAGAAACATTACAAGTTGAATTCGATGCACTCACCCGACAACTTAAAGAGCTTACGCCAATGGACGCCGAGTACCAAAAGTTGTGGGACGATAGAGTCGCTATTCGTCGCAAAATAATCGAGCTAAGACATGAAGAAAACTCCAATCAATAAACTTAAAAAGGGAGATGTTATCCGCGAAGAAGAAACTCCGGATGGACTTCTGTTTGGAAAAATTACTTCCATCCAAAATCGTGGTGGTGGTTGGGCTTATAATGAAACTAGTACTAACATTTACTTTAGGCCACTCCCAGGCGATGCTGATTACGGTGAAAAAAGAAAGAAACAGCCAGTAGTTGATCTTTCTGAATATCTAGATATGTATGGATTTAAAAAAATCACAGTTCTTACCGAAGATGAAATGGCGCTATATTTATTAAAAGAATGAACATACCAACCGACGCTTATATAGTTGAATGGAAAGAAGCTGGACGACTTGTTCAAGACTTAACTCCTCGCACTGAGTTTGAGGCCTTAGCTTTTGCTGTTAAGAAATCAGTTGAGCTTAAAGGAATTTCTGCCTGGATAAAGAAGTCTGGCTACATACTGCCTCGCCAAATGATAAAGGATACACCAGCGCCTAAAGAACGCGCCCTAGTCCAAGATATAAGCAAGAAATAACCATCTACATGATAAGACGTCGCATTAAAAACTTAAAAACGGGGGATATTATTTATTTCAAAGTCATTCGGCCTGAATGGCTCCAAAGAGGCGAAATTGCTTGTGGGGAATTTATTAGCGCTGAATATCCTAAATACGAAAAGTGGATGACAAAAAATCGGAGATATATTCTGGTAAAATATCAGGTAGTAGAGCAATTAGACAGTTATAGAGCTGGTCCCATCAACGAATCTCCACGGCTAGGACAAAAAATAATAAAGTGCCTTAAAACCGTAACTATTCTAGAGGATGGTGAATTAGATCTAATGCTACTACAACAATGATCCGACGCCTCGTTAGAAACTTAAAGGTAGGAGATATCATCTATACTGAAGTACCTGATAGGATAGGTGATGGGATTGCTTGCGGCGAGGTTACCGAAGTCAACCTTAATTGTGTAGAACATAAACCAGCTAAGAGCGGCTTTAGAAGTCTAGTACGCTACGAAGTATATAAGGAATTGGATACTATCTCATTAAGTTTATCGGAAAGTTGGTACTTCGATACAAAAATTACAGTCTTAGAGCCTGGAGAAAAGGATTTATTATTACTAGGAAAATGATCCGACGACGCATAATAAACTTAAAACGGGGAGATATACTGTATCATAGACTTTACAATGCCCCCAACTATCTTATTTGCGGAAGGATAACGGATGTCAAAATCCATAAGCCTTGGTATCGAGGTGACGGCTATTCGGCAACCGTACGTTACAAAGTCTTTAAGAATATAGATACCTATTCAACAACTAGATATGATGATTGGCGAGTTTATCGAGAAATATCTCTTGATAAAACTGCAACCATCATTGAGGGCGATGAATTAGATTTGTTAATGTTAAAGTCATGAGAAAGATTCTTCCTAAGAATTTCAAGAAGGGAGATATTATTCTCTGCAATACTCGTGGCTGGGAAAGTCCTAGCTATAAAAATTATATCGTAACAATTACCGACAACGATAAAACTGGATACGTATATACAAGCACATCTTATCCAAAAGGAAGGGTAATAAATAATTTTTCTGAGTTTACGAATGATTTCGATTTCTATCTATTAACCCAAGAAGAAGCGGATTTAATTAGATTAAAATCATGAAAAGAATTCATCCTAAAGACTTTAGAAAGGGACAGTATATAAAGTTTTTTACAAAACAAAACAAACTTTGGCAGGCAGGATATGCAATAATCAAAAGAGGAACCAAGGATGGAACATTTGTCTATGTATACAGTACTTGGAAAAACCTATCAATACTAATCCAGGAATCCAAATGTATACAAAACCAGACCTTTGGAATCACTACAAACTCTATCGAATGTCAAAAGCTGAAATCGACTTAATGAATTTAGGAGAATGAAAACTATTCCAGTAGAAGAGGTCAAGGTTGGTGATATCATTTACTCTAAGCCTTTGGGAGTTGAGCTGTCCTGTGGAGAAGTTCTGGAATCATATAATGGTAGAATCAAATATAAACCAAATAAACTAGATAAAAATGGGGGATCGGATACTTTGAATTATTCCTTTATCTTTCCAGACAAAGTCAAAATCTTAGAAAAATCAGATATCGACCTTCTCATCCTCTCCTCCTAACAATACTTATCCATCGCCTTCAAGAAAGTCTGTATCCCCATATCCCAAGTCCAATTCTTCTGAATATATTCGATTGCTTTTTGTCCTTTATTACGAGCCTCATCTTGATGGGTATAAACATATTTCATAACATCAGCTAGTTCTTCAACTGAAGGCTCCCACCACGAACCGCAGTCTTCTTTGTAAAGTTTTTCGCTAAATGCAGTAGCTGGTACCATCCTAAACTTATTAAGTGGATAAGAATATTCCTCGCCCATATAATCAGCCATGCCTGACCAGTTAGAACCTATCACCGGTAATCCAGTCGCCATCATTTCCATGGGCGGGAGGCCGGCTCCTTCTCCTCTAGATGGAAACACAAAGCAATCAATTTTATTAACGAACGTATTTATTAAATCTTCATGATTTATTGCATTGAGATTAATAGTAATTCTATCATCTTTTACTCCCCACTTAAACATATTGTGCGAACTCTTACAAATAAGACGAACGTTAGGATATTGATATCTAGGAAACGCCAATTCGAATGCCTTTACTAATACATCTGTTCCTTTTCTTTCCGACAACGCGCCCATCGTCCCAAACGTAAAATGCTGATTATGCCTCTCAACTGGTTTAAACTTTTTTAAATCTACTCCCCATCTAATAACCGAAATAGGAATCTTAACTCCGCTATCTCGCATCATTATTACATTCTGTTCGCAAGGAACTAATAACGCATCGAATCTATTTATCTTAGGCACCCAACTTTGAGGAATCCTTGTAGTCTCAAATGGAACAAGTGCCATATTTTTTGCGAAAGGACTTTTATTCCATTCCTCCCTCGGTTGTTCGTGCCACACCATAGCCATCTCTTGTGGTAATTCTTTGCTTGCAAATCGCCGTATTTCGGGAACATTGTTGTTCTTACCAATCCACCTAACATCATATCCTTCTTTGTCAGAATACGTTATCAAGTTTACGGTACAATTTCCAAAACCACTTTGCGTATCAGCATCACCGGTAAGGCCGAATATCTTATCCCTCTTCCACAACGTCTTATCATAAGCAGGACGCTCGACATCTGGAAATGCAATTCCTATAGAACGACGATGACGTAATATACTTGCCAATTCCATCTCAACCGGCACACCGATTTTATACCACTGATTATCTAAATAGATTTCCCTTCCTTTTGCAGTTAACGTAACTGTCAATTTCATTAATTATATTCTATAATATTTTATATAAAAATCAAGAACAGAAAAGGGCTTCTTTCGAAGCCCCGTTTTGTTTTCCACCCTATCACAAGTAGGTTAGGAAATGTCTTGGACATAGCTCAGAGCTCCGAGCCACGGCTCAGCCTTAAGAGCTAAGACGAGATATTCATTTACGTAAAACCTCACGGTATCGGCGATCTTGGCGAGCTCGGTTCTTCCAAGCGGGACTAAATCTACCATTTCGACACCCTGATTATCCAATTTTGTTACCCTTTTGTCAAGGGGGCATATCATTTCTGTATGCCTCTCTATGTCACCATAGAGTCCAGACTATATCTTCATCCTATAAGAGGATGTTTCGCGTGTAGTCGTTACGGAGCCTCATCTATTGAATTTAATTATCTTAACTTTCAACTTTTCAATATCGTTTAATTCTTCTGTCCATATAACAAGACATTCATATCCCAATTCTTTGAAATATTCTATTTTCTCTGGTTCGTGTTCCAATTTATGCCATTTTCTTCCAAAAAATTCAATAATCATCTTTTTGGAATTATGCACAAAATCAGGATTTTTTCTGCCGATCCATACACTACCATCACCTACAAACTTATAAGTATTAGGTAATATTGAATCGATAATTGAACCTATTAAGATTTCTTGTTTATTTGGACTACCTCTATAAGAAGAATTCATTGTCTTCTTTAAAGTATTCTTAGCCCATTCTCTATCTTCCCATTTCTTGTTCATTTTCTTTCGTTTGCCCTCTCTAACTTCCGGCCTTCTAGATGGATTATTATCGCCCGTCATATTAAGTCTTTTCTTACCAGTTAGAGCCTTACTAACATTCTTTGCCATTTTCATTACTCTATTATCTGTCTTAGCGGTTAAACCTTTTATCCATGAAGGATGATTTTTTCTATATTTCATCATTCCCTCGCTTTGGTTCTTTTTAGAAGTATCTGATAATTTCCAAGATTTTCTTCTATTTAAACCAAATATCTTAGAAGCATTATAATAGCATTGTTTGCTACAATAAATTCTTCCTTTCTGCGGTTTACCCGTTTTACAAACTTTACAATTCATAGATAAGTTTCCTCGGTATTGTCTTTTAAGTATAGTATACTTCTTGAGTTAAATTAAGGTCTATACATAAAAGAGTTTCACCGATATAGCGAAATCCACTTATCGCATTACTACGATAAGGCACAATGTTGTTTATGACGTAAAAAATATACCGTGCTTACAACACTGCCCTGTGCACCCGATGAACCTGCGTAATCTGCATCCGGATAAGGGAGCGCAGGATTTACGAAGAAGTCACCAATGACCGGGATCGGACCAATCGGAGATTGATACGATACCACATTATCACCAGCGCCAAGCGTAACGTTCTTCTGATCAAGATTGATGAAGTAACGATTAGCAGGCGAGATGATCTGGTTGATAACATTCTGAATCCCGAAGGAGCAGTAAATGCCATCAATGTGATTGCCACCCTGATTCCGGATATACTTGATAACCTTGTCAAAAGCGGGAATCGTCGTTCCAGTTGCGGTCAAAGCCGCACCAGCATTGTTCGAGACATTGGTTACGATCTGAGTGTCGAAGCCATCATAAGAAAGTGAATTCACGCTCGAGTTGCCGTTGAAATCGGCCCACTCTTCTGCCTGAATAACAATCCTCAAATTAGCTTCGGCAATTTCCAATAATGTTAATTAGTGGGTACTGTTATTCGCCACTCTCCTATTACTAGGAGTATCGGACTATGTCTTAATGAACGCAATAATCTTTTCTTTCACTTTATTTCTATCTTTAAACTCACTCCCCTTTATTCTTAATACTTTATAACCTGCCTTAGTAAGATATTTTGTTATTCCCATATCCTGCCTCAACTTACCAGGCCGATCTTCGTGCCAATGATTCCCATCTACATAAATAACTTTTTTATTCTGTAATGTAAAATCTGCCACCGTTATTTCAAATAAAGGAACTTGTGCAATGTAAGATTCTTTTAACTCTTCTAAAATAAGCCTTGTCTTCTTTTCTATGTCAGTTTCTTTTCCTTCCCTAACCTTTAAAGAAGTATTAACTCCATTCCTTCTAGCAATTACTAGATTTTCCGGAGTTCTCATAGACTTACTTATCTTTGCCTTATTTGCTGGAGGGCAGGGCTTGTTAGCCATCCACTTTCCATACCCATGAGCTTTGGCGAATTCTGAAAAACTTTTTTTCCAATCTTCGCTCCTACTATAACACCCTTTCTTATCTTTATTCCAAGCAACTCGACCCTTCATCCACTTGCCATAACCCCCTGCTAAAGCAACTTGTTTTTGATGTTCTCTATACTCTAAAGAATAAGGTTTACGATGCTTTGGATAATTATTTTTCTTATTGCGATTCATTTTACGCGTGTAGTCTCTACGGACTCTCTGTCTTATTATTATAAATTATTAGTTTAAAATAATCAAGTCAGGTTGCCTCGGCGTTGCCCTTGATCTAAGTCAATAGGGGTTCACCGATACAGCGCAATTTAACGAGACCAAAATCTATAGCCTCGATGTCCATATACGAACGACCGCTTGCAATCATAGGCCCGGAGATAACCGCCGTGGTCCCAAGATATTTATAAGCCGCCGTCTTCTGGACATAGCTCGGATCCGACTCACTCGGCAACTGCCCATCGGCATAGAACAAATTCACAAGAGCCAATGGCCCTCCCGAACTTGCCAAACCGGTGCGCTGGTTCCAAAGATGAGCAAGGCCTTCGCCTTTAATCCTCGTAACTCTGTCTCTAAACGGCGTTAACCGATCTGAGAGTACTACGATAGCACTTTCCAAATCCTGTCGTGCCAACAGTGAAGTTGGGATAGGACCGGCGTAAGTGGTATCGACCGTCTTCTCAAACGAGGTCAACGCTTTTTCCAATCTGCTTAAATCTGTTTGATACATTTAAATGTATAATTAGATTATTTTTGAAGGAACAGTTATTTATACTCGGTTAATCGAAATTCTCTCCCTGTTGTAAGAAACTGTTCTCTACCGGTAAAAGAAATTCTTATATCGATAGCAGGTATTCTGATGCTAGGAAGTAACGTTCGACGTATCGACCGAACCGTCTAGCCGAGTCGAAATGGTTTTGTTAATTTGTCCATCTCTATAACGGTTGCCCGTCACAAACTATTTACTGATTATCAAGAGTCGTTGACTTCTCTCTCTTCCAAAAATCTTTGAAAGACTCACCAGGCTTTGAAGAATCTGACTTATTCACTTCTTCCTCACCGTAGCGAATGAGAGGATAACGCTTGCCATCCTTCGTAAACATATACGGGATACCCATTGACACTGACTTCTTTGGTCCCGGTATAGCCATCAACTCCTTCATGGACTTCTGTAATTCCTCATTCTTCTGAATACCATCAACGAACTGCGTTTCCAGACCCAAGATCCTGTGATGGTCTTGAGATGCTGTCTGCTTCAATTCATCGAGTGTCTTAGAAATATGAGCAACCAACAAATCTATCGGGGCTGACTTACGAGATTTATCTGAAACCTTATAGTCATCTCCGTACGAATTCGTCTTCTCTGAAGTGCCATGCATATCGTGAGTAGAAATGAGGTCGTCCTCATCTGCGCTCATATCGAACTTGCCTTCCGAAGAACTGCTTGAGCTCTCTTCTTTAGCAGTTTCAAACGCACCGAGATTAGTGTCTGTACCACCACCTTCCGGCTTCGTGGTCTCAGTCATGATAAGCTCTTTTGCGGTTTCAAAAGCATTAAGATTCATATCCTCGTTAGTGGTAGTTCCATTAGTGGACTCTTCCATCTGCGGGACGAACGTATCCTTCTGCAATAACTGCTTAGCCATCTTCATCATTTGGAAAGCCAACTGACGATTTTTGGTTGTAGCTCCATTTACCTTATCCTTGTCTGGATTGTTCTGTACGTGAGCGGGTTCGGCTTCAACCGTACCAGTTGTCTCGCTTAAACCAGTCTTGCGAAACTTGCGAACTTTCGTAGTATTCGGCTGTTCCTGATCTAGAGCGGTAGTATCAACTGCTTCCGTTGCCTCTCCATGCTGACGAGCCATTTCGTTATCTCCATTACCAACCGTGTCCTCTTGACCCTCACGCTCTTCCTTCAAGAGCTTTTTGGCAAGACTCAATAATGACATAGCCGTTTTGCGAGTACCGTAAGACTTCATTGTACCCTCTTCCTCCATCTTGGTCTCCGTAGGATTATGCTGATCGTCTGCAGTATCATCGAGAGCAGTGGTAACTTTGCCAGTGTGTCTTGAAGTCTGGTCAGAATCAACATCCGAAGCAAGTGTTTCAGCTTTTTCTTTGACCGGCGATTCCGAATCAAGAGCGTCTGAATCTGCACTCACCGTGGCGATATCCTTGCGAATTCCTTTAAGGAGGTCAATCAAAGAATTAAACTTCTCATCAACGTAAGATTTACTTGCCGTATTTGAGGAAGTCTCATCCTCCTCCGTCTCTTTCATTGCATAGCCAGGAGCATCAGTTACATCCTTCTTCTCCTCTTCTACATCTTTACTAAATAATTTTTTCATAATATTTTCATTTGATTGATCGACCTTTACCCACTTGCTATCGGGAATTGATTTTTCAATCACTGCCAGATAGTCAAGTTGTGGATTATCGAATAGGAAGTTGTCATACACCGGAGTGAATCTAAATGTGTCCGCCTCTGCCTCATTTACCGCAATACTTTTTGCTATTGCATAAGCATCGAAGTTTGCCGGCCTTGGCGTTAAACTCACTTCATCAAGAATTACGTCGTAAAATGTTTTGATCTTCTTCCCCATTCCTTCCACCATTTCGCGTACTGCACTTTTAACGCGACCTCCTACCGAGTAACCAAGTTTGGTTCCCGATTTCATCGCATCATAAATCTGTTTGGATCGGGGGTCTTCAGGGTCGAGTTCTGCTTTTATATTTAAGTTGCCTCGCTCATCTACACTTCCCGCAACAACTTTACCAACAATAGCTTCGTCGCTCTTCTGATGTTCTATCCGAAGAGGAACTGATTTCTCATTAATAATAGAAGCCATTCTTTGTAAGGCAGAAACATCCATCCGCTCCTGATCGTGATCGACGTTCGCCGATGATGCTACGCCCATTAAAATCATTTTGCCTTCATCCGCTTTGTCGTAACTTACATCCGCCTTCTCAATGCGAAATAAGAACTTTGCGTCGCCTTCGAATTTTGCTACTACGTTGTTATGTTTTGAAAAGTCCATGTTATTAGTCGTTCCACAATTCGTAAACCAATGCCTTCGCCTCTTGTGCATCGAACCCATCTTCAATAAGTGCCTTTACATCTTCTGCGAAATTCTGATAACCAATTAATCCATCTGCCCTTGTAAGTGCTTGTTGAGTATTCTCTTTCATGAATTTGTCAATTTCTTGAATTGCTTTTGTGGTATCTTCGTACCCACAAAACGGGCACTCGATTAATTTATCTTCTTGGTCAGAAGCGTCAAATGTTTTTTTGCATTTGGGGCAAACCACCATATCTTTCTTACCACCCCCAAGTCCCGCTTTTTGCGTTTGGAATTTAGAAACTTGCTGATCAATATATTCCTGCGCATCTTGTATCCTTTGAAACGGCCCTGCCTCATTACTACCTTTTACATCTACGTACCAATAAATACTACCGTCTCTTTTTCTTTCTGAGTAAGGCGCTGAGAAAATATTTTTATCTACGCCCTTCCCAACCTGACTATTATCTTCATTCTCTGTACCACCTCCATACATCTGAGTTTCTGAAGTTGCGTTGTCGTCAACTGCTTTGTCTGTTTCTGATTGAGCGAATGCTAGTTGATCTTTTTCCGTCTTATAATATTGCGGCTGAACATCCTTCTTCCACATCTTCTTAAAACCAGTCTGCGTTGATTCGGTCGCTTTGTGCGATTTATTGTAAGAAGTAAAACCTATAGATGATAAAAGCGATTTGAGTGAAGGCAACTTTGCTTTCTCAACTGGCTCCGGTGCGAAAAATACAGGAACGACTTGATTGCCTACAATAAGCTCACGCGTTTTTGCTACAGCTGGAACCTTACTCGCCTTCCACTCGC
>Ga0208357_1001599_pt1 | contig 16288 bp, 13 predicted proteins | sample NGESurdeep092012_6_FD_184487 | JGI IMG/M metagenome (GOLD analysis project Ga0208357, IMG submission 184487) | Arctic peat soil microbial communities from Barrow, Alaska - NGEE Surface sample F52-2 deep-092012 (SPAdes) | ecosystem: Environmental > Terrestrial > Soil > Wetlands > Peat ... | reverse complement strand
TTCGCGGTCGTAGCGGGCGCCGTCATCGCTGCGCAGTGCGCGCCAGTTTGCCACCGCCGCATCCCATGCCGCACCCTGCGGCACGCGCGGACGTCCTTTCAGCCATTCAAACGTGGTGTCGTCCGGCGCGATCAGCCCGGCGCGCGCGCCGGCCTCGATCGACATGTTGCAGACCGTCATGCGCTGGTCCATCGACAGCGCCTCGATCGCCGCACCGCGGTACTCCAGCACGTGGCCGGTGCCGCCATCGACGCCGAGGGTGCCGATGATGTGCAGGATCAGATCCTTGGCGCCCACGCCCGGCGGCAGGTGGCCGTCCACATGGATCGCCATGGTCTTCGGCTTGCGCTGCAGCAGGCATTGCGTGGCCATCACGTGGCCGACTTCGGTGGTGCCGATGCCGAAGGCCAGCGCGCCGAATGCTCCATGCGTTGAAGTGTGGCTGTCGCCGCAGACGATCGTCATGCCGGGCTGGGTCGCGCCCAGTTCGGGACCGATCACGTGTACGATGCCGCGGTCCGCGCTGTCCCAGCCATGCAGCTCGACGCCGAATTCGCGGCAGTTCATTTCCAGTTGTGCCACCTGCGCCTGTGCTTGCGGGTTCGCGTACGGGCGGCTGCCGTCGGCGTTGCTCGGCAGCGTCGGCGTGGAATGGTCCAGCGTGGCCAGCATCCGATCCGGCCGGCGCAGCTTCAGCCCGCGCTCCCTCAGTTCACTGAACGCCTGCGGTGAGGTGACTTCGTGCAGCAGGTGCAGGTCGACGTACACGATCGCCGGCGTGTCGGCGGTTTCTGGCGCCACCACATGCGCGTCCCAGATCTTCTCGAACAGGGTGCGCACGGTCATGTGGCAACCCCCATGGTTGCGGGCTGTTGGTGAGGAGTCCGGCCATGGATGGCCGGTTCTTGATCTTCGCGGTCAGGGACGACCGCACCAACCAACTCCAGCCAGCCGTGACGATCCTCCGTACGCCCGTCGAACAACCCGAAAAATGCCTGCTGGAGTGCGCGCGTGACCGGCCCGGGCGTGCCGTTGCCGACTGGCTTGCGATCGACCGAGCGCACCGGCGTGATTTCAGCCGCGGTGCCGGTCATGAAGACCTCGTCGGCGCTGTACAACGCCTCGCGCGGCAGGTCGCGCTCCTCGGCCGGTAAGCCCAGGTGCGCGGCCAGGCTGAGCACGGAGTCGCGGGTGATCCCGGCCAGGATGCCGGCGCTGCTCGGCGGAGTCAGCAGCTTGCCCTTCTTCACCAGAAACAGGTTCTCGCCGGAGCCCTCGCTGAGCAGGCCGTTGCTGCCCAGCGCGATGCCTTCGTCGTAGCCGCCGCGGCGTGCCTCGGCCGCGATCAGCTGGCTGGAAAGATAATTGCCACCGGCCTTGGCCCAGCTCGGGAGGGTGTTCGGCGCTGGGCGCTGCCAGGACGACACGCAAACGTCGGCGCCCTTCTCGATCGCCTCGCCCAGGTAGGCACCCCATTCCAGCGCCATGATCGCCACCTCGACCGGCGCGCCCGCTTCGGGCAGCACAGCCAGCCCGCCCGCGCCGCGGAACACGATCGGGCGCACGTAAGCCGAGCGCATCGCGTTGGCGCGGATCAGTTCACGGCACGCTGCATTGATCTCGTCCTCGCTGTAACCGATCTCGATGCCGTACACCGCGGCGGACTCGAACAGCCGCGCAGTATGGTCGGCCAGGCGGAAGTACGCCGGGCCTTGCGGCGTGGCGTACACCCGCTCGCCTTCGAACACCGACGAGCCGTAGTGCAGCGCGTGCGTGCTGACGTGGCAGGTGGCCTCGGCCCAGGGTTTGATGCGGCCGTTGTGCCACAGGTAGGCGGTATTCATGCGGCGGAATCCTTGTGCGCGCGTCCGTGCGCGCGAAGATCAAGAAGCGGCCTTCCATGGCCGCACTCTTCAATAGAAGCGGGAGCCTCTGGGTTCTGCCCAGCTTGTCGCGCAATCCGGTTGACGATGGCCAGCGCCGCCTGGGCGGTCGCCTCCACGATGTCGGTGCTGACGCCATGGCCGCGCCAGTCGCGCTGGCCGTGGCGCGCGGTGAGCCGGGCCTGCCCTTGTGCGTCGCCGCCCTCGCTGACCGCACGCACCAGGAAATCGGTAAGTTCCAGCTCGCTGCCGGTGGCGCGCTCGATCGCGCGCAGCACCGCATCGACCGGGCCATCGCCAATCGCCGCCTCGCTGGCTTCGCGGCCGTCGTCGTGGACCAGCTTCACCGAGGCCGACGCGCTGCCACCCAGATGGGTGGCGCTGTTGAGTTGCAGCAGGCGCCACGGGCCGACCGCGTCCGGATCCTGGCCCAGCGCAATCGCTTCCAGATCCTCGTCGTGGATTTCACGCTTCTTGTCGGCCAGCTGTTTGAAGCGGGCGAAGATCGTGTCCATCGCCGCCTTGTCGGGCGTGTGCCCCAGCGCCTGCAGCCGCTGGCTCAGCGCAGCGCGGCCGGAATGCTTGCCCAGCACCAGCTTGGTCTCGGCGATGCCGACATCCTGCGGGCGCATGATTTCGTAGGTGCCGCGATGCTTGAGCATGCCGTGCTGATGGATGCCGGCTTCGTGCGCAAATGCGTTCTCTCCGACGATCGCCTTGTTGCGCGGCACCGCCTGGCCGGTCAGCTGGGTCAGCAGGCGCGAGGCGGGATACAGCTTGCGCGTGTCGATGTGCGTATCGACACCGAAATGTGCCGCGCGCACCTTCAGCGCCATCACCACCTCTTCGAGCGCCGCATTGCCGGCGCGCTCGCCGATGCCGTTGATGGTGCATTCCACCTGGCGGGCGCCCGCGCTCACCGCAGCCAGGCTGTTGGCTACCGCCATGCCCAGGTCGTTGTGGCAATGGCTGGAGAAGATCGCCCGTTCCGCGCCACGCACATGCCGACGCAGGTATTCGAACAGCACGACGATTTCCGCCGGCGTGGTGTAGCCGACCGTGTCCGGGGCGTTCAGCGTGGTGGCACCGGCCTCCAGCACCGCACTGAACACTTCGACCAGGAATTCAGGCTCGGTACGCAGCGCATCTTCGGCCGAGAACTCCACTTCGTGGCACAGGCCACGGGCCCGCTCCACGGCCGCGACGGCAGTGTCCAGCACCTGCGCCTGGCTCATGCCCAGCTTGTGTTCGCGATGCAGCGGGCTGGTCGACAGGAACACGTGGATGCGTGAGTGTCGCGCCGGTTCCAGCGCGCGCCCGGCGGCGTCGATGTCGCCGTGCTGGCAGCGCGCGAGGCCGCACACGGTGGTGTTCTTCAGCGCGCCGGCGATTTCCGCCACCGCAGCAAAATCGTCCGGCGACGCCTGCGGAAACCCGGCCTCGAGCACGTCCACGCCGAGTGCTTCGAGCTGGTGTGCCATGCGCAGCTTCGCGCGCCGGTCCATCGAAAAGCCGGGCGCCTGTTCGCCATCGCGCAGCGTGGTGTCGAAGATTCGCACACGCTCGGCGCCAGCGTTGGTGCTGGTGGTGACTGGGTTTGCTACGTCTGATTCTGGGTTCATCGCGGGCTCCGTGAGGTGAGCCGAGGGCAACAAAAAACCCCGCGCCGTTGCCGGTGCGGGGTTCTTCGGGAGTCTTCAGGTTTGTTTCTTATCTACCTGGACACATGCCCTCAGCCCGCACCTCCGTGGGTAATAAGGAGTACGAGTACAAGGGTAATAAGGAGCATGCCGCCGACCTGCAGCACACCGTCAAGCGTCGTGAGACGGCTCGATTCGGCGGTGCGGCAATGGCTGTTGCGCTGCGACATGGACCGACCCTAAACGATCCCGGCGCAGGCTGTCAACAAAAATCTTCACGGCGAAACCTGCAAGCCATGAAAACCTCATCTGGACGGCTATCCGTCCAAATGGATTCAAATGAAACCATCGCAAAAACTCGCGACTGTGCGGCGGCAGCGCAAACAGGACGTGCGCATTGGGAAATTCGTCCGGCTCATGGCCCGTCACTCAGCCCATGATGGTGCCGGCCAGCACCTCGTGCAGGGCGGTGTCGGTAGCTGCGATCCACTCGGCGCTGGATCGGCGCGCGAGCATCTTGGCCAAGGCCGGCGGGACGGCGATCGGAGCGTTGATGAGCGGTTCCACGACGCTCTCGAATTTGGCTGGGTGCGCGGTTGCCACCACCGCCCATGGCTGGCGGTTGCCCTGTTCGCGAAGGCGGTCATGCAGGTGCATCGCGGTCGCCGTGTGCGGACAGAATACCTCGCCATGTTCGAGCGCATGACCGGCGATGGTGTGCCGGATCGTGGCGTCGTCGACGCTGCAGGCGGAAAGTATCTGGCGCAGCTGCGCTTCATCCGGAAACGTCCAGCGCAGCCGCTCGAAGTTGCTGGGGGCGCCCACATCCATCGCATTGGCCAGGGTCGGGACAGCTTCGCGCGGCGTGTATTCCACACCGGCAAAAAAATCGGGCAGGGTGGCATTGGCGTTGCAGGCCAGGCGCACATCGCCGATCGGCAAGCCCATTTCGCGTACCCACAGGCAGGCCATCGCGTTGCCGAGGTTGCCGGTGGGCACGATGAAGTTGAGTGGCGTGCCGTGCTCGTGCCACCAGCCCAGTGCGGCGTGGGCGTAGTAGCTCATCTGCGGCAGCAGACGGCCGAGGCTGATGCTGTTGGCCGATGACAGGGGTACGGCGGCCTGCAGCTCGGTGTCGTTCAAGGCGGCCTTGACCATGCGCTGACAGTCATCGAAGCGACCGGCCACGCGCAGCGCGGTGACGTTGTCGCCGAAGCAGCCGAGCTGGTGGGCCTGGCGCGGCGAAACCAGGCCGTCCGGATACAGGATCACCACCCTCACACCGGCCTGGCGGTGGAACGCAGCCGCCACCGCGGCGCCCGTGTCGCCCGAGGTGGCGACCAGGATGGTCAAAGGTCGTGCATCGGCACGCGGCAGGCGGCGCACGCAGGCAGCGAGGAAGCGGGCGCCGAAGTCCTTGAACGCCGAGGTGGGGCCGTGGAACAGCTCCAGCATCAGCGTGTGCGGATGCGCCGGTAACGGGCGCAGCGGCGCGTCGAAGGTGAATGCCTCGGCGCAGATGGCGGGCAACGAGTCGGCCAGTGCATCACCAACGAAGAACGGCGCCAGCAGCGTGGCCGCGGTGTCGGTCAGCGAGCCGTGTGGATCGAAGGCATCCGGCGCGAGCGTGGGCAGCTTTTCGGGCACATACAGGCCGCCGTCCGGCGCGAGTCCGGCCGCGATCGCCTGGCTGATCGGTACGACCGGGACACCGCCGCGGGTGCTGTGACAGCGGATCGGCTCGTGCTGGCTCATGCGCCGGCCTCACCCGAGTGAACCGGTCTCGTAGGGCGGGCACTGCCCGCCGGCTCCTGGCATTCGGCGAAATCGTGCAGGGCAAGAGCGGCGGGCAGTGCCCGCCCTACGAAAGCGTTCATGCATCGGCCTCGATCGGGTCGATCAGCGCCGCGGCGGGTCCGTTGATCGGCGACACCCATGCATCGCTGTCCAGTCCGGCGTCGGCAAACGCGGCCTGCATCGCCACGCCAGCTGCCTCGGCGTCGGCGTGGTTTTCATACCAGCCGAACACGCTGGGGCCGGCGCCGGAGATGCTGGCACCCAGCGCCCGGTGATCGAGCGCGGCCTGCTTGACCTGCGCGAAGTGCAGGATCAACGGCGCGCGGCGCGGTTCGACCAGCACGTCCCTGAGGCCTTCGCGCACCAGGCTTGCGTCGCTCTGGTAGCAGCCGGCGAGCACCAGCGCCAGGTTGCTGCTCTGCGCGACGAACTCACCGAGTTCGTAGTGGCCGGCCAGCGCGGCGCGCGCCTTGCGGGTTTCCAGCACCACATGCGGATGGACCAGCGCGCAATGCCACGCGGCTGGCACGGGTACGCGCAGCAGCCGCTCGTGGGTGGCCAGCACCAGGCCACCGAGCAGCATCGAACCGAGGTTGTCGCCGTGGCGGCTGCCACTGGCTACCGCTTCGCCATCGAGCGCGAACGGATACAGCGCCTCGCGCGACAGCGGTTGTTCCAGCAAGGCGTTGGCCGCGACGAGTGCGGCCACGCAGGACGCCGCCGAACCGCCCATGCCCGACCCCAGCGCAATGCCCTTGTGCAGCACCAGCTCGAACCCGAATGGCAGGTCGAGCGCGTGGCGCAAGGACAGCAGTGCCGTGCCGGCGGTGTTGTACAGCGGGTCGAGCGGCAGGTCGTCGACGCAGCCGCGGATCGACGCGATGCGCACCACCGGTTCGTCGATGCGCCGCACCTGGGCGTGGTCGCCGGGGCCGACGATGCTGTGGCCAAGCAGGTCGAAGCCGACCCCGACATTGCCGACGCTCGCCGGAGCGAAGGCGCAGGCAACGCGGGAGTTCATGGAGTGGGTTGACGACATGTGCGGTTCCGGCAGCGAGACGTTCATGCGTGCACCGCCAGCGATTCGGCGATGCGCAGCAGGTCGGCGAACACGCCGGCCGCGGTGACTTCCGGCCCGGCACCCGGGCCCTGCACCTGCAGGGGATTATCGCAGTAGCGGCGGGTGCTGAACTGCACCACGTTGTCGGTCAGCCGCGAATGGGCGAACGCATGCGTGCCCGGCAGCACCACCAGCCGCACGTTGGCGTGGCCATGGCGGTCGAGATGGGCGACATGGCGCAGCACGCCACCCTGGGCGCGAGCCTCGGCAAGGCGAGCCGTCATCGGCGCATCCAGCTCGTGCAGCCGCTCCATGAATTCGTCCCGTGGCAGCGCGGCGAGCTCGTCCGGAACCAGGCCCTGCAGGTCGACATCCTCCAGCGACAGCGGCCAGCCCGCCTCGCGCGCCAGGATCACCAGCTTGCGCGCCACGTCGAGGCCGGACAGGTCGTCGCGCGGGTCGGGTTCGGTGTAGCCCAGCGCATGCGCCTCGCGCACCAGTGCCGAGAACCGGTGCTGGCCGTCGTGGCGATTGCACAGCCACGCCAGGGTGCCGGAGAACATGCCTTCCACCGCGAGCAGTTCGTCGCCGGTATCGAGCAGGTCGCGCAGGGTCTGGATGACTGGCAGGCCGGCGCAGACGGTGGCCTCGTAGCGAAAACGTGCGCCGCTGGCACAGGCGTTGCGAATAGCCCGCCATCGCGACAGAGCACCGCTTCCAGCCAGTTTGTTCGGCGTCACCACGTGGATGCCCGCGGCCAGCCAGCCCGGATAGAGCGAGGCCACTTCATCGCTGGCGCTGCAGTCGATCAGCAGCGCATGCCGACCGTCAACGCCGCGCACATGCTCGGCGAAGGCAGCGAGATCGTTCGGTCGCCAGACCTGGGCGCCGCCGTGGCGGGCGTTGAGCTCGACATCGTCGCAATCCAGCCACATCCGCTTGCTGGCCACCACGCCGCACAGCTTCAGTTCCAGTCCGCTGTCGCGGGCCAGTCGTGGCCGCGCGGTGCGCAGTTGATCCAGCAACGCGCTGCCGACCCGGCCGGGCCCGATCAGGCCGACGGCAAGCACGCGCCGCCGGGTAGTGCCGATGGCGTGCAACGGCCGCGGTGGCAACGGGGAACGCTGGACTTGCTCGGGTGCACAGGTGATCACGACGGCCTCTCCGGTGGAGGCCCGTTCTCGCTGGCGTGTCGGTGTGTGCCGGCCCGCCTCGTCGAGGGCGGGCCGTTGCGTGTGGAAAACTATCTACGCACGACAAGCCGCCCGGGACCCGTGGTACCGGTGGTAATCGTGGTGATAGTGACGACGACGGCGATGCGCGAGCGACCGATGCGAACCGGTGCGGGGTGCATGCAAGCTGGCGCGAAACGTGGCGACATGGGATCGACAGTACGGGGATTGCTGCGCTGTAGTCAACAGATTCATCTGCAACTTTCTTCGACCGCCGGCGCGGCAGGTCAGGTCGCGCCGGACCGTGGCAGGTTGTCGCGTCGGGTCGAGCCAGCTCTATGGTGGTTTTACAATGTGTAAATGACCATCTCCGCATTACGGCGCAGCTTTCTCAGCGCGGGCGTCGTGCTGTTCGCGCTTTGCTCTTGCGCGGCGGCATCGGCCGCCACCCACCCGAACGCCCCGGCACCCGCCGTACCAGACACCATGCAACAACGCGTGATCGCGTGCACCAGTTGCCACGGTGCTCATGGTGAGGGTTCGCCCGACAACGTGCTGGTGCCGCGTCTGGCCGGCAAGCCCGCGGGCTACCTGTTGCAGCAGCTCGAATACTTCCAGTCTGGCCAGCGCCGCCACGCGCCGATGGAGTACGTGGTGCGACAGCTGAGTCCGGCCTACCTGGGCCAGATCGCCGATTACTTCTCCCAGCAGGACCTGCCCTATCGGCGTTGGCCAGTACCCGCGGTTTCGGTCGAAACGATGCGCCGCGGTGAACAATTGGTGTTGCACGGCGATCCCGACCGTGCGGTGCCCTCCTGCGTCAGCTGCCACGGCGCGAAGCTGACCGGGGTGCAGCCGATGATGCCAGGCCTGGCCGGTCTGTCCTACGGCTACCTCAGCGCGCAGCTGGTCTCCTGGCGCAGCCACACCCGCGCGGCGGAAGGGCCTTATTGCATGGGCGTGGTGGCCAACCGCATGCGTGAGTCCGACATCACGGCCGTGTCCGCGTTCCTGGCCAGCCGGAATCCGCTGGCCGACATGCACCCGGCGCCGGCGTCGGCACAGACCACGCCGTTGCCTGGCTGGTGCGTGATGGGGCAGAGCGGAGTGAATCCATGAAGTGGCGGCGACGTGGAGCATGGTTGCTGGCGCTGCTCGTGTTGATCGTGTTGATCGGCGGTCTCGCCTGGTGGAATGTCGGGCGCAACCACCAGCAGCCGTCGTCACCAGCACAGCGAGTCGCCGATGCCGCCGCATTGCACGACCCCGTGTGGATCAAGCGTGGCGAATATCTGGCCACGGTAGGCGATTGCGCCGCTTGCCACACGGCCCGCGGTGGCCGGCCCTATGCCGGTGGGCGCTCGTTGGCCACGCCGTTCGGCGATGTGCCGGCGCCGAACATCACGCCCGACCCCGGCACCGGCATCGGCCAGTGGAGCTTCGACGATTTCTGGCGCGCGCTGCACGATGGCAAGGGTCGCCAGGGAGAACTGCTTTATCCGGTGTTCTCCTACACCTCGTTCACCAAGGTCACCCGCGATGACGCGCTGGCCATTTTTGCCTACCTGAAATCCCTGCCGCCGGTGAACCAGCCGGATCTACCCACGGGACTCGACTTCCCGTACAGCCTGCGCAGCAGCCTGCTGGCGTGGCGTGCGCTGTATTTCAAGCCGGGCGTATTCCAGCCGGATCCCGCGAAGTCCGAAACCTGGAACCGCGGGGCGTATTTGGTGCAGGGGCTGGGCCATTGCAACGAGTGCCATGCCGCGCGCGATTCGCTGGGCGGCATCAGGAAAAACCAGCATCTCACCGGTGGCCAGATCCCGCAGCTGGCCTGGTACGCGCCGGACCTCAGCACGCAGTCTGGCGGCGGCCTCGCCGGCTGGCGCGCGCAGGACATCGTCGATCTGCTGAAAACCGGACAGTCCGCCAGGGGTACAGCCTTCGGGCCGATGGCCGACGTGGTGCGGCTGAGTACCCAGCACATGACCGAGGCCGATCTGCAGGCCGTGGCCACCTATCTGCAATCGCTGCCGCCACCGACGCCGGCTACCTCGCCTGCGCCGTTCAAGCGCGCCGCCAGCGCCGACCGCGGCGGCAAGCTCTACGCGAAAAACTGCGCCGACTGCCACGGCATGGACGGGCATGGCGTGGCGGGCATCTATCCGCCACTCGACGGCAACACGTCGGTGACTGAACCGACCGGGATCAATGCGATCCGCAGCGTGCTGCTCGGCGGCTTCGCGCCGGCCACGGCCGGCAATCCGACGCCATACTCGATGCCGCCGTTCGCGCAGCAATTGAATGACGACGACATCGCGGCGCTGGTCAACTACATCCGCCAGTCGTGGTCGAATCAGGCTGGCGCGGTGCAACCTGCCGCCGTAAGCCAGTACCGGCACACGCCGGTCGACTGAGAGGTTGTGACAATTCAACCTCTCAGTCCGGCCACGGCGAGGGCATGGATGCCCGAGTTGAGGCAACGCAGGAGCGGTTGCCCGATGGCCGGGCGCGAGTCGAGCACCCAAGTGCTTGATTCGCGTGAGCGAGTACGGGCCCGTACCGGACTCGCGATAGAAGAAAATCACAGGAAGTGATTTTTTTCACAGGCTCTGAGTATTTCTTCGGGATGAAGCCACGACGGGTGAGCGTGCAGGCGATGTTGTTGGGCGCTGATGTGACCGTATGGCGGGAACCGCTCGACGGCAGCGCGTCGGTAACGGCCCGCATGCAACCGCAGTCCTGTTCCGGCGCCCGCGGCTCAACGCTGCGTGGGCAATCGTATTGACAATGTAAATACGTACGGAGATACTTGCAGTCCATGGATGAGCGCCACCGCATCGGCGGTACCGATTTCGTATGGAGCACGGAGAAGGCGGCCAGTACCTGGCGCCAGCGTGGCATTCGCTTCGAGGACGCCGCCAGCGTATTCATGGATCCGCTGCTGCTCCTGACCGATGCGTCGCGCAACGATGAGGCACGCGATGCCGTCATCGGTTTCGATCAACTGGGGCGGCTGTTGTTCGTGGTGCATATCGAGTTTGAAGGCGATTGCATCCGCACTATCTCCGCTCGCGCCGCCGAGCCCCGCGAGGAGGCCTCATGCTCAATGAAACTCTGAAAAAGCGGCTTGCCAAGGATCGACCGGTGACCAGCATCACGCTGCGCATACCAGTGGATGTGGTCGACAGCCTGAAGGCCATCGCCCCGCACAGGGGCTACAGCGGTTATCAAACCCTGCTGAAGGCCTATATCAGCGAGGGTTTGCGCCGCGATGAGGCGATCCATGCATCTGACACCGTGGAGCGTCTGTCGCGCGCACTGAGGAAGCACGGCGTGTCTGACAAGGTGCTGGATGCCGCCTTGCGCGAAGCGGCGGGCTGACATGGCGCGAGCCGGTCCGTTGCCATGGCCGTTTGCCCTGTCGTCGAACGGCGCCGAGATGAATCGCCATGGCATCGCGCAACCCGCCGACTGGCTCAGCGCATGATGCCGGTGTGCCCCAGCGAATAACGTCCGGGTTGTGGCCACACGGTCAGGCCGTGCGGCTCCATGCCCACCTTGATGCTGCGGACCTTGCCGGTGCGGGTGTTGATCGCATAGACCACGTCATCAAAGCGCCCCGACAACCACAGGGTGCTGCCGTCGGCACTGACGTTGCCCATGTCCGGACTGCCACCGCCGGGAATCGGCCAGTTCGCGACCACCTTGCGCGTGGCGAAGTCGATCACCGAGACGCTGCCCTTGCCGCGGCGTGACCCGTGAATCTGGTGGGAGCCCCGGTTGCTGACGTAAAGGCGGGTGCCGTCGCGGCTCGGATACAGGCCGTGCGTGCCGGTGCCGGTGTGGATGAAGCCGATCTTCGTGAAGCTGTCGCCGTCGACCAGGAACACGCCGTCAGCCATCATGTCCGCCACGTAGAACACCTTGCCATCGGGCGAAACACGCACGTCCTGCGGCATGCCGCTGCGCTTGTCCAACTGCAGGTAGCCGAGCACCTTGTGCTTCACCATGTCGATCTTGGCCAGCCTGCCGCCGAACTCGCAGGTGAAGATCGCATAGCGCCCGTCGATCGAGAAATCGGCGTGGTTGATGCCTTTGCAGCCAGGTACTTCCAGCCGGCTGTTGAGCGCCATCGTGTGCGCATCGCGGAAATCCAGTCGCGCGAACGCCTCGGCCACCACGATCGCCTGCTTGCCATCCGGGGTGAAATACATGTTGTACGGATCGTCCACCGCGACCGCCTTGCCCGCTTTGCCGGTCATCGGATCGATCGGGGTGAGGCTGCCGTCGCGGTGGCCTTCGGCGTTGTTGGTCACCCACAGCGTCTTCAGATCCCACGATGGCACGATGTGCTGCGGGCTGCGCCCGACCTTGAATTTGTACAGCACCTTGAACGTGGCCGGATCGATCACGTAGACGTCGTCGGAGCGGATGTTGGGTACATAGACGCGCTGCAGTGCGTCCTTGACGGCCGGACTGAAATCGTTGGCACCCGACTCGCTGTACAGGTTGGAAGGATTGACCACAGGCGGCATGCCGGGAACGGTGGCCACGCCCGGGCCGGCATGCGCAGCGGCGGCGAGACAGGCGCCCAACGCGATGACCGTGGTGCAGGTGGCACGCCGCCAGGAGCGGGGGAGAGTCGTGTTGATGGTGAATGTCCTCGTGAACAAAGTCGAAGGGATATCGGTGCGCGGGTGGTGGCGTATCAGCGTCCTGCGGTGTCCTTGCGGATGGCCTGGATGGTCTGCCTGACGATCAGGTCGACCCCCAGCTGGCCCAGCGCCGCCGTCGCGCGGCGCGGGTCGCCCCCATAGACACCGTCGGCGGCCCCGGGTTTGCCGGCGCCGTGCAGTTTATCCACTCGAACCATCTGCGGCGCGACTGCCAGCTGAAGGGACGTATCGGCCAGCGCCGCGTGGGTTCCGATCTCGTCATCGCGGAAGCCATGCTGGCGCAGGATCCTGTCGTAGCCGGCGGAACTCGCGGCGTAGTATTCCGGCGGCGCGAAGGCCCGCGCGGCTGTGCCGGCCCAGCGTTTGTTCAGATGCGCGACGACGCGCTGCAGGTCCTTCTGGTAGCCACCATGGTCACCCAGCAGCACGATGTTGCGAAACCCGTGCACGGCGAAGCTGTTCGCCGCCGATTCCAGCACCTGCTCGAACGCCGCATCCGGCACCGTGATCGTGCCCGGAAAGCGCATGTGGCCGCTCGGCGGCGCGACGCTGCCCTCGGGCACATAGGCGATCACCGGCGCCACCAACGCATTGCCCAACCCTTCCGCAATCTTCTGCGACAGCCACGCCGCCCGTGCGTTGTGCTTGCCCACGGCGATGTACGGGCCGCTCTGCTCGGTACCGCCGATGGGAATGATGATGGTCGTCCCGCCGGCCTGGATCCGATCACGCAGTTCGGTCCAGGTGAGGTTCTCCAGTTGCACGGTGCGCGGCGGCTGCGCGCAGGCCAACTGTGCCAGCAGGAAAAGCAGCACGAAGCCGGCGCTGCGACGACACGGAAGGCGTGGGATGAAGAGTTTGGGCACGGTGGTACCGGTGATTTGGCGAACTAGTGAATCAGCGGCGCGAACTTGCGCAAGGAGCGGATGCTACTCCTGGTCCATTGCCGGTACGAAATCCTTCAGCGATCCCGGTCCGTCGCCAGCGCAAACCGTTCAATCCGACAGTGCCAACACACAGTCGTCCGCGCCGTAACTGCAGCAACACACGGGGAAGATCGTCAGCTCGCTGGACGCCAGGGCCGGCTCCAGCACAGCCTCCAACAAGCCGCTGAAGAACGCGCAACCGGAATGGCCGTCCTCGCTGCACAGGGGACTGTTGCGGATGTGCACCTGGCCGCCATCCTGTTCCACCTCGACCAACGCACGCAAGGTTGGTACGCCGATCCGCTCGATCGCGGTGTTCAGATCGAGCTCGCCCACTTGCGCATGCTCGCGCTCAAACACCCAACGACCCATCCGCTGTCCCGCCAGACGCAGCGATGGTTCGCGTGCGCCCGCGGCAACCGAACGGGCCAGCGTCAGCAGCCGCGGCATGATCTGCGGGTATTCGGTGTCCAGTTTCGAGAGCACTTTGTCGATCGCCGCCTGATCGGGTTCGAGTGCAACCAGCTCGACAAAGGGCTGCGCCGGCGGCGGGGCGGGTGCTGCGCGTCGCGGTTCGGGCAGGATGAACTCGAGGTCCGGTTCCGGGGGTGCCTCGCTCACGGGAGTCGGGACGGCGGCGGCGCCGAGCCTCGCGGGCGCGACCTGGTCAAAGGCTGCGCTTGCCGTGGTGCGCGTGGCTGCGGTCGGCGTGGCGATCGTGCCGGTCCTGGCTACGGGTGCCGTTTCGGCCTCCGGTTGCGGCTTTGGCATCGCCGCCGGCACGTAGTCCGGCATCGCGCGGGAAGCGGCGAAATGCTCTCGCTGTCCGCCTTCGACATAAGGTGCAAGTTCGAAGCTGATGATGCGCTCGTAGGTGCCCAGCGCCGATTCCAGCGCGCGCTTCTTGCGCGGTGGTCCGCGTACCACCATCGTGAGCAGGATGCCGTTCGGATCCTGCACCAGGCGTTGCCGCTGCAAGGTGAAACCATTTTCGATGACGAAATGGCCAACTTCGACCAACAGGCCCTCCCGTCGCTCGGACAGGGCCTGGATTTCCAGCTCGATCATCAGGCCCTCCCGGGCGCGCTACGGGTGACGCAAGTCGTGTGCGGCAGCATGCCCGAATTTTACCGGGCAAAGCGTGATCCGTCCGCGGGATTGGTGACTGTGTCCATAGCCATGTGCCTGGCGGTGACCTGCCCGAATTCCCGTCAAGGTCATCACCGGTCCACCCGGCAGCGACAAGACCACGCCGGCGCGCCCGACGCTGCACTTCACGGTGCAAACAGGTACGTGTTTCCAGCGATTCAGCAGCCGTGTCCGCGCTCGTCCGCATAGCCTCAAGGCTTCACGAACCGCAACGTCATCCGATCCGATTCGCCCACTTTCTGCAGTTTGGCGTGCTCGCTTTCGGGGCCGGCAAGATCCGGCGGCAGGCGGTGCACGTTGATGTCCTCGGGATCGTTCGGATTGGCGTTGATCTCGGACACGCCGTCAAGCCGGAAGCCGGTCTTGAGTCCCAATGCGATCAGGTAATCCTCGGGAAGGCGGTGCAGCGTCTTCGCCGATGCCACCGCATCGGCAAAGGGCTTGGCGCGATGCTCGGCCACGCCGAACACGCCGCCGGGCTTGAGCACGTCGAACGCCGACTTGAACACGGCCGCCAGCGTGTCGGGGCTGTGGTTGAGCCAGTCGTGGGTGTTGCGGAAGGTCAGCACCATGTCGGCGGAGTCCGGTGCGCCAAGCTTGACCTGGAACGGCGGTGCGAACGGCACGACCTTTTCGACGTGGCCGAAGACCTTCGGTTCGGCCTTGATCCTGTCGGCAAACTTGGGTGAGCCAGCCTCGATCAGATGGCCGTGATCGTAGAGGAGCGGCGCCAGGATCTCGCTGTACCAGCCGCCGGCGGGATCCAGCTCGATCACCGTCATGTCCGGCTTGATGCCGAAGAAGGCGAGGGTCTGGACCGGGTGGCGATACTGATCACGTGCCTTGTGCGCGGCCGAGCGCCAGCTGCCGTTGACGGCTTGTTGCAGCTGGGCGGTGACGCCGGCGTTCTGCGGCGCGGCGGCGCTGGCCAGGAACGGGAACAGCAAGGCGCCAATCAACAGCAGCCACCGGCTCTTGGTTTGCTTGATCATGGTTTGATCCTCCTCGGCAGGCTTCCGAGCCTACTCCGCGAGCCGGCGCGATGTCGCCGGTTATCGCAGCGTCCCAAGCTCGCGTACGAATGCACTGGCGCCCAGAGCCTGTGAATAGTTGACCGCCTGGCGGGGAACCCAGTCTTGCTTCCCCTGCGCAGCGGGGGAAGCAAGCCGCTCAGCTCAGCGCCGTGATCCGCGTAGCTTGTCGATCGAGAAGCTGGCGATTTCGCTGCCGCCGACGCGACGTGGCTGTCCCGTGGGCGGGCCCCAGGCGTGCGCGCTGACGACTTCCCAGGTGGCGGGGATACGCCCGTCCACGCGCTTTGCCTCATAGGCCTGCAGCATGCGCTGGTAGCAACCCTTGCCGGTGAGGCCGCGCTCGCGGGTGCGGTCGGCGTTGGTGGCGCCCAGGCCTTGCAACTCCTCCAGCAGCTTGCGTGGTTCGCTGTAGGTGAGGGTGTAGCGGAACACGTCCAGCACTGGATCGCGCAGGCCGGAGGCGAGCATGGCGTCGCCGACGTCGTGCATGTCCAGGAAGCGGCTGACATGGGGTTTCTGGTCGGCTTCGGCCCACGCGCTGCGCAACTCCATCAGCGTATCGGGGCCGAAGCTGGAGAACACCATCAAGCCGCCGGGTTTCAGCACGCGCACGCATTCGCCGAACAACGTGGCCAGGTCGTCGATCCACTGGAAGCACAGGTTGGAATACAACACGTCGATGCTGTGGTCCGGCAATGGCAGTGCGCTGGCCTCGGCGCAGACACGGCCGAACGGCTTCAGCCAGCTGCTGTGCTGCTTCGCCGCGCGCAGCATCGGCAGGGCAAGGTCCACCGCGATCACCTCGGCCTTGGGATAGCGTTGCTTCAGCAACGCGCTTCCGCGTCCCGTGCCGGCACCGACATCGAGCACCCGTCGCGGTGTTTCCTGATAGAAGGTCAGGCGCTCCAGCAGATGCTGTTGCACCTCGCGATGCAGGGCATCGTGCTT
>Ga0208357_1001598_pt1 | contig 16289 bp, 16 predicted proteins | sample NGESurdeep092012_6_FD_184487 | JGI IMG/M metagenome (GOLD analysis project Ga0208357, IMG submission 184487) | Arctic peat soil microbial communities from Barrow, Alaska - NGEE Surface sample F52-2 deep-092012 (SPAdes) | ecosystem: Environmental > Terrestrial > Soil > Wetlands > Peat ... | reverse complement strand
TAAAATGAGCCGCCAAACTCCAAGTCGGATGTCAACACATCCTTCCACTTTTATTTCACGCCCAATCAAAAAACCGATTATTCAGACGCACTCTTAGGCTCTATTCCGAACAGTATATCATAATCCGTGGTGACTTGTCCCAGCAAACCTAGGATGAGAGCCAGTTTGCGCCGTTTTGATACAGGCAGAAAAATCTGCCCAGTTCGCCCATAATGACACCGGCGCGACTTGGCTGCGCCACTCCTTCCGGTCAAGCAGAAGCAACAGGCAAAAACCGGAATGGCGGAATGGCGCGGTTATACATCGTGCCGATGTTGACCGCGCCAGAAGGGACTCAAACGCCGTCCCCTATTTGGATTTACCCCGCTTTCACGGCCTACGCTTTGACGCTCCGGCAGGGACTTCCGCCCCTCGGCAGGCCACCCCGACACAAGGGACGTTCCGCCCTTGTGGAACCCTGAACACCTAGCGGTGTGGCCACCTTTGACTGACGCCAAAAGAGGGGCGTTCCACCCCCTCAAACCCCGCCGAACCGTCCGCCGGTTGGATGCCGCCAGAGCCTTGCCGCTCTGGACAGGGCAGCAGGGGCAAGCCCCTGACACCCGCTTTTCCCGTTTTGCCTTGCCGGGTTCCCCGGCCACGCCCTACCATTTTTGGCGTGACCAATGGCAAAAAACACCTGCCCGAATTCCACCCGCAAACGGTGTTGCGGGATTGGGGCAATGGCGAAGGCTTCCGCCTTTCCGACGCCCTCACGGGCGCCTGTGTGTTCGGTGCAACCGGAAGTGGAAAAACTTCCGGGCCAGCGAAGCACCTGGCCTACGGCTACCTAGCCGCCGGTTTCGGCGGGCTGGTGCTTTGCGCCAAGAAGGAGGAACGCCGCCAGTGGGAACAGTGGGCGGCGGAAACCGAGCGGACGGACGACCTTGTCATCATAGATGCCAGCGGTCACAACAATTTAGCTTTTTGTTTGTGGGAACAAAACCTTGAGGCGGAAGCATATTCTGCCTACAAACAATCTTTGGAATTAAAACCGGATAATGTTTCTTCATTACGGGGAGCATGTTACCTTGGAATAGAAACAGATCATGACGCGGAAGCTGTCGAATATTGCCGCAGATTTAGTTGTGCGGTTCCTCAAGATAGCGAAGCGGCAATTTGGTATGCGACTGCGCTATGGAATGCCAAATTAGATGCAGAGTTGGAAAAGTTCATTTCCCAACGTGAAGATGAATACGGAATTGACGTTGAATTGTGGGAGTTTCTTCCGATTAAGCAACGCGTGACAAAAAGCAAATGAGTCATATTGGCGAATAAACTTTTCGCGCGCGTTTTATTTTCTAAACTTGCCGCGTGTCGCTCAAAATCGGCGGCGGCTTTCAAAAATCCCAAAGGAATTTCATCATTCAGCCCAGCGTTGACGCGCAGCGGCTACGCTGGGAATCCGTCCCGCAAATTTTTCAACCCTGAAAGGGTTGAATCCTTGTCCGGCGCAAATCCATGCAACCCTTTCAGGGTTGATTTCATTTTTGTCCGATTACCCGGCGTAGCCCGATTGCATCGGGCAACGCCGGGCTGATTGATTGAATCCCGTCGGGATTCCGATTTGCCGTCTCAACTATGCGAATAAACTTTTCGCGCGCGTTTTATTTTCCAAACCTGCCGCGTTTGACAACTCCAAACGGTTCCATTATGGTGGCTGCATGGCTGAATACACGCTCAAGAACATCCCGGCGGAAATCTACCATCGCGCGCAGTCGGCGGCGGAAAACAGTTTCCGTTCGCTCAACCAGGAAATCATCTACCGTCTGCGCCGCTCGTTTGACGCGGAAGACGCCCGCGCGTCCGCGCTGCACGCCAAATGGGTGATGGAAGCGCTCGAATCCGGCGCAACGAAGCCCTTGAAAATGCAAGATTTGGACGCGGCTTTTGGACGCGGCACAAAACGGGCGGCGGCGCGGAGGCCGCGCAAGTGAAGCTGGTTTATCGCCCGCTGTTTCTGGCCGACGTGGAGCAGTGCGCGGATTATCTTTCAACCGAGCCCGACGAAGCGGTTGCCGCCGCGTGGTATGCGGCCTTGAAAAAATCACTCGAACATATCCAACGCGTGCCGGAAATCGGGCGTGTCCGCGAGGATTTGCCCATGCCGGAAATCCGCACGCTCAATCTGCGCAAGTATCCGAATTATCTGGTTTTCTACCGTTTGGAAAACAATTGCGTCGAACTTTTGCGCGTCCGCCACGGCATGATGAACCTGCCGGAATTATTTTCAAAATAATAGCCCACACTGCCTGCTGCTGGCAATTTGCGTAACAAGCCGCGTCATTTCTAGTAGGAGACGAGGTGACGAGACTCATTTTAAGTCAGAGTCTCCTCACGTCGTCTCCTACAATTTCAGCAACGCGTGGCGAATAAACTTTTCGTGCGCGTTTTATTTTCTAAACTTGCCGCGTGTCTCTCAAGATTGGCGACAAGCTTACCCTGACCATCCACGACATCGCGTTCGGCGGCGAAGGCGTCGGGCGTGTGGATGATTTCGTCGTCTTCGTGCCGTTCGTCATCGTGGGCGAGACAGTCGAGGCCGAAATCACCGAGGTCAAAAAGAATTTTGCGCGGGCGAAATTACTGCGCGTGGAAAAACCGTCGCCGGAGCGCGTCGAGCCGGAATGTCGTTACTTCACACAATGCGGCGGCTGCCAGTATCAGCACATCGCCTACGCGACGCAGTTGCGGTTGAAGCACAAGCAGATTTCCGATCTGTTCGAGCGCGTCGGGAAAATTTCGGCAGACAAGATCGCGCCGGTGATCCCGAGTCCGCAGCCTTACGGCTACCGCAACCGCATCATGATCCGCAGCCAGTGGAATGGCCCGGCGAAAAAACTGGTCATCGGCTTCATCCGCGCGGACAACAATTTCGTCGAGGACATCGAGGAATGCAAGATCGCCGAGCCGGCAATCAGCGAGCAGATCAAAAATGCCCGCGCCAATCCGCCGCCGAAGGGTGGAATAAAAATCGTGCTGCGGATTCCGCCGGAAAACTGGGACGTGCCGCCGGATTCGTTTTTCCAGAACAATTTTTTCCTGCTACCGAAACTGGTCGAGACGGTGCGCGAATTTTTAGTGGGACAGGCTTCCAGCCTGTCAAGTTCATCAATCTCGAACAAACAGACAGGCAAGATGCCTGTCCCACGAAAACATCTGATTGATTTATTTTGCGGCGTCGGGTTTTTCGGGATTGAACTGGCAGACTTGGTGGAATCGTTCGTTGGCGTGGAATATGACCGGCTGGCGATAAAATCCGCGCAGCGCAATCTGGCCAGCCGCAAAATCAGCAATGGCGAATTTATTTCCGCGACGGTCGAGGAGGTTTTGCCGGAATTGTTGAAGAAATTTTCACCAGAGAAAACAACGGTGATTCTTGACCCGCCGCGCAAGGGTTGTTTGCCGGAAACATTGAATTTATTGCGCGAAACGCGACCGGCGCAGGTCATTTACGTTTCTTGCCACCCTGCGACGATGGCGCGGGATTTGAACATTTTGTGCGCGGACGGTGTCTTTGAACTGGCGAGCGTGCAGCCGCTGGACATGTTTCCACAGACGCAGCACATCGAATGCGTGGCCGATCTGCGCGCGGGACAAAGTCTTGCCAAACCGCGCAATATGATTTCAACTGTATAGACCCGATGACCGAGAACCGAACTGACTCGCGAAAGAACTTTGCGCCGCGCATTTTACCGTGGCTGCTGGCGACGGCGGTGTTTGCGGTTTACTGCCTGACGCTGAACCGATGGGTGTCGTTTTTCCCATTGAGCATCGTCTCGTTGTATCCGCCCGTCTATCTCGACAGCTTGACGTTTGCGGCAAAGACTTCAGGCTGGACGTGGCAGCCGGAATTTTACCAGCCTGTTTTTTTTGCCGTCACTTATCCGTTCCGCTGGCTGGCGGCGGCGCAAATCCCCGTCGCGCTGAACATTTTTTCCGCCGTGTGCGCGGCGTTGACACTGGGTCTGCTCGCGCGGTCGGTTGCCATTCTGCCGCATGACCGGACCAGCGTGCAGCGCAGGCGGGAGCACAGCGAATTTTCATTCCTGACAATCTGGTGCGCATGGCTGCCGCCGGTTCTTGCCGTGGCGGTCTGCGGCCTGCAAATGACGTTCTGGGATAATGCGACGAATTGCACGGGCGAAATGTTTGACCTGCTGCTGTTTGCGTTCGTCGCCTGGTCGCTGCTGGAATACCGGCTGGACGGGCATCGGTGGCGTCTCTTTCTGGCGGCGGTCGTTTATGGCGCGGGCATGGCGGAAACCTGGGCGATGGTCGGATTTTTCCCACTCTTCATCGCGGCGCTGGTCTGGATCCGCAAATTAGGTTTTTTCAACCTGGGTTTTCTGGGGAGGATGACCTTGTGCGGGCTGGCGGGAATGTTGTTTTACATCCTGCTGCCGTGGTTCGCGGTTCATTCGGACAGGCTGCCGCTGACGTTCTGGCAGGCGCTGAAGGCAAACGTGTCCGCGCAATTTTTCGTAATAAAATTATTTTTCACCAATCCGAATTTCCGGCAGGCCGTTGAATTGATGTCGCTGGCTTCCCTGCTGCCGGTTTTATTCCTGTCTTTCCGCTGGGGATCGTCGTTGACCGACCGCAATCGCATTGCCATGTCTTTGGCGGGCATCATGTTTCACTTGATTCACGCGGTTTTTCTGGTGGTGTGCGTCTGGGTCGCGTTTGATCCGCCGTTCAGCCCGAGACGTCTCGGTTTCGGGATTTCGTTTTTGACATTCTATTATCTCGGCGCTTTAGGCGCGGGCTATTACGCGGGCTATTTTCTGCTGGTGTTCCGCCCCGGGGCAGGCAGCCGGCCGGGAAAGCCAAAGCCGTCGCCATTCCGAATTTTGAACGTCACGTCGGTTGGCGCAGTGTTTCTGATCTCCATTCTGGCGGTGACCGGCCTGATTTTCAGAAACGTGCCGCAGATTCGCAACACCAACGGCGACATGCTTCAGAAATTCGCCGCGCTGGAGGATGAAAACCTGCCGCGCGCGGGCGGCATTGTGTTGAGCGATGATCCCCAGCGTCTGTTCCTCATGCGGGCGTCGCTTGTGCGTCAGGGGCGCGCAAAGGATTTTGTGCCGCTGGACACGCGCTCGCTGGAATATCCGGCGTATCACAAATTTTTGCACGCGGAGTTTCCGGAAAAATGGCCGGACAGCGTCACCGCCGCCGAACTGACAAATGTCGTCAGCCCGCTCCACTTGATCGGCCTTCTGGCCGCGCTTGCCAAAACCAACGAGCTTTACTACCTGCATCCGAGTTTCGGCTACTACTTCGAGCAGTTTTATCTGGAGCCGCACGGACTGGTCTACAGGTTGAAGACGTTGCCGGACGACACGCTGCTGCCGCCGCCGCCGGACAAAAATCTGATTGCCGAAAATGAAGACTTCTGGGCGCACTCGGAGGAACAGGACTTCGCCCCGATTGAGCGCGCCGTCGCGCCGCCTGACCCGAATGCGCCGCAATCACCGGTGGAAAAATTGTTCGCGCTCCTTCAGATCGGGCGCGAACAAAACCCGAACGCCGCCGCCGCCGGGAATTTTTATTCGCGCGGCCTGGATTTCTGGGGCGTGCAATTGCAACGCGACGGCGACCTGACCAACGCCGCCGCCCATTTTGAGATGGCGCAAAAGCTGAACTCCGACAATGTCGCGGCGCAGGTCAACCTCCAGTTCAACCAGAAACTGCGCGCCGGGCAGGCCGTGCCCGTGGATTTGTCCGAAGCCAGCCCCGACCGGTTCGGCAAAAACGGCACATGGGACGTCGTTCTCAACCAAGACGGCCCGTTTGACCAGCCAAGCTTTTGTTTTAAACAGGGCTTGGTCTTCGCCAATCAAAACGGGCTGTTCCGCCAGTCTGTTGCACTGTTCGACCGCGTCAGCAAACTCGATCCGGATTACCTGCCAGCACGGCTGCAACTGGCGGAATGTTACCTGGCCAACCGCCTGCCTGACCGCGCCCTCGACGCGCTCCGCGAGCCGCTGGAACAGCCGCGAACATTTTCGCTCAACGAGACCAACTCAACCCGGCTCGACCTCTTTGCCGCCGCCGCCTATTTCCAGAAAGGCGACACGGCGCGCGGGACGCAACTGCTGCAGACTGAAATTTCCCGTAACCCGACCAATGACGAACTGCTCGTCACCGCCGCGAAGGCGTATATGGCGCACGGGCTTTATTCAAACGCGCTCGCCGTCATCAACCGCAAGCTGGCATCCGCGCCAGACGACCCGGCCTGGCTTTTCAGCAAGGGCTACGTCTTCATCCAGTTGAAGGATTACGACGCGGCCATCTCCGCCATGACCCAAGTGCTTTCAATCCAGACGAATAATCCGCAGGCCCTTTTCAACCGCGCCCTCGCCAATCTCGACAGCGGCAAACTAGACGCCGCCCGCGCCGGCTACGAAACTTTGCGGGCATCCTACACCAACTCGTTCCAGGTCGCCTACGGCCTCGGTGAAATCGCCTGGCGCAAACACGAGACAAACGAGGCCATCAAAAATTACGAAATCTATCTGGCCAACGCCCGGACCAACACCGCCGAGGCAACAAATGTCATTGAACGGTTGAAATTGTTGAGACGTTGAACAGTTAAATTGTTGAAGCGGTTTGACGGTTCAACTATTTAACCATTCAACAATTTGAAAATTACCCACATCATCACGCGGCTGGTCGTCGGCGGGGCGCAGGAAAACACCGTCGCCACGGTCTTGGGGCTTCGCGGAAAACCCGGCGTCGAGGTCAATCTGATTTCCGGCCCCACAAACGGCCCGGAAGGCTCGCTCGAATCTGAATTCAAAAATTCGCCGGAACTTCTTACCATCGTTCCCGGACTCGTCCGCCCGGTGCATCCGCTGAAAGATTTCATCGCGCTGAACAAACTGGAAAAAATTCTTCGCGCGCAAAAACCGGACATCGTCCACACGCACAGCGGCAAGGCGGGCATTCTTGGTCGCCTCGCCGCCAGGCGCGCGGGCGTGCCGATCATCATTCATCACATCCATGGCCCGTCGTTTGGAAATTTTCAAAACGCGATTGCCAATTTCATTTTTCAAGCTGCCGAAAAAAAAGCTGGGCGCGTCACCGACCATTTCATCGTCGTCGCTGACGCGATGAAAGACCAATATCTTGCCGCCGGAATCGGCAGGCCGGAACAATACGCGAAAATTTTCAGCGGCTTCCCGCTCGAACCGTTTCTTGCGGCGGAAAATAATTTGGAACTGCGGGGAAAACTTGGAATTGCGCCCGATGATTTCATCGTCGGCAAAATGGCGCGGTTGTTCAAGCTCAAGGGACATGATGACTTGTTCGCCGTCTCACCCGATCTCGTCCGTCAGAATCCGAAGATCAAATTTCTGCTCGTCGGCGACGGCAAATGGCGCGGGCGATTTGAAAATCTCGCAAAATCTCTCGGTCTCGAAAAACATTTTATTTTCACCGGCCTCGTTCCACCGCCTGAAGTTCCAAAATATGTCGGCATCATGGACGCGCTCGTTCATCTTTCGACTCGCGAAGGTTTGCCGCGCGCATTGCCGCAGGCGCTCGCCGCCGCGAAGCCCGTCGTCGCCTACGACTGCGATGGTGCGCGTGAAGTTTGCCGAAACGACGAAACCGGATTCCTGATTTCTTGCGGGGACAAGGCAAAACTCTTCAAAAGCATTTTGCTTCTGGCCGGCAATGAAAATCTCCGTCATCGGCTCGGAGGTTCCGGCCAGAATTTCGTCCGTGAATATTTTTCAGCCGGGCAAATGGTTGATTCCATTTACGATTTGTATTTGAAACTGGCCGCCGTGCGCGGAATTCACCCGTGACATTTCCCTTCGATTTTTTTACCGCCGCCTTCGCAGGCGCGTTCTTCACGACGCTGCTGGCCCTGCCGCTCTGGCGCAAATGGTGTCTGCGCACAAATCTTCTGGACGACCCGCGCGACGGGAAAAACTTCGACGCGCCCAAAATCCACACTGGCGCCGTGCCGCTCGCCGGCGGATTTGCGGTTCTGACGGGAATTCTGCTGCCGCTGATTACCGGCGCGGGCTTGATCCGATTTGGAATCGTAAAAATCTCCTTCGCCAATTTGATCGCCCACGGCTTGGAACAGCGCGGACTCGAACTCGCCGCAATCACCTTCGGCGCAGTCGCAATTACAATTCTCGGCTGGTTCGACGACAAACACGAACTGAAACCACTGCCGAAACTTCTCGGCCAGCTTCTCATCGCGCTTCTTGTTGCCATCGCGTGCAAGCGCATCACGCTGTTTGTCCACAGCGAAATTTTCAGCTACGCCATCACGATTCTCTGGCTGCTCACCGTCATCAACGCGTTCAATTTCATGGACAACATGAACGGCCTGTGCGCCGGCCTCGGCGCGATCGGTGCGTTTATCTTTGCGTTCATCGCCGCCGCGAACGGCGAATATCTCGTGGCCATCACGGGCTTTCTGATGTGCGGCGCGCTGATCGGATTTTTGCCGTGGAATTTTCCGAACGCCCGCGCGTTTCTCGGCGATGCTGGCAGCCATCTGGTCGGCTATCTGCTCGCGGTCATGGCGATTCTGCCGCACTTTTACACGAAGCAAAATCCGCGTCCGCTTGCCGTGCTGGCACCGCTGCTCGTGCTGGCAATTCCGCTGCTTGATCTCGCGCAAGTCGTCATTTTGCGGACGCTCAACCGCAGACCGTTTTGGATTGGCGACACAAATCATCTTTCGCACCGGCTCGTGCGCGTCGGGTTCAGTAAAACTCGCGCGGTTTTAATTCTTTGGCTGATTGCGACCATTGTCGGACTGGGCGCAATCGCGTTGCAAAATTGGTAGGAGACGGCGTAAGGAGTCTCATTTCAAAAATAAAATTAGAGCCTCGTCATCTCGACTCCTGCAGATTCTAATTGGTGTTCATTCGTGGTTTCTTTTCTTTCGTGTCTTTCGATTCTTTCACAGTTAAATTTTCCTCGTGAAAATTCTGTTCATCGGCGACATCGTTGGCAGCCCCGGACGACGCGCGGTCAAAATCCTTCTGCCCAAACTGCGCGAATTGCACGGCCTCGACGTCATCATCGCAAATGGCGAAAACTCCGCCGGCGGCAACGGCATCACGCCGGACATTGCGGCGGAACTGTTCGGCTACGGCGTGGACGCCATCACCACCGGCGACCATTTATGGGATCAAAAAGAAGTCATTGAACTCCTGCAAAACGAAAAGCGTTTTCTGCGTCCGCTGAATTATCCGCCCGGCACGCCCGGCAAAGGCAGCGCCATTTTCAAGATCCGCGACCTGCCGCCGTTCGCCGTGATGAACGTGCAGGGTCGCACCTTCATGCAGCCGCCGCTGGACAATCCGTTCACGCTCGCGCTCGACGAGGCGAAATGGCTGCGCCAGCATACGCCGATCATCTTCGTGGATTTTCACGCCGAGGCGACCTCGGAAAAAATCGCGTTCGCGCGGATGCTCGACGGCCAGGTCAGCGCCCTCGTCGGCACGCACACGCATGTGCAGACGGCGGACGAGCAGATTTTTCCCGGCGGCACGGCGTATCTGACCGACGCCGGCTTCACCGGCCCGCACGAAAGTGTTTTGGGCCGCGAAATCGTGCCGGTCATCACGCGTTTCCGCACCGCCATGCCGCAACGGTTTGAAGTGGCGCGCAATGACGTAAAGCTGCAAGGCGCGGTGGTTGAAATTGACAATACCAGCGGCAAGGCGGTGAACATCCAGCGCGTGTCGGAGAATTTAGTTTAGCCGAGGATGTAACACAAATTCAATTCGCGACTTGATTGAATTGAAATTCTGATGGGCAAACAATCCAAATTGCTGTTTCAAGCTAATTCTCCAACGTTTTGCCAGTCGCTCAAGCCTTCGCTCCAATAAAATGCGTCCGGGCTGATGGAGCCGAGCCGCAGCATGGCCTGCACTTGAGACAGCGTGAAGGGGCCGGTTTGCTGCCCGCCGTCGGAAATGAAAATGGCCGGGATTTCGCCGTCGGACGGTTGCGGGATCACCGCCGGTTGCAGCGGCAGTTTGGCAAGATTGATGATGGGTTCAGGTTCTTCTGGTTTTTTCCGGGCAATCAATTTGAGAATGCCACTCATCGTCGCGCCCGCGAGCAGTCCGCCGATGTGCGCGCCAAAAGCCACGCCGCCGCCGTGTTGGCCGGAAAATGAATCGAGAACCATTCCCAAAACGTCGCTTAAAAACCAAAAGGCGATGGCAATCCACGCGGGAACTTCAAATTCGCCGGCGCGGACATAAATGAAAAACCAGAAGAAATATTTGAATTCGATGTCGGCGTCGGCGCGCAGCAGCAAATACATTCCCATGCACGCGCTGATGGCACCGGACGCGCCGCCCATCGGAATGTCGGAGGCGAAATGTTCCGGAGAAAACATGATGTAGGCGAGTTCGGCAAGGAATCCGCCGACGAGATACATTGCGGCAAACCGCACGCGGCCAACCAAATCTTCCACGCAACAGCCGAAAAGAAAAAGAAAAAGCATATTGCCGAGGAGATGAAAAATTCCTTCGTGGACAAACATCGAAGTCAGGTAAGTCCACCAATCAGATTGCGCCGGAGTCAACCAAAGGTTTTGCATGACCCACGGGGTAGTGACGTCCATGCCGCTGCCGGAACTAATGGAACAAACCAGCGTGGCCAGATAAACCAGCGTGTTGATGCCGATGAGTGAAACGGTGACGACCGGAAATCTTTCAGTCCGGTAATTCATTCCGACTGGAACGGCGATGAACATAGATTGTTTTTTACAGCATCCGCCGGGTTTTGATAATTACAAAAGCGGATCCGATTTGTAACCCAAAACATTTTGTAAATGCGCAAACAAACCAAATCGCAACGGGACTTCGGCGCGTTGTTTCCGCCGTGGTTCAAAACATCGGCTCAAATCCGGCGGCTTTGAAGTGCCGGTCGTTGGTGAAGACTTTTGAAATCCCCAGCCGCCGCATCACGGCAAACGAAACGTGATCCACGATGCCAGCGGAGTCAGCTTCGCCGCGCTGATAAGCCAGCCACGCCTGTCGCCAGTCGGTTTCGGTCGGCCAAATCAAAGTTCCAGCTTCTTCAAACTGCTCGCGCGCGTGACAGGCATCGTTCCGGAATGATGTGCGGGATGCGGCGTTGCCGGATTCCAATAAAACGAAGGAGGTAGTGAGCAGAGTCGTCCGACCGTCGTTGATATTTACAAAGGCTTTGGTGGCCGCACCATGCCATTGATCAGAGGCATTCCACAATGCCAACAGGCCGACTGAATCCACAAAGACCGCGCTCATGGCTGGTGTTCATTGTGGCGGGCGGCAATTTCTGGATCGCCGGTGGGATGGCGGCGCGACATGACTTCAATGATTCCACGCATACTGCCGGGCTTCGGCGCTTTGAGGCCAACAACCTTCGGCTCAAATTCGACTTCCGTCCGCTCGGCCAGTTCGACGGCTTCCAGCGGGCGAAAGATGCCTTGTTCAAAGATGGCGTGAATCATTTTCATTCGACAGTGCAAACAATGCCTGATTTGATTGAGTTTGCAAGTCGCTGTTTTCTTGGCTTAATGGCTTTGAATCTGATGAGCAAACAAACCAAATCGTTCTGCACCTTAATTTTGTTCGCCACCTTCGCCGCGCGTTGTGCCGAGACGAATTTCGTTCCGGCAATTGATTTGACCAACGATTGGAAACTCGTCTGGTCGGATGAATTCAATACGAACGGCGCGCCGAGTCCGGCGAACTGGAATTATGAGCGCGGCTTCGTGCGCAACAACGAACTGCAATGGTATCAGCCGGAGAACGCCTTTTGCACGAACGGCCTGCTCGTCATCGAGGCACGGCGGGAAAATCATAAACCGGATCCGAATTTCGTCACGAACAGCACGAACTGGAAGACGGGCCGCGAATGGATTGAATACACGTCGGCCAGCCTCACGTCGCGGCGGCTGCGCGAGTTCACCTATGGCCGGTTCGAGATGCGTGCGCGGATTGACACGCGCAGCGGAAGCTGGCCGGCGTTCTGGACGCTCGGCGCGACGCCCGGACTGCGCTGGCCTGCGTGCGGCGAGGTGGACATCATGGAGTATTACCGGAACATGGTGCTCGCCAACGTCGCCTACAGCCTCGACGGAAAAGCCGTTTGGTCTTCGCCTAGAAAATCTCCTGCTGAACTTGGCGGTGATAATTGGTCGAAGGAATTTCACATCTGGACGATGGACTGGGACACTAACAAAATTGACTTGCTGCTCGACGGCAAATTGATGAACCATTTTGACGTCGCCACTGCGGACAAGTCGGATCGCGGCAATCCGTTTCACGGGCCGGAATACATCCTCCTGAACCAGGCCATCGGCGGGGACAACGGCGGCGGCCCGTCGCCGACGACCTTTCCCGTCCGCTACGAGATTGACTGGGTGCGCGTGTATCAACGCCCGTAATGAAACCGAAGCTACACGAATGGAAAATTGTCCAGCCCGATGCTTGCATTTTTGATTGCGTTGGCGGTTTATAAATTGCATCCTGAATCCCTCCCGGCATCGGCACCGGTCGGGCTGTGGACGGGCGGATGTAACCTTTTCCGCCTGAAAACGGTCTGGTAAGGGTGAGTTTCCGATGCGCTGAAAAAATTGCGGCTCGGGCTTTAACAAACAAACAACCTAGAACAACATAAACCATGACAATTAGCAAATTAACGAAAACCCTGCTCGGTGCGGCTCTGCTCACGGGCACAATCATCCAATCACAGGCCGCTGACACGAAGGCGGATCCGACCGGAACCTACATCTGGACGCAGGCGGGCCGCAACGGCGGGCCGGACCGGACGAACACGCTCTCGCTGAAACTGGACGGCGACAAGTTGACCGGCAGCTTGACGCCTCCCGGACGTGGCGGCGCGGCGGCGGCGGCAACGCCCATCTCCGACGGCATGGTCATGGGAGGCACTAACATCATGTTCAACGTGGTGCGTGATTTCAACGGCAACTCGATGACGAACAAATATTCCGGCACGATCGCGGACGGTTCCATCAAGGGCAAAGTGGAAGGCGTGAACCGGAACGGCGATCCCACGTCCCGCGATTGGGAAGCCAAGCTCCAGAAATAGTCCCTCTTCCAATCGAAACAACAATGTGCGCGCAGCCGGAAGGCTGCGCGCTTTTATTTTCGGCGTGATGGGCTATTCTCCGCGCCAATGTTAAGGACGTTGCGCAAAGCCGAATATGCCGAGTTGATGATTTTATTTTTCATCCAGGCGGCGGCAATGGCCATCTGGTTCGTGCCGCTCGGCACGATTCTCGACGCGCACGGAATGAATTCCATCAAGCCTTATGCGTTCGCGGCAAACGCGCTCGCGGCGTTTGTTTCGCCGCTGATGTTCGGCGCGATGGCCGACCGGCACGTTGCGCCCGCACGCGTTTTGCGCTGGCTCGCGTCCGCCACCGGCGTCACGATGGCGGTCATCGCCACGGCCATCAGGCTCGGTTGGAATCCGTGGCTGGTGCTGGCGCTGATCCTGGTTTTTTCATTGTCCTACGCGCCGATGTTCAGCATTTCCTCGGCGCTCGTCTTCGCGCGTTTGGAAAATGCGCGGAAGGAATACGGCCCGGTGCGCTCGCTGGCGACCATTGGCTGGATGTCCGGCGCGCTGCTCATCGGCCTGCTGAGTCTGGACCGCTCATCGTTCGCGATGTTTCTCGGCGCGGTGTTTTGGCTGCTCGTGGCAGCATTCACCTATTTCCTGCCCGTGCTGGAAATTCCCAAATCCGCCGAGCATCTTTCGTGGCACGAACGGCTCGGCCTCGACGCGCTCATGTTGCTGCGCGATCACGACACGCGCGTCGTCTTCATCACCACGACGCTGTTCAACATCCCGTTGTCCGCGTTTTATCCGTATGCGCCGACGCATCTGCACGACCTCGGCTTCGCTCACACGAGCGCGTGGATGAGCCTTGCGCAAACCACAGAGATCATCGCCATGTTCGGCCTCGCGAGGCTGCTGCACCACTGGCGGTTGAAATGGATTTTCGTCTGCGGCTTCGCTTTCGGCGTGCTGCGGTTCTCGTTGAGCGCGATGAACACAAAAACTTCTCTGCTGCTCGGCATCAGCCTGCACGGCGCGTCATTCGTCCTCGTATTCATTACCGCGCAAATTTATCTCAACCAGCGGATTGATTCTGCGTGGCGCGCGCGGGCGCAGGCGCTGCTGACGCTGTTGAACGGCGGCGCGGGCAACCTCATCGGCTACCTCGGCACGGGCTGGTGGTTCAACGCGTGCGCGCGACCGGCGGGAACGCAATGGCCGCTGTTCTGGGGCGTGCTGGCGGCGACCGTGGCGGCGGTGCTGGTTTATTTTCTGGCCGCGTATCGCGGGAAAATTGATGAAAGTCTGCAATTGAAGAGGCACGGTGATTGAAAACAAATCGGCGGAACTCAAAGAAATCAATCAAACAATTCAGGAATATCCCGCGCGCCGTGAAGAACACGGATGATTTCAATTCCATCCGAAGCAGGGCGATAAAAAACCAGATAATTGCCCACCGGAAATCCGCGCAACTCCGGTGACAAATCAAAACGACTTCTGCCATTTGCGGCTGACGCGACAGCAACGCGCATTTTTCATGAATTGAAAGTAGCAGTCGAGCGGCGGCATCTGGATTGTCCAAAGATATGAATTCTTCGATCTCTTCCAAGTCCCGTCCCGCTTGAACTGTGAATTGAACCCGGCTCATGGACGCGGCCGTTGCCGGTTCTTCTCCAGCAACGCGTCAATGACCGCCCTGCCATCCAGCAATTCACCGCGATTGGCCTGTTCGACGCCGACAGCGATTTTCTCGCGCAGTTCGACAATGTTCGAACGGATGAATTTCTCCTGCGCGCGCAACATTCCGAGGCTTTGCGCGACGACATCGTCAGCAGAACGGTAATGGCCGCCCTTCAATTGCGCGGTGATGAACTGCTCCTGCTCGGCTGTGAGTGTGACCGTCATGGCTTAAATAAAGGTCAATCCGGCTGCGCCGTCAAGCGCGGCAAATGGAAATGTGAAATCACGGAGACAGGCGTTCGCGGTGGGGCTGGTGGTCGCGGTTCCAGCGGCTCAAAGCGGCGTCGCTGGTGTCGGTGAAAAGAATGGCAGCGTCGGCGATTCAACGTGGCCGTCGCAAAATACCACGTTGGCTTTGTCAGCCACGAAAAACCCAATCAAACAACCTTTTCTTCCAGCCAACGAGAAAGTCCCGAATCTATAACCAAATCTGCGAGTCGTTGCGGTGGAATTAAATCTACGCAATCTGGAATATCAGTAGCATTTATCAAATCTTCCGCAGGTTTATGCGTCAAGAAAAACATTTTTTTATAATCGCTGGGAATACCATCTGGAAAAAACTGGGTTACGGCTGTCATCAAATCTTTCAAAGAAGCAGATGACTTTACCTGAACGAGATATTTATCTTGAGTGATTGGTTCTCGTAATTCCAAGTCGTAGCCTTTCACTTGTTGGCCAAGAATGCTTACGCGAACCCAGCCGGTGTCGCGGAAAACTAAATCCACAAGGGTCTCGTAGTCTTTCCAATGAAGTTGTTCAATCGCTCTTTTGGCCGCATCTGCCAAATGTTTGCGATGAGCCGATATTTCAAGAGCAATTGGACTTCTGTCGCCAATTAAAACTCGTTGCAGCAACTCTTTCTCGCTGACTCGGCAGATAGTGCCGCGAAAACCTTGTAACTGTGCCAACTTTCCAGGCAACTCGGCTGTAATGAGCAATTGTCTCTTCAAAGATTTGTCAGACCAAGCACCTTGAATTCTGCGAAACTTTGAGATTTTATCCTGCTCGACACCACTGGAGGCAAGTCGCGCCCACCACAATTTTGCTCCGTGAAAAGTTATCCAAATATCATCCGAGTTTGACTGTGCAATATCGCGTAGACGATTTAAGTCTGTGGTCGCCACTTGGGGTTTATCAGCGTGCTCATTTCGGAGTTGTTGTTCAATTTCAGTCCATTTTCCGGCATTAATGTCTTCAAGTGTCTGATGCTGCCAACCGATTCGCAGCAATGAATGAGAAATTGAATCTTCTTCCCAACTTCCACCTCGACCAAGTTTGATATAGTGTGCGTTGCGAAATGTAATTTCATTTTTCATAATCAAATTTCACGCCACCTCAAGCAGCCTCGTCACTTTCGCCGGCGCTTCGCTGAATTGCGCCTTCACTTTGGCGACGGTGTTCTCGACGGACAGGCCGTATTTCTTGCGGAGCTCGTCCTG